>Ga0070689_100001172_pt1 | contig 16586 bp, 7 predicted proteins | sample KBSS23HmetaG_FD_64669 | JGI IMG/M metagenome (GOLD analysis project Ga0070689, IMG submission 64669) | Switchgrass rhizosphere microbial communities from Kellogg Biological Station, Michigan, USA - KBS S2-3H metaG | ecosystem: Host-associated > Plants > Roots > Rhizosphere ...
CAATTTGGACGGCGATTCCGGCACGGACGGAAAAGACTTTGCAGTGCGGGCATTATGTCAACCGGACCACCCCCGCTTGAACGTCGCACCCCGCTTGCACGGCCTTCTCGCTCGGCGCTTTCCGACAGTAATGCCCGACCGTGGAGAACAGCGTATCCAGGTGGACTGGCTTCTCCAGATAACCGGTCACCCCGAGCACCGCGGTCTGCTCGGCCGGCTGCCCTGCTCCCGTGAGGATGACGACGGGGATGGTCGAGAGCGTCGCGTCGCGCCTCTGCTCGTTCAAGAACTCCCACCCGTTCATGACGGGCATCATGAGATCCAGGAGGATCAGGCACGGCGCAAGCCCTTCGTGGAGTCGCTGGAGCGCGTCCGCGCCGTTCGCGGCCGCCACGACCCGGTGCCCCACGCTCTCCAGCAGGAAGGCCATCGTTTCACGGATATCAGGATCGTCGTCGACGATGAGAACCGGGCCGCAGTGCGCGGACGCGCTCATGACTCTCGTCCCGTACCCGGCGCCGGCGCGGTGTCGGGCGGTCCCGCGCACGGCAACTCCACTGTGAAGACGGTCCCGGAGCCGAGCGTGCTCTCCGCTCGAACCGTGCCGTGCAAGGCTTGGACGAGTCTCCGGACGATATAGAGCCCCAATCCAAGTCCGCCGTATTCCCGCGCGGACACCGCGCGCTCGAACCGCTCGAAGATGTACGGCAGACGCTCGGGGCGAATCCCGACGCCGTGATCGGCGACCACGAGCCGGGCGGTCCCCGGCGGCGTCTCGTCCACTGCGATCTCGATCGGTTTGCCCGCGCCGAACTTGAGTGCGTTCGAGAGGAGGTTCGCCAGGACGTGATCGAGGCAGCTTCGATCCCATCGGCCCCTCACCGGCCCGTCCGCGCGGACCGTGATCGCGCAGCGCACCTGGGCGCTCTCGAGCTCGAAGCGCTCCAGCATCTCCCGGACCAGGAGCATCAGGTCGAGCGCTTCGAGGTGCAGCTCGAGCTGCCCGGCCTGGAGCCGCGAGACGCTGAGCAGCTCCTCGACCAGCCTATTCAGGCGTTCGACCTGCCGCTCGACGACGCCGAGCGCGCGCAGGCCGCTCTCGGACGACTGCTTCACCACCCCTCTGGTGAGCCCCTGCACCATCAGCTGGAGCGACGTGATGGGCGTGCGCAGCTCGTGCGAGGCGACCGAGAGGAACTCGTCTCGGAGCCGGACGGCCTCCTCCGTCTTGCGAAGCAGGCGTGCGTTGTCGACCGCCATCGCGGCGCGACGCGCCACCTCCACCACCACGTCCAGGTCGGCGCGGTCGTACCGGAGCCCGCGGCGGTCGGCTCCGAACGCGATCGCCCCGATCGTCTCTCCCCGGATGAGCAGCGGGACGAACACGCCGGTCCGGGCCCCCACTTGCTTCACGAGCCCGCGATGCTCCTTGGTCGTGCACGTCCTCGCGAGCGCGGCGTCATCGATCTCGCTCATGAGCAGCGGCTGGCCGGTCTGCAGGACGACGGCCGGCGGAGCCTTCGAGCCCGGCCCCGGCGGGTAGTCTCTCCAGAGCTCCTCGAGCAACCGCTCCTTGGTGGGGTCTCTGTGCGCGCCCGCCACCCACCTGACCTGGCCGTCTTCGATCAGATCGATCATGCACCAGTCGGCGCGCTCGCGCACGGACAGCCGGGCGAGCTGCTTCAGGACCTGCTCGTAGTCCAGGGACTCGCCGAGGAGCGCGCTGGCCTCGGCGAAGAACGCCGCGCGGCGCTCCGCCTTCTGGGCCGCGAGCCGCGCCGCGCGCTCGTTGGAGAGGAGCAGCGCGTTCTCGAGCGAGATGGCCGCCTGTGACGCGAGCAGCTCCAGGATGGCCAGCCTATCGGCCGTGAACGCGCCGGCGACGAGGTCGTTCTCGAGGTAGAGCAGGCCGACCAGCTCCGCCTGCTTGAGGATCGGCAGACAAAGGACCGATCTCGGGCGAACGCGGACGACGTACTCGTCGCGGCCAAATTTCGGCGACGCCGTAGCGTCGTCGAGCAGCACTTTATCCTTCGTCCGCCGCGCGTAGTTGACGATCGACGCGGGCAGGTCCCGGAAGGTCGACTCGGGCATCGGGCTCAGGAGCTCGACGCTCACCGTCCCCCGGTCCTTGAGACAGGCCTCGGCGCCGATCGTCAGTTGACCGTCCCGCTGCAGGAGCACGTACCCCTTCTGCGCTCCCGCCTGCTCGAGCACGATGCGGACGAGCGTGTTCAGCAGCCGGTCGATGACCATCTCGCCGGAGATGGCCTGCGATGCCTTGATCACCGAGAGGACGTCGAGGTAGTCGGCCCTCGTGACCAAGGTGGCGGCGGGCGCGAACGACTGCTGCTCCACGAGCTGCGGATAGAGCTGCGCGAGCTGCTTCGCCTTGCCGTCGGCCCCCCACCGGACGTAGCAGGCGCGGGCCTCTCGCAGGTAACCATCGGCGATTCGGTCGAGCCCCCGCGCGCGATGGAACCGCGCGGCCAGCTCGTTGGCGACCGCCTCGTTCTGCGTGAACCCGTGCTCTCCAGCCGAGCGGATCGCCTGCTCGTACAGGCGCATCGCCTCGGACTCCCGCCCCTCGATGCCGGCGATCTCGGCGGACACCAGCGCGAACCGGCTCTGGAAGTTCTCGGGGCAGTTCTCCGCCCACACCCGGAACCTCCGCGCCTCCTGCTCGAGGATCGCCCTGAACTCCTGCTGTCGGGCGACGGGCACATCCGGATAGAGCGCCGCCAGCGTGAGCGCCCGGTAGAAGTGGTGAGTGGCCTCGATGGGCATCGCCAGCGCCGCGCCTAGCACCGGCGCGGCCCGCTCGGCCGACTCGAGCGCTTCTGCGTTCCGCCCGTAGGTGAAGGCGGTGATCTGCTTCATGATGTGGAAGAAGACGATGCCGCAGCCGAACGTGGCCTTGGTGATGGCGGCGAGGCAGGCCGCTTCGTCGAAGGAGTCGTCGTCGAAGGTCATCGGCCCTCGCGTGCTCCCCTTCAGACAGGCCACGAACTGCTGCTCGAGACGGATCGTCTCGTACACCGGGTCGTTGTGGCTCCGCCTCGCGAAGTCCGCGAACCTCCGCGACGTCTTGATCACGTCCTCGAGCGGGTCGCCCTTCTCCACCACCTGCCAAACCGTCTCGAAGGCGAGGAAGCCGGCATAGACGAGATCCCCGACCTCCTGACAGGCGAGGAAGGCGCGCTCCAGAATGGGAAAATCGGTGGCGAACGGCTTGCGCCAGAAATTGATGTGATCGCCGTGAAGGTGCAGGAGCGTCCCCCGCAGCCGGGCGTCATTGAACTTCTCGTTCAACCGCAGCGACATCTCGGAGAACTCGAAGGCCGCCGGGATGTCGCCGAAGACGGAGACCAGCATCAGGCCGTAGACGCTGTAAGCGAAGCAGGACTCGCTGGTATTCCCGTGCTGGAGGGAGGCGTTGACCACCTTGAGGGCGAGCAGAGGAAAGAGCTTTGGTCGCCCGATATACGCGCAAGGCTCCGCTTCGACGAGCAAGCCGATGATCGCCCGCACGTTCGGGTCGCTGACTGTCGGCGCGTCGAGCAGGTCGGCGATGCGACGGCCCCGCAGGTTAGCCTGGATCTGCCGGAACTCGGCGTCGGTCGCCGCCTGGATCTCCTGCTCGGAGTCCGCGAGAGTCACGCCGAAGAGGCGCAACCCCTCGAGCGCGACCGTCACGCCCTCGTCGTATCGACCCGACACCTGACGAAGCCGCACGCGCAGGCTGTAGACCCTGGCGCGGTCCGGGTTGGAACGAGCGTGCTCGAGCGTCTCGTTGAACAGCTCGTCGGCTCGATGGAACTCCCCGACCAGGTACTCGCACTCGGACCTGTCCAGGTAGAGGGTGAACGCGTTCTCGTAATGGGTGCTCCAGGCGTCCCGCGGGAGCAGCGCTGTCGCCTGGGCCAGGTGGCTGCGGGCCGATGCATAAGCGATGGCGGCCTTCGCTTTCCTGCCGGCCGCGAGGTTCAACCAGCAGAGCGACGCTCGCTCGCGCGGGTCGTCGATCAGCGCCGCTCCGCGATTGAGCTGGTGGGCGATGTCGAAGACTCGCTCCTCGATGAGGTCCTGAGGTAGCCGCGAGAGGAGCGTCCGGCCGATCCGCAGATGCACCGCGGGGCGCTCGCCCTCCGGAATGAGCGAATACGCCGCCTCCTGCACCCGGTCGTGGACGAACGCGAAAGCGCCGCCGAGCTGAACGAGTAAACCGGCACGGACCGCGTCCTGAAGCTCCGCGTGCGCCTCCTCCTCGGAGCGATCCTGGAGCATCGACAGCTCGGCGAGCTGCGCGCGGTTCCCCATCGAGGCGAGCTGTTTCAACGCGTCGCGGGTGGCGGCCGGAAGCCGTCTCAGCTTCTCCACCATGAGATCGACGACGTTGTCCGTGAACCCCTGGGCCCGAATCCGCGAGGCGTCCCAGCACCAAGCGCCCGTCTCTGCGTCGAACGCGATCAGGCGTTGCTCGTGGAGGGCCGTCAGGAACTGCAGCGTGAAGAAGGGATTGCCGGCCGTCTTCTCGTGAATCAGGTCCGCGAGGGGGGCGGCCAGCCCGCGGGCGCAGCGGAGCGCGTCGCCGACGAGCTCGTTCAGATGCTCGGCGGAGAGGGGACCGAGGACGATGGTGGAGAGGCGCACCCCCGACTCGCGCACGGCGTCCAGAGTAAGCATCAGCGGGTGCGAAGGGCTCACCTCGTTGTCGCGATATGCCCCGACCAGGAAGAAGTGATGCACATCGTCCTGCGTCACCAGCTCTCGGAGCAGCGTGAGGCTCGCCGTGTCGGCCCACTGGAGGTCGTCCAGGAAGAGCGCGAGCGGGTGCTCCTTCCTGGTGAAGACGCCGATGAAGCGGCGGAACGCACTGTGGAAGCGGTTTTCGGCCTCCGTCGACGGCAGCTCCGGGACGGGCGGCTGCCGGCCGATGACCAGCTCCACCGGCGGTATCACGTCGACGATGAGCTGCGCGTTGACCCCCAGCGCAGTCTGGAGTCGGTGCCGCCACTGCTCGATCTGCTCCTCGCTTTCGGCCAGGAGGTCGAGCGTCAGCTCTCGGAAGGCCTGGACGATGGTGGAGTAGGGAATATCTCGCTTGTACTGATCGAACTTCCCGGAGGCGAAGAAACCACGTTCGCGGACGATCGGCTTGTACAGCTCGTGCACCAGCGAGGACTTGCCGATACCGGGGTAGCCGGACACCAGCATCAGCTCGGGAGCCCCCGTCTCGATCACGCGCTCGAACGCGCTCAGCAGCTTTCGGATCTCCGCCTCGCGTCCATAGAGCTTCTGGGGAACCTGGAAACGGTCCGACGCGTCTTCCTCGCCCAGAGGGAACGGCGCAACGCGGCCCGTCGAAGTCCAGTCCTCCAGACACCGCTCCAAATCACACTGGAGGCCGGAGGCGCTCTGGTATCGCTCCGCCGTCTCCTTGGCCAGCAGCTTCATGACGATGGCGGAGAGGACGTCCGGCACGGACGGGACAATCTCCGCCGGGGGCACGGGTAGACGGGCGACGTGGCAGTGCACCCACTCCAGCGGATCGTCCGCGCGGAAGGGGAGCTTCCCGGTGAGCATCTCGTAGAACGTGATTCCCACCGAGTACAAATCGCTGCGCTGATCCACCGAGCGGTTCATCCACCCGGTCTGCTCTGGGGACATATACGGCAGCGACCCCTCGATCAACCTCGCGCTCCTCACCGCCGGTGGCCCGCAAGGCAAGAGTGCCGCGATCTCGAAATTGGTGACCTTGACCTCCCCCGTCCGGGGATGGACGAGGATGTTCTCCGGCTTGAGGTCCTTGTGGACGACGCTCTGGCGATGGATGGCCGCCACCGCCGCGGCGATCCGCACCGCCACCGATAGAAACCCGCCCGTCTCCATCGCCGCACCGAGGTGGCGACTGAGCGCTTCCCCGCCGAAATCCTCCATGACGAGAACGGGCCTGTTCCGATACGTCTCCAGCGCGAGCGGAATCACCACCGAGGAGACGCCGAGCGCGCGACCGATTGTGTACGCATTTTTCAGCCGTTCGATATCTTGTGGTCCGTATCGCGAGGTGAGCACCTTGAGGGTGACCGGGAGTCCGTCCGCATTGCGTACGGCGCGGAGGACTTGGGCTCGTTGGTCCTCGGAGAGCATTTCGGTGACGTCATACCGATCGTCCAAACTACGCATCGCCACCGTTTGTTCCTCACCTCGCGTTCAACAGAATGATATCAACCAATAATAATTAAAAAAGGCGTCAGCGACAATCCCCGTTCCTCGCGTATTGCGCATGTGCCGCGCGCCCGATCGCCGGCTACCAACCGGGACGACGGGGATTCGGGACCGGAGCGGAGGAGGTCCAAGAGAACGGTCCATGATGAAGGCACGCCAATTTGGACGGCGATTCCGGCACGGACGGAAAAGACTTCGCAGTGCGGGGCCTTATGTCAACCGGACCACCCCGCTTGAACGTCGCACCCGCTTGCACGGCCTTCTCGCCCGCACGACCGGCAGCTTCTGCACGCGATCGAAACCGTGGTTCGGAGTCCCGCAGGACGGGCGATCGGGCGATGCGCAATGCTTGTCGCCACCTTGGCCGAGCGGCGCCACTGGCGCGCGCCGCTGTGCGACAGGAACGCGACGTGTCCCGCCTCGAGGCCAGGCTGTCCGCCGCTCGGCGCCGATTTCGGAGAGGACGGAGGGGGCGCCGTCGACGAGCTCCGTCGCGTGATGGCGTCGTACCTGCCGACGTTCAGCGCGGCGCGCGTGGTCGGCGCGCGATCTCGAGGTGCGAGCTGCGGCGGGACGCTCGTCGCGTCGCGATGTAGCGCGCGACGGACGCGCCGGCCACCGCCGAGCGGGCGCGCTTCTCGACGACGACCTCGCCCTCGCGCCGGTGCCAGAGCACGAGGAGCTGAACGAGGCGGCGCAGCTCCTCGGCCGCGCGATGCTCGCGAACGCTTCACCGACGCGTAGCACCTCGACGCGTTCGCCCAGCCGCCGCGCGGGCGGGTCGCTCCGTGGCTTGACCTACCGCGCACGGCGATCGTCGTCGTCCCGCGCCTGTCCGCGATAGCCGACCCGGGCGCGCCGGAGCACGCGATCGAGCGCGCTGCGGGGGGCGCGGCGATCCGGTGGGTCCACCGGCCGTAGGGCGGGGTCCGAGGGCGGGCGAGTCCGATGGTACGATTGACGTAACCAGTAGGCGATTCGTATCGCTTTTCGACACGAGCTCGCACGGTGTTCACGATCCCCGAGCTCGACCTCGCTTACGATTCTCACTTTCCGTAAGCGATCCGCAGCGTATCCCCGTTCTGTCGAATCCGGCCTCTTTCTCCGGCACTTAGGCCAAATCAGCACTTACGCCCGCTATAGCCAGTGTAGCAACCGTCACAGTCAGTGCGGGGTGCCTCGCTCGATCTCCCAAGCGCTCGCGGGGACGCCGAACTCGTTCTCGAGCACCGCTCTTATTGGCAGGAATCGGGATGCGTCGGCCGCGAAGGTACTGGCCGAAAGTCTCAGGATGAACATCGAGTTGCGCGATGATTGTCCGGCGCGGCGTGCGCCGGAGCAGGATCCGCAGGTACCGCGCCCCCCTCGTTGGGTGCGTCGTCGGGAAGCAGAGCTCTACGTCGCAGTCATTCACCTCAGTGACGGCAAGTGACTGTGACAATTTCAATCTCGAAAATCCTCCGGAGCACTCACACGACGCCCCCTGGCCTGGGAATACCCCATACTGTTCGGCCCGGCTCGCTTGAACCCGCTACGACCGCGCTCGATGGATTATCTGTGCAAAGGCATGGATCAGGGAACGAACGACGTCCTGATTCGTTGCAGGGTACCCCCGGTTCGTACTGGCGAGGCGCGCGCCTCGAGAGTCGGCCGCCCTCATCTCGCTGAGCTCCTCCGCCCTCGGCGCGCCGGCTCGTTGACGGAAACGGCTGAGGGAGAGCCATGACGCAGCCACCGTATCCTCGCCGATTCGCGAGCGGCTCGCAGAGCTGCATAGGCCATTATACGGCATTCGTCAGTCCCGCACCGCCACTCATCGGCCTCCCCTGCACGCGGCTCAACGCCGCGCGCGAGGGAGACCTAGGTGAAAGCCGCCAAGCAGGCGGCGGATTAAGCTTAAGTGCCAGCAGATGGCATTGTCATCACTGAAAACGCTCGACGAATTTCAGCTTTTCTTTAGGAAAATCTCTGCACGCTCACCAGCCACCGTGCACTCCGATCCATCGGTAAACGAGAAGCGCATCGACGCGATCGCCACTCCGCCAGTGAGTCCACTCTCGTCGATTCGTCCCCCATCAACTCCCGCTATGAACACATCATCCACCACCCCATCCTTCGTTGTCCACGCTGCCCTGAACTGTGTGACGCCAAAAACCCTTACGCTGGCTGAGTGCGACCAATGTTCCGTAAAGCCCGATGCGTCTTCCGAGTATACCGGCAAATGCGATAATTCAACGTCCAACACACCATCGCGAGTGAGTACGACCTGCAGCACTCGGGCGTCGTGAAGTTCAAAAGTGGATTTTGGCGAGAAGGCCGTGTTAGCGGGGTGCGGCGTTCAAGCGGGGTGGTCGGGTTGACATAACGCCCCATCCACGTTCGTTTTTTTTCCGTTCGTGCCGGAATCGCCGTCCAAATCTGCCTCATGCCAATGCGGCAGTGGTACGGTTCCAGTACAGTGATTGATATGGTCGTGGCGTGGCGCTTGATGGTGTGAATGCCGTGGCGTCTGAACGGTAACACCTGGGAAGCGCGCCGGCCGGTTCAGGGCACCGCGGCACTTCGTTCCCAATGCAGCGGATCATACTGGCTACCCTTGGTCGCGAAGGCGAAGAGCGGCACGTTCGTGAGCGAGTGGCCCGCGCCGTGGCTCGCCGACAAGGACCTCGCGCGCTCGCCGAAGGGGATCGGCGGGCAGACGTTCACCGTGCCGTCGAGGCTCGCCGACGAGACGATCGACGAGTACCTCGGCCCGCTCGTCGCCTCGCCGGCACGGACGAACGCCTACGCGCTGGCGCTCGAAGAGAACGCGCTCGCCGGGATCGAGCCGGCGCTCCGGCGCTGCCCGGCGCCGGTGCGCGTCCTCTGGGGCACCGGCGACGACATCTTCTCGCCGGCGAGCCCCGAGTACATCGCGCGCACGTTCCCGCGCGCGCGCGGCGTGCGGCGCCTCGAGGGGGCGAAGCTCTTCTTCCCCGAGGAGTTCCCCGACGTCGTCGCCGAGGAGGCGCGCGCGCTCTGGAGCGCCGCGGGGTGAGCGGCGCGATCGACGCGGATCAGTGCATCCAGCGGACGTCGAACCACTTGTGCCAGATCGCGGTGTCGGCGTTGCGCGCGAACACGTCGATCCGGCCGTTCCCCCAGGACACCGCGTCGGGATCGGAGGTGAGCCAGCCGCCGAGCGACTCCCAGCCCAGCCAGGTGCCCGCGAACGTCTTGTGCCAGAGCGCGTTGTCGAGGCCGCGCGCGAAGACGTCCAGGCGACCGGGCGCCCACGACGACACGGCGGGGCCGGAGCCGGAGGCGAGGACGCCGCCGAGCGACTCCCAGCCGCTCCAGGTCCCGTCGAAGGCCTTGTGCTGAAGCGAGCCGTCCGAGCCCCGCGCGAAGAGGTCGATCCGCCCGCTGCCCCACGACACCGCGGCCGGATCCGACGTCATGGTGCCGCCGAGCGACTCCCAGCCGCTCCACCCGCCGTCGAACGACTTGTGCCAGATCGCGTTGTCGAAGCCGCGCGTGAAGATGTCGAGGCGGCCGAACCCCCAGGACGACGCCGCGGGCCCCGACGCGACGTTGCCGCCGAGCGACTCCCAATCGTGCCACACGCCGCCGTCGAAGACCCTGCGCCATATCGCGTTGTCCGACCGCCGGACCAGGAGGTCGACGTGCCCGTTGCTCCACGACACCGCCGCCGGATCGGACGCCGCCGTGCCGCCCATCGACTCCCAGTCACGCCACCCGCCGACGTCGAACCACCTGTGCCAAACGGCGTTGTCGGTGCCGCGCGCGAACATGTCGAGCCGGCCCGAGCCCCACGACGACACCCCGGGGCCGGAGGTGAGGCTGCCGCCCATTGACTCCCAATCCTGCCCGATGCAGTCGTTCGCCGAATTCGAGAACTCCCTCTGCACCGTATAGGGGACGCCTCCGTTCCCCACCATCGTGGTCTGCTGTTGGGTGCAGATGTCTCCGATCTCGCCGTACGTCGGGTCGTACCACGCGAGCGGAGGCGCGATGACGGTCGTGAGGCCGACCTCGGCGTCGGTCGTAGCCTCGACGAGCTCGTGCGACGCCACCGACGTTTGATTGCCGAACGTGGTCGACGTGCCGCAGCCCACCTCGCACCCCGATCCGACCTGCAGGTCCGGGTGGACGCCGTAGTAGACCTCGCGCCCGCCCACGCTGGCGATCGTGCCGTGGTACGCGCAAAACCCGCTCGGCACGCAGCTGGTGAGCGAATTGAGGGTCAGCCGCTTCCCGTGCGGAAAGAAGATCGCGTAATACGTATTGCTGTTGCCGCCCGCGTCGAGCTGGGGACGCGGCAAAACCCCCGCGGTGATCTGCGCGGCGAGCTCGGCCTGGATGTTCGCGTCGGTGATCGTGGAGCCGTTGTTCGCCGCGGCGGGCGTGATCTGGACCTGCCCCCAGAACGAGCCGCGCCCGATGGCCTGGAAACCGTGCGCGCCGCTCGTGTTGTACTCCGAAAACATATCGAAGTACGTGCTGTTCGTCGCCGACTGGTAGAAGGTCGCCATGCTCGGCGCCGCGGTGCTCGTGACCTGCGGCAAGTAGCTCCCGGTGCCGTACAGCACCTGCACCACCTGAACGTTCGAAATGACGCGTCCGCCGAAGTTGCTCAAGTGGGCGCCCGGCGGCGCGTTCGCGAGGTGCTCGCGGAGGCGGGGCTGGTCGGACGTGTCGACTCGGCGCATGACGCCGAGGGGCGCGCCGGGGCCCTTCGAGGGGTCGTCGGTCGAGCCGCCCTCGGGGGCGTCGGCCGAGCTGCACCCCGGAGCGGCCGCCAGGGCGAGCCCGGAGAGCGCGAATACGACCGATCCATGGCGAAAGAGTGAGCGCTCGAGAGTGCGTCGCATGCGGACCTCGTGATCGTGGGTTGACGTGAGCAGAAATCGCCCGTCCGGCGATCGCGACGCGCCCTCGCGCCGCGCGGAAAGGAGGAGCGCCGCGGCGACGCCATCGCGTCGTCGCGCGGCCGACTCGATGGGTGTTCGAGGGCCGACGGGAATTTCTGACAAGAACCGTCCGCCACGCCGCGCGCGGTCGCGGTGGACGCCGGACGCACCCCGGCGCGCTGAGCCGCGCGCCGCGGCGCCGGCGCGATCAGCCCGGGCGCGGCAAGAGGAGCGCCGCGGCGATCGCGGCGACCACGGCGCCGAGCGCCCACGCGCGCTGCGTCATCTCGGCGGGCACGCGCCCGGCGTTGAAGCGGCGGACGGCGAGCGGCGACAAGAGGAAGTCGAGCGCCACGAGGATCGGCGCCGCCGCGAAGAGCGACGGCATGCCCATCTGCACGCCGAGGACGCACCCGAGGATCCCGGCGGCGAGGATCGTCGCCGACGCGCCGTGGCGCGCGTAGAAGTGGCCGGCGCCGATCGGGACGAGGGGCGCGAGGACCATCGCGAACGGCCATTTGCGCGTGTCAACGGGCGCCTGGTACGACTCGGGCGCCGCGTCGCCGCGCGCGCCGCGGAACGGGTGCACCTCGCGCGTCCCGTCGCGGAGCGCCTCGAGCACCTCTTTGGCGAGAAGGCCGTGTTAGCGGGGTGCGGCGTTCGCGGGGTGGTCGGGTTGACATAACGCCCCATCCACGATCGTTCTTTTCCGTTCGTGCCGGAATCGCCGTCCAAATTGAGCGTCGGCGGGCGCGGCCCGGCGCGCGATCACCGCGCGACGCGGAGCGTTTCGGCGATGGCGCGAAATGCGTCCTGCTCGGCGACGCTCCCCGCGTGGATGAACACGTGGACCTGGTCGCGTGGGGCAGCGCCGGCGTCCGCGACGGGGCTCGTCGCGGGCGTCGTGCTCGGAAGCGGGACCAGGACCTGGAGACGCAACGCGGCGATGTCCTCGAGCGGCGTCGATCGCCACGTGGTGAGCGTGCCGAGCAGCGTGACGGGGCGCTCGGGCGTCCCCGAGCGTGGGTCGAACCTGGGGTGGGGGCCGATGGAGATGCGGAGGATGCCCGTGTCGAACACCTCGTCGAGGCTCGCGACGTGATGCACCTCGTGCATGACGGAGCCTTCGCGGCGCTTCGCGACCACGACGGTGTCGTCCGGCACGGTGATCTCGAGCGACTCCGCCCCCAGCGTCTCCAGGCGGCGCGTGCCGCGCGCGCTCACGAGCTTCCGCGGCCCGCCGGCGACGGTCCGCGCGAGGCGCCGCGCGAGGTTCATGCACCCGGCCGCCTCGTCGTGGACCTTCACGAAGTAGGCGACGTAGGTCACCGTTCCGTCGCCGAGGTCGACGAGCAGGCCGTACACGAAGACGGGTCCCGGGGACCACTCGAGCCGGGTAGGCGCCAGGCCGATCGCCCGAGCGCCCGCTTCGAGCGCGACCGGCTCGGTCGTGACCTGGCCGAACCTTTGAAGCGCCGGCCCCACCGCAAAGTGGCTCGCCGCGACATCGAAGCTCGGCTTCGCGTTCGCGTACACCTCGCTCGCGACGATGACGAACGTGTCGTCGCCGACGTCGTGCGAGATCCGCGTCTCCTCGCCTTTGGGCGTGGGCTCGCCCTTGACGGCGCGCGCCGGCGGGGCCACCGCAGCGCCGACGAGCGCGCGCGTCGTCATGCGCCCGTCGAGAACGGAGACGGGCTCGCCGAGCGGCCCGTTCACGGCGAAGTTGCCGCACGGCGCGATCGCGGATCCCGTATGCGCGCTCACGTCGTGGTTGCGCGGTCCGCATCCGGCCGCGACGAGCGAAGCGGAGATCGCGATCATCGCCATATTCAGGTCGCGCACGGGCATGCGACATCCTTTCAACTTGCGCCGCAGGGCGAAAGCCCGATCGATCGTCGGCTCGTTCGCGCCGCCAGGATGATGTCGGACGTAGCCCGACGCCGCTCCGTCGTGACCTAGTCTGGACGCGGCTGTTGCGCAGCCGCCACTCGAGACCTCGGGCATGCCACGCCAATTGGGGACGGCGATTCCGGCACGAACGGAAAGAACGTCGTGGTTTCGGCCTCGCGGCGTATCTCTTCCTTTCGCGATCGCCGGCGGGCCCACCCCCGGCCACCGAGCGCGCCGCTCGCCGGATCGTTTTGATGCGAAAGTGAGCGCTCGCCGCGTCACACGATCGCTCCTGCACCTCTATCCTAAAGGCAGTCGTCCGACGAAATCTCTGACTGGAGCGTGTCATGAAAGACAAGAACGCAGAGGTTACTTCCCCGGAAATGGATGCTGTACCGCCCGGCGCCCGTAGGACATTCGTGTTGCAGCGCGAAGAGGTGCGTCCGTTGCGCCTCCGATCGAACATCCGAGCAGGCGGCAGCTGCGGGGTTGGAAATTCGAGCGCGGAAAGCGAGGCACCTCCTCCGCGACCGCTTTAGTATCGCGCGATGAGCTTCACTCCTGGCGCAACCAGACATTGGCGTGCAGCGGGGTCATGAGGAACGCGAGTCGTCGCCCGTCTGGCGACAGGCGGAGGTTCGCCGGTGAACCTTCTTTCGTCGACCAGAGCAAGCGCACCGAGCCGTCGAGACCAAAACGAAAGATTCCGCCGAAGGCGTCGCCGGCGGTGCCGATGGCAAAAATGGTCCCCCCGTCGTGACTCCACGCGACGGAGCGAAAGAACGCGGAGCTGTCTCTCAACCGCAGGAGTTGGGATCCATCGAGATCGAGCACCTGAATGGCGTCGCGGCTCCGCGTGGGCACCGCGATCCGCGTCGCGTCCGGCGACAGCGCGAACCCATACTGCCATTTCCCCTCGAAGCGCCCGCGAGGGTGCGCGGTGCCTCGCTCGACGTCGAGCGCCTCCAAGACGGTCTCGTCTCTTCCGTCATCCGAAGGGTGGGCGACGAAACAGTCCTTGGTCAATCGTGCGCACTGTACGCTCCACGTGCGCGGTGCGGGGCGTCCGCGCCCCGGGATGAAGACGTCGCGCGGTGTGCCGTAGACGCGTCGGGGCGCGCGATGGGCCTCGAGGAACATGAGGTCCAAGGGAGCGCGTGACGTCGGCCGCGCGGGGAGCTGCCAGTACAGAATCCCGGTCCCCGAAGGGCCCAGGACCGGCCACGTCGCAGGGCCGGTCGCGCCCGGGATCGGTACGGCGTCGCGCGAGTCGAGCGACAGCACGGCGATTCCCAGGTGCCCGTCCTGATCCGAAGTCGAGAGGAGCATTTCGCGCGAATCGCTGGACCAGTCGGAGGGGTACTCGTTGCCGTCGGACAACGTCAATCGCTTGACATCGTCCAGGCGCTGGCCGTCTTCGGACACGGAGCCCATGAAGACGTCGGCTTGGGTGTCGATGCGCACGATCGCCATTCGCTCGCCCGACGCATCGAACGAGATGTCGTACACCTTCACCTTGGCGAAGCCCGAGACCGGCTTCAACGGCGGTCCGCCGTTCGTGGGCCCGTCGGCGGCGATATCGGCCACGTCGAGCGCGAAGACACCGGAGACGCCTGGTGTTGTGGCGGACGGCGCGAGCGCGACGTAGATCCGGCCGTCCTTCGACCAGTTGAAGGCGACGTCGCCGGTCTCCTGGGCGAGGCGATCGTCGCGCAGGACGGTTCGTCGATGGCCGGTCGCCGTGTCGACGATATCCAGGCTGTGGATCATGTAATCGCTGGTTCGGATGCCTCGAACGAACGCCACCTGTCGGCCGTCGGGCGACCAACGCGGGGTCTCGACGAGCTCTTCGTCGTGCGTCTCGTAGAGGACCTTTGCATCGCCGCGCTCCACGTCGACGATCTCGACGGAGCCCTCCCAAGCTCCTTTGAATCTCGAGACGGCGATCTGCCTTCCGTCGGGAGAGACGGAGCCGAAGAACCCGGCGCTGTCCCCCATGCGCATGGACGTGGCCGCCCCGCTCGCCACATCGACGACGTAGAGGCCGGACTTGCCCGATTCGTGTCCTCCCAAGAGGAGACGCGAGCCGTCGGGAAACCAGGCGACGCTCCCCCAGAGGTTCGTGAGCGACGGCGTTGTCGTCAGCGGACGCACGCTGCGTGTGGCGATCTCCTGGATGAACACGCCGCGCGGCTCCACGTACGCGAGGTGCTCGCCGTCGGGGGACAGCGCGACACCGAAGACCGGCGCCTCCACCGAGTTGAACGTCATCTGCGTGAGCCGGGGTTTCGCCTCGTTCGGCGCTTCGCTTCGACGATGAAACGCGGATATCGCGCCGGCGAGGGCCAAGACGCCGAGGGACGCCGGCGCGGCGAGCGCGTAGCGCGGCCGGCGCCGCGCCGATCGCTGGAGCGCTGCTTCGAGCGCGGCGCCGTCGGCGGGGCGCTCGGGCGGCGCGGCGCGCAGGCACTGCTCGATGACGCGCGCAAACGGTCCGGCGAGCCGGCGCGGCAGTCGTTCGTTCGGTCTCCCGGGCCGGCCGGTGAGCATCTCGAACGCCGTCGCGCCGAAGGAGAAGACGTCGGCGCGGGCGTCCACGCGCGCGCCGCGCGCTTGCTCGGGCGCCATGTACGCCGGCGTTCCGGCGGCGGAGAGGCCCGAGTCGCCGCCGCTCATCGCGATGAACCCCGACGCCGGATCGGGGGTCGCGTCGGGCACGTCGCCGCCGGCGACGCGGGGACCGGGCGCGGTGAGGGCGTTCGCCGCGTCGCGCCGCACGTCGGCGAGCGGCTTCGCGAGGCCGAAATCGAGGATTTTCAGCGTCTCGTCGTGATCGACGATCACGTTGTCCGGCTTGAGATCGCGGTGCACGATCCCGGTCCGGTGCGCGCGCGCCATTCCGCGAGCGATCTGGAGCGCGTACCGATACGCGTCCTCCGGCGCCAGAGGTCCGCTGGAGAGGATGGCCCGGAGCGTCCGCCCAGCGACGTACTCCATCGCGATGTAGAGGCGCTCGGCGTCCTCGCCGATCTCGTAGATCGCGGCCACGTTGGGGTGCGACACCGCTGCCGCGCTCTTCGCCTCGCGGACGAACAGCGCGCGCCGCGATGGGCTCCCGGCGACGTCGCGCGGCAAGAGCTTCAACGCGACGTTTCGCCCGAGACGCGCGTCCGTCGCCAGGTAGACGGCGCCCATTCCGCCGCTCCCGAGGTGGGATTCGACCTGGAACGGGCCGATGTGTCGGCCGAGGAGGTCTTCTTCCGGCGCGACCGGGTACGAGATCGACGGCACGCGCGCGACCGCCCTCAGGAGCGCTTGAAACCGCTCTTCCTTCTCCGTATCCCCCGCGCTCACTGCCCGGACCCTACATCATCCCCCCGACGCGCGTGAGCATCTCCGGGAGGGGATCGGCCGGGTCGCGGAAGCGGCGGATCCGCTCGAGCATCGACGGCGCGAGCATCGCCGCCGTGACCTCGTCGGGGAGCGCGCCGGCGTAGATACGCCCGCCATCCTCGAAGCCCTCAACGAGCGCGCCGAGCCACGGGACGGGGA
>Ga0070689_100001174_pt1 | contig 16578 bp, 10 predicted proteins | sample KBSS23HmetaG_FD_64669 | JGI IMG/M metagenome (GOLD analysis project Ga0070689, IMG submission 64669) | Switchgrass rhizosphere microbial communities from Kellogg Biological Station, Michigan, USA - KBS S2-3H metaG | ecosystem: Host-associated > Plants > Roots > Rhizosphere ...
GGCAGCGCGTGGGCGACTGCCACCACGTCGGGATTGCCGTTGTCCACCTTGCGCGGCTGCGCCTCGGCCGTCGAAAAAAAGCCAAAGCTCAGCAGCGCCAGAAACACGCCGGCCAAGACTACAAACAGGCCGATTAAGACACGGAAATTAAAGAAGGCGGATTTGGAATTGGATTTCTTTTTCATGGATGAAGTGGAGTTGTTTCCCTCTCCGGTGAACCCGAGATGGTACCGGAAATTCTAGGTGAGAAGCTGAAAGTGTGTCAACGCTTCTTTTGGATTTTTTAATCTGATCGCCGGATTATGCTGAGCGTCGCCCGGATTTACAGCGTGACGAGACTGTTTGCTCCCGGCGTACCGCGGCGCTGCCGCCCAACTTTTCAGAATGAATGAGTGTCGGAAATGGTTCGCGGCGCCGGCCCGTCGTAGCCGTGGTTAACGGGATCGATTCGGCGCATAGGTCTCTCGCGAGTTTGTTCTTCGATGACGTGCGCGATAAGCCCCGGTGCGCGCGCGATCATGAATATGCCGTTGAACGCCGCGGGAGTCATTCCCAAGTCGGCGAGAATGGCGCCGATCGCGCCGTCCACATTGATCGGGAGCGATTTCTTCGCGTCGGCAAATGCTTTCTCAACTGCGCGGGCGGCCTGCATGTGCACGCCGTCCACGCCAGCCTCGCGCGCAAGTTCGAACAAACGGGCAGTGCGCGGGTCTTTGGTGTGCACGCGATGACCAAACCCGGACATACGTTCACCCGATTCGCTCATCGTGCGAAGAGTACAGGTCGCTGCCTCCTGTAAGGTAATGGAGTCGCGCGCCGCGCGATCCGCAATTGCTTTGAGTTGGCGCGCACAATCTTCAATTGCCCCGCCATGGTGCCGGTTGATCGACATGATACCGGCGGCGACCGACGCGCTTAAGGTCGCGCCTGTTGATGCAACATTGCGTGCACTCAAGGCGCTGGGAGGCGTTGCGCCGTGATCAATCGATGAGACCAGGATTGCGTCCATCAACCGCGCGACGGCAGGCGAAGGTAGTTCGCCGGTGAGGATTAAATAAACCGCCGCGCCAAAGGACACGTGGCCCATCAATTCCGCGATGTCGTAGCCGCGCACCGCAACTTTGTTAGGCTCGATTCGCGTAATGCCGCTGTGCCACACGGCTTTCTTGTCGGCTTCACTCATGAGACTTTGTCCTTTAATTTGTTCCAGAATCGTCACGACCGCTCCTGGCAATTCGCCAAAGGCGTCAACCACCGTTGCGCCCGCTTCGCGCAGCGCTTTCACTTTGCCAGCGTGCGTGCCGCGACCGCCTTCGATGATCGCGCCTGCGTGGCTGAAGCGCGTTCCTTCGCGCGCCGCCTTGCCACCAATGTAAGCGATCACTGACTTGGTGATTTTTCTGTCGGCGATCAGTTGCGCCAATTCTTCTTCCTGGGACGAACCGATTTCGCCGAATATTACGATCGCTTCCGTGAGTGGATCAGCTTCGAACATGAGTGCAGCGTCGGGTAGACGGATTCCTATCACCGCGTCCCCGCCGATGTGCACGATGCTTGAAATCCGCACACCGGCTTGCCCGAGATAATAACCGGTGCTCGAAGCCATCCCGCCCGACCGACTGATCACACCCACGCCTTTCGGCACGCCCGGCTTGAACCATTGGCGCGCGCTTTCCGCGCGACCGCCGATCATGCCTACAACCGCCTTGCCGGGACTCAACGCACCCAGCGTGTTCGGTCCGAGAAACATTGCGTTATTCGCTTTCGCCGCCGCGGCGATCTCCATCGCATCCCATACGGGGACGCGATCCGGCACGAGCACCGCGAGTTTGATCCCTGCTTCAATCGCTGAGATCGCCGCGTCTTTTACTCCAGCCGCCGGCACAAAGACAACCGAGACATCGATATTGCCTAACGAATTCACCGCTTCCTGCGGCGTGTTAAACACCGGCACGCCGATGACGCTCTGTCCGCCTTTGCCCGGCGTGACTCCTCCGACCACATTTGTCCCGTACTCGCGCATGAGCCGGGTACGCGCTCGCCCTTCGCGTCCGGTGATTCCCTGCACCAGCACACGCTTTTTCTCGTCAATCAAAATCGCCATCTAACGATCGCCTCCGATTAGTTCATCTAAACCCGGAACCCCAAGCTCGAGATAGAATCCTTCGGTGCCGGCGAGATGGCATTCGACGTCGCAGGCGAGCAGCTCGGAATCTTTGGTAGCGAACTCTTCGTTGGGCAATGCTGATGCGGGCGTGCCATCGCGGTCGACGATTAGTCCGCCTGAATGCGTTTCAACTGCGGCACGGATCTCCGGCCAACGCGCGGTGTCGATCCAAACACGGCCATTTTTTACCTCCAACTTTGTGGAGGATGAATCCTTGACAAATTTTGGCGTTCGCGGCGTCCTTGGCTCCCATTTTTTGGCGTCGCTGGCGACCAGTTCTGCAAAACGCGCCGCGATGAACGCAGGCGTGTCGGTTTTACGATAGCCTTCGACCGGCGCACGCAAGAGTTTCGACATGCGATGCAAGATTTCCACTGCTCGATCTTCAGTGTTGCCGCCTAGACGAATCACTGCGGGGATGTCGAGATCGAGTTCCCAAAACGCTTTCGCCAAACCGTACGCCGACCAGAATTGTTCCTGGCTCGCAACCCCGGAGCCGGAACCGAAATAACCCACCAGACTAGGTTGGGCGAGAATGATTCTCGCCGCGCGATACACCTTTGATGCAGACGGGTTGCCGCTCGTATCCGTGAAGTTGGCGATGGTAAAGCCGACATTCACGATCGCATCCATCGACATCATTGAGCCGCCACCGCCTGCGCCGTGAAATCCGACGAGTCCCTTGGATCCTTTCGGTGCCGCCGTTGCCAGCTGTGCGAAATAGAAGGTGCCGCGATGATCGTTTTGTTCGACGGCGTAAGCGACCTGCTCGAGGGCCGTCGGTGGATGATCGAACTCACGTGCAATCTCGATCTTGAGCTCGGGATGCCGCCCAACGCCGTAATCATCAATCGTGATGCGGCAATCGGCCGCGACGAACTCGCCGGTTTTGGCCAGTACTAGCGGATTGATTTCAAGCGAACGTGCTTCGACGCTGCGCGCGGCAGCAAACAATCTTTGGATCGAATCGGCAAGTTGAGTCGCATGTGCACGCGAAAGTCCACACGAACCGGCAGCTTCTTTTACTGCTGAATTCAACGGGCCGCGATTCACATCGCATGGGATTCGTCGCGTTGCAGTGGCACGCTCTTCGATTCCTGTGCCGCCGCCTGCGGCAAAAATGATTATCGGCGCGCGAGCGGCGTCATCGATGGCGAACGAAAGAAAAAACTCCCGGTCGATGTCGATCTTCTCTTCCACCCGCACAGCTTCGACGGGAAACTGCCCTACTTTCATCGACAACATCCGCTCAGTGTGCGTGCGCACCTCTTCGGGTTTTTTGGCGAAAGCGACTCCACCGATCGCTGCGCGTCCTGTGGTCCAGGCTTGGATCTTAACGACAACTTCGTTGCCCAATTCCTTCGCTGCGGCGACAGCCTCTTCGGCATTTGTTGCGGCCTGACCGCGCGGGACCCTGAATCCATTCGCCGCGAGGATCGCTTTGCCTTGATACTCGTGTAGTCGCGCCATACGTGCGAGAGCGTAGCGAGATTTCTGGGGAGCGCACGCGTCTCGCGTGCTGGTTTCGGCGTCGCGCCGAAACAATCTTTTCTCGGCATTTGATTTCCAACTGTGGAAGAGAACTACAGAAAAAGCTCGCGATCGCGAGGGACGCGCTCGCCCGCACGCCAGAGGCGTGCGCTACCCTAGCCACCGACGGCCTGGTAGTGGCCGAGCCCGCGTTGCCACATGAAGCGCGCCCACAACCACGTGAGCAGGAGCCAGCCAGTTTGGATCGCCAACCCCTGTGCAAGTTCGACCCCTTTAAATCTGCCGAGAAAGATGGCGACCGGAAAAAACAGCTCGTAATAGAACGGCAGCCATTTCATCACGGCGTAGATTGCGGGAGGCATGATGTCGATGGGAAACATCTGACCGCCGAGGAAGTATTCGAACGAATAAACGATGAAAACGATGGTGGAGATTTCCAAAATCCAGAACGCAAACATCGCCAGACTGTAGGTGATGAAGAATTGAATGAACGCGGCCATGACGGTCGAGATCACTGTCAACAGGTAGACCAACGGATCGGTTGGCAGCACGACGTACTCGTGAAAATAGATGAAGATCAGCGCGATTGGCGGCAGGGTGACGAAGCTGTAAACGAGACGGGCACTCAAAAAAATGCTGGTACGGTATGCGAGATAACTCATCGGCTTCGTGAGCAACGCGTTGATCTGGCCTTCCCGAATGTCGGCTGCGATTTGAAATTCGTCCTCTGTCGGGACGACTAGGTTGCTGACCAAAAGCGTGAGCAAATAATAATAAATCATCAAGCCGTAGTCGTAGCCGTGCAGTCCGCCACCGCGCTCTTTGAACACGGCGCTCCACAAAAAAACTGTGCCGGCGAGTGGTATCAGCCCGAAGAGAGCACGCAGGAAATAATTCCAGCGATACACGAACGTGTTCTGGAGCCCGATGTTAAAGACCGACGCGTACTTCGTGATCCTGCTCGCTCGCCGAGCAGTAGCGTTGCGAAGGATGGTGCTCATGAGTCGCGTTTTCGGTTGGAAACCTGAATTTCATTAACACCGGCCTTCAGGCCGGTGTACTGCCGTTCAGATGCGCTTAGCCGTTTTAACGGCTTTGGCTTTGGCATCCGAAGGCCCGGAAGCTGTTGAAAACAGCTCATGCGCGCGCGGTACGCGTCAGCACCTGGCTGAAGCCAGGTGTCAATAGGATTCAGATCAGAGCTTTGGAAATTCGTCATCGTGACGGTTTATGCGCCGACTCCGCCGCGAGATTTATCGCGGCGATCATGCTATCAGGACGCGCGATGCCTTTGCCTGCAATTTTAAATGCAGTGCCGTGGTCGGGACTGGTTCGAGGAAACGGTAATCCGAGCGTCACGTTCACGCCGCTGTCGAATGCGTGGAGTTTCAACGGAATCAATCCTTGATCGTGGTACATGCAAAGCACCGCGTCGAATTCGCCTTCAATCGCCCGGTTGAAAACGGTATCGGGAGAGACGGGACCAGAAAACCGTGATCGGTGATCAGTGATCGGTGATCGGTTTAGTTCCTTAACTGCCGGTGCGATGATTTCAATTTCTTCGACGCCGAGTTTGCCGGATTCGCCGGCGTGCGGATTTAATCCGGCAACGGCAACGCGCGGCGCATTTTTGCCTCGGGAGCGCAGAAACTCCGCGAGCAGCAAGCCGACGCGCAAGATCTCTGACTGCTTGAGCGCGCGCGGGACTTTGCCCAAGGGAATGTGCGCCGTGACGAGCGCAACGGTGAGTTTTCCGCCGGTCAAACACATCGCGAAATTCTGTACGCCGCAGCGCTCCGCGAAAAATTCCGTTTGCCCGGGAAACCTGAATCCGACTTCGTACATTCGAGCCTTGTGAACCGGCCCGGTCACAATGGCGTCGAGCTCGCCGCGACGGGCAAGTGTCACCGCCTCTTCGAGCGCAGCTGCCGCGGCGCGTGCGGTTTCGGGTGTTGGTTCGCCGGGCTTACAATTTGGTTGCCGGCCAAGGACTACATATTCAAGCGAGTCGGGAATGCGGCCCGATTTCAGAGCGAGCTCGACAATCTCCGGCCCGATTCCGGCGCAATCGCCAAATGTGATGCCGATGCGCGGCTTCGTCGTGCTCATGCTCGTGATCGTAATCGAATTTGTTCACTCGGCACGAACAGGATTGGACCAACAAAGAAAAAGAAGAAGATTAAGTGGAAGAGGCAGAGCGGACGTTAGAACGTCTTGATGAAAGCTTTCTGCCGCAGGCTGGCGATCCAGCGCTCCTGAATGTGCTGGGCTTCTTCCTGCACCAGTTTCTTCTCGATATCGGGGCGCACTTCCGTGAGCGACTTCGTGCTGCCGCCATGTTTATCCTCAACCTTCAGGATGTAATAATTGCCGGCGTAATCGATGATGTTGCTGACTCTGCCAACGGGCATGTTGAAGGCGAACTTTTCCAGCGGCTCCGCCAGAGTTTTGCGCTCGATCCATCCCCAGTCGCCGCCGTTGTCCTTCGTGCTGTCCTCGGAATACATCTGCGCTATCTGCTCGAACTCTGCGCCACTGGCGAGCTTGCCGAGCACTTCTTCGGCGAGTTCTTTTTGCGCGGGCGCGCTCGCCGTATCCTTATGACCGGAAACCATGATCATTCGCAATTTAATCTGCTCCTTGGACGTAAATTCATCGCGATGTTTCCTGTAGTACTCGTCAATCTTGGTAGGCGAAACAATGGAGTTGGTCTTTACGTTCTTGCTGCGCATCGCTCCCACGATGATTTTTTCCATCTCCTTTTGTTTGAACTCGCCCAACGTGTAGTTTTGCGCTTCGAGCGTTTTGACAAAGGTGTTGCGGTCGCCACCAAACGCTTCCCGAATGATCTGATGTATTCGCATGTCCACGATGTGATCAGGGATTTCGTAGCTTTCTTTCTTGAACGCCTGAATCACGAGCCGCCGATCGATCAGGTCTTTTACTGCCATTTCGCGCAATTGCGTCAATTTTTTCTCAAGATCAGGCCCGGTGTATTGCTGGCGGAGCAGGCGTTCCTGTGGCGCAGATAATGAGCGCACTTGCGAGTAGGTAATAACCTCACCATTTACGATCGCAGCAATGCCGTCCACAACTGTGGGTTCTTCCTCCGCAGCCGTGAGGGTGCACATCGGGACTTGAGCAAGTGCACCGACTGCCAGCAAAACGGTCACAAACGGACGAATAAAACTACTCATAATTTCTTGATCAATTCGACAACTTCCGGGAGGTGTTGATCGATTTTCGATCCAACTAAACGGGGGAATTTGCCCGCGACAAGTATAAAATCTCCATGCCGGGTCAACATCACCTTGCGCTCGCGCACTTCCACGCGGCTCACCGCCGATTTAGCCGCGGCAAGTTTGATTTCGACCATCGCAAACAAATTGTCAACGGCAGGCGGAAACACTCCGAAACGATCGCGCCAATCGCGGCGCAGTCGCTCAAGTTGCTCTCGCGACGTGATCTCCGCAATCTCACGATACGAACGTATGCGCATGGCAGGGTCGCTCACGTAGGCGACCGGAATGAACGCGGGAATGCGCTCAAGGAGTGACGGCTTTCGAGCCGTCAGGTTTAACTCGACGGCCGGGAAGCCGTCCTTCCTTGGCTTTACGAATTCTGCTTCGTTTGTCACCACAAAATCGAGGCGCACATCCACATCCAGCCGCAGCCGTGGTCTTTGTCCTTTTAACTGTGCGACTGCCTGCTTGAGCAACTGACAATACAAATCGAAACCCACCGCCATAATGTGGCCGCTTTGCGCGGTGCCGAGAATGCTGCCCGCGCCGCGAATTTCCAGGTCCCGCATGGCGATGCGAAAACCTGCGCCTAGGGAGCTGTATTGCTTGATCGCGCTGATCCGCTTGCGCGCGGCGCCGACTGTCATCATTTCGCGCGGCAGAAGCAGGTAGGCATACGCCTTGTGCTCGGCCCGCCCCACGCGACCGCGCAATTGGTACAAATCCGCGAGGCCAAATTGATCCGCGCGATCGATAAGGATCGTGTTTGCATTCGGAATATCGAGACCGCTTTCGATGATCGTTGTGCAAACGAGCACGTCAGTTTTCCCGGCGATAAATCGCGCCATCACAGCTTCCAATTCGTCGGCGTCCATCTGGCCGTGTCCGATCTCGACTCTGGCCTGCGGACAAAGGTGCACGATCCGATCGCGCACCCGCTCGATCGAAGCAATGCGGTTATGCAGAAAGAACACCTGGCCCTGCCGTTCCAGTTCGCGATCAATCGCGGCGCGAATGATCCGTTCATCGTACGCCGACACGACCGTTTCGACCGGCAAACGATTGGGTGGGGGAGTCTCGATCGTGGACATATCTTTTACGCCAACCAGTGAAAGGTACAGCGTGCGCGGAATCGGCGTGGCGGAAAGTGTCAGCACATCGACAAGCTTGAAGAGCTCTTTGAATTTCTCTTTGTGCAGAACGCCGAACCGCTGTTCCTCGTCAATGACGACCATACCGAGATCCTTGAAGATAACGTCGCCGGAAATAAGCCGATGCGTGCCGATGACGATATCGACACCGCCTTCGCGGAGCAGTTGCAGCACTTTTTTCTGTTCGGAGTGCGAACGAAAGCGGCTGAGCATTTCGATCCGCACCGGGTACTCAAGCATGCGTTGTCGGAACACTTCGAAATGTTGCTGAGCCAAAACGGTGGTCGGCGCGAGCACGGCTACTTGCTTCCCGTCCATGACTGTCTTGAACGCGGCGCGCACTGCGACTTCCGTTTTGCCGAAACCAACGTCGCCACAAATCAGGCGATCCATCGGCCGTGGCCGTTCCATGTCGATCTTCGTATCGATTATCGCCTTCATTTGGTCCGGCGTTTCGCGGAACGGGAAAGAACGTTCAAATTCAGCCTGCCATTTTGTGTCCGGCGTAAACGCGTAGCCGGGTTGCATTTGTCGCTCTGCCTGGATCGCCAGCATTTTGCCCGCATAATCGAAAATGGATGCCGCGGCTTTGATTTTTGCGCGGGCCCATTTGCCATCGCCGAGCGAGCTGAGCGGTGGCGATTTTTTTCCTGCGCCGACGTAACGTGAAACGAGATAAGCTTGCTCGAGAGGAACATAAAGCTTCGCGTCATCGGCGAACTCGAGGACCAACACCTCCTGCGGTTGCGCCTGCTGTTGTAGCGTAACCCCGAAAGCATTCGGGGTTGCCAGCGATGCCTGACCGGTGTCAGGCAGGCGGTGCGCCTGCCCTGCAGGAAATTTCTCCAGACCTAAGAAACGTCCAATCCCGTGCTCCAGGTGGACGATTAAATCGCCTTCAGCGAGTTCGCTGAAATCGATTTGGGCGCGGTGACGTTCCGCGCGTCGGAGGCGCAAAAGCCTGCGAGGATGGACTGCGAATCGTCCGAACAATTCCGCAGCCGAAAGGACGACGAGATTGGCCGTGGGAAAACAGAATCCGCGTGCAAGCGTGCCCTCAACGAAATCAATGCCCTCAACTGCGCCGGTCATGATTTCGCGGAACCGCTCGATCTCCCCTTCAGTCTGAAAATAAATGACGATCCTCGCGTCGTTCGCGCGCCATTCTGTCAAACGCTCGCCGAACTGCGCGCGTTTTGCCTCGGCGAGCACGAGATCGCCGGCACCAAACTCTCCAATCTCGCAATCCTGAAACGCGCCACTGAAATCTTCCGGACCAGTCTCAATCCAGCCTTCACTGATTTCGATGTGTGGAGGGGCGAGCTCCTGCGAGCCCGGCGTCGCAGGAGCTCCGCCCTCCATTGTTGGCTCGACGTCGATGATCAGATCAGTCCTGCGGATGTAATCGCGCACGAAGCTGCTCTGGTCCGCTGCTGCTTGATTCAGCAGAATATCGATCGACCGCAAATCGCGCACCGAAGTCTGGGTATCGATATCGAACTCCCGCAGTGATTCGATTTGGTCGCCGAAGAATTCCAATCGAAACGGCAACGGCGCGTGCCACGAATAAAGATCGACAATCCCGCCGCGGACAGCGAACTGTCCACGAGTGGTGACTTGTGAGACACGTTCATAACCGCTGGCCGCGAGTCGTTCGAGAAACTCTTCCATTTTCGCGGTTGCTCCGCGCCGGAGTTGAACAACCGCAGATTCGAGGCTCCCGCGTCTCGGCGCAGCTTGATCGAGACTTGCGCGTGTCGCCACGATGACGCGTGGGCCGGGGCCGCGCTCGATTTGCAAAAACAACGCCAGCCGTTCCGCTGCGATTTCCGGATCGGGCAAGACATTTTCGATCCCGGTCAGTTCTGCTTCTGGCAGAAACAGCGCGTCTGACTGCCAGTTCAGCAAGCTTTCGTAAAACACTTCCTGTGAATGAACGTTTGGGCAGAGGATCCATGTGGTGGAATCGGCATCTTGCCGATTATCGGCTGGAAGCCGATGCCACTCGTCCGCAATTACCGCCGCTAGAAATGGCTGTGCCGGCTGAATCACGTGGGAAAATCGAACGGGCAATTCAGCCCGTTGTATCGCCTCGAGCTTTCGCGCGATTGGTTCGCTCGCTGCGACGCGCTCCAAAAGTTCCGCTGACTTTTCCACCGCAAACTTTACGCTAGATCGAGCAAAGTTGTAGCCGCTTAAACGGGCTGCCAAACACTTGGAAGCATGAGAATCCGCTGAGGACAGCGACTCTACAGAATTCTATTCCAGCGCCTTCGGCGATTCATCGCACATCGTCTTCGGAGAAGCCGATCCACCAAGGTGGAACGGTCGCCACGGCGACTCCTCAACGCGTTGGCAACCAAGCGCGCGAAGCGCAAGCTCTACATTTCGCGACCGATCGCTGCGGCGACTGCGCGGAGGCGGGGAACAAGCTCGGCGAAAATTTCCGGCGTAAGGGCCTGGTTGCCATCGCTCTTGGCCTGCTCCGGTGAATCGTGCACTTCGATCATGAGCGCGTCCGCTCCGGCGGCAACAGCAGCGAGAGACATCTGGGGCACGAACTCGCGGAGACCAAGCGCGTGTGTTGGGTCGACTATCACCGGCAAATGCGTTTTTGATTTCAAAATGGGAACGGCGCTCAAATCGAGCGTGTAACGCGCAGCGTTGTCGAACGTGCGAATCCCGCGCTCGCACAGGATCACGTTGGGGTTGCCCTCGTTCAGGATGTATTCCGCACTCATCATCAAATCATATATTGTGGCGCTGAACCCGCGCTTCAGCAGCACGGGAAGCCTGCTGCGGCCTACCTCTTTCAAGAGCGAAAAATTGTGCATGTTTCGCGTGCCGACCTGAAGGCAATCCGCATATTTTTCGATCATCGCAAGATCGCGCGGGTCCATGACTTCCGTTACAACCGGCAGGCCCGTCTTCGCGCGCGCTTCAGCCAGAAACCGAAGTCCCTCTTCACGTAATCCCTGAAAACTGTACGGTGACGTGCGCGGCTTAAACGCGCCGCCGCGCAAGATTCTTGCGCCGGATTCTTTCACGATCGTCGCGATGGACAAAATCTGCTCTTTGCCTTCAACGGAGCACGGCCCGCAAATAAGCACGACGTCCTCATGCTCGCCCAGCCGAACATCGCCAATCGCGACGGAGGAAGCGCCGCGTGAATCGCGCGCCGCAAGTTTGTAGGGTTTCAGCACGGGCACGATCGCTTCCACGCCGCGCATCGCTGCGATGGCTTTTTCCCGAAGAAGCGCCTCAGGCCCGATGACGCCGATGATCACCCGCGATGCCCCCCGGCTGATTTGCGCCTCGAGCCCAAATTCGCGGACGCGCGTAACAATCCGTTGGATCTGTTCCTCGGTGGCGTTTGGCTGCGTGATAACGATCATATTCCTCTCGCGGGATCATCAGAATGACGTGAGCAGAAATTTTCTGCAAGCATAGATACAACGGCGTTCGCAACAGACGACCGCGCTGGATGTGAGTTTCCTATAGGAGAAGCTAATCGCTTCCCGCCAAGACGATAACGTCGTCCCCTACAGTGGATCTGAATCTAGTTCGTGATCGTGACCGGCGTACCAACTGAGACGGATTTGAAGAAATCTTCCGCCATAAATTCGGGCATGCGGATGCAACCGTGCGAAGCCGGGTACCCCGGCAAATATCCGGCGTGCAAGCCTGTCCCCGACACAATGCGCATAAAGTATGGCATCGGGGTGCCTTTGAAATGCGTTCCCGGCGGTTTCGGATCTTTTTTTATGTCGACGTTTGCCTTCACCACGTTTCCAGCTGCGTCGACATAATCTCCGAACAAGCTGGAGACGTGGTCCTTGTCCTTTTGAATGATTTTATAATTACCGGTGGGAGTATTCAGTCCTTCGCGGCCAGTGGACAATTGCGAAACCCCGACGAGCACGCCGCTTTTGTAAAAATAGGCGCGCTGTTGTGCGAGGCTGATCTTAATGGAGGGACTACCGCTGGCGTGATCGCCGTCCCAATAGGAGACCGTGTCGCGCGGTGGGCCTGCCTGTTCACCGCCGCCGTAAATACCGCCACCGCCACCCATGTATTGCGTGTTGCCGGAATAGCGTGGGTCTTCGCCGCAACCTGTGACGAATACAACGAGCCCAATAGAGAGAACTCCGTACAAAAGCCTAAGGAAGAAACGTTCCATAAATTCTCGAAGCGTTTTAATGCGCAATGCGCGCAAAAAGTCAAGGGGACGCAGCGCTACTCGCGAATTGGCAAGCGTGCAGCGCCATCGCGATTCGCGCGTACGGGAGCCGGGCGTCGCTAGTTTCTTGTCATTCGGGGGAAAGTCTAGGAATCGCTTACTGCTTCCGATCAGAATCCGGCGACGCAAAGCGCGTCAAGCGCATCCGAGCACGCGGGGATCACAATCGCGACAATTGAGGTAAGAAATCGGACGAAATGCTTTGTGACTCTGCGTGCAGCGTGACGCATCGACTCGATCGGTCGCGTTTTCTTTCGCTGCAGTTCGGCTTTGAGCTCGTGCACGCGAGCCCCCAGCGCGGCCACTTTCTGCTCCAGCTGGAGCGCGCGCTGGAAGCGGTAAGGCTGTTCTTCGAGCCTGGATAAATCGGGGAGTTCCCGTCGAATGCCATGGCGCGTGTAACCGAAGGCGCGTAGTTGGTCGCCAGCCATGTGCCAGGCGCGCTCCTGTTCATCCGGCAGCAACGCTTCGCGCCATTCACCCACCATACCTTTGCGCATTACGGCTTTCGCTTCTGTGCCTCGTGCCCGTCCAGTCAGCGCTTCGAACGACGTCCTGGCCTCGATTGATTCCAGAAGCGGTTTTGATTCGGCCAGCCCAAGCCACCGCAACAATGGTTGCATCGTCGCGACGAAGTTCTGTGACAGGTCTTCGTAGCGCAGGAGATAAACCTGGTGTCGGCCCGCTGCTGCGATCGCCTTGTCTGCCTGATTGGCCCAAATCTGCAACAGCTTCCAGTAATCAGCGACCGCCGGCGACCCACACGGCGGCTTGGTTGCGCGCATCCATTCTTGAAAATGCGCCAAAGAAATCGCGGCATCACGTCCATCGCGGGTGATCAGAATCTTCTTAGCCGTCGGTTGCCAGGCATTCAGCGCTGCCACCCTCGAGATCTGATCGGCCGCTTTCAACACGACATGCGTCTCCTCCCGGGCGTCCGAGCAAACTGCTTCGAGAAAAGCTTCCATCGCGTCTTCCGGTTTGGTTGCCGCTACGACTTTTTCGTAGAGACCGCGCGCTGCCTGCGAGCTTAAATGCATGAATTTGCGCGGCTCACTCCTTTGCCATGGCCGGGTGGGAATCGCTTCGCCTCGCTCAAAGCGAGCCACGACATCGGTGTAAGCCCAGACGCTGTTGTTGTATGCGTTGCACCACATCGCTTTGTCGAAGAACCGGGTCAAGCGCTCGGCGGTAGGAGCAAGAACGGCTGATCCCCATTTAAAATCGCAGGCCGCGTTTATCACATCGATTTCGGCGACCCCGATCACGTGCGGATGTGCGCTGAGGATGCGCAACAACCACGTTGTGCCGCACTTGGCCTGGCCGATAATAAACACGGGTTGCAACTGTCGCGTGGTCATCCGGGCGAATTCACTTTATTCCGGAGGTTGCTTGTTTTCCGCACCACTCGTCAACCCAATTGTTTACCGTTTTGTACCACAACCGTGAATTTTGCGGCTTGAGCACCCAATGGCCTTCATCCGGGAAATACAAGAACTTCGACGGAATCCCCAATCGCTGCAGCGTCGTAAAGAGTTGAAATCCTTCGCTCACGTCGAGCCGATAATCGTTCTGGCCGTGGATCACCAGCGTCGGCGTTTTGAATTTGTCAGCGAACAAGTGCGGTGAAAATTTCCTGTACTCCTCGCGATTCTTCCACGGCGGCCCTTTGAATTCCCATTCCGGAAACCAAAGTTCTTCCGTCGTCCCGTACGCCGACTCCGTATTAAACATGCCGTCGTGCGACACGATGCATTTGAACCGGTTCGTGTGGCCGAGAATCCAGTTCGCCATGTAACCGCCGTAGCTCGCCCCCAGCGCGGCCTCGCGATTCTTGTCGATGTACGGATACGTTTTCTCCACGTAATCAAGCCCCTTCATTAGATCGACGAAGGGTTTGCCGCCCCAATCGCCGCTGATCGAATCCGTAAACTTCTGTCCGTAACCGGTCGAACCGTGGAAATTGATCATCACCACCACGTAATTTCCGGTTGCCGCGAACAACTCCGCATTCCAGCGGTACGTCCAGTCGTTTCCCCACGCCCCTTGTGGTCCGCCGTGGATCAAAAATTTTAGCGGATATTTTTTCTTTGGATCAAATCCCGGCGGCTTAACCATGAATCCCTGCACCTCTTCGTCATTCGCGCCTTTGAAGGTGAACGATTCCAACGGCTGCATGTCGATCTGCGACAAGAGCGCGTCGTTCATGTGGGTGATCTGGCGCGGACTCACAGTTGCGCCGAGTGATTCTCCCGAGAGGTCGAAAGACCAGATTTCGTTAGGCGCTGCGATGGACATCCTGGTAAAGAACAGTCTGCTTGTGTTTCGGTCCCAAACTAGATCGTCCGCGTAAAGTCGCGGACCTGGCGTTGGTACGGTCCGATCCAAAAACAGCGCGTAGATTGGCGCTTCGCCGTGGTCTTCAGCAGCGAAGAAGAGACCGCCATTGCTTATACCTGACATCCAGGTGAAGCTTCCGACCGATCGATCAAACTTCTCCGTCAGGTCGCGCATCTCTCCGGATTGCCGATCTTGCACGAAGATCCGCCATTTATCTGCTTCGAAACCGGCGCGGGCTTGCGAACGCCAGGCGAGATATTTTCCGTCCGGTGAATAGAGCGGCGTAGTATCCGCGCCGGGACTGGTGGAAATTCTCTTCGCGGTGGCTCCGCTAATCGGCACGACAAAAATCTCGTTGTTCGTGCTGGTCGCTTCGACCTCATCGATGTTGCTCGTGTATGCGACTTCCTGGCCGTCAGGCGAGATCGCATACATATCCTGTCCGCCGAGATTGAATGGCGGCACATCGTGATCGCCCGGCGTGAGATCTCTTGGTGTAGCGGCGGCCGTGACGGCCGCGTTCTGATTTCCTGCGTCCGGCACGGGCGCCTCTACACTCTGCACAAACAAATGGCTGCGCTTGAATTCGGTAAACGCGCTCCAATGCCGATAAAACAATCGCGAAAAGATTTTCGCTTTTACTTTGCTCTTCTTCAGCTCTTCGTCGCGTTGCTTGTTGCACGCGTCATCTTTGCAATCCGGATAAACGCCCGACACGAATACGATATTCTTACCATCCGATGACCAGATCCCGCCATCTGCGCCGGTTGAGATTTGCGTCAGCTGATGCGGCTTTCCGGCCAGCGCCCCGCTTCCCGAATTGAAATCGCACATCCAGATTTGCGTCGGATCAGTCGCTTTCGAAGTCCAGATCAACCGTTTCCCGTCGGGCGAAAACTGCGGGCGCTCCTCGTGATTTGGCGTCGGGTTCAATCGGCGCGATTCACCACCGCTCGCCGGCACGATCCACAAATGCGAAATCCTCGTGTTTGCTTCGAGATTGACGTCTACGCAATCGAACACGACCCACTTGCCGTCTGGCGACGGCACCGGCGCGCCCACGCGCTTGAGTTTCATCATGTCCTCGAATGTGAATGGACGCTTTTGTGATGGCGTTTGCGCGAGTACCGAGGTCGCGAGCAAAAGCAGTGCTGCGAGAAAACTTTTCATAAGCCGCCAAGCTTCCGTTTAACTCCAATCGGCGCAAGCAGCGTTCTGGGGAGCGCACGCCTCTGGCGTGCTGGCGATCGCATTCTGCGATCGCGAACTTTTCGATCATTCGAACAATTCGCGTTACGCTCGGAATCGAAGGGAAAGTTCGTCGCCGCAGAATGCGGCGACGGGCACGCTGAAAGCGTGCGCTCCCCAGAATGCATTCGCGCTCTCTTGTCATTCTTGGCGAAGTCGCTTGCCACGCCGTAGCTTTATGCGAAGGCTGGGAGGAATCTCTCGAATGAAAATTAGAATCGCGCTGGTAATCGCGTTCTCACTCTTAAACAGTGCGCTCCGCGCAGAAAAAATTTCGCTAGTCGGCGCAACGGTGATTAATCCGGCCGATGGAAAGGTGCTGCCGAATGCCACGATTGTTATCAACGGCAACAAGATTGAGCGCCTTGCGATGGGCAAACAGGACGCCAGCACGCTCGGGAAACAGATCAGTTGCGTCGGCAAATTTATTCTGCCCGGTTACATCGACACGCACGTACACTTCTTTCAATCCGCTGACCTGTTCACGCGACCGGATGGCGCCGATTTCAATAGCGTTCGCCCGTACAAGGACGAAGTCGCGTGGATCAAATCGCATCTTGACGATGACTTCGCGCGCTACATTCGTAGTGGCATCACCAGTGTCGTTGATGTTGGCGGACCGATGTGGAATTTCGAGGTCCGCAAAAGGGCCAATGCAACTGCGAAAGCGCCACGCGTAGCAGTGGCGGGCCCGCTCAT
>Ga0070689_100001176_pt1 | contig 16566 bp, 9 predicted proteins | sample KBSS23HmetaG_FD_64669 | JGI IMG/M metagenome (GOLD analysis project Ga0070689, IMG submission 64669) | Switchgrass rhizosphere microbial communities from Kellogg Biological Station, Michigan, USA - KBS S2-3H metaG | ecosystem: Host-associated > Plants > Roots > Rhizosphere ...
AACGGCTGGTCGGCGGCGATGCGCGCGTGTTCCGGCGTGGCGTCCTGAAAGAACTCCGGATGGCGCACCAGGTATTGGTCGAGCGGATCGCTGCTGGCGACCAGCACGCCGAGCGAAGCCTGCTGGCGTCGACCCGCGCGGCCGAAGCGCTGCCAGGTAGCGGCAACACTGCCGGGATAGCCGTTGAGCACCACCACGTCGAGCGCGCCGATATCCACGCCCAGTTCCAGCGCCGAGGTGCTGACGATGCCGTCCACCTGTCCCGCGCGCATCTCCCGTTCCGCTGCACGACGCTCGGTAGGCAGATAGCCGCCACGGTAAGCGCGGATGCGCGGCGCCTTGCGCGGGTCGCTGTCGAACACGTCTTTCAGATACTTGGTGAGCACTTCCACCATCAGCCGCGATTGCGCGAACACCAGCGTCTTCAATCCGGCCCGGATCGCGGTGCGCGCTATGCGGTTGGATTGCGAGCGTGCCGAGGCACGCAAGCCCAGATCCGCATTCACCACCGGCGGATTCCACAGCAGTACGTGCTTCTCACCCACTGGCGCGCCACTCTCGGTGATCGCGGTGACGGGTTGCTCGATCAACGCGCTGGCGTGCTCGGCCGGATTGCCGATGGTCGCCGAGCACAGGATGAATTGCGGCGACACGCCGTAGAACGCGCAGACACGCTGTAGCCGGCGCAGCACATTGGCCACGTGCGAACCGAACACGCCGCGATAGGTATGCACCTCGTCGATCACGATATAGCGCAGGTTCTCGAAAAACTGCGCCCACTTGGTGTGATGCGGCAGGATCGCCTGGTGCAGCATGTCCGGATTGCTCACCACGATGTCGCCATGCAGGCGGATCGCCTGCCGTGCATCGCCCGGCGTGTCGCCGTCGAAGGTGAAGGCTTTGACGCCGAGGTCGCCGGCCTGGTTGAGTTCCAGCAGCTCGGCTACCTGGTCCTGCGCCAGCGCCTTGGTCGGAAACAGGAACAACGCCTTGGCGCGCTGGCGGATCGCTGCGCTGATCACCGGCAAGGTGTAGCACAGCGATTTGCCCGAGGCGGTGGGCGTGGCTATCACTACATGCTCGCCCGCAGCGGTGGCGTTCCAGGCCTGGGCTTGATGCGCATAGAGTTGATGGATGCCGCGCGCCCGCAGCGCTTGGGCAAGTGCAGGCGGCATGTCGCCGGGCAGTGGAGCGAATTGACCCTCGCGTCCCGGCAGCACGAACGAACCGGTGATGCGGTCGCCATAGCGTTTGGCGAGCCGTCGGGCGAGCTGGTCGCCGCCGGAGACCGGCGCAGCCAACGCACCGTCGCCGCGCACCGCGCGTTGGGCCATGGGGTTGGGCAAGGCGTTCATCGGTGCGCTCCATCCGGGAGCGGCATTGCACCCGCAGGCCGTCTCAATCCCTGAGACGGCCCGGTCTGGCGCGGCTTAGAACATCCAGGTCAGGCTCATGCGGGCCGCCTGATCGTTGGCATGGCTGGCGAACTGGCCGTTGTAGCTGGCATCCACCGTGACGTTGCGCGACAAGGCGAAGCTCAGGCCGCCATTGAAGGCCGCGGCGTTGCGCGCCACCGGTACGCCATCGACGGTGTAGGCGAGGTTGCCGTTGGCAAAGCGCATCGCGGCGCTGGTGGCCGTGTCGCCCCAGGCGTGCTGCCAGCCCAGGCTCAGGTGGGCGCGCAGGCCGCCGCTGGCGCCGAGTGCAAACACGCTGCGCAGGCCGAGCGTGGCGTAGGTGGATGAATCGGTCTGCGCATTCGCGTCCAGCGCCGCGGCGCCATCGCCTTCGCTGGCCGCATCCGTATGCAAGCGCACATAGGCCACATTGAGGAAGGGCGAGAACGTCGCGGCTGGCGTGCCAAACGCGTAGCTCGCGTCGATATAGGCCTGCCCGGTGTTGCCGTCGTACTCGCTGTTGTAGCGTTCGTTGAAGGTGTCGAAGGCCACCGAGCGATGGCTGTCCACCGACTGCCAGCTATACGCCACGGCACCCTGCAACTGGAAGGCATCGGCGTGCAGACCGCCGTATACACCCAGGTGCGTGCCGGTGGTGTGCGACGACGAACCCAGCGCATCGACGTTCGCGCTGTTCTGGCCAAAGCCCGCCACGGCGCCGACGCGTGCCTGCGAACCCAACAGCATGTCCGCACCCACCAGCAAGCCGCTGCCATTGGCTTGCAGGCGCGAGGCATCGCCGTCGCCATCGTGATTGCCCCAGTGGCCCCAGCCCGCGGTCCACGCGGATACGCCGTTGTCGCCGGTGGCGCTGGTTCCGGTGGTGCTGTTGTTGAGGCCGAGCAGGTGATCGTTGATCGCATCGCGCACGTAGCGGCTGTCGTCCATCAACGCGGTGCGCGTGCTGGCGTAGATCTCGCCGGAGAGCTGGTCGTACGCGTGGCGCGCCGTCCCCACATCGGCCATCACCACGGCGTTGTACAGCGCGCTGTTCCAGCCAAGGGCTTCCACCGCGGTGGCCGTGGCACGTTCGTTCGGCGTCTGCGCCACGCCGGCGAAGCTCACGTCGTTGCGTTCCAGCGACAGCGTCACGCTGTTGGCGGCATAGGCCAGCGTGGGCGTGAGGAAGGCGAGATTGCTGCTGGCCGAAGCGAACTGGCCCGTGACGCCCTGCGTGGCGGTGAGGATGGTGTAGTCGGTGCGCGGCGCCCAGTTGCCCGTCGCGCCCAGCACCACCGTGCTGCCGGCGATGCTGGCCTTGCCGTTGACGGTGAGCAGGTCGGCCTGGCCGGTGGGTGCCGCGTCGATCACCAGCGCACCATTGGCCGCCTGCGTGTAATTGCCGTTGATGGTGAGCGTACCGATCGAGCCACCCGGCTGCAGCATGCCGTTGTTGGTGACATTGCCCACGATGGTGCCGTGACCGCGCAAGGTGCCGCCCGCGGCTACCTGCACATTGCCGCCCAACGTGGCCGATGCATTGCTTGCATCGCCCACTTCCAGCGTGCCGGCCTGCACCGTGGTGGTGCCGGCAAAACTGTTCTTGCCGTCCAGCACCAGCATGCCGGTGCCGCTCTTGGTCAGCGAACCCGTGCCGCTGAGCACGCCGCCGTAGATGCCGTCGCTGGCCTGGTCGAACACCAGCGCCGCGTTGTTGGTGATATTGCCCTGCAGGCTGGCGGTGCTACCCAGCAGCGTGCCCCCACTGAGGGTGGTGCCGCCGCTGTAGCTGTTCGCACCCGTGAGCGTGAGCGTGCCGCTGCCGGTCTTGTTGATGCCGAAGCTGCCGCCGATGACGCCGGACTGCGTGGCCGCATCGCTGCCATCCACGTCGAACGTCGTTGCTCCTTGCAGGCTGATCGTATTGGCGAGGTTGACACCGTTGCGATAGGTCAGCGTCGGCGCCGCGGCGATCAAGGTACCGGTACCGATGGCGTTGCTGTTGCCCAGCACCAGGGTGCCCCCGGTGACGGTGGTGTCGCCGCTATACGTGCTGGCGCCGTTGAGTGTGGTGGTGCCGGCGCCGATCATCACGCTGGCAAAGTTCGCGATGGAGCCGGCGTAGCTGAAGCTGTTGCCGGCGCCGGGTGCGATGGTCAGCGTGCTGCTGCCGGTGCCGCCATTGAGGTTGCCGTTGATCGCCGCCGAACCTCCCAGGATCTGCAGGCTGCTGTTGCCGCTGCCCAGATCCACCGCGAGGTTGCTGCTGTCGGCCGTGATCGTGCCGTAGTTGATCACCGTGGCGTTGTTGCCGCCGGTGTACACCGCCGCGGCCGAGCCGCCGCCTTCGAGCGTGCCGCCGGCAAGGTTCGTGATGGTGACGGTGAACGCGTTGGCGGCGCCGGTGACGGCGATGGCCGAATCGCTTTGGCCGCGGATCAGTCCGCTATTGGTGACGGTGGTATTGCCGTAGATGCCCTGGACGGGAATCGGCGCGTCGGTGGTCGGGTCCTTGTCCAGGCCGGCCAGCGTGATGCCGCGGCCGGTGCCGGTGTTGACGGTGCCGTCGCCATTGGTCGCCGAGTTGTCGCCTTCGATGGTGCCGGCGTTGACGATGGTGCCGTCGCCGACGGTCACGCCTTCGCTGGTGTCGTTGTACGCGTGCAGCGACTTGATCGTGCCGGTGTTGGTGATGTTCACCAGGCCATCCACGTCGACGCCGTCGCCGTCGCCGTTCACGCCGTTGCCGGTGATCGTGCCGTGGTTCACCACGGTCACCACTTCATTGGCGTTGAAGCCGTCGACATTGATGCCCGAGCCGTTGTCGCCCTGGATGGTGCCGCCAAGGTTGTTGGTCACCGACAGGGTGTACGCGCCGCTGGTGGTCACGTCCGTGTTGCCGCCGGTGATGCCGTGACGTGCGCCCTCGATGGTGCCGGTACCGGCCACGCTGGCCGAACCGGTGGTGGCGTTGACGATGGTGATGCCGGTGTTGCTCTGCGCATCGATGCCATCGCTGCCGTCGGTGCTGCCCGCCGCGTTGGTCGACTTGATCAGGCCGTCGTTGTAGACGAAGCCGTTGACGCCGGGACGCACGGCGTCCGCTTCATACGCCTCGATATCGCCGGTGGCGTAGTTGTACAGCTTATTGCTGCCGGTGGTTATCGCGTTGAAATCGATCGCCTGGGCGCCGCCGAGCGACGCGTTGGCCGAATACAGCCTGCCGTAGTTGTAGAACACGACATTGCTGCTCGCCTTGTTCATCTGGATGACGTCGTTGTCCGCCGTCTGCATCAACGCGCCCACACCGTTGGTGACGGTGAGCGTGAGGTTGCCGGTGTTGTCGCGGATGGCGCGGCCGGTGGTCGTATCGATCAGGCTGCCGTTGTTGGTGATCGTGCTGCTGCCGGTGACGGTGACCGCCACACCCGTGCTGCCGCCGATCGACAGCGTGCCGGTGGCGTCGATGGTGCCGGTCTGGCCCGCGGCGAGGGTCTGTGCGGTGTTGGAGGTTTGTCCGGCGGTGATCTCGAACGTGGCGGCGTGGGCGGTATCGACCAGCGCGAGCAGGATTCCGGCGACGAGCAGCTTCTTCTTCATGGGGCCCCCTGTGGCGTAAGCCCGCAAGTGTTGCGATGGCATTGCGTAGGACTCATGACAGCTTCGCTACGCAGCCCGGCCCGTTCCTTAGCGTTGTCTTAGGATGTCTTCGCGGCTCCTTGCCGTCGTTCGAAAAAGCCAGCCAGGACAGTCGTTTAAGTGTTTCCTAAGGCGCATGCCCGATAATCCCGGTGTACATCGCCCGCAGGGTGAGGGAGCGGCAAGTCGTGCACATTCTTCTGGTCGAAGACGACGCGCAGCTGGGATCGGCGATCCAGCGCGCGCTCGAACGCTTGAGCTACACGGTGTCGTGGCTGCGCGACGGCCGTTCGGCGCTCGTTGCCATGCGCGACCGCACCGCCGACCTGGTGCTGCTCGACCTGGGCCTGCCCGGGCGCGACGGTATCGACGTGCTGGTGGAGGCACGCCGGGCGCACGTGGACACGCCGGTGCTGGTGATGACGGCACGCGATGGGCTCACCGCGCGCGTCGATGGCCTCGACGCTGGCGCCGACGACTACCTCACCAAGCCCTTCCATGTGGAGGAACTGGCCGCGCGCATCCGCTCGCTCACCCGCCGCATGCGGGGGCTGTCGGTGAATCGCATCGAGGTGGGCGCATTGACGCTGGATGTGGGTACGTCCGAGGTGACCTTCCGTGGCGAAGCGGTGGACCTTACCCGCCGCGAGTTCGCCTTGCTGCAGGCACTGATGGAACACGCGGGTCGGCTGGTGCGCCGTGAAACGCTGGAGAACTCGCTGTACGGCCTGGACCATGTGGTAGGCAACAATGCGCTCGAAGTGCTGGTGCATGCGCTGCGTCGCAAGCTGAGCTTCGAGACCGTGCGCAATGTGCGCGGGTTCGGTTACATGATCCCGCAGGATCCCCAGTGAGCCGCAGCAGCCTGCGCTCGCGCTTACGCTGGCTGATCCTTGGCGTCATCGCGTTGGTGTTGTTGCCGTTGGGCGTGTACAGCTTCAGGCGCACCATCAACGAAGTGAACGAGCTGTCCGACGGACGCCTGGCCCAGTCGGCCCGCACGCTGCAGACACTGATCAACAACATCGGCCTGCCGGCGCTGCAACGTCATACCGCCGAAGCCGGCGTGGTGGTGCCGATTGCCGCCAAATCCTCGCAGGAGTTGCTGCTGCACGGCCACACCTATGAGTCGGAGGTGGGCTTCCAGGTGTTCGATCGCGAGGGGCGGCCGCTGCTGGTGACCGGCAATCTCACGGCGATGCCGCCACCCGATCCCACCCATGCCGGCTTCAAGAACCTGTATTTCGGCAAGTACCGATGGCGCTTTTTCACGCTGCCACCCACCGCCGATGGCGTGGTGGTACGCGCCGCCGAACGTTACGACAGCCGGCGTGACATCAGCACGGCGCTGTGGATCGAACATGGCCTGCCGCCGCTGATCGCGCTGCCGGTGCTGGCGCTGCTGCTGGGCTGGGCGGTGCGCCGCGGCCTGCGGCCACTGGAAGCGCTGGCGGAGAAGCTGGCCACGCGCGAGCCGGGAAGCCGCGACACGCTCGATGTGGCGGCGGCGCCGCACGAACTGGCGCCGGTGCTGGACGCACTGAACAGCCAGTTCACCCTGCTGGAGGAAGCGCTGGAGCGCGAACGCCGGTTCAGCGCCGACGTGGCGCACGAACTCCGCACGCCGCTGGCTTCCACCATGATCAACCTGGAAAACGCACAGGCCAGCCGCGATACGCGCGAGGCCGACGTGGCGCTTTCCGGTGCGCGCGAAAGCCTGGCCTCGCTGGCGCGCCGCGTCGAGCAGCTGCTGTCGCTGGCGCGCCTGGAAGCAAGCTCGCGCAGCGACAAACATGCGGACATCGACCTGCTTGCCGTCGCGCGCGGCGTCATCGAGGAACTGTCGCCGCTGATCGGCGACTCGGATGTGGAACTGGAAGTGACGCTCGCCGACGGTACGCTGATGGTGCACGGTCACGAAGCGGCGCTTGCCGCCCTGCTGCGCAACCTGCTGGAGAACGCGTTGCGCCATGTGCCGGACGGTGGCCACGTGCGGCTGCTCATCCAGCGCGAGTCCAACCGCGCGGCCATCGAGGTGATCGACGACGGCGAAGGTATTCCGCCGGAACGCCGCGCGGCCGTGTTCACGCGCTTCCATCGCGAAACCGGCAGCCGTGGCGAGGGCTACGGGCTGGGGCTTTCCATCGTGCAGCGGGCGGCGCAATTGCACGATGCCTCGATCGAGCTGCTCGACTCCCCCTACGGGCGTGGCCTGCGTGTTCTGGTGCGGATGCCGTTGAGCGACGCACACGGCTGACGCTTTACAAAGTGAACGCTAAGCCATGGCCGGTAGGGTATGAGGTCCTTCCTCATGCATGGATCGTGCATGCGTTTCGCTGGACCACCCTCGCGGATGCGTATCGCCGCAGCACTTGTGCTGTCGGCATGCGTGACCGGCTGCGCGACCTATCGGGCCAAGCCCCTGCCGGAACAGGCGTCGTCGGCGGCGTCGCTGTCGCAACTGCAAGGCTATGACCCGGCCGCGCTGCCGCTGGACCTGGCGGCGATCGAACGGCTGGTGCTGCTGAACAACCCGGACCTCAAGACCCAGCACGCCCGGCACCAGGCCGCGCAGGCGCAACGCCGGCAGGATGGCGTGCTGCCCAATCCCAGCATGGGCGGCAGCGTGGGCTATCTCATCTCGGGGCCGGGCGACGCCACGGCGTGGACGGCATCGATCAGCCAGGACATCGCCTCTCTCATCACCCTGCGTCCGCGGCGCGAAGCGGCCAAGGCGAACGCCGACGGACTCGATGCCAGCCTGCTCTGGGAGCAATGGCAGACGCTGGGCAAGGCGCGGCTGCTGGTGATCGATCTGGTGGAAGGCGAGCGGCAGATCGTCTTGCAACGCCAGGCGATGGAGGCACAGGCGCGACGCGAGTCGCACATCGTCGATGCCGTGCAGGCGGGCAACATGGAACGCGTGGCCGTGGCGTCGGACCTCGCCGCCGCCGCCGATGCACGCACCGCACTCAACGACGTGCAACGGCGGCAGCTCGATCAGCGGCAACAGCTCAACGCGCTGCTGGGCCTGAAGCCGGACGTCGCTGTGCCGCTGGCTGCGAGCCTGCCCGCGGCCAACCTGGACGCCACCGCCATTCGCACCCAGTTCGACAGCGTCAGTCGCCGCCGTCCCGACCTGGTGGCGCTGCAGCTGGGCTATCGCGCGCAGGAGGCGCAGCTTCGCGCGGCGGTGCTGGCACAGTTTCCGCCGCTCGCCCTGGGCTACGACGCGTCGCAGGACAACAGCCGCGTGCGCAATGGCGGTCCCGCGGTGAACTTCACTTTGCCGATCTTCGATCACAACCAGCACAACGTCGCCATCGCGCGCGCCACGCGCGAGCAACTGCACCAGGAATACACGGTGCGCCTCGCCACTGCCCAGGACGAGGTCGATGCGCTGCTGGCGCAGTACGCCCAGCTCGATGCACAGCGGCAGGCGCTCGCCGCTGCCACGGACGATGCCGTGCGTGCCGCGTCGCAAGCGGATCAGGCCGCGCGGGCGGGCTTGATCGATCTGCGCAACGTCACCGATCTGCGCGTTGCCGCCATCAACCGGCAGCTGGCCGCGCTCGCCATCGAGCAGGGCATGCTCGAACAACAGGCCGCGCTGGAACTACTGGTGGGCCGTGGCATGCCGACCTCTCTCGAACAGGATGTGATGGCGCCATGAGTGTCCGACATGCATTGATTCCAGTGGCACTGGCCGCCTTCGCGTTGGCGGCGTGCTCCGGCGGCGAAACAGCCGATGAGGCGGCGGTGAGTGCGGCCGTGACGACGGTGCCTCTGACGCAGGGCAGTCTCCCCGAAACGGTGACCGCGTACGGCAGCGCCGGTCCGGCCGCCGACGCGGCGCAAGTGATCAGCGTGCAGGCGCCCGGTCACATCACGCGCTGGAGCGTCACCGCCGGTACGCCGGTGAAGCGTGGTCAGAGCCTGCTCACCTTTGCACTGGCACCTTCGTCGGTGGCCGCGTACCGGCAAGCTGTGACGTCGCAGACACTTGCCCACACGCAACGCGATCACATCGCGCAATTGCTCTCGCAGCAACTCGCCACGCGCGATCAGCTCGATCAGGCAGAGAAGGCACTGCAGGATGCGCAGTCCAGTCTCGATGCCGTGGTCCAGCAACAGGGACGAAGTGCAACGACGGATGTCACCGCGCCGTTCGATGGCACCGTGGTCACCGTCGACGCGCAACAGGGGGACAACCTACAACCGGGGGCGGCACTGCTCACGCTGCAACGTGCCGATGGCCTGGTGGTGACCGCGGGTGTGGAGCGCGATGCGATGACGCGCGTGCAAGTTGGGGCGAGCGCCGAGGTGGTTTCCATCGACGGCGGCACGTCCATGCACGGCACCGTGCGTCGTGTGGCGCATGCACTCGATCCGCATACGCATCAGCTCGCGGTGGAGATCGTGCCCGATGGTGCGCTGATCAACGGCGAGGGCCTTCGTGCCGATATCGTCGTGGGCCAATGGCAGGGCTGGTTGCTGCCGCGCGACGCCGTGCAGGGCGATGAGACGGATCGCCATGTTTTTCAGGTCGCCAACGGCAAGGCCGTGAGCGTGCCGGTAAAAGTGCTGGGTGAGTCCGATCGCGTGACGGTGGCCAGCGGCGCGCTCGATGCGCATCTTCCGCTGGTGACCGAGGGCGCCACGCAGCTCGACGATGGCATGGCCGTGCGTGTGTCGACCGGGCACGCCGAGCCATGAGCTTGCCGACGCTGCTGGCACGGCACGCACGTGCCATCGTCATCGTGGCTTTCGCGCTGGCGCTGGCGGGATTGGCGAGCGCATTCACCTTGCCCGTGGGCCTGTTTCCGCAGGTGTCGTTTCCCCGGGTAGTCATCGATCTGGATGCCGGCGACCGCCCGGCCGACCAGACGGCGCTGCTGCTGACGCGGCCGGTGGAAGAAGCCATCCGCACGGTGCCCGGCGTGGTCGGCCTGCGCTCGGAAACCACCCGTGGCTCCGCACAGATATCGGTCGACTTCGGCTGGGGCCGCGACATGATCGCGTCCACCCTGCAGGTGGATTCGGCCATCGCCCGCGTGTTGCCCAGCCTGCCGGCCGGTGCCAGCTACAACGTGCGCCGGATGGACCCGACCGTCTTCCCGATCATCTCGTACGCGCTGCAGTCCGACACGCTGTCGCCGGTGGCGCTGCGGGATCTGGCGCAGTATCAGATCGTGCCGCTGCTCGCCTCGGTGGAAGGACTGGCGCGAGTCGACGTGCAAGGCGGCGAGACTGCCGAAGTGCAGGTGGAAGCCGATCCACGCAAACTCGCCCAATACGGTTTGAGCCTGGACGATCTGGTCAACGCGGTGAATGACGCGAACCAGCTGGAGGCCGTGGGCCGCCTGCAGGATCGCAACCAGCTGTATCTGGTGGTTGCCAATCACTCGCTGCAACGTCTGGACGCCATCCGCAACATCGTGCTGAAGAGCGATCCGCACGGCTGGGTGCGCCTGGCCGATGTGGCCAGCGTGCGCGATGGCTATCTGCCGCAATGGATCAAGGTGAGCGAGGACGGCAAGCCGGCGGTGTTGTTCAACGTCTACGAGCAGCCGGACGGCAACGCCGTGCAGATTGCCAGCGACGTGCGTGCCCGGCTCGCATCCTATCGACTGCCCAAGGGCGTGAAGCTCATCTCGTGGTACGACCAGAGCGAACTGGTGATGGCCTCCGCGCATAGCGTGCGCGATGCCGTGCTGATCGGCCTGCTGCTCGCCGCCGCCGTGTTGCTGGTGTTCCTGCGCAACCTGCGGGTGATGTTGATTGCCATGCTGGTGGTGCCGGTCACGCTGGCCGTCACGGTGTTGCTGCTGCAGGTGTTCGGCATGAGCTTCAACATCATGACGCTCGGCGGCATCGCGGCGGCCGTGGGTCTGGTGATCGACGATGTGATCGTGATGGTGGAGCACGTGGCCCGGCGCGCCGGTACCCAACAGGGCGGCGGCGAGGCAGCCGTGTTGCCGGCGGCGCGCGAGTTCCTGGCGCCGCTCACCGGCTCCAGCCTGGCGACGCTGATCGTGTTCATACCGCTTGGCTTGCTGAGCGGCGTCACCGGCGCGTTTTCCAAGGCGCTGTCGATCACCATGGCCAGTGCGTTGGCCGTCTCGTGGCTGGTCAGCGCGTTCGTGCTGCCGCCGCTGTTGCGGCGCTGGATCGACTTCGGCCGCTGGCACGACCCCGGGCTCGATCACGAAAGCTGGCTGTCCCGCACGCACGCACGGCTTTACGATGCTTTCGCGCGCCGGCCCGCCTGGCTGCTGGCGCTGGCGGTCCCGCTGCTGGCGCTGGGCGCGGTCGCCTATACGCACGTTGCCACCGGCTTCATGCCGGCCGTCGACGAAAGCGGCTTCGTGATGGACTACTTCACCCGGCCCGGCACCTCGTTGCCCGAAACGGCGCGCCAGGTGCAGCAGGTAGAAGCGATCCTTCGTTCGATGCCCGAGGTGGAGACGTTCTCGCGCCGTCTCGGCACGGGCCTGGGTGGCGACCTCGGGCAGTCTTATCACGGCGATTTCTTCGTTCGCCTCAAGCCGGGTCATGTGCGCTCCACCGAGGAGGTGATGAGCGACGTGCGCGAGCATGTCGAGCACGAGGTACCCAGCGTCGAGGTGGAACTGGCGCAGCTGATGGAGGATCTGATCGGCGATCTCACCGCGGTGCCGCAACCGATCGAGATCAAGCTGCATTCGGCCGATCCCGCCACCCTGGTGGCACAGGCACAACGCGTGGCCAAGGCCATCGCCGATATTCCGGGCGTGGTGGAAATCAAGGATGGCGTGCAGCTGGCCGGCGATGCGCTGAATGTGCAGATCGACCCCGACAAGGCCACGCTCGAAGGCATGACGGTGGCCACGGTGACGCAGGCGATCGGCCATGCGCTCACCGGCGTAGTCGCGACGCAGTTGCCGCAGGCGAGCAAGAGCGTGGGCGTGCGCATCCGCATGCCCGACGCGATGCAATGGCGACTGCCGCAACTGCTGGCCTTGCCGGTGCGCGCGCCCGATGGCCACCTGTTTCCACTGAGCCGCGTGGCGACGATCGTCAGCGAGAACGGCCAGCCGCAGATTTCGCGCGAAAACCTGCAACAGATGGTGGCCGTCACGGCGCGCATCGAGGGCCGCGGCATGGGTGCCGCCGTAGCTGACGTGAAGAAGCTGCTCGCGCAGCCGGGCATGCTCGACGCGGATACGCGCTACGAACTGGGTGGCCTTTACCAGCAACAGCAGATCGCCTTCCTCGGCCTGGGCAAGGTGTTCCTGCTGGCGCTGGTGGCGGAGTTCGTGCTGCTGTTGTTCCTGTACGGCCGTGCCGGACTCGCGCTCGTGGTGATGGGCTGCTCGCTGTTCTCGGCCACGGCGGTGTTCATTGCGCTGTGGCTGTGCGGCGTGGATCTGAACATCACGGCGATGATGGGCATGACGATGATCATCGGCATGGGCACCGAGATGGCGATCTTCTACGTGTCCGAGTACGTCGCGCTGTCAGGCCACCTGCCGCCCTTGCAGGCATTGCGCGCGGCGAGTCGCGACCGCCTGCGTCCCATCAGCATGACCACGCTAGCCGCCATGCTCACCTTGCTGCCGTTGGCGCTGGCCTGGGGGCAGGGCGCGGGCGTCCAGCAACCGCTGGCCATTGCGATCATCGCCGGACTCGCGCTGCAGTATCCGCTGGTGCTGCTGGTGATGCCGACGCTGATCGGCATGCTTCCCGGTCATGCGCGACGCGGCGGCTAGCCGCCGCGAGCGCAGGACGCGCGTCGGCGTCCTGCGCATATGAACGACTAGTTCGGCAGGCCCATCGCGTGTTCGATCGGCGTGTCCTGGGCGAGGGGTGCGACCGGCGCCGGTGCCGGAACAGCGGCAACGAGATCGCTGTGTTCGCTGTAGACGACGCGATTGCGGCCCTCGCGCTTGGCCTGGTACAGCGCGTTATCGGCGTCGATCATCAACTGGCGCAGGTCGTAACCGCTGCGGTCGCTGGACGCCACGCCGAAGCTGGCGGTGATGATCACCTGCCGCGTTTCGCCCCATAGCGGCGTGGCGGCGATGGCCTGGCGGATGCGTTCGGCGCGTTCGCGGGCACTCGATGCGCTGCAGTCGGGCAGATAGATCGCGAACTCTTCGCCGCCCAGGCGCCCGAACACATCGCGGCGGTGCAGGTGATGCTGGCAGGCGGCGACGGCGCGCTTGAGCACCATGTCGCCGATGATGTGGCCGTGCGTGTCGTTGACGTCCTTGAAGTGATCCAGGTCCACCAGCACCAGGCATGCCGCGCGCGTGGCCTTGGCGGCGGCGCGCAAGGCCAGCTCGGTTTCGTCGACGAAATGCTGGCGGCTGTGGATGCCGGTGAGGCTGTCGCGCGTGGCCAGTCGCTTGAAACGCAACTGCGAGCGCTTGATGCGCAGCAGCCAGAAAGCGATGGACGCCACCACGGTGATGAGCAGCGCGATGTACAGCCGGCTCGTCTCCATGTCCTTGTGGTCGAGCTTGCGTTGCAGCAGCAGGATCTCGTTCTGCTTGTTGAGCGAATCGACCTGCATCTTGTTGGCCAGCACCTGTTGCCTGACCGTCTGGAAGGCGACGGCCCGGGCGCTGACGTCGTTGAGGTAGCCCTTGTCCGCTTCCATGTACTTCTTGTGCAGATCCAGCGCGGCGGTGGTGTTGCCGAGCTTCTCCTCGATCTGGTACAGCACCAGGTACGCGCGTACCTGCGATTCGGAATACTCGTCGGTGATGGCCTCGGCGGCCACGCGGCCCGCGTACTTGCGTGCCTGCTCGAGATCGCCCAGATCCCAATAGGCCCGTGCGAGCAGCGAGTCGACGCCATTCATCAGCACACGGTAGTGATACGAGGCGAACTCGTCGTAATGCGCCTGAAGCAGGCTGACGGCGTCCTTGGGGCGCCCCTGTTCGATGGCGTACTTGGCCTGGTCGCTGCGCAGCGAATTGGCCCACAACGCCTGCTTCGCCTGCAGGCAGGTGTCGATGCCGCGATCGTATTCGGGGTCGGTGCCGCGCACCTTGCCGGCGAGAAACAACACGCGCAGCTTGTACGCCATGCCCTGGCAGGCATGGTCGCGCAGCTGGGGATCGTCGAGGATGCGCTGGGCGTAGCCGGACGCCAACTCGTACTGTCCTGCCGTGGCCAGGAATACCGCGCCTTCGCCCAGTGCCTGGAAACGGGCTTCCGGGTTCTTCGCCGTCGGCAGAAGATCGAACAGCGTGCTCAGCTGCGTGAACGCTTCTTCGTAGTGCCGGCCGAGGCTGAGGATGTTGATCAAGGTGGCCAGTGAGCGAACCCGCAGCGTGGGATCGCCCGAGCGCGCGGCGATTTCGCTGAAGGCCGGCCTGGCCCGGTCGTAGCGCCCTTCGAAGGCCAACTGCCACGCATCGAGATAGCGCAGCCGCCACTGCTGATCGGAGGAAAACTCGTTCTTGCGACGGTCCAGCTCGCTGAGCAGGCGCAGGAATTCCGAGTGGTCGGACGTCTTGAGCTTGTCTGCCCGTTCCAGCATCTGCACCGGATCTTCCGCCGCTGCGGGTACGGCCGCGAAGGCCGTACCCACATGCCATCCCGTCAGCAGTGCTGCCAGGATGATCGCCCGCCTGAGGTGGCCGGCGCGGAACATGGTCATGCCAGCGTGTCGGCGCGTGCGACCACGACGGACTGGTTGGCGCTCTTGCTGGGCTTCTTCGGCTGCTTCTCGCCTTCCTCGCCTTCTTCTTCCTGCTCCTCTTCTTCTTCCTCGCCTTCGCGTTTCGGCGCGGACTGGAAGCAGTGCAAGGGCACGACCTTCAGCAGCGCCTGCAGCTCTTCCACGTTGCGAGCAAGGATGGCCTCACCGGCGGCAGCTTCCACCTGGGCGTCGGCCAGGGCCAGGGCAACCGTTTCCCTGGCGGCCTGAAACAAACGCGCGTCGCTGCCAAGCTTTTCCAGAAACTCGATGACGTCGGACATGTGGTATTCCCCCTAACAGTGATAGTACGGCGACAACTTGTGGGTGTCTTGCGTGTGAATAGCGAAGCCGCGCCTTTCCGCGGACGGAAGCAGCGCAAAAGCGTCTCGCAGGCGATCTGCTTTGGTTCCCCGATATCCCCATGCGGCCGGCCGGTGCAGGTTCGCCCCCTGGCTTGCCGCAATGTCGGATCATAGCCCCGTTTTTTTCCGAAAATGTGCATGCACGAAACGATCCCGGGGCGATGCCGGTTTCGCTGATCCCTAGGTTGCGTTGGCGATATGACAAGCGTATCCGCCAGGCTGAGATCGCCTGGCGCTTGGATCGATTCGACCCCGTTCGAACGGCACCGTGCCGCAGCGTGGGGCGGCTTCCAGGGGGTAAAGGGCTGGCGCCGAGGTGTTACTCCGCGTAGACGGGCGGGGTTACGAAAGGAATCACTTCCGCCAGGAATGCGGCGGTGTGTTCGCCGTGCAGCCGGTGTCCGCTGCCGAAGCGGCGGGTGACGGCATGGGGAATCTGCGCCGCCAACAACGGCAGCCGGCTGCTCACGAACCCGTCGTCGTGGCTGGCCAGCAGCAGGCACGGCGCACGCAGGGTGGACAGGCGCGACCACCAGGCCGGCATCGGGGCGCGCAGTTCCGGCAATACGGTGCGGGCTGCCCGCAGGTCGAACTGCCGCAACAGCATCAGCCGCAACAGGCGGCCCAGGCCCAGCAGGCGCAACGAACGCTGCCAGGCGGGACCGGCCTGCGCCGCCGCCAGGGCCGTGGCGTCCGCGACATCGCGCGGCGGCACGGGCGCGGCCTCGATGACCAGCCGGCGGATGCGTTCGGGCTGGTGGGTGGCGAGCTTCAGCGCCAGATGCCCGCCCAGCGAATGGCCGATCAGGTTGATGGCGCCCAGGCCAAGCGCATCGAGCAGGTCGCTCAGGTCGTCCTCGAAATCGGCCAGCGAATAGGTGGGCGTCCAATCACTGCGGCCGTGCCCGCGCAGGTCCGGTGCGATGACCCGGAAGCCCTGCTGCGCAAGCGCTTCGGCGGTGTGGCTCCAGCTTCCGGACTGGCTGGCAAAGGCATGCAGCAGCACCACGGGCTCGCCGTTCGGGTCGCCATAGGCGCGATAGGCAACGCGATGGCCACGCAGGCGAAGGAAGCGGTACATCGACGGGCTGCTATCCAAGGCCGGGCTCCAGGGCGTGACCACGGCACTCTCGCATGCGCGTCTCCGCACACGGAAGAGGGAGCGACTGCCACTGGTTCGCTTCAGCCAGGGATGGCTATGATCCCGATGTCGACGCAGCACGCTCGGAGCAATGCCGGCGGTGCTCATGGAAGACTCACGGATAAGGAGTGGCGAGCGATGAAGCAGCAAGCGGTTACCGTGGCGGCCTGCCTGTTGGCGGCCATGCTTGCAGCACCGGCCTGGGCCCAGCAGGGCGCCGTGGCGAATCAGGATGCGCCCTACCGCGAACCGTTGCATGCCGTGGCCATGAGCCAGGCCGCGACTCCGCAAGAATCCGCGCCCCATGCGTCGTTGCCGGTCTTTGCAGCGGAG
>Ga0070689_100001178_pt1 | contig 16553 bp, 10 predicted proteins | sample KBSS23HmetaG_FD_64669 | JGI IMG/M metagenome (GOLD analysis project Ga0070689, IMG submission 64669) | Switchgrass rhizosphere microbial communities from Kellogg Biological Station, Michigan, USA - KBS S2-3H metaG | ecosystem: Host-associated > Plants > Roots > Rhizosphere ...
GACAGCGCCGCGCGCGAACAGGAACTTGAGCAACTCCGCCAGAGATGGGCGCAAATCGAGCGCGACCTGGAGGCATTCGAACCGCTCGCAAAAACCGGCGCTCCCGACACGAACGCCTTGCGCGCCCCGGTCAACCCCCGCAAGAATATCGAACGCATCGCGCCGGTGACGGCAAAGAAAATCCGCTTCACGGTTTCAAAAACAACGGACGCCGAGCCCTGCATCGACGAGTTGGAAATCTATGCCGCGGACGCGGCCACACGAAACATCGCTCTGGCATCCCATGGAACGACCGCCAGCGCCTCGAGCGTCTATCCGAATTCGGACCTGCACCGGCTCGAGCACATCAATGACGGCCAGCATGGGAACAGCCGGAGCTGGATTTCCAACGAACTCGGGAAAGGCTGGGTCGAACTGGAATTTCCCGAGGCGGCCTCGATCAACAAAATCGTCTGGAGCCGCGACCGCGAGCAAAAATTCACCGACCGCCTCGCTGTGAAGTATCGCATCGAGGTCGCCGCGTCCTCGAATGACTGGCGCGTCGTTGCCTCGTCCGAGGACCGGCAACCTTACGTTGCGGGAGAGAAAAAGCCATCCAGGTTTAACCTGGCGACACTGACTGCGACCGACGCGCAAACGGTGACCCAACTATTGGCCGAACGCGCGGACCTTGAGCCGCGCATCACCGAGCTGGCGAAGTCGTTGATGATTTACGGTGGCACGTTTACGGCCAAACCGGAGCCGACTTTTCGATTGCTCCGCGGTGATCCGCTCCAAAAACGGGAGCAGGTGGAGCCGGCCGGGCTCGAGGTCATTTCGGTTAAATTCGCCTTACACATGGCGGAGAAAACGCCTGCTCCAACTTCGAGCAGCCTCACGGACGATCAACAACGGCGCCTGGCGCTTGCGCGCTGGATTGTCGATCCGGAAAATCCGCTCACCGCGCGCGTGATGATCAATCGCATCTGGCAATATCACTTCGGCGAGGGCCTGGTGAGCACGCCGAGCGATTTCGGCGCAAACGGCGCCCGGCCAACGCATCCCGAATTGCTCGACTGGCTCGCCACCGAATTCATCGAGCACGGCTGGAGCATCAAACACATTCACCGGCTCATCCTGAGTTCCGCGACCTACCGGCAATCGAGCGACTCGCGGCGGGACGGTCTCGCCGTTGACGCGAACTCGCGTTTGTTGTGGCGATTTCCCCCGCGGCGTCTGGAAGCGGAACCGATTCGCGATTGCATGCTCGCCGTCAATGGCAGGCTCGACCTGCGGATGGGTGGCCCCGGGTTCAGTTTTTTCGAGCCAAACGATAACTACGTCCGGGTTTACTCCCCGCGCCGCGAGTGGACGTCCGAGAGCTTCCGCCGGATGATTTACGGCACGATCATACGCCAGCGGCCGGATGGGGTGTTCGGCGCGTTCGATTGTCCGGATGCCGGCCAGATCGCGCCCAAACGCGGCCGCAGCACGACGCCCCTGCAGGCCTTCAATCTACTGAACAGCAGCTTTATGATCCAGCAAGCCGGGTTTTTCGCCGACCGGCTCAGAAAGGAAGCGGGCCATGACGCGGAAGCACAGATTCGCCGCGCCTTTGCGCTCGCGTTCCAACGCGAGCCGGACCGACAGGAACTCGCCGCGGCTATGACGCTCACGCGCGGGCAAGGCTTGAATATTTTCTGCCGCGCGCTTTTGAATGCCAACGAGTTTACGCAGGTGGATTGACCCATGAACGACGCCACGCTCTCGAACGCCGGCCGATGGCTGTTGAATCGCCGTGACTTTCTTCGCTTCGGCGGCACCGGATTGAGCGGCATTGCGTTGCTATCGCTTTTCGCCGATCAAAAACTGCTGGGCGGCGAGCCGCTTCGGCCGAAGTGGTCGCCGGAACATCCGTACGCGACGCGCCCGCCGCACTTCACGCCGAAGGCGAGAAATGTGCTCGTGATTTTTTGCTCCGGCGCGCTCAGCCACGTTGACGTTTGGGACTACAAACCCGAGCTGGTCAAGAGGCACGACCAACCCATGCCCGGCCAGGACAAGCTCATCACGTTTCAAGGGGAGAACGGAAACCTGGTGAAACCGTTGTGGGAATTCCGCCCGCGCGGCCAGTCCGGCAAGATGATTTCCGACATGCTGCCGCGCCTCGCCGGTCTGGCCGACGACCTGTGCTTCATCCATTCGATGACCGCAAGGTCCAATACCCATGGCCCGGCCGAGAACCAGATGAGCACAGGTTTCATTCTCGACGGATTTCCGAGCATGGGCTCCTGGGCAACCTACGCGCTCGGAAGCGAAAGCCAGGATTTGCCGGCGTTCGTTGCGATTCCAGACCCGCGCGGCGTGCCGCAAGTCGGACCGAATCATTGGAGCTCCGCCTTTTTGCCGGCCGCTTTTCAAGGCACGGCATTCACCGCGGACAAGCCGATTCCCAATTTGGAAAGACCGAAGGACATTTCTCCCGCTGCCGAAGCCGGCACTCGCGATTTTCTGAAGTTGCTCAACGACCGTCACCTCTCCCGGCATCCCGGCGATACGGACTTGAGCGCGCGCATCGCCAGTTACGAACTCGCCGCCCGAATGCAGCTCGGCGCGGGGGAGGTTGCCAACTTCAGTCAGGAGAGCAAGTCCATCCTGGAGCTTTACGGCGTGAACGATGCCAACAAATTGAAGGCCGGCTTCGCCCGCAATTGCGTGCTCGCCCGCCGGCTGATCGAACGCGGTGTGCGGTTCGTCCAGCTCTTCAACGGCGCCTACGCGATGGGCGAAGGCGTCGGGAACTGGGACGGACACAAGACGCTCAAGACCCAGTACGACGTTCATCGCGAGATTCTCGACCAGCCCTGCGCCGCGCTCCTCACCGATTTGAAAACGCGCGGCCTGCTTGATCACACGCTCGTGGTTTTCGTGACGGAGTTCGGCCGAATGCCGACGTTTCAGAAGGGCGCGAGCGGGCGAGATCACAATCCGCATGGGTTCACGGTGTGGCTTGCCGGCGCGGGAGTGAAGCCCGGACTCAGCTACGGCGCCACGGATGACTTCGGGCACAAGGCGGTGGAAAACGTCGCAACCATTTACGATCTCCACGCGACACTGCTGCACCTTCTCGGACTCGACCACGAACGACTCAGTTATTACCACAACGGCATCGAACGCCGATTGACGGACGTGCATGGCGAGGTTTTGACAGACCTTCTCGCGTAACAGGGCTACCGCTTCGCGTTGACGCCAGCCATCAAATCGTCCACGGATTTGGCGAGGTCCACCAGATACTCGTCTCCTTTTGGATGATGTGTTAGCGCAACGAGAATGTAATGACGCCCGGGTCCGATGACGACGGCCGTGTCATGCCGCCAGTCCTGCCACGTACCCCATTTTCGGATGATCTGAACGTTCCGATCCGATAGCGCCAGGACGAACTTGATGCGGTCATGCGTGATCTCCGGCGACTCGAAAATCTCGCGCATCGTCTTCGACGCTGCGGGCGAAACCAGTTTCCTCTGCTCCAGTAACAGAAAATAGCGAAGCAACTGCCGTACTGTTGCGGCATGGGAATTGTCACCCACCGGATCGCCGATGTGCTCGCCGCCCTTGCCGTAATGTTTGCCCATCCAGATTCCTCCTCCGTGGTCTTTGTCGTAGAATTGATACGAGTTGAGCACGGTCTGGATTTGTCTCAACCCCAGCTCCTGCGAGAACTTCGCGGCCATTTCGTTGTCGGACGCCTTGACCATCAAACCCAACTCATGACGGGTCTGCGCATCCAGGTTCGTGACTGCCTGCGGGTGCAGTTGAAAGTAGGCGAGCAGAATGCCGATCTTCGGAACACTGGCGGCATATTCGACTCGGTCGGGATGAATCATCGCCAGACGCCGCGTGTTCAAATCCAAAACGCCTGCAGCCGCCTGTCCGGAGGTCAGGCCGTATCTCGCGCGGAGTTCGGCATCGGCGCGTTCAAGCTCCGCTTGCAGAGTCGGATTGACCGGCGTGTCGTGGTCGAGGGTGTAGTTCTCGAAGGCTGCCTTCATTTCAGGCCGGGATGTTGTGCAGCAAGCCAGGCAAATCATCATGGCGGCCATGAAGGGACCCAAGCGAGCGCGATTCACGGATTGATTTGTAACCGATTGTTGGTTTGGCACAAGCCTGGGTCCAGAGCCTCCTCACGTCGGCTGCTACTTGCCCGGAGGCTGAAGACCCGGTCGTTCCTCTCCATTGTCATCGGCTCGGTCATTCACCCCTAAACTGCCGCAGAACACGCCAAACCGGAATTCGATTTTCAGGAAGTGGAGCTGCGTTCGGGGAGGTCGTCTCGCCGGTTCCACGGGAGGGCCTTTGGGTCGATCCATGGAGAACCTCCTTTCACATTTGCGGCTCGCATTGGGACATGAACCTCGGCCTACAACCTTTTGTTGCATATGCAACAAAAGGTTGGTTCCTCGAAAACGAACCGCAGATTCCAATCCGCGCTACGGAATAGTCACGTCGGGAACAACAATCTGCGAAGTCCTCACGTCCGCAACTGTTCAGGTTCCAGTCCAACCTCGCAGCACCAGTCGCGGTAGGCAAAAGGCGAGATTTCCGACGGCTTGATTTCGCTGCGTCCTCCCCAGAAAACGTTCGTGTAGCTCACCGTGATGCCGCAATGCTTCAGATGCTCGTCGATCGCCGTTTTGTGCGCGATCAGCAGGTTTTTATCCGTGCCATGCGCGACGCCCATGACGTTCACGTCGCGGAATTCCGGCCCCGCCTCGCGCCAGTACGCGTGGGTCATGATGTGATGCCGGCCCACTTCCCGGCCCGCGTCGATCTCCCGTCCGGGAGGCACGGCCCAGTGAAAGAGCGCGTTGAAACGCGTGACCCGCTCGCCGCTAGCCAGCGGTTTGACATGCTCGAGGAACGTCGAAAAACGTCCGATGATTTTGCGGCGATTGAAATCCTCCGCCACGTCGAAGAATTTCTCCAATGGCACTCCCGCCTCTTCTGCCCGCCGTTCCCAAAGGTTCGGAACAATGTCCTCCGGCGCGAATTCACGTTTCAACGCCGTAAGAATGCGCCATTCCAAATCGTTGAGAGTCGCCACCGCCACGTCGGTCACGTCCGCCGGAGCGTCCGCTTTGCTGCCCGGCTCCATGCCGCGACGCCGGACGTGGCCGACCCCGAGCGCGAACAGCCGTTTTGCCGGCAGCAGGATAAACCTCCCGGCGCCCGTCTGCTGTGAAAGGAATTCGCAATGTTTCCGCATCGAAAAACCCTGCGGCACCTTCAGCGTCGTCCACAATTTATAGTTTGATCCCGGTGTGGCGGCGTCCGTGGAACGAATAACCACGTGGCCGGAGAACGGATCTTTCTGGAACATGTAATCGAACGCCGCATCCAGTCTTTCGAGCGGCACTTGCCACGCCACGAGCGCGCCCTGCGCGAGGTTCGTCGCCAGCAAGGTCTGTCGCACGCGGCGGACGGTCCCCGCGCGAAGCATTGCTTGAATCCGTTCGATCACAACCTCGAGCTCCACGCCAGACTGCCGCGCGATTTCGCCAAGCGGATCGCGTTGAAACCCCTGAATGCGGTCTTCCGACACCGCGAGGATGCGGCCATTGACCGGGTCACTCGTCTCGATTGGAAGCGTGGACAGGTTCATTTCGACGGAGTCTAAGGCAAGATCGTGCTGGCGAACATTGATTTTTCCGGTGCGTGGCATGGCAAAGTGGGCGCCGATGCTTAATGCCCGGACTCAATTAATTGGGGTGCTCGGTCCATACTGTGGTCTGGAGCATTCCGGAGCCTTTCCACCAGCTGTGCTGCTGCGGACCGGGACGGTCCGCGGTCCGGCGGTGGTGGTTTCAAGATGCTCCCTGGTAACTTTCGAAGCGTTCTTTCCGGTTGACAGAATCAGCGTTTGGGTGCTGTATCGGTCCACTCAATTGCAGGGTTTCGTGGGAGTCCTATGACCTTATTGCCCGGAGTTGCCGAACTTGACTTGCCGGATGACCAGTATTTCTCCGGCAGCGTTCGCGCGTTTTGGGCGCCTCTCACTGCGAAGCAGCAAATCCTTCATCAGAATCGTCCGCCACTCATCCAACGATATGAATTCCAAACCGCTACGCCTGGCTCTATTGATCGCCAGCGCTTTATTGGTCCTGCCCCGATCCGCTCATGCCATCAGTTATACGTTCGATGTCGATGCCTCCTCAGGGATCGGCGCCGGCTTTTTTTCAATCGATCTCCCGGCCGCATGGCCAGGGAACATCGGTCAAACCACGTTGTTCCAAACAACTTCGTTTAGCGGCTCTCGTGCACCCGGGGATGCCTGGGTCACTCTTTCAATCGCTTTGAGCGAACCTTTGGCGCCGCATCCCAACACGGCCGTAATATTTGGCACGTCAGGAATTGTCCCGTCGTTCAGCACAACGGCAGGTGTGGGTATCACGCCGGCGGACGCCGTTGATGCCATTCCAGGCATCAGTCGTCGTACCGTCGGGGTGGCGGACGGCGGGGTCACGGCTGTACTCCTTGGGGCGTCGTTTTTGGGGCTGTTGATCTGGCGTCGCCGCCAGCATGGCGCCGCCTGAGCCGGAACAATGCAATTGGGTTGGAGGCGCGCCCGCCCTCGCCTCGGCGAAGCCTACGGCGCAGCCAGAGTCGGGCGCAGTAGCCCTCGCGGGCCACTCGGCACGCGCAACCCTGTTCACTACCGGACTGCCCGGTAAAAACGGAGCGCGTTGGTCGCAGAGTTGTCAATCCACTCGATCACGTTCGTCTGGTCGCCGTTGGTGTATATCGGCAGCCAACCCGACAGACTGGACGACGACTGAATGATCGTGTTTTGCAATGGTGCGCCCGCCAGGCGCACGCGAAACGCGCCGTTGGTCAGCAGGGTGCCGGAGACAAATTGGATAGGCTCCGCGGAGTTCACGCTGAGCGCGAACGTGTCGCTCGCGGCCCCGCCGTCCATGTCCGTGACAGTCACTGTAATCGTGGCTGTGCCAGTCTGCGAACCGGTTGGAGTAACCGTTACTGTCCGGTCTGGGCCGGCCCCACCAAAAACAATGTTCCCGTCGGGAACAAGATTGGTGTCGGACGATCTGCCAACCACCTTCAGGTTCTCTTCCGCTGTTTCGACATCTCCGATGATAAATGGGATCGCCGCGGTGGACGTGCCTTCAGCAATCGCCTGATTGGCAATGTGCGAAATCGTCGGCGGATCATTCACCGGATTGACGGTCAGGACAAAGCCGTTGGTGGTTGACGCTCCGTCGGGATCACTGACGGTGATGGTAATGTTGGCAGTGCCGAATTGATTGGTCGCCGTCGCAACGGTGACGGTGCGATCCGCACCGCTTCCACCGAATGTGATGTTTGCATTCGGCACCAACCCTTGATTGGATGAACTGCCGGTGACGGTCAGGTTGTCCGCGGTGGTTTCCCCGTCGCTGATCGTGAACGGAATCGCAACGCCAGGCGCATCTTCGGCGGTGGCCTGATCCGCGAGGCCGGCGATGGACGGTGGGTGGTTTACCGGGGTGACCGTCAGCAGAAAACTGGCACTGGCCGCATCCCCGTCCCCATCGGCCACGGTAATCGTAATGGTTGCCGTGCCGAATTGATTGGTCAGAGGGGTGACGATCAGGGTCCGGTTGGTCCCCTCGCCGCTGAACGCGATGTTGTGGTCGGGCACCAGCACTGAATTGGACGAACGGCCGCTCACCTTGAGATCGGTTGCCGCCGTCTCGGCATCATCCACCGTGAACGGCACTCCGGCAACCGGCGTGTCTTCGTACGTGGTCTGGTCCGTGAACGGGGAAATGATTGGCGACCGGTTCAGGGCGTAGTTCAAAACGACCGTGCCGGACGCCCCACCCACGCCGTCCACCGCGATGTAATACACCGTGTCCTTGGTTGCCCGGAACAACACTTTGCTGGTCTTGCCATCGGCACCGCTGTTGTTGTCGCAGGCGACGGAGGTCAGACTTTGGAAGTCCGTGCCCGGCCCGGTGTAAACAGCGAGGACGGTGTCAAAATCGCTGCCATCGGTTTTGATTGTCGTCCATCCACTCGCCGGCGGCTGATACGCGTACCAGGCCGAAGCGCCGCCCACCACACCGCAGTGGTTGGGTTCGCCCGGATCCTTCGTGGCTCCTACGGTACTGAAGGTCTGTGTGCCACGATAACCGCGGGCCGGACCGCCGGACTGTTTGCGAATCCTGGATGACAGCGGCGTCGCTTTTTGCAATCGCGCTGGGTTCAGATTGTTCCTCACGCCGGCACTGGACTCAGGGAATTTGTCGAGCGCGAACACCTCCATCAATCGTCCGTCCGTGATGTTGATCTGAACATTCACCGGTTCGCTGACCGTTTCCTGGCCGGTCAACACATCTTTGACGCGCACGGTGTAATTGCCGACTTTTGAGGGCTGTAGATCAACCAGTGGCAAAGAGTTTTGAGTCGCTCCTGGAATGGGCTGGCAGTTGAAGTACCACTGATAGGTCACCGGCTCAGGACCTTGAGTCGCGACAGAGATGCTCAGGCTGCTGTCTCCGGGCAATCCTACTTTCGTGGCCGGGAGAACTGACAACACCGGCAGGAGGTTTTCCAGCAAGTTCAGGTTCCAATTCAAGACGATGTCGCCGGTGGCGCCGCTCAAGCCATCCACTGCGATGTGATAGATTGTACCGGCCATGGCGTTGAATCTGACGCGGCTGGTGTGAAACCCTCGAGTCGGTTCATCGCACGAATACAGATCGTCGTTCGATGCGATCAACGTCAGGCTGGTCATCGTGTCACCGGTGTAAACCGCGAGCAACGAATCGAAACTGGTTCCCGCAGTATCGAAAGTCGCGACACCCCCGAGCAAGGGCGCCTGCCAGCTCAGCCACACGGAGTTGGTCCCCGGTTTGTTGGCGTGGTTCGGTTCGCCAGGTTCCTTCGTTGCATTGACGTTGCTGCCGCGACCTGTTCCGTCTAATCCGCTAATCCGGTTCTGCCCGTTCATGACATCGGTGAACGGCAGGGAGGTGAGATTCGCGGCCCTGACTTTTGCCACCTGACTGGTGACCGCCCCGGTAGCGTCACCGACAGCGACGGTGTAATCGCCGGAGTTGGCGGGCTGGAAGTTTCCAAGGGTGAAGACGGAACTATTCGCGCCGGGTATGCTCACGCCATTCAATCGCCACTGGTAGGACAGGGGGGCGGTTCCGGTCGCCTGGACACTTAGAGTCAGAGCCGCCCCGATCGGAATAGTTTGGCTCTGGGGTTGGGTGGTGATGGTGACTTGTCCCAGAGCCAAGAATGGGAATAGCACCACCAGCGATAAGAGTCCGATTATTAACTTTTGGCGCGGGTGGTCCACAAGTAACAAGAGTTAACGAGAATCGTAGAAACGCCCGCTGTCTATGGGGTAGAGACCGGGACTATCAATGGGGTAAAGACCTTAGTTCCCTTGCGGTAGCGAGTGGCTACATTCGCTTGTGCTCGAATTTCCCAGCGTTCCTGGCCGCATCGGGCCCCGCCATCAGATTCACACAATCCAAGAGGAACTGCATTGGCCAGGGATTTTGGAACACACTGGCGGCAAGAGGAGGGCACTGGGTTCAGGCATTGGGTTGTTCGCTTTTGCGTTCCTGCTGGGGAGCAATCTGTGGGCGCAAAATGCTCGCACAAATAACCCTGCCGAAACCGCCTTGCTGACCATCGAAGGCAAAGTCGAGGTGTCCGTCGCGGGCGCCATTGTATGGTCGCCGGCGCGCACCAATCAGTTGCTGCGAGTCGGCGACGGTCTGCGAACCGGCGCGCGAAGCCGGGCGACACTCCGGCTCTCCGACAAAAGTGTGCTTCGGATCAATGAACTCACCACGCTCAAAATCCTGCCTCCACCCGAGTCCCGCAACGCGCCCGTACTCGATCTTGGTTCCGGTTCAACTTATTTTTTCAGCCGTGAAAAACCGGCGGACATCCAGTTCCGAACGCCGCTCGCTTCCGGCGCGATTCGCGGCACGGAATTCAATCTCGACGTGGGCGCCGGCGGCCGCACGGTGCTGTCGCTGTTCGATGGCCGCGTCGAATTGCGCAATGAGCAAGGCCGAATCGATCTGATTACCGGCGAACAAGGTGTCGCGGACCCGGGCCAGGCGCCGGCGAAAACCGCGGTCATCGACGCCATCAACATCATTCAATGGTGTCTGTACTATCCGGCCGTGCTGGACGCCGATGAGCTGGGCTTGAGTGCCGCAGCACTCTCCGCTTCGGTGGCAGCGTATCGCCAGGGTGACCTGCTTCAGGCGCTCGCCGACTACCCTGAGAACCGGATACCTGACACCGATCCCGAGCGCATTTATCGTGCGGCGCTGCTCTTGGCGGTGGGTCAGGTCGAACAGTCCGAAGCGCTTCTCAAAGAATTGCAATCAGCCTCGCTTTTGGCCGACGCCTTGCGCGAAATGATCGCCGCGGTGAAATTTCAACCCTGGCACCGCGCCTCCGCCCCGAACACGGCGAGCGAGTGGCTGGCCGAGTCCTACCACCTCCAATCTCGGTCCCAACTCGACGCGGCTTTGCGGGCGGCGCAGTCTGCCGCGGACAGATCCCCAACCTTTGGTTTTGCCTGGGCGCGTGTCGCCGAACTCGAGTTCAGTTTCGGGCGGTCGCGGCCGGCATTGGCGGCGCTGGAGAGAGCGCTGCAACTGTCCCCGCGCCATGCCGAAGCGATTTCGTTGAAAGGCTTTCTCGTCGCCTCTCAGAATCGAATCAGCCCGGCACTGGACCTTTTTGGACAAGCCATTGCAATCGATCCGGCGCTGGGCAACGCGTGGTTGGGACGCGGCCTGTGCCGGATCCGCCAGGGCGAGGCTGACGCGGGGCGGCAGGATTTGCAGGTGGCAGCGACGCTGGAACCTGGCCGCTCTGTCCTGCGGAGTTATCTGGGCAAGGCGTTCAGCAACTCAGGCGAGGAAGAGCTGGCCGGAAAGGAACTGGGCCTGGCTGAGCGGCTGGATCCCAAGGACCCCACTCCCTGGCTTTATTCCGCCCTGTTGCATCAGCAGGAAAACCGCATCAACCAGGGCGTGGCCGATTTGGAAAAATCCCAAGAGTTAAATGACAACCGCAGTGTCTTTCGCTCGAGACTGCTCCTCGATCAAGACCGGGCCGTACGCGGCGCCAATCTCGCGGCGCTGTACCGCGACGCGGGCATGACCGACGTGAGCGTCCGCGAAGCGTCGCGCGCTGTGAACAGCGATTACGCGAATTACTCGGCCCACCTGTTTCTTGCCAATAGTTACGACGCCCTGCGCGATCCGAAGCAGATCAACCTGCGATATGAAACGCCGTGGATGAGCGAGTTGTTGATGGCGAACCTGCTCTCGCCGGTCGGGGCGGGGTCTCTCTCCCAATACGTTTCGCAGCAGGAGTACTCGAAATTGTTTGAGCGCGATCATCTGGGAATCTTTTCCCAGACGGAGTATTGGAGCGGCGGCAATTGGCATCAGGTGGGTTCGCAATACGCAACGATGGGCAGGTTCAGCTACTCACTGGATGCGGACTACCTTCTGGACGACGGCCAACGGCCCAACAATGACATCGACCGCCTGTTGTTGTCAGCCCGTTTCAAGCAGCAGGTGACTCCTCAGGACAGCGCCTATCTGGAGGTTCAGTACCAGCGCGTCGAGGCGGGCGACGTGCGTCAACTTTACGACCAATCTTCCGGCAGTCCGCTGCTGCGAACCCGGGAAACACAAGAGCCGAACGTGTATGCGGGTTATCATCGGGAGTGGAGCCCAGGCGTGCACACGCTGTTTCTGGCCGCACGACTTCATGACGACTTCAAAGTGAACGATCCCGCTGCGATCGTTCTATTCCCGCGCTGGGCCGGCGGCACGATCACTTCGGTGAGCGGCGAGCCATTTGCGCTCGACTATCGCAGCGAATTGGAAGCTTATTCGGTTGAGTTGCAGCAGCTCTGGGAAGTGGACAGGCACACGGTGATTTTGGGTGGGCGCTTTCAAACCGGGTGGTCCGATACTGCCGATACGCTCACTCGTCCAAACACCAGCCCCCCGCAGACGTTTCCGGACGATGTTCACACGGATTTGCAGCGGCTCAGTTTCTACGGCTATTACCAGTGGCGAGTCCTCGCGCCGTTGTGGCTGACCGCTGGAGTGAGCTACGACCGGTTGTACTACCCGCGCAACATCGACAGCCCGCCGCTGACCGACGGCCAAGTCACCCAGGACCAAGTCTCGCCCAAGGCAGGCTTGATCTGGACGCCGTGGAAATTCACCACCGTTCGCGGCGCTTACACCCGTTCTCTGGGCGGTGTCTTCTATGACAACAGCGTCCGACTCGAGCCGACCCAGGTCGGCGGGTTCAACCAGGCCTTTCGCAGCATCATTCCCGAGTCAGTTGCCGGATCCATCCCCGGTTCCAGATTTGAAACCTTCGACGTTGCGCTGGACCAGAAACTGCCGCCGCGGACCTACCTCGGCGTGATCGGAGAAGTCCTGTATTCCAAAGCGGACACGACCGTCGGCGCGTTCACCAACAGCATTTTCATCCCCATCCCCGACAGTCCTTCGAGCGCGCGAGAACGGCTCGATTTCCGGGAGCGATCGCTGACAGTTTATCTGGACCAATTGCTGGGTGAGTACTTCTCTATTGGCGGGAGCTATAAACTGAGCCAGGCCGATCTGAACGATCAATTCCCGGACATTCCTCCCGCGACGGTTGGCTACCCTGGCCAATCGGTTCGCGCTTTTCTTCACCAGGCGAACCTGTTCACCCGATTCAATCATTCATCGGGATTCTTCAGCCAGTTCGACGCAGTGTGGACGCAGCAATCCAACCGCGGTTATTCGCCGGACATTCCCGGCGATGACTTCTGGCAGTTCAATGCCTATGTCGGCTATCGGTTTCTGCATCGCCGCGCCGAAGCGAGGATTGGCCTATTGAACATTACCGACCGCGATTATCAGTTGAACCCACTGACCTTGTATTCCGAGCTGCCACGCGAGCGCACCGTCGCGGCCAGCTTCAAATTCTACTTTTAAGACATGATTGGTATGGCCAGAGTAGTTTCCCTGTAGGCAGCCGGTTGGCGCGGCCCGCGTGGATTTGATCGATACAGTCAAAAACCAATTAAAGGCACACCGCAAAGCCGGACTGATTGGAGCGGCCATCACGGTTCTGGCGGGGTTTCTTCTCCTGAAACTGCAAATTTTTGGCGTCCCAGCCGGTGGCAGTCTGATTAACTTGAGCTATGACTTGCCCTTCAACGCGCGAAACAACATCTGGGCTGATCAAGCGGTCATAGTGTATCTCGACGAACCGTCGGAAACAGAGCTTCACCAGCCTTCTGAGGCTCCTTGGGATCGAGCTCTGCACGTCCAGTTATTGGAGCGATTGAAGGAAGACGGGGCCAAAGGGGTCGTCTTCGACGTGCTCTTCACCGATCCAGGACCACCTGCAGCAGATCAGAAATTCGCGGAAGCCATGCGGAGTTGCGGCAAGGTGATCCTGGGCGCGGAACTGGTTCGCATCGGCGGCGACGCCACGGGTCTCAACGAACGCCGACACGCGGGCCACAAGCTAAGCCTTCCCATCGACATGTTTCTCAATTCAGCCGCGAGCATCGGGCTGGTGATGCACATCGTTGACGGCGATCGAGCCGTCCGCCAGCACTTCCAGGGCTTTTCGCTGGAAGATGAGCCTGGCTTGTCGTGGGAGGCAGCGAGACTGGCAGGAGCTGAAGTCACCCAAAAACCCGAACAGCGGCTGACTCCACGGTGGTTTAACTATTACGGTCCGCCGGGCACCATTCCTAACGTCAGTTATTACCAGGCGATCCTGGGCGGTCTGTCGCCGGGTTTTTTTCGCGACAAAGTTGTCTTCATTGGTTCAAAGCAGACGGCCGGCTTCACCGGCACGAGTTTGGACGTGTTCAAGTCGCCCTATGCGCGAGGAAGCTTGACAGGAAATCTCTCGTTTCCAGGCGTGGAAGTTCACGCCACGGCCTTTCTGAACCTCGTCCGCCAGGATTGGTTGACGCGTTTGTCCGAACCGGCCGAGCTTGCAATAATGGTGGTGGCCGGGATCGTCTTCGGCTACGGCTTGACTCTGTTCCGTCCGCTGACCGCCATCGGGGCTGCGCTCGCCGGCATGGCGGCCGTTTGTCTTTCGGCCTTTTTACTCTTTTCCCTTGGGCAAATTTGGTTCGCCTGGCTGATCGTCACGGCCGCTCAAATCCCTCTCGCCTTGCTTTATTCTGTCGTTTCCAACTGGCTCGAACTCTACGTCCAGAAACGGTTGCTCGAACATTCCCTGGAGCTTCATTTGCCGCCGAAGCGCATCAAGGAACTCGCACGCCGGCCCGAACTGCTGAAGCCAGGCGCGGAAAAACAAATGCTGAGCATCATGTTCACCGACATCGCGAACTTCACGACGTTTTCCGAAGGCATGGACTCTAATGATCTCGCACGGGCCATGAACGAGTATTTTGGAACCACCATCCCGTGCGTTCACGAGGCCGAAGGATGGGTAGTGAAGCTCATCGGCGATTCCATCTTCGCCCTCTGGAACGCGCCGAATCAACAATCCAATCACCGTGAGTTGGCCTGCCGGGCCGCAATCCACCTGCGCGACCAGGTTCTCCACTTCTCTGGCGATGAGTCCGGCATCAAACTCAAAACGCGCATTGGCCTTCACACCGGTCTGGCCAACGTCGGTAATTTCGGCAGCGCCACACGCATCGATTACACCGCGCTCGGTGAAAGCATCAACCTGGCCTCCCGCATGGAAGGGCTGAACAAGCATCTCGGCACGGACATTTTGATTACGCGAGAGACGCGGGAAGGTGCAAGCGAGACCATCACGACGCGGTTCGCCGGGCATTTTCGCCTCAAGGGATTTGACAAGGCCGTGGAGGTGTACGAACTGATAGGCCTGCGCAACGAGGCGGAGCCGACCCGGCCTTGGCGCGCGACGTTCGAACAGGCTCTCCGGGACTTTTCGCAAAGGGATTTCGACGGCGCCGAACGCGGCTTCCGCTGCACGCTGGAAATGCGGCCCGGTGACGGTCCCGCGCAGTTCTATCTCCGTCAAATGGCTGAACTCCGCGTTCATGCGCCGGCGATCGGTTGGTCGGGTGAAATCGCGTTGAAGGAAAAATAAACGCGAAGTCCAATAGCGAGGCGGATGCCACCTATTCCAAAAACGAATCCGGAACTGCTTCTTGGAGTTAGCGGGTGAGCAACAATTACCCTTTGCTTGACCGTCCATGCGAGAATTCTTAGCGTGCCATTGGGGAGAGTTGGTTTATGATTTTGACGGCTAAACCGGAATCGAGCTAACCGCCGCCAGCCTCCAGGTTTCCGGGAGCCGGTCGGCATGGCTGGCGTCACGCGTTTGACGGCGGCGGTAGCTCATCCGGGACGTACTGCAAGGCATGGAACCTCGACAGCCGATTAAGTGGCCCTGCCCAGTGTGCGGTCACGACAGCTTCGGTGAGCCGCCCGGGAGTTTTGGTATTTGTTCCGTCTGCGGCTGGGAGGACGATCCGGTCCAAATCAAGCACCCTCGAATGCGGGCCGGAGCAAATGGGGGAAGCATTTTTGATTACCAGCAGCAGCGTGACGACTGGACCATGAGGGACACGGACGTTCGAGATTCCTCATGGAGACCTTTGCGCCCGGATGAAGCAGCCCTCGAAAACGGTGAAGTCGGGATATGCGATTACAGCTTGGATTACTACGGCGACAAGGAGCCTTATTACTGGCGTCACGATGCGGGTGCAGAACCAGGCGCCCCGTCGGGGGATCAGGTCCGGAGAAATTGTTCGGCGGCCGCGTCGGCGAAACGCAAACCCTGCCGGGTGAGACGAAACCGCGCGGCGTCGATTTTCCCCCAACCTTGCGAGGCCAGTTGCTCCATTTCAACCGCCCATTCCTGCCGAAGGTCGTAGCCCGTGGCGCGTTGAAATTCCACGAATGGCCACCCGGCGTTCATCCGCAATCCAAATGCCGCGGTCTCACCCGCCCGCGCCAACGGCGTCAATCGTTCGCGCGACGCAATCGGCCGGCGCCCCTGCTCAAGCTGCTCGCAATAAAACACCGTGTCCGCCCAATTCTTGGTGCGCGTGCCGCGGGCGTAACTTGTCGCGCCCGGTCCCAACCCGTGGAACGAACCGCCCCGCCAGTAATTGACATTGTGTTGACACGCGTGGTGGGGAATCTCGCCGCTCGTCCCGGACCGATGCCGCGCGAAATTGGCGATTTCATACTGCCGGAACCCGCTCGTCGCAGCGGCCTCGAGCAGTTCCTCGTGCATCGCACAGGCCAGGTCTTCATCCACGTGAAATTGGCCGGCCTGCAATTGCGCATATAGCGGTGTGTCCTCCTCGTAGATGACTTCGTAGCAGGAGAGATGTTCGCTGCCGAGGGCAAGCGCCTCAGACAATGTCCCGCGCCAGATCTCCAGGGTCTGGCCGGGAATCGCGAACATCAGGTCGAGGTTGATGTTGTCGAAACCGGCCTCGCGCAGAATCGCGAACGATTTGAAAACCATTTCCCGGC
>Ga0070689_100001181_pt1 | contig 16529 bp, 12 predicted proteins | sample KBSS23HmetaG_FD_64669 | JGI IMG/M metagenome (GOLD analysis project Ga0070689, IMG submission 64669) | Switchgrass rhizosphere microbial communities from Kellogg Biological Station, Michigan, USA - KBS S2-3H metaG | ecosystem: Host-associated > Plants > Roots > Rhizosphere ...
CCCGGGCTGCATCAAGCTGTGCGGGTGCTGAGAATCGCGTAGATTCGGACTTCATGCGGGTTTGGACAGATGGCCGCACCCACGTCCTCCTCACGCGCGGCGCGCTCACTGTCACGGACGGGAAGAAGGCCGCCGCGCCGGTGAAGGCGCCGGCTGGGGCGACGCCGGCGGAGATCCTCGCCGTCGCGCCGGCGCGTGAATGGGTGTATATTGCACCTATTGGCGGCGCGGTGTCCCACGTGGCGCCGCCCAGCGGGGACGGCGCGAGCCGTCCTCCGCTCGAGGTCCCGGCGTGCTTCGAGCTCGTCGCGCTCGACGCGGAGCGCCTCCTCGCAATCCAGCCCGGGAAGGCGAGCGTCGCGGTCATCGACGTCGCGACCGGCGCCGTCCGCGCGCTCTCGCTCCCGCGGCCGATCAAGGCGGCGTGGCGCGAGCCGCTCGTCTGGGCGAAGGGGCACACGCCGTACAACCGGAAGTCGCAGCTCGGCGCGCAGTCGCGCGGCGTGCGCGCGATGCGGAGCGCCCACGGCGTCGCCGTCGCCGACGCGGAGAGCGGGATCGTGGCGGTCGTGCGGCCCTCCGCGGCCGAGATCGACTTCGCGCTCCGCTTCCCGTCGTCGTCCGCCGGCGGCGACCTGCACGCCGTCGCGACGCGCGAGGGGGTGATCGCGGCGGTCGTCTCCGAGGGGGGCGAGTCGGCGATCGTGCACGCGGCGAGCGACGGCGCGTGCATCGGCGTGTGCTCCGAGATCGACGGCGTCCGCTGTCACTCGCTCGGGCCGCTGGCGCTCGCCGGCGAGCGCGAGGTCGTCGTCACGAGCGAGTCGGGCGAGCGCCTCTTCGTGCTCGAGCTCCCCGCGCTCGATCGCGCGCGCGTCGCGTATCGCTTCGGCGACTCGCGGGCCAGCGGGCGCGACCAGGGGCTCGCGGCGGCGTCCGACGGGGCCGCCGTGGTCGTCGGGATCGGCTCGCGCGCGTGGGTCCTCCGCCGCGACGAGGGGGCCGATTCCGGCTGGCGCGGCGAGGAGGTCGCGCTCGACGTCGCCGCCGCCCCGCCGGAGAAGACCGCGGCGCGCGCCGCGCCGAAGTCGCCGCTCGGCCGTGCGATCGTGAAGGGGCCGCCCGCGTTGATCCTCGTCCCGCGCCGCGACGGTCCGCCGACGTGGGGCGCGGCGCCGGGCGACGCGTTCACCGTCGGCCTCCAGTTCCGCAATCAGGGGGGAGCGGCGCAGGGCGTCTACGTCGAGGTCTCGGGTCCGCCGGTCGCGGACCGATCGATCGCCGCGCTCGAGGTGCGCCTCGGCGACGAGCGCGCCGAGTTCCGCCCGACCGCGCCGGGTACGCTCCGCGCCGAGCTCGCCAACGTAGCGCTCCCCGCCGCGACCGAGCCCGGCCCCGCCGCTCCGCGCAACGCGCCCCCCGAGGGGCCGACGATGACGGCCGACGTCGAGCTCCGCGCCGCCGCCGCCTGCGCGGGCCTCCTCGCGATCCGCATGGGCCCGCTCGCCGCGCGCGCCACACAGGGCTCGCTCCTCCACGCGAAGCGCGTGGAGGTGCGCTGATCCTGACTTGTCCTGGACGCGGCTGCGGAGCAGCCGCTAAACGATCGCCGCGCGGGCGTTCTTCGTCTGCTCGTCGCGCTCTTTCAGCGACTCGAGGATGATGACCGCGGTCTCTTCGATCGCGCGCCCCGTGACGTCGATGATCGGCCAGTCGGGGTGCGAGCGGAAGATGCTGTTCCCGTAGTCGAGCTCCTCGCGCACCTGATCGCGGAGCCCGTAGCTCGCGTCGACCGGCATCCCGAGCTGCTTCAGCCGCGCCTTTCGGATCTCGACGAGCTTGTCGAGCTCGATCGTGAGGCCGACGCAGCGGTCCTGCGGCGCGTCCTCGAGCTCCGGCGGGACGGGGATGCCGAGGACGATCGGGAGGTTCGCCACCTTGAGGCCGCGCTGCGCGAGGAGCGTCGAGAGCGGCGTCTTCGACGTGCGGCTCACGCCGATGAGGACCAGATCGGCCTTCTTGAAGTTCCGCGGCTCCTTGCCGTCGTCGCTCTTCACCGTGAACTCGACCGCCTCGATCCGCCGGAAGTACTCGTCGGAGAGCGGGAGCATCGCGCTCGGCATGTTGATCGGCTGGCGATCGAGGAACGTCCCGAGCTTGCCGATGAGCGACCCGATGAGATCGAGCGCCTCGACTTTGAGCTCGTAGCTGCACACGTGAATGAACTCGCGCAGCTCCGGGCTCACGACCGTGAAGACGACGAGCGCCCCCTCGCGCGCGGCGCGCTCGAGGACGGGGCGCGCTGCGTCCTTGGTCCGGACGCGCGTGTGCAGGCGGATCTGCGCGCCGGAGTGCGGGAACTGCAGCATCGCCGCGCGGACCACCTTTTCGGCGGTCTCCCCCGTGGAGTCACTCAGTACGTCGATCCTTCGGACCTCGGACAAAGTCTCGATCCTTTCCTGCTCACGTCTCTTGATCGCTCGATCGGAGTGTACCCGACCTTCGCGGGCCTGGCGCGGTCTCGCGCGATCGCGTGCGAAGGCCGCTGAGCTCCGTCACGTCGCGTCAGATCGTTCGGGAGGGATGAAGTCGTCGCGCGTGTAGATGCTCTCGAAGTGGATCCCCGCGGCGCCGATCGCCTCGGCTCCCCCCTCGAGCCGATCGACGAGGGCGATCACCCCCGCGACGGCGTACCCCGCCTGACGGAGCTTGCCTACCGCGTCGAGCGTCGAGCCGCCGGTGGTCACGACGTCTTCGAGGACGGCGACCGACGCGCCGGACGCGAGGCGGGTGTCGCCCTCGAGAAGGCGGCGCGAGCCGTGGTCCTTGACGGTCTTTCGGACGTAGACGGCGTCGAGCGGGGTGCCGCGAAGGTAGCTGATGGTCGACGCGGCGCTCGCGAGCGGGCACCCTCCGAGCTCGACCCCCGCGACGGCGACGATGTGCGATCGGTCGGGGTGCCGCGCGAGCGCGTCGAGGAAAACCTCGCCGGCGAGCGCGTGCCCCTCGGCGGTCAGGATCGTCTGCTTGCAGTCGATGAAGAAGTCGCTCTCGCGCCCCGACGCGAGCACGACGCGCTGGCGCCGGAAGGAGTGGAGCTTGAGCAGCGCGAGCAGGCGATCGCGGACCACGATCAGCCTCGCTTCTTCGTCATCGCCCCTTTGGCCCCCTTCTTGAGCACCGGCACGACGGGCGGGGGCGGACCTTTCGTGGTGGATGCAGCAGGTGCGCTCGTCGTGGCCGCCGGCTGCGCCGACGCCGTGAGGTGCCGCGGAACGGTGATCCGCTCGGTCGTCTGCGCCGAGCTCTGCGCTGCTTGCGCCGCGCTCTGCGCGGGCGGCCTCGCCGGTGCCGCCACGGAAGGAGCCGACGCGGGCGCGGGCGCGGTCCTCGCCGGCGCACGCGGAGGCGCGCTCGCGGCGCTCGCGGCCGGCCTCTGCACCGGTGTGGCGACGGGCTGCGCGCGCGTCCGTCCGCCCGCGGGCTGCACCGCGTCGCCGGTCTGCACGTACCCGCGGACGAGCGCGCCAGCGGCGATCGCGATCCGCGGCGCGCGGACGTCGCCGACGACGCGCGCGCCGTCTTCGAGCACGATCGCCTCGCTCGCCACGACATCGCCGCGCACCGCGCCGCGGATCGTCACGCGGCGGCCCGAGAGGTTCGCCGCCGCGAGCCCCTGCGCGTCGAGCAAGAGGTCGCCCTGCACCTCCACCTCGCCCTCGACGCGTCCGAGGATCTCGAGGCTCGCGGCGCCGGTGACGCGCCCGCGCACCACCGTCCCGCGACCGATCGTCGTTACATCGGCCTGCCCGTTCATCAGACGTCCATATCGACGTTGCCTTTGAACTGGGCGCCGTCGGCAATGGTGATCCTCGTGGCCTTCACGTTCCCGATCACCCTCGCGCCGGGCTGGAGGTCGACGCGATCGGTGGACGTGATGTTGCCGGTGATCGATCCGGCGACCGAGAGCGGCCCGCCGTTGACGTCGGCCTCGACCACCGCGCCGTGCTCGACGGTGACGCCGTCGCGCGCCGTGAGCTTGCCGCGCACCGTCCCTTGCACGACGACGTCCTCGTCGCTCGTGACCTCGCCGTCGATGGTGATCCCAGCACCTATGACCGTGCTCGCCATGTGGCCTCCGTTCCGCGTCCTTTCGTCAGCTCCGCTCGTCGTCGCATCGGTCGCTCATCGCCGATCGCCACGGCGGCCGCCCGACGTGCCGCCGGACGAGCCCATCAGCTCGGCGGGCAGATCGAACTCGGCGTCGATGCGGCCCGCGAACTGCGCGCCGTCGTCGAGCGCCAGCGTCCCGCCGCCGGTCACGTTCCCGCGCACGCGCGATCCGGCCGTCGCGTGGACGACGCCCGAGACGCGCAGCTCGCCATCCACGGTGCCGGACACGACGAGTGTCTCCACCTCGATCGTGTCGGCGCGCACCTCGCCCCCCTCCGCGACGGTGAGCTCGCCGCGGAGCGCGATGTCCCCCTCGACGCGCCCCTCGACCGTGAGCGCGCCGTCACCCGCGATGCGTCCGCGGACGCGCGCGCCGGCGCCGATACGAGCCTCTCCCGCGCCGTTCCCCCCGCTGGACCCGCCCCGTGCCGACCTCGTTTGCGCCATGATGACGAGCCGCTTGTTAGTACAGCTCGGCCCGCTTGTCATCGCTCGTCGATCGGCCGGAGTAGGATGTCGAAATGGATGGAGCTGGCTTTTTGAACCGCGCGCGCGGCGCCGGCGCCGCGCTGGCGGTCGCCGTGGCCGCGCTCGTGAGCTGCGCCGGGCGTGACGCGGCGCCGCCCGCGCACGAAGCGGCGGCCATGCCCGAGCCGCGTTCGGCGCTCTCGTCCGACTGGCGGGCCGAGTCGGACGCGGCGCGGAAGGCGCGCGAGGCGGGCGACTGGGCCGCGTACCGCGCGCACGTGGTCCGCTTGCGCGAGCTCCTCCCGGAGCAGCCCGAGCTGCTCGTCAGGCTCGCGGTCGCCGAGGCGCGCCTCGGGCGCAACGACGCGGCGCTCGCCGCGCTCCGCGACTACGTGGCGATGGGGCTGGTCTTCGATCTCGATCGCGATCCGGATCTCGCGGTCCTCCGTGCGCTCCCCGGGATCGCGCCGATCGCGCGCCGTCTCGCGCAGAACGCGGAGCAGGTGGGCCATGTCTCGGTGGCGCTCCGCCTTCGCGAGCCGGACCTCCTCGTCGAGGACGTCACGGTCGATCCCGCGACGCGCGTCCGCTATCTCAGCAGCGTACGCAAAGGGAAGATCGTCGCTGTCGACCCCGACGGGACGCAGCGCGACTTCGGCGCGCCGTTCCCCGGGCTCTCGGTCCTCGGCCTCGGCGTCGACGGCGCGCGGCGCCGCCTCTTCGCGAGCGTCGCCGCGATGCCGCAGCGCGAGGGGCGCGCGAACGATGCCGGTGCAGGGGCGACCGCGCTCGTCGCGATCGACCTCGACACGGCCAAGGTGGTCGCGCGGTACGAGCTCCCCGCCGGCGAGGCGGGCGAGCACGCGTTCGCCGACGTCTCGGTCGCCGAAGGCCGCGGTGTCTTCGTCGCCGACGGGCTCGGCGGCGGCGTCTACGAGCTCACCGGCGAGAGGCTCGTGCGCCTCGACGTTCCCGGGACGATCCGCTCGCCGCAGACGCCGGCGCTCGCGGCGGACGGGCGCCGCCTGTACGTGCCCGACTATGCGTACGGTCTCCGCGTCCTCGAGCGCGCGCCGGGCGGGCGCGTGACGTCGCTCGAGCACCCGAAGGACCTCGCGGCGAACGGGATCGACGGGCTCTACCTCGCCGGCGACACGCTCTTCGGCATGCAGAACGGGACGAAGCCGCCGCGCGTCATCGCGATGCGCCTCGACCCTTCGGGCGCGCGGATCGTGCGCTGGTCGGTGATCGAAGCGAGCACGCCGACGCTGGGCGATCCGACGCACGGCGTGATCCTCGGCGACGAGCTCCTCTTCATCGCGAACAGCGGCTGGGACGTCCTCGACGACGACGGAGCGCTCCGTCCGGGGAAGGCGTTCACGCCGGCCGAGCTCCACTCGGCGTGCATCCACTGCATGCGCTGACATCCGCTGGGGCCCCGACGGCGCGAGGCGGCCCTTTGGGGTACGGTCGTCGAGGATGCGCATCCTCCCCGTCGGTCCGAGCTCGGACACGCTCCTCCAGAACATGCCGTCGCGGGCGCGCGCCGCGATCGAGATCGTGTTCATCGCGGCGACGGTCTTCGCGTCGACGCTGTCGGCATCCATCGTCCTCCCGATCGCCCTCTTCGTCATCGGTGTCGTCCTCGTGCGCCCGTGGAGCGCGGTGCACGGCTCCGTCGTGCATCGCGTCGGGACGGTGCTCCTCCTCGTCCCGGCGCTCGCGATCCCGCTCCTCATGGAGCGCCCGATCGATGACGCGCCGGTGCGTCGGATCGGCGTTCAGCTCGAGCGCGTCGCTCCGGCGCCCGACGATGCGGCGAAGGGCGGCGTCGCGCGCGTCGTCTCCGTCGCGCCGGGGTCGCCGGCGGACGGGCGCCTCGTCGTCGGCGATCGGCTCGTCGCGCTGGGCGGCGCGCCGCTCGACCGCACCGACCCGAGCAGCGACGTCGTCCGCCGTGTCCGCTCGCACGACCTCCCCGTCGACACGACCGCCGACGTCGTGCGCGACGGCGTACCCCGCGCCGTTCCACTGCACGTGCCGTGGCCGGCCGATGCGCCGCGCGCGCGCCGGATCGCGGCGATCGCCACGTTCGTCCAGACGCACCTCTTCGCGATGCTCGCGCTCCGAGGCGTCTCCGGGATCGTCCTCGCGTGGCTCCTCGTGCGCGCGAACGGGCAGGGGTTCTCGCAGCTCGGGATCGAGCGACACGGTCTTGGGCGCGAGGCGGCGCGCGGAGCGGTCGGCGTGTTCGGCGCGTTCGCCGCGGACATCGTCTCGGCGATCCCCGCGCTCGTCATCGCGACCGCGTTCGCGCAGGACGCGCTCCAGCGCGACATGGAGCGGCGCACCGAGGGGCTGGGGCAGCTCCTGCCGCAGGGGAGCGTCCTCGCGTTCGCCGTGACGGCGGTCTTCGCCGCCGCGTTCGAGGAGGTGGTGTTCCGCGGCTTCCTCGTCCCGCGCCTCCGGCACCTCACGGGCTCGTGGGTCGCCGCGGTGCTCGTCGCGGGCGCCGTCTTCGCGAGCGGACACCTCTACGAAGGGGTCTACGCGCTCTTCCAGACGTTCGTCCTCGGGCTCTACTTTTCGCGAATGTTCCTGCTGCGCGCGCGGATCGAGGCGCCGATCGTCGCGCACGCGCTCTTCAACACCGCGATCTTCGCGATCGCCAAGGGGATGTCGGAGAGCGGGTTCCTCGAGAGCATGCAGCGTGTCGTCGACCACGCCAAGTGAGTGCTAGGCTCACGGTCAGCGTGAGGTTCGCGGTCTTCGCCGGGCTCGCCTCGATCACGGGAGGGTGCGCGCTCGTCGCGGGCCTCTCGGCCGATTACGCCGCGGCGGAGTCGTCCGATGGCGGGCCGGGTGGGGGCGACGGCGCCGGTTCGGCCGCGTCGGGCGACGGAGGATGCGGCCCGATCGTGATCGCGGACGACACGTTCGCGACCGGCCTCACGTCGGGGTGGATTCCAGGAGGATCGACCGCCACGAATGCCGGGGGCGCGACGCCGGCCGTGGAGCTCGTCCCGCCGAACGAGTTCGCGTACGGGACGCTCTACCACGCGCCGCTCAACAGTTTCACCGGCGCGTTCTCGGTCTCGTTTCGATTCCGCGTCGACGTGCCCGGCACCTTCACAGGGGACGGCTTCGCCTTCGCGTGGCTCGACGGCAACGGCGACGTGACGACGGCGTCGGACGGGCAGGGGCTCGGTATGATCGAACGGCGGCGCGGCTGGGCGTTCGTGCTCGACACGTACCAGAACCCGGACAACGGCGATCCGGAGGCGCCGTACTACGGGATCGTCAAGATCGACTCGGCGCGCGGCAAGCCGGGGACGTACGACTGGCACGTGCAATCGACGCGGCCGCTCGGGGCGTCGGTGTTCGGCGTGACGCACACGGCGCGCGTGACGATGGCGTCCGGGGTCGTCAGCGCCGTCGTCGACGACGCGCCGATCTTCCTCAGCGTCGCGGTCGAGACGTTCACGGGCTTCGGCCCGGGGGGGCCGGGGCCCGGCCCCGGGGGACCCGGCGGTCCCGGAGCGGGCGCGATCGAGGGGAACTTCGGCTTCAGCGCCGCGACGGGCGGCACGCCGCCGCTGACCGCGTACGTCGACAACGTCCGCGTGACCGTCCCCAACCCGGCGTGCCCCGGGGAATTTCCTTAAAGGGGATTTGGCGGAGGCGCGATCCGCGATCCATCGCTGGATATCGCTCGAGACTCAGCGAGATCGTTTCGAATATTCCACGCATCGTGAGCGCTATTCGATGCCCGCGCTCGGGTCGCTGCGCCGCGACGCGACGGCGCCGATCTCGCGCGGCATCGAGCTTCCAAGACGCGGACGGCTTCGCCGCCGCTGGGCGTGGCGGAAAGCGCGGCGACCGCCCTGGTATCTTTAGGCACCAGGGCGTTCGAGCGCCTCGGCCGAGAGGAGCGCCTCGCCCCTCCGCGCGCGGTGAATCGCACGAACGTCCGTACGGGACGATCCGTTGTGCGAGCGCGTCTCCCGAGCACACGTCCGACGGACGAATTCCGCGATCCGTGTACACGCGTTTGGCTGTGGTCGAGGTTTCGTGTCCCCACCGTCATCTCTTTGTCGGGTGCCGATCGGCTTCACGGCCGTCCCTATCATCTCGAAATCGGCCCTTACTCCGCGTCATCGCGGTGTAAGCGGCTTCGCCGTGCGTGAGTCGCTCTCGCGACTCACGCATTCGCTTGTTTGGAGCGAGATCGCGCGAAAAGAAGACTTTGATAGACGGCGCGCGCGCTGTCTCCGTTTGCGTGATTCCCGTGGAGGTTGCCGCGATTGAGCCGGCCGCGCCCGCGTGCGGTGGTGCCGTGTGCGGTTGCGGCGTGTCGACTTCAGCCAACGAGCGCACTGCATTTGGCTGTGATCGAGGTGTCGTAATTTTGATTGGAGTGAGGGGGACTCTGCGGCGCCCGATCGTAGAAGGTTCGCGTTACCGAAAACAAGGAGTCCTCATCATGAATCATTCGACGATGGGAATTGGCGATACCACTGCCTCGCTCGACATGAAATTGCGCGTCACGCGTGAGACGTTGCGGATCATCCGAGTTCGTACCGGGATTCGTACGGGCGGCGGCAACGGCACCACGAGCGGCGGCGCCACCGAGAGCGCGTTGCCGAATGTGCTCTCCGTCTCGTGTTGATCTCAGCGGCAGGAGAGCGCTTTTCGCCGCGCGTCGGCCACGCGCGCGCTCTCTGACCTGCTGGCCGTGGCCCATCGATCGAAGACGACGCGATACGCCGCGCACGCGGCGCCGCTGTCGGTCGACTCCAGCGCCTGGCCCAACTCGAGGTTGGCCCACGTGTGCTGGAATGGATATCGCGCCGCCTCGCACGACCGCGCCGCTCGCCGGAGGAACGGGAGCGCTTCCTCGTTGCGGCCCGCCAGCAAGTACGTGCGCCCGATCGCTTCGTCGTCGTCCGTATCGCGGAATCGATCCGGCGGGAGCGGGAGGTAATCCGAGAGCACCGCGAGCGCGTCGCTCGCGTCGTCCTTCGTGAGGACCGCGTTGGCGTACGCGTTGATCCACTGCCGCCCGGGGCCCATCCCGAAGCGGCCCGCGGGCCGAGGCCGGCTGCGCTCTTGCGCAAGCCACGTCTCGCGGTCCGCGACGAACTCCCGGCGCGTGAGGCCGCCGGCGCGATAGAGCGCCACGAGTGCGTCGATCGCGCCGTCTTCGTCCGGGCTCGGTGACCACGCCTGACGCTTCGCGAGGAACGCACGCGCGCGCCCCGCGAGCGCCGCCTCTTGCCCCACCTCCCGCTGGAAGAGCGCGCGGAGCCGGAGCGCCATCCGGTGGCTGAACTCGTCGGCGTTCCCGTCCACCACCCGCTCCAGCGCGACGAGGTGGCTTCGCGCCTCATCGAAGTCGCCGGTTAGGACGGCGAGGTTCGCGCGCGTCCACGTCCGGATGAACGGCGCCCGCTGGGCGGGCGTCACATCCCACGATCGCTCGAGCGCCGTGCGCGCATCGGCGATCGGCCGATCCATCGCGTAGCTCACCATCCCGAGCTGCTGGAGCCATCGCGCGTTGCCCGGCTCGAGATCGACGAGCCGCCGCGCGTCGCCGAGCGCGGCGTCGCACGCACCGTCGTGGCTCCGCAGGTTGAAGACGTCGTTGAGGCACGACGTCGCCGTCGGCGCGACCCGGAGGCACGTGTCGAGCGCGGCGCTCCCCGCCGCCGTCTCGCCCAAGAAGAGCAGGCTCTGCCCCTCGAGCCAGTACGCGCCGGCGAAGCCGCCGTCGATCTCGCGCGCGGCGCGGCACGCCTCGATCGCTCCCGCGTAGTTGCCGTCGAGGACACGGAAGCGGCAGAGTTGGTAGAGGTAGTCCGGGTCCTTGTGCGTCGCGGTGAGCTCGACGAGGCGGCGCTCCACCTCGAGCGCGTCCTGCGGGACGGAGACCCACGGCGCGATCGCGTGGAGGAGCGCGCGGTCGTGCGCGCCGAGCGCATCGCGGAGCTGCGTCGCCTTGAGCGCGTTCTCGCGCTCCGCGTCGGTCACCTCCGGCGTCGCAAGCACCTTGCGGAGGTGCGCCGCCGCGAACGACGGATCGAGCTCGATCGCGCGATCGAAGCTCGTTCGCGCCGCGCCGCCCGCCGCGCGGCGCACGGCGTCGATCCCCGCGGCGTACGCCGCGGCCGCCGCCTCGTTCGGCGACATGGTCGAGCCGAAGTCGGGCGGGCCGAGCTCGGTCGCGGCCGCCGTCAGGGGCCGCGTCGCGCGCCCGTCGTGCGGCGACATCGCGCCGCCGAGGAGCGTCATCGCCGCCACCGCCGCGGCGATGAGCCCGCGGCGCGGTGGGCGGCGCACGACGATCTCGTCGATCGGCCGCGACGCGGCCTCGGCCCACGCCGTCGTGAGCGCGACGATGACGGCGTCCATCGACGCGTACCGATCCTCGGGTCGCTTCGCCATCGCCTTCAGGACCACGCCGTCGATCTCGCGCGGCACGTCGGAGCGGCGGCGGCTCGGCGCCTCCGGCGTCCGCGTCAGGATCTCGTGGACGACGTGGAGGACGCCGCCGTGCTGCAGCCACGGGAGGCTCCCGGTCAGGAGCTCGTACGCGAGGACGGCCCACGTGAACTGGTCGGTGAGCTCGCTCCCCATCGAGCCGCGCATCTGCTCCGGCGCCATGTACACCGGCGTCCCCGGGATCCGCTCCACCGTCTCGGTGCCCGGGAGCGAGCTGTCGTTCTCGAAGATGCGCCGCGCGATGCCGAAGTCGAGGACCTTGATGACCCCGTCGTCGCGGACCATCACGTTCTCGGGCTTGATGTCCTGGTGCACGACGCCGCGCGTGTGCGCGGCCGACAGCGCGCGCGCGACGTCGATGAGCCAGCCGATCTTGCGCTCGATCGGCACGTACGGGTCGCCGATGAAGTGGCGGAGCGTCCTCCCCGGGACGAGCTCCATCACGAGGTACGCGATCCCCGGCGCGCTGTAGTGGGCGTCGAACACCTCGACGACGTTCGGGTGGCGGATCGTCGCCGCGGCGCGCGCTTCGACGAGCATCCGCGCCGCGGCGCGGGCCGGGAGCCCGGTCTCGTCCGGATCGCGCGCGACGCGGAGCACCTTCACGGCGACGTCGCGGCGGAGCGCCCGGTCCGTGGCGCGGAAGACCTCGCCGAGGCCGCCCGCGCCGAGGGCCTTCGTCAAGCGGTAACGGCCGAGCGAGCTCCCGGCGCGCGGCACGCAGAGGCGGCGGTACGAGTCCTCGGTGGCGTCGATCGAGACGCCGCCCGGCGTGAGGATCGAGACCTCGGGGACGGCCTGCGGGCGCGGCTTGTCGAGCCACCGGTTGAACGCGCGCATCATTTCGCGCGCGCTGCGGAATCGGTCGGCCGGGTTCTTCTTCAGCGCCTTGACGAGGATCGCTTCGAACGCGGGGTCGACCTTGACGCCGACGCTCGCGAGCGGCGCCGGGTCGTGCTTCACGACGGCGTTGAGGAGGTCGGCCGGGCACGGCGCGTCGAGCGGCTTCCGCCCGGACACCGCGGCGTAGATCGTCGCGGCGAGCGCGTAGAGGTCGGCGCGCCCGTCGACGCGCCGCCCGAGCGCCTGCTCCGGCGGCATGAACGACAGCGTGCCGATGACCATCCCGGTCACCGTGAGCGGCTTGCCGTCGGTCTCGCCGAGGAGCTTCGCGGACCCGAAGTCGAGCACCTTGATCATGTCGACCGACGCCGCGGTCGTCGTGAGGAAGATGTTCTCGGGCTTGATGTCCCGGTGGATGATGTCCGCGTCGTGCGCGACCGCGAGCGCCGAGAGCACCTGCACGGCGATCCGCGCCGCGCGCTCCTCCGAGATCCGCTTTTGCCGTTTCAGGAGCTCGCGCAACGACTGCCCCGTGAGGAGCTCCATGACGAGGAACGGCGGCTTCTCGCCGTCGGTGCTGAAGTCGCTGACCTCGACGATGTGCGCGTGCTTCAGCGACGCGGCGGAGCGCGCCTCGCGCTTGAATCGCTGGACGACCGCGTCGTCGTTCGCGAAGCGGTCGTGCAGCACCTTGATCGCGCACCTTCGATCGAACGGCGCCGTCCTCGCTTCGTACACCGAGCCGAGCGCGCCCACGCCGAGGAGGCGGACGATGCGATAGCGGCCGCCCAGGACCGCGTCCATGAGGTCGTCCTTCGCGCGCAACACGACGCCCATACATTCGCATCGAGCGCCAGGTGGCACCAGTCGTTCCGCAGCCGAGCGCGTGAAAAAGGTGCGATGCGCGGGCCAAGCGCGCGGTCCGCAGCGTCGCTCCGCCGCTCGCGTCACCGGAGCGAGAGCGGCAGAAGCCCTCGCTCCGAGCGGATTTGTTCAGAATTCGTTGAGTCCGGTCCGTCGCTTTCCCAAACGCGCCCGGCCTCGGCGCGCGCCGCCGGCCTCACTCGCGGGCGTAGACCGCCCACCGGCTGCCGCGCCACAGCAATCGAAAGGTGTGCTCGGGGGGATTGAAGCCGTAACCCCGCGTGAGGACGTAGTCGTAATAGGGATACAACTCCGTGCTCACCGGCACTTGCTCCGGCGTCCATTCCCAGCGGAGGCGGGGCCTCCGTCCCGGCGGCGGATACCGGCCTTCGAGGAAGCGGACTGGCCAGTACAGCGCCCCGGAGTTGGAGAACTGAATCACCCCTCCCTTGTCCGCTTGATAGTAGGAGCCGAAGTGCAGGAAGGGGGCCATCTTGGTGATGTGTGAGCCGCGATCGTAGATCAGCGCCGCCACGTGCTTGTTCGGCTGCATCTTCTCGATGGCTTCGTCGAACTCTCCGACCTCGTCGAGCTGGAAGCGGACGAAGTGTTGGCACGTGTTGACCACCGACCAGATCCCGACCGCGAGGACCAGGCACGTCGCGATGCGACCGCGCGAGCCGGTCGGCATGCGCAGGAACGGAATGAACGTGATCGCCGCGGGGAGGGGGAACCGCTGGGCGAAGAGCCACACGTCCCCCAGGCTGTCGCCCGTGAGGAAATAGAACGCGCTGCACGCGATGGGGACGGCGGCGAAGGCCGTGACGTGGGGGGACGTCTTCTCGCGCGAGCCCTTCGCCAGCGCGAGCGTCACGGCCGCCGCCGCTGCGGCCAGGAGCCAGGACACCTCGTCCGTCGCGTCGTGGAAAACGTCGCACGTCCACTGCCCGATCTGCCGCAGCGCCTCGTCCGGAGCGTGGGGCTGTTGGCCACCCGCCCCCAGCGCCTTGAACGACTCCTGCCCCTGGGGCGAGCGCAGGATCCACCATGCGACGCAGAGCAGCGAGGGGACGACCGGCGCGCCCGCTCGCAGCCACCGACGCGGCTGCGACCACGGGAACATCGCCGCGAAGCCGATCCCGAACACCGCGTACATCACGACGTGACCGAAGAACATGGCCACGGTCAGGAGCGCGAGCCACGCGGCTGTCTGCCACGTCGGCCTCTCGAAATCGTGCACCGCGACCGCCCACGCGACGAGCATCAACGGGATGGTCACCAGGTACGGCAAGAGCCCGATGACGAACATCGTGTTGAACAGGACGGGGATGACGAACAGGCTCAGGCGCTCGTCTTGCCGGAAGGCCCGGAGCAACGCGCGCAGCGCCAGGGGCGTCCCGCCGAGGTACAGGCAAATCATCGCGACGCTCGCGTAGCGGACGCCGAGCAGGTACGAGAGCAGATCCGCAACTACGTAATAAAGCACGTATTGCGTATTGCCGAGGTTGACGTAGAAGTTCGTCGGAAAGTCGAATTGGGGGTCGTGGAAGCTGTGGATCTGCCGCAGCGTCGCCACGTGGAATGGCAAGTCCTCGAGCGGCGGATAACGGACGATCCACGCCGGGGCGGTCGCTATCACGGCCACCGCGACGTAGAACAGGGTGCTCGGCGTGGGGACGCGGAACCAGCGAGGCATTCGAGGGTTCATCATTTCATCGGCACGAACCTCACGGGCCGCGTGGGGGTCGCACGGTAAAAGATCCGATTGGGGTAGAGGTGCCGCATGCACTGCACCGAATCGGGGCCGCGGTCGAGAGCGATGACGACGCCGGGATTGGGGTAGAGATCCAGCGGCATGTTCTCGGTCAGATCGAGCTGATCGGTGTTGTTGAGACCCGGGCCCCCCAGGACGACCGCGTTGCGGAGATGGGCCGCCTGCAGCGCCTCCTGGAACGGGTTGTGTTTCACGACGACGTCGTCGAACGTGTACGGATAGAGGTCGGGCGCGATGCGCAGGATCCCGGTGACCAGCGCTGCCAGCGCGAGGGCGAATGGGCCGCCGGCGCGCAGCGCGCTCGTCCAGCGGCGCGACCGCGCGGTCATGTACATCCCCGCGAGCAGCGAGCCTCCGCCCACCGCCATCGGCACCACCGCGGGGAGCATGTAGCGCGGCCCGTAGCCGAGGTCGAAGCCGCGTCCGGTCTCGGTCAGCGCATAGGCGACGAAGAACGGAAGGAACGAGAGGGCCAGGATCACCTTGAGCGCGCGCGCGCCGCGTCCCAGCAGCACGAGGCCCATGAAGCCCAGCGCGGGGGCGCATGGCCACCAGCAATACGAACCGGTCGCCAGGGGGATTCCCCACTTCCACTGGTTGGCGGCCGGGAGGCTGAAGGCGTCGACCTTGTTCCAGGGATGAATCGCCGCGTTCAGCGAATAGCCCGTTTGAAACCAGGCGCCGAGCTGCAGGCGCAGGATGACGAGCGTCAATCCGCCGAGGGCGCCGAACGTGATCAGCGGCGCCACGAGCCCCCGCCACCCGAAGCGCCGGCGGATGAGCGCGTAGAGGTAATAGACGAAGAGTCCGATGCCGAGCGCGCCCCCGTCGAGCGGGCGCGTGGCGAGCATCCACGCGGCGAGCGCGCCCAGGGTGAGGCCGCACTTCCATTCGACGGCGCTCTTCTGCGCGGGGTCTTGCTCCTCCTTCGCCGACGACAAGGCGAGGAGCGCCTCCACGCTCCCGGCGTATAGCGCGGCGACGAAGACGTGCGAGTACCGCGATGCGCCGTTGATGAGGAAGGAGAAACCGAGGATGGTGCAGACGCCGGCGAAGGCGGACGCGACGAGCTGCTCCTTCTCCGTGCGCCCCGCCATGCGCACCGCGCGGCGTGTCAGCCGGGCGATGGCGACGACGAGCAATCCGAACGATACGGGGCCGGCCAACCAGGCGACTCCGGCCATGACGAAGGGGACCATGAAGTAGGGCCAGCCCGGCGTGTATTGCGAGAACAGCTTCCCCGACCACTCGAAGACGAAGAAGGTCTCGAGGGCGCTGGAACACCGCGGCGCCTGGGCGAACGCACGGAGCTTGGCGAACACCGCAGCCTGGAAGGTGTAGCCCCACTCGTCCGCGCTGTTGGTGTGCCGGTGCGTGAACACGATGCACGCGAGGACGGCGAGCGCCACGGCGGCCGTCCCGAGCAGGACGTCGACGAGCCACCCCGACGCGGCGCGCCCTTGCACGGGGTCTCGACGGGAGGGGAAGCGCACGGAGTGCTCTCTCCGCACGGCGATCGCCGCGAGGATCGCGAACACGACGACGTGCAGCGAGATCAACTCCGGCAGCGACTCTTCGAGGTAGATCCCGAGCCCGACGAGCGCGGTGGCTCCCACGCCCGCCGCGGCGATGACCGGTACCGACGCGGTGAAGGCCAGCGCGATCAGCGCGAGGATCGCCGAGCCACGGAGGCAGAGGATCCCGAAGTCGGGGCGGTCCGAGATCTCGAGACCGCTCAGGAAGACGCCCAGGGCGATAGCGAGCGTCGCCAACCAGATGGCCATCACGAGCAGCGCCGTCCCCGTGCGTGAGCGGAGGGGGCGCCACCACACGGCGGCGGTGACCGTCGCTGATACCGAGCCCTGGGCCGCCATGAAGGCGTCGAGGAAGGCTGCCGTGTACGGCG
>Ga0070689_100001187_pt1 | contig 16485 bp, 12 predicted proteins | sample KBSS23HmetaG_FD_64669 | JGI IMG/M metagenome (GOLD analysis project Ga0070689, IMG submission 64669) | Switchgrass rhizosphere microbial communities from Kellogg Biological Station, Michigan, USA - KBS S2-3H metaG | ecosystem: Host-associated > Plants > Roots > Rhizosphere ...
AATCAGTACTGGCGCACCTGATCGAAGTGTTTCGGCCAGGCAGCGTTGTGCTGAGACTGAGCCGCAACATCCAGGAGTTGGTTCAGCAAAAGTTCGGGCATTGCGACGGGCAGCTGGTGTTTGGTGCACTGCCTCGGAACCCGGTAATCTTTCTCGAGAGCGGTTTGAGATTCGAGGCCGACGTCGTGCGCGGACAAAAGACCGGCTTCTTTCTGGATCAACGGGAAAATCGCCAGCGAGTGGAAGCGCTGGCCAGCGGCCGCGAGGTTCTTAATGCATTCAGTTTCTCGGGAGGTTTCTCGTTGTATGCGGCCCGGGGGGGCGCACGGAGTGTGACCGATGTTGATATCAGCCGGCATGCGCTCGATGCGGCGAAGCGAAATTTCGCCCTTAATCACGACACCGCTTGTTTGGCTTCGGGTCGGCACGAGGTGGTGCAGGCAGATACGTTCGAGTGGCTGGAACAGAATGAGCGAATGCGCTTCGGCATGATCATCCTCGATCCGCCTTCCATGGCGCGCCGTGAAACGGAACGCGCCGGCGCCATTCAAGCCTACCGGCGCCTGGCTTCGCGGGCAGCTACGATGCTTGGGAAAGGAGGCGTCCTCGTGGCGGCATCGTGTTCAGCTCACGTTACGACGGCGGAATTTTTTGAAGCCGTGCCTACGGCCGTGCGACAGGCCCGGCGTTCCTTTGAAGTGATGGAAACGACGGGGCATCCGGCCGATCATGCCGCCCGGTTTCCGGAGGCAAACTATTTGAAATGCATTTTCCTGAGAGTCTCATGAACCAACGCCATCGCCAAACCATGGATGCTCATTCGCCAATTGTGGTGCCTTCGCCACCTTTTTCTCCTGGAACACGGGTCCGCCGCGCAATCCCCCTGCTCTGGGGAATTCCGCAGCTGCTGGGTGTCACCCTGCTCCTGAGCCGATCCCTTCTTGGTGCTGCACCCGCCAGCGCGGCTCTACCGGCGGACGATATCCGCCGGGACGCGACGGTCGCGGCGGTGGAGAAGGTGATGCCGGCTGTGGTCAATATTAATACGGAAGAAGTCGTCTCCATCCGGGATCCGTTCGAGAACATCTTCCGTGAATTCTTCAACCCCTACTATCAGCGTCGGCAGCCCAACACCCAGTATAGTCTGGGCTCCGGAGTGATCATTGATGAAGAAGGGTATGTCCTGACGAATTTTCACGTGGTTGGCCGGGCCCGCCGAGTGTGGGTGACGTTGCACGATGGCAGGGTCTTCGAGGCTGATCGGGTTGTGGTGAACAGCTCCATCGACGTCGCTTTGGTCAAAATTCGGGTCAAGGCTGACGAGAAATTCACAGCCATCGGATTTGCCGCGGATGATGACCTGTTCCTGGGAGAAACAGTGCTCGCGTTGGGCAATCCCTTTGGGCTGGGCGGGTCCGTCAGCAAGGGCATTTTGAGCTCGAAGACCCGGCGGCCGCCGACGGAAGGACGCACGATGGATGTCCAGGATTGGTTGCAAACGGACGCCGCGATCAACCCGGGCAACAGTGGCGGCCCGCTCATCAATCTCAAGGGCGAGTTAATCGGCGTGAGTGTCGCGGTGCTCAGTGATGCCCAGGGCATCGGGTTTGCGATCCCGATCAAACGGGTTTCCGAGAAGCTGGCGGAGATTTTTTCACCCGAGACTCTCGATGGCCTGTGGTTTGGCGCCAGCATCCGGCCAGGCAATGCCCGATTGACCGTGGCAGCCGTTCAGCCCAACAGCCCGGCGGAGAAAGGTGGTTTGCGGGCGGGAGACATAATCGTGCAAGTCGATGGCGTGAGCCCGCGAGGTTTCGTTCAATTCGTCAACGCCTTGCGGGCGGTGAAGGAGAAGCAGGCCATTGCGCTTGGGGTGCAGCGGGGTCGTGACCGCAAGACCGTTCACGTTCGCCTGGTGCCCGAATCGTCCTACTTCAATGCCAGGCTGGTGTTGGAGAGGACGGGACTCTCGGTGCAGGAACTGACGCCGAGGCTGGCGCAAACCATGGGATTGGGAGGCGCGAGCGGGCTTTTGATTTCGGATGTCGAGCCGCGCAGTCCCGGCGCGGAGGCGAAGTTGAAACAGGGCATGGTTCTGACCTCGGCCGACGGGCAATCTTTGACGGACGTGGTGGGCTTCGCGAAGCTCCTGGCATCGAAGGGCGGGGGAAACCACACGCGGGTGGAGTTATTGATTCAAATTCGCCGAGGCACCTTCATACAGCTGCACGAAGCCGCGGCAGATCTGGGAGTGAGGTGAAGGATGGACGGGACCCGTCCCGTTTTTCGCCATCGTGCAATTTGAACCGCGACCTTCGCCCGTGATCGACCCGATGCCGGGTGCGGCAATTTGCTGTTGGCACTTTCGGCGGGGCCTCATACGCTTTCGGCCATGGCTCGGAAGGAATCACGACCAGCCGCGGATCACCGCGGTTTTAGCGACATCATCGGCATTGTGCTGATCGCGGCATCCCTGCTTTTGTTGGTCGCGCAGCTTTCGTTTGACCGTTACGATGTGGATTCCAACCGGGTGCCGCCCAATCAGGCGACTCACAATCTCATTGGCGGGGCAGGGGCTTTCGGGGCCAATCTATTCTTCCGGTTTTTCGGCGCGGGGGCGTTCGTCCTGCCAATCATCCTTTTGCTCTTCGGCATCGGTTACCTCTTTGAATTCTTTGCCTATTTGAAACGACGCTGGCTTTGGGCGGGCGTGTTGTTTCTGACCTGCCTGGGATTGTTTGACCTGTATTCCGTGCAGCTCGATACCCTTCGGCGCAATATCAATGCTCCCAGTGCCGGCGGCTACGTTGGCCAGTTCATGAACAACCTCCTGTTCGGTCACTTCGGAAGGCCTGGGGCCACCATCATCTTTTGCACGCTTTACTTAATCAGCCTCATCTTTCTCACGAACTTTCAATTGGGGGAGTGGCTTCGGTCCAGACTCCGCCGTCGTTCCCTGGCCGGAGCCGAGGCGGAGGTGGATGATGACAAACCAGGTGCGACAGTGGAAGAAAAGGCCCTCTCCCGTCGGGCTCGCGACCTTGAGAAACAGACTCGCAAACTGCAGGAGCAACTGAACAAAAGTCGCGAGCGCACCAAGGAGCCGATCAAGGAGGAACTTCAACCCCCCCGCGCCGGGCTGGGCCCGGATCTCCGTCCCGTTCCGGCGCCGACCGTGCGCGACTTGAGCGTCCCCGCCCCGCGCACGACAAAGAATTCCCGAGGCAAAGTTGAAGAACCGGCCATCGAAAAAGGCGGGTTGGAAGGTGAGATTATAACCGCTCGAGAAATTGCCGCCGCATCAACGAGCGATGTTCTGGGTAAGGATATTGACGGACCTCGCAAGACGCCGCGTGAAGCCAAAGGGATCGAATCGGAAAAAACCGAGCAGGCGATCGCTGCCACCGGCGGGTCTCCCGTGGCGAAAACAGGAGAATCGCCGGATGCAGCCGCAGCGAAGGGGACGGAGCCGGCCATCCCGGCAACGGCTCCGACCGTCCCGAAAGTCTTCGACAATACCGGACAGGCGCGGCGAGTGGCCCCGCGCAAGAAGCCTATTTCCGTGGCGTCCACGCCGCTCATTGGGAATTACCAGTTACCCCCGATGGATTTCCTTCAGCTGCCCGATCCCAACATCAAACCGACGGAATCGAAGGAAGATCTGATGGCGAACGCGCGGCTGATGCAGCAGACGCTCGCCCAGTTCGACATTGAAGTGTCTTTAGGCGATATCACCAAGGGCCCGACCATCACACGGTATGAGTTGCATCCGGCGCCGGGAGTCAAGCTGGAGAAGATCGCCGGCCTAAACAACAACATCGCCGCTGCGCTTAAGGCGGAGCGCATCCATATCCTCGCGCCGGTGCCGGGCAAGAGCTCGGTTGGAGTGGAGGTTCCCAACTCGATCAAAACCAAGGTCATCGTGCGTGACCTGCTGGAATCGGAGGAGTGGCACAAGACCAAGTGCCGGATTCCGGTGGCCCTGGGAAAGGATGTCTACGGGCATCCGATTATCGCGGATCTGGCGGAGATGCCGCACCTGCTGATTGCCGGCAGTACGGGCTCGGGAAAGTCCGTCTGCATCAATTCCATCATCGCCTCGCTGCTCTATCGATTCTCTCCGGACCAGCTCCGGTTCGTCATGATCGATCCGAAAGTCGTGGAGTTGCAGCAGTACAACACGCTGCCTCACCTTGTTGTTCCCGTGGTCACCGATCCGAAGAAGGTCATTCTGGCCTTGCGGTGGGTCGTTAACGAGATGGAGAAGAGGTACCAGATTTTCGCCCGGGTGGGCGTTCGCAATATCAAGTCATTCAATGAACGTTCCCGGGACAAGGCGGCGGCCGTCGCACCGCAGCCCGAGCTGCCCCTCATGGCGCGCAAGGAAAAAGTCGAAGCCGGGTCGGATGGTTTTGCCGTCCAGGTCGACGAGGAGATCGTGGTGCCCCGCGAGGACGACATCGTCATTCCGGAGAAGCTGAGCTATATCGTCGTGATCATCGACGAGCTCGCCGATTTAATGCTGGTGGCCCCGGCTGACGTGGAAATGGCCATCGCCCGCATCACGCAAATGGCGAGGGCGGCGGGGATCCATTGCATTGTGGCGACGCAACGCCCGTCGGTGGATGTGATCACCGGTGTCATCAAGGCGAACATTCCCGCCCGTATTGCCTTTCAAGTCGCGTCGCGCGTGGATTCGCGGACAATTCTGGACGCGATGGGCGCGGACAAATTGCTGGGAAAGGGCGACATGCTCTATTTGCCCCCCGGCAGCGCGAGGCTGATCCGGGCCCAGGGCGTGCTCATCACCGATCAAGAAATTCAGAGCGTGGTCGATTTCATCGCCCGCCAGGGCAAGCCGAGTTACGAGATTGAGATCCATCAGCAATTGCAAAAACCGGTCAGCAGCCTGGATGGCGATGGAGGCAGCGACGAGGACGAGGAGCTGATTGAGCAATGTATTGAGGTCATTCGCAGCGAGCAAAAGGCCAGCACCTCGCTGCTGCAACGCCGCTTGCGAATCGGCTATGGCCGGGCGGCCCGCATCATGGATCTTCTCGAGGAGCGCGGCATAGTCGGGCCGAGCAAGGGAGCGGAACCCCGGGACATATTGATTGATCTCGATGGGACCGGGGCAGATGGGAATCCCGCGAAATTAGTCAGTTAGGTTGGATTAAACTTTGAGCGGTTCCGGCCGATGTCCCATAGGTGAGCTCCACGACGGGCTCACCATATGCACAAAACGACATCGATTCTTTGGAGAATGGCCCTCGTCCCGGCCATCCTGTTTGCGTTAGCGGCGTTAGGCCTGCCGGGGGGCTTGCGGGCCGACGAGCACCTGGATGCGCTCCGGGTGGGAGCGACGCTCTACACGAACATAACCGTGCTGACCAAGACGTCGTCGGACGTTTTCTTCAAACATTCCTACGGCTTTGGGAATACGAAGGTGCGGGACCTGGATCGAGCCACCCTGTTGAGTTTGGGTTACCAATTGCCGCCCGATGAGAGCGAGAAGACTTCGGTTTTCCGCCAATCGGCGCAGTCCGTTCTCGAATCACAGAGCGTGACGAATTTCGTGGCCGATCCCAGGGTGCAGGAGGCGCAGGCGTTGATAGCGGCGCGGATGGATGAGGTCGTAGAGAAGATTACGCCGCAGGTAATGCAAGGGTTGACCGCCGGGATTATCGCGCTCTACTTGTTATTCTCTTTCTGTTGCCGGCAGATTTGTGTCAAGGCCGGGAAGAACCCGAGCCCCCTCATCTGGATTCCGATTCTTAAGCAGTTTCCCCTGCTTCGCGCGGCCAACATGTCGGGTTGGTGGATGGTTCCGGCAGTTCTGCTTTTCCCGATTGGATGGCCCCTCATGAAGATCGTCTGGTCATTCAGAATTGGTCCGGCGCGCGGGAACACGTGGGTGATTGGCTTGTTTCTCCTTCTGCCCGTGACAAACGTGCTGGCATTTCTTTTTCTCGCTTTCGGCAGCGCTGGTGGAGGTCAGCCGGCCAACAGCAACGTGATTTCGCTCGGCCCGCCCCCGGCTCGCAAAATAGCCGTCTAAGTCCAAAGGCACCAAAAGACCGAAGCGACCAAAGCGCCCAGCATTGGTCACGGCTCATGCGGTCGTTCGGTCCCGCCATTCCCCGTTGCCCTGCGTTGAAAGTTCCCTATAGTGGGGACGTGTTTCATCGTTCTGCTTATCCGATTGCCGCCATCGTTTTTGGAACGGCCGGCCTGGGTGTCTTACCCGGCCTCTTGATGGCGGAAACTGCGGAGATGACGTCTGCGGCCCGACCGCTCGTTGTGGCGGTCGTGGGAGCGCCGGGCGAGGAGGAGTTCGGGCGGAGTTTTATCCAATGGGCGGGCCTTTGGGAAAAGGCGGCCGCCAAATCGGGCGCCCGGTTTGTTGGGATTGGGTTGGTCACCAACGCTGCGACCGTTGACCGGGAGCAAGTGCAGGCGGTGCTGGCCAGCCAGTTGACCAACGCGGCGAGTGAGCTGTGGCTGGTCATGTTGGGCCATGGCACGTTTGACGGGAAGGAGGCCCGGTTCAATTTGCGAGGGCCTGACTTCACGGCCACAGAATTCTCCGAATGGCTCAAGCCATTGACCAAGCCCCTGGCCGTGATTGACGCGAGTTCCTCCAGCGGTCCATTCCTCAATAAACTGTCCGCTCCAGGACGGGTGGTGATCACAGCGACTCGCAGCGGGCATGAGGGCAATTACGCCCGCTTCGGCCAACACCTCTCCGAATCGATAGGCGATCCGAACGCCGATTTGGACAAGGACGGGCAAACGTCCCTTCTCGAGGCATTCCTCATGGCCTCTCGAAATGTGCTGGAGTTTTACAAAGCCGAGGGCCGCCTGGCCACGGAGCATCCTTTGCTGGACGATAATGGCGATGGCTTGGGCACACCGCCCGATTGGTTTCGGGGCGTGCGCGCCATCAAGGCGGCAAAGAATGGCGCACCGCTGGATGGATTGCGGGCTCACCAATTTCATCTCCTGCGAAATGACGAGGACAAACGGTTGGCCCCCGAGCTTCGGGCCCGTCGGGACTCGATCGAATTATCGATCGCCAAGTTGCGCGATGCCAAGAAGAACATGGCGGAGGACGTCTACTACGGAAAACTTGAGGAGCTCCTTCTGGAGTTGGCGCGGATCTATGAAAAGACCGGAACTGCGCCTCAGCCGTGAGAATGGGCTGCGCACCACACTTTGGCGGGACTGCCTGTCCGCCGGCCTACCGCTTCCCCGGTAGAATTTTGGCGAGCGCGGCGGGCAGATCCGACAGCGGCACCATCTGTTCTTCGCGCGTCTTGAGCGACCTGACTCGGATTTGAAGGCCGTCGGGAGTTTTCTCGACCTTGCACGTGACTTCCACCGAGAGCTCGAGGGCGCGTTTAAACTGTTTGTCCGCTTTTTGTGGGACGAAGGAATAATCCACGGAATGCCCCGCCGAACGCAACACCTGGATCAGGTTCAAGGAATCCGCGCGCAACATTTCATCTTCAATCAAGCAGAAAACGTCGAGCCCGGCGGTGAATCGCGGCAATAGGTTCCGTGCCTGCAGAAGCTCAAGAAGGACGACGTCTCCCATGCCGAATCCGAGCGCCGGCAAATCGACTTTGCCCCCGCTCATCAACTTAATCAGGTTGTCGTAGCGTCCACCGCCGGCGATGGCGCGGAACTCTCCCTTTCGGTCGAATACTTCGAAAACCACGCCGGTGTAATAAGCCAGGCCTCGAATGACGTTATAGTCGATCTGGATAAAATTTCCCAGGCCGCGGGCGGCGAGATTGGCCAATACCGTGTTTAATTCGGCGGTGGGCTCGTTTCGGGCAATGAACTGCTGGACGTCGTCCAGTTGAATTCCGACTTTGCTGAGCTTGTCGCGGCTGACTGCAGCATCCTCGCGCTCGAGTTTGTCGATCGCCTGGTAGAATTCATAGGCCTGGCCCTCGTTCGAATTGCGTTCGGCAAAGAATGTCTGCCAGGCCAGCCGGCTGCTGAGGCGGACAACGAAGTCATCGGGACCCAGTCCGAGGGAGCGAAGGGAATCGATAAGCAAGGCGATGATTTCCGCGTCCGCGGCCGGATTGGTTTCTCCGACGATGTCGGCGTTGAACTGGAAATGTTCGCGCAGGCGGCCCTTTTGCTGGCGCTCGTAGCGAAACAACTGCGGCAGAGCGAACCATTTGATCGGCTTTTTGTAGGCGCGTTCGTGCGCCGCCACCATGCGCGCGAGCGTGGGCGTCATCTCGGGCCGCAAGGAAACTTCGCGTTCGCCTTTGTCTTGAAAATTATAGAGCTGTCCCACGATCTCTCCGCCGCTCTTTGTCGTGTACAGCTCCAGGGTTTCCAGGGGAGGACCGTCTTACTCGCGGAAGCCATAGCGGCGGGCGCAGCTACGCCAAGTGTCGAAGACATGCTGGCGTGCGTCGGCGCTCCAAACATCCGGATGGGGAAGGGGTTCCGGGTAGAAATCGCGAAAGCCGGGGAGTCGTTCGATCATGAAAAAAGAAAGGGCGCTCGCTGCATACCGGAGCGCCCAGGCGAAAACGGGTCGGTGGCCAGACTACATTGGTCCTTCAGGACCCTGTTCTTCCTGCTCGGCGGCCTGAGCCTTGGCGGCGGCTTCGACCTGTTCCGGTGTTAGTTTCAAGACTTGCTCCCGCATTTCCTTGCCGGGCTTAAACTTCACGACGGCGCGTTGCGGGATCGGTACATCGGTCTCGGGGGCGTTGGGGTTGCGTCCCACCCGGGCCTTGCGAATCTTTACTTCAAACACACCGAAGTTTCGCAATTCCACCTTTCGCCCTTGGGACAGGGATTGGGAGATGTAATCCAGAGTTTTCTGAATGACATCAAGGACTTGCTGTTGGACGAGGCCGGTTTCGTTGCTGATGCGAATGACAAGGTCACGCTTGGTCATAACTTGTTCGGGTCGGAGATTTTACACCAACTCACACGCCGACGATTCACGGTATACGGCTCGATCACGACTCGGTCAAGAGCGTAAATTACAACGAGTTCCATCCGTTTTTGACCCGAGGCCGCAAATTCCCCGGTTTTACTGCCTTAAATCGCTGCCGCCGTGAGACCTTTGCCAATCGTTGCCGGCAAGATTGTTATTTGCAGCCCGGCATTTGCCATCTATGATGCTCATGCTGAACCACCGAACGGAACCCTTGGTCATGGATTCGGTACAGAGAATTGGCGTTTGCCTGTTTTTCGCTTGGGGCTGCCTTCCAGCTTGGAATTGCTGCCCTGCTTCGGAGCCGGCTCAGCCGGCACAACTTCATTGGGCGTTTCGACCCGTTCAGTCCCAACCTGTCCCCTCTGCGACGAACAGCCGTTGGGCGCGAAACCCCGTCGACCAGTTCGTCCTCACGGAATTGGAAGCAGCTGGAATCCAACCCGGCCCCGCGGCGGACAGGGCCACGCTTTTGCGGCGCGTCAGCCTCGATCTGGTCGGCCTGCCACCGACTCCGGAAGAACTGAAAAACTTTCTGGCGGACACCTCCCCAAAGGCATTCGAAAGAGTTGTCGACAGATTGCTCGGCTCCCCGCACTACGGTGAGCGTTGGGCCCGGCATTGGCTGGATCTGGCGCGCTACGCCGAGAGCGAGGGATTCAAAGCCGATGAAACCCGACCGTATGTATGGCGTTATCGGGATTATGTCATCCAGTCTTTCAACGAGGACAAACCCTATGACCGTTTCATCCAGGAACAGTTGGCGGCTGATGAGTTGTGGCCGGCCAATCGCGAACTGCAGGTGGCGACAGCGTTCAACCGGCATTATCCGGATGAAAGTAATGCTCGCAATATCATGCAGCGCCGGCAGGAAATCCTGAACGACATAACCGACACCGTGGGATCAGTCTTCCTCGGGCTCAGCTACGGTTGCGCCCGTTGTCACGATCATAAATACGATCCCATCCTGCAAACGGATTACTATCGGCTCCAGGCATTCTTTGCCAACACGGCTGCGAAGGATGGCCAAATCCTCGCCAGCCCCGAGGTAGTTCGCGATTACCAGGAGCGGATAAGTGTCTGGGAGGAGCGCACCCGGGAGATTCGCGACGAGCTGGAAAAGATCGCGGCCCCGCACCGTCGGGCCATCGAAAAGGATTATCTGGAAAAATACCCCGCCGAAATTCAGACCATCCTGGAAAAGCCGGAAGGAGAGCGAAACCCTTTCGAGCGGCAGATGGCATGGAAGACCCGCCAATATTTGGACCCGGCATCGCACGAGTATATCGGCGACGACGAAGCGGTGGCCGGTCGCCTGAAGGGAGAGTCCAGAAAGCGTTGGGACGAGTTGCAAAAACAGCTGCGACAATTTGCGTCGCTTCACCCCGGCGAATTACCGCGAGCTTCGACGATGAACGACCTCGGGCCGGAAGCGCCCAAGACGTTCCTCCTGAGTCGCGGACTCTACGATAAGCCGGGCGGCGAGGTGGAACCCGGCCTTCTTCAGGTGCTCTATCCGAAGCCGCCGGGCATTTCTACTTCTCCCGGTGACAATTCCACGCATCGACGATCGACCCTGGCGCGCTTGTTGACGCAGCCGGACAATCCATTGACGGCTCGCGTCATGGTCAATCGCGTTTGGCAGTATCACTTCGGCCGGGGAATCGTCGGGACGTCGAGCGACTTTGGCTTCAAAGGGGACAAGCCGACCCATCCGGCCTTGCTCGACTGGTTGACCGCGGAATTTACGACGGGGGGCTGGAGCTTGAAGAAGCTGCACCGATTGATTGTCCTTTCGTCCACCTACCAGCAATCCTCGACTCATCGGGAGGTTGCGGCGCGAGTGGATCCCACGAACAGGCTCTTGTGGAAATATCCGCGCCACCGTTTGGAGGGTGAGGTGATTCGGGACGCGGCCTTGTCGGTGGCGGGCCTGCTCAATTCGAAGATGGGCGGCCCCAGCGTTTTTCCCGATTTGCCCGTGGGCATGCCGCCTCCGCGCGGCGGGTGGAAAGTGACGGCTGACGAAGATGAAAGGAACCGGCGAAGCATTTATGTGTTCGTGCGGCGCAACACCCGTTATCCGATGTTCGACAGCTTCGACATGCCGGATCCTCATGAGAGCTGCGCGAGACGAAACGTCACCACGAGCCCCATCCAGGCCCTGACGCTCTTAAACAGTCACCTTGCCGTGCAATGGGCGCAGAGCTTTGCCGGTCGCGTCTTGCAGGCCGCCGGCTCGGATCAGGCTGAACAAATCCAGACGGCGTTTCGCATCGCTTACGGACGCCCGCCGGATGGCGTCGAGCAACAATTCGCCCGGAGCTTTTTAAAGACCCAGCGGGAGTTGGTGACCGGCAGAACTTCCAATGTGAACGTTCCTGTCGATCTTCCCGCGTCGATTGAACCGGCGGATGCGGCAGCATTGGTTGATCTGTGCCACATGCTGATCAACGCCAATGAGTTCGTCTACCTGAACTGAAGCTGCCGAAAGCGCGACCATGCACCCGCCCGTTTGTCCAAACCAGCTGGCCTCCCGCCGGAGGTTTCTGCTGAAGGCCGGCGGCGGGTTTGGCGCGCTGGCCCTCGGCTGTTTGCTCCGTCGCGACGGCCTCCTTTCCATTGCCGCCGCCGATGAACTTCCGGCGAATCCGCTGCTGGCGCGGGCGGCGCACGTTCCAGCGAAAGCCAAATCCGTAATCTGGCTGTTCATGGAGGGCGGCCCGAGCCACATCGACCTGTTTGACCCAAAACCCGCTTTGGAAAAACTGGCAGGTCAGCCCATGCCTGAATCCTTCGGCCGGCCGATTACAGCCATGGGCACCGCCAATAACACGCTCATGCCGTCCCGACGGCAGTGGCGTCAGCACGGCCGTAGCGGGCTGTGGATTTCCGACTGGCTCTCCAATGTGGCCGAGCATGCGGATGAACTTTGTGTTATCCGATCGTGCTGGGCCGACGGACTAAATCACGTTGGCTCGGTGTGCCAGATGAACACGGGAGATATCCTGGCGGGACGTCCGGCCATGGGTGCCTGGGCCATTTACGGGCTTGGGTCGTGCAACGAGAACCTGCCTTCTTTCGTGGTTTTGACCGATCAGGGCGAGGTCAATGGGGGACCGAAGAATTGGAGCTCGGGATTTCTGCCTGCGATCTATCAGGGAACCCATTTTCGCACCGAGGGCGCGCCCATCCTTCATCTCGCGCCTCCGGAAGGCGTCACGCCGTCGCAGCAGCGAAACAAGCTCGATTTCCTGGCCCGGCTGAACGAGAGATTTTCCGCCGACAAAAGCGAAGACTCCGAGCTGAACGCCCGGATTAATTCCTACGAACTGGCCTGGCGGATGCAATCGGCTGCACCCGAAGTAACGGATCTATCCCGGGAGTCGGAAGCCACCAAGCGGCTCTACGGTCTCGACAACAAAAACACCGAGAGGTTCGGGCGCAATCTGTTGCTGGCCCGGCGCCTGGTGGAGCGAGGCGTGCGATTCGTGCAGTGTTACTCGGGCAGCGGAAACTTATGGGACGCCCACAATGACATTGAAGGCAATCACACCAAAATGTGCGGACAAGTGGACCTGCCGATTGCGGGATTGCTGACAGATTTGAAAGCGCGCGGACTGCTCGATGAAACCCTGGTGATCTGGGGCGGAGAATTCGGGCGCACGCCATTCAATGAAAAAGCGGATGGCCGGGACCATAATCCATGGGGATTTACCATCTGGATGGCGGGAGGCGGGGTGCGCCGCGGAGTGGCCATTGGAACGACTGACGAAATTGGCCTGCGCGCCGTGGAGGATCGCGCGCACGTTCGCGATATCCATGCCACGATCCTGCATTTGTTAGGGCTCGATCACAAAAAGCTGGTTTACTACCACAACGGTCGGGAAGAGCGGCCTACGGTGAACACCGGAGAGGTTGCTTCTTCAATCCCGGGATGATCCTCTGAGAACTTCAATCGTCGAGATGAACCGCGTCGCGGTTCTTCTTGATGACACTTAGGCCGTTGGCGATCGGCCTTTCCCGGCCTTCCGACGGACTGCTGACGGTTTGGCCAAACAGCCACATGCTGGCCGAGCCACCTCCGTCGAGATTGACGGCATGCGTGCAGCCTAGTTTGACAAAATAATCCGCCAGTTCGGTGAAGCTCATTCCCATGGAAAGGCCAGGCTGTCGTCCATCGACCAGCACGAGGAAGATGTAATCGTCGTTCCAGCCCACCGCCGTACGGGGATGGCGCTCGTTGGGGGACCGCCAGCCACCGACCGGTTTTCGGTCGACCACCAGGCGCGGGCCTCCGCCGATGGCAGTTTTGCAGTCCCTCATATCCGGCAGTGTGGCTGTGGAGAGTTCAATCGTATCGCCTGGGCCAAGCTTTGGAACTTGGCTCAGGACATTTGGGCCGACCGAAAGGACCATTTGGCCGGGCCGTAACGGAGTGTTGCCCGCCTCGCGAATCTCCCGAATTTTGGCTTTGAACCGAGTGCCGATGCGCAGGGGCAGCCATTGATTTGGGTCATCTGCCTCCAACACAAACTCGCGACCCCCGCTGGTCCGTGAGGAGGGACCCATTTTCGGCGTATAAAGCACCATGGCGTCTTTGGCTCGCTCTTCGTTCAAGCCAATGCGGGTTCCCGCTCCGCTGGGCCAAATGACGCGAAAAAGCGATTGAACTTCGTCGCCGCGCGGATTTCCGAGGGCATCAACCCAAAAGCAGGCCCGGCCGGAGGGGGCACTGACGAGTTCTCCATGACAAATCTGAATCCCTTCCGGGTCGCCATCGTTGCGATAAAAGTCACCGTTGATGGCTCCGACCGGCCGGCCAATGTTGGTCGGGTAGGATTTCATCTGGTCGGCCAGGCTCTCCATGCCGATGATCGTGCCCTTGGCCAGGACGCTGTCCAATTCGTATTCGGGGCTGGTCCTATCCAATTTCAGGACGTGCACCGACCATGGAACAGTGGAAATCTGGTCGTGATGATACGAGAAGGGTTTTCCCCTGGGTTCGTCACCCGGTCTTCCGCCGTTCGGTGAGGCGACCGCGCCGACCGACAGGGCAATCAGCACGATAATCAGGCTGATAACCCTTTCCATCGCACGGAATGGCCGGCAAGCGGCCAAAATAAAGGACCTCGGCGTGTGGCGGCGCTCGACGCTGAAATGAATTTCCGCAGGCATAATATGGCCTGTCGCCGCCTGGGTAGCCTGTGGTGGCCCCGCCCAGCCCGCTCCAGCCTTGTATACGACACCCCTAACCCTCATTTGTTTCGGAAAAATCTTTCACCTTAGGTTCCATGGACACTCTCGGGATAGCCAGCTTGGAATTGTAATTTCTTTGTTCGAGCGCCGGTGGCCTTCGTGCACCACCCGGCTTCAGTTCTTTCCCGGCTTTGGGCACGGGAAATCTGGATTGCCAACACCTCGTTACCTGCCTATTTCATACCTGTTCAATGTAAACAGACTCCCTGCTCACCCGGTGATTCAGTAATAGGAAAGGCAGGGGAGCCACCATCCTATGCCATTAACGCTTGCCAACAAATGGGTCTTAATCACCGGCGCTTCCGCCGGATTCGGAGCGGCCGCCGCCACATCGTTTGCACGGGAAGGAGCCCGGCTGATTCTCGGCGCCCGCCGACGGGATCGCCTGGAGGAAGTGGCCAATCAGGCCCGCAAGGCGGGTTCGCCGGAGGTGAAGTTAAATGCGCTCGATGTTACGCAAACCTCGAGCGTCAACGCGTTCGCCGAATGGGTCAAAGGGTTCACGGATCGAATTGATGTCCTCGTCAACAACGCCGGCGGAGCGAAGGGGCTGGATACTGTGGCCGATGGCAAGGATGACGATTGGGAATTCATGTTCCAGGCCAACGCGCTGGGAGTCCTGCGCATGACCCGGGCGTGCCTGCCCCTGATGGTCCGAAACCCAGGCAGCTCGCTCATTAACATCGGCTCGATCGCGGGCCGCGTTGCCTATGAAGGCGGCTCGGCCTATTGCGGCGCCAAGGCTGCGGAATTGCAGATTACGAAATCGCTTCGCCTGGAACTTTCCGGCACCGGCATTCGCGTTTCCTCCGTGGATCCGGGGATGGCCGAAACGGAGTTTTCCCTCGTTCGATTCAAAGGCGACGAAGCGAAGGCGAAGAAAGTCTACGAAGGCGTTGAGCCCCTCACCGCGGCCGACATTGCCGAAACGCTCGTCTGGGTGGCCAGCCGGCCGTCGCACGTGTGCATAGACGAATTGGTCATCAAATGCACCGACCAAGCCGCGTTGCACAAGGTTCACCGTCGGGCAGCAAAGTAGAATATGGGTGAGGCCTGGCGGGCTGCGGCAAGGCTTATCCTGATTGGAGTTTTCCGTCGCGCAATTCCAACACCCGTCCCATCTGATGGGCCAGGTCGATTGCATGTGTGACGACAATCAGTGTCACCGTCTCTTCCCGATTCAGTTCCACCAGCAGCTTTGCCAGTTCCTGGGCTGAGGCACGATCCAGCGCCCCAGTCGGCTCGTCGGCCAGAAGGAGTTTGGGTTGGTTGATGAGTGCCCGCACCACTGCCACACGCTGACGCTCGCCGCCTGACAATTGCCCGGGCCGGTGGCTCTGGCGCGCTTCCAGGCCTACGCGCTGAAGCAGGCGTCGCGCGCGCGTTTCCGCGTCTGACGCGGCGGGACGCGTCGGATTGGCCAGCGTTGGCACCAGCACATTTTCCAGCACACTGCAGTGGGGCAGGAGGTGATGTGCCTGGAAAACGAAACCGATCTCAAGATTGCGGATGCTCGCGAGCTCCTGCTCGTTCAACTGACTGATGTCGCGGCCCGCCAGCCAAACGCGTCCGGAGCTGGGTTGGTCCAATGTTCCGAGGATGTTCAACACCGTGCTTTTTCCCGAGCCGGACGGTCCGATGATCCCAACGGATTCGCCTGTCTTGATCTCGAGTGATACCTCATGCAGGACTTGGAGCATCGCGCCGCCTTCGTTCACGCGATAGCTTTTAGACACTTGTTCGAGCTTAATCAGGCACTGTGAGTCGGCCATGGACTATTTGTGGTGAATCGCGTGACGACAGGACAGGAAAAAGTCGTTTATTGCAGCGCCAGCCAGCTCAGCCCGGCCACGAAGGCTGCGGCCAGGACATCGTCGATCGTGACTCCCCAACCTCCGGGCAGTTTTTGACTGGGACGAATCGGCCACGGCTTCCAGATATCCAGGATGCGGAAGAGACCGAACAAAAGGAAGCTCATCCATATCGTGCGGGCATCGAAGAAATCGTTTGCTTCCGGCATCTGACCGAGGCGTGACCGTTCCATCAACAGCCACGGCACAAAACAGATGGGCAACGCCGCGATTTCATCCAGCACGACGGACTCAGGATCCTTCCGGCCAGTGATGCGCTCGGCCACCCCGCAGAGGATCACCGACGCGACGAGGCCAACCGTCAGGCCAACGACGAAGCCGGCGAGACTTCCCGTCAGGACCAGCAAGGCAAACCAAATCAAACCGAGAAACGATCCGACG
>Ga0070689_100001192_pt1 | contig 16464 bp, 14 predicted proteins | sample KBSS23HmetaG_FD_64669 | JGI IMG/M metagenome (GOLD analysis project Ga0070689, IMG submission 64669) | Switchgrass rhizosphere microbial communities from Kellogg Biological Station, Michigan, USA - KBS S2-3H metaG | ecosystem: Host-associated > Plants > Roots > Rhizosphere ...
AGAGAATAATCGCATAGGGCTTGTTCTGAGACGCATCCGTTATGGTCGTCATGGCATGGGCAACTGTCTGAAAAGGCAATCCAAAGGAACCATTGCCCGTACTATCGCTTCCTGCCAGATAATTGACGAATACCGCCTGATTGCTCGAGGGTAGGATATTAGGAGCCTTGCCATTAAAACTGGTCCAGTCAGCCGCTGAAAGGGCTCCGGCATTGGACCCGTTAGCCGTTCCTAAACCCAAGACACCATTTACAAAGGTTAAGCCGTTGGCGGTGCCCAAAGAGATGCCTTGTGTGCCTAAATCAACTGAGGTGCTCATCCTGGACCCTTTCCATTAACCGTGACGTTTAGGCTTCCGGTGCCTGAAACTGCCGTGTAGACGACTCTAATCCATGGGAAGGGAGTGGCCGACATATTCCACATGATGCTTCCAGTATTTCCGCTAACCGATTGGCTACTTCCGCTGTAGTCCGTCCAGTTTGAATCATCGTTTGAAATCTGAAGCTTCAATGTGCCCGAAGGACTAGACCCTGACCACACCGCCTGGATTGAGCACATCAGCATCTGGTTTAACTGCTGGGCGGCGCTTGTGATATTCGAAGCGAGATTTCCTGCGGAAACTAACTGGTATTCAAAAACTCTCATATTAACTCCCTAATATCCATTTATGAAATACCACTTCCAATAACAGCATTACAATCGATCCAATCGCGGTGATCTCGCCATAGAGAACCCATCTGCTACGGTTAATCTGCTCTAATTTCGCTATGATCTCCGATAGCTTCCTATCCAGTAAAGCGAACTCCCGTAAGGACCAGACTTGAAACTCCTCTAACTTCCCTATGACTCGATCGATATCATGGCTATCCATTATTTTACCCTGAAAATAGATATATGATTGTTAGACCTGGTTGCTCCCGACGTTGTACTTCCTCCAGCCCTTGACGATTGAGCGTAAAAGGACAACGTGTCTCCAGCGTTCATCTGGACTTGCCCGTGGTAATAAATCGGACAGCTCGCCGAAAAAGTGCCTGTAAACCCGGTATAGGACCCGTCCTCGGGGTTCGCTCCGTTTATCTTGATGATCCCTTGAGCGGCATCTCCGCTAGCCCATGAGCCATCTAGTTCATTATATGCATCAACCATGTAATAACCCGAGACTGGAGCCTTGAACTGCCAACTTGCTCCGATAGTCACGGCGTTGTGCGTGTCCCATAAAGGGATTTGAAAGTTGATGATGGTATTCGACTGGTTGCCGGGAACGCTTGTGGCAGAGTTTGAGTAGTATTTGGCTGAGACAGTCTCTGTTGCGGCGACTACCGCAGGCCCTGAGAGGCGATTGATTGATAGGTAATTTTCGGCTGTACTTCCGGAAAGATTCTGACTTCCTCCGGTAGAATTGAATGCTTGCAATTGGATCGTCTCGCCTGCATTACATTTTACTATGCCTGATACAAGCATGCCTACAGGCTGAGAAGCAGGAACTTGAAGATCATTTCCGCGTATAATTTCGGAAGAATTTTTTAGTATTTGAATAATATATCTTGATGTGGATGCACCTCCTCCCTGAAAAGTTAATTGTCCAGAAATAGAATAAAACCCGCTCACCGGCACAGTGTATGTATTCGTTCCATCCCAAGCACCATGAGTGTCAAAAATAGTTGTTGCTAGGGTAGCAGTTGTAAACGAACCGCTAGAAAAACCTTGAGCGGTACTAGATGTAGCGACGTTACAGGCAACTACTCTGGTGTCGGTCGAGTTAGAGGTTTCAACATTTGAGGACCAACCAGCGATGGGAATCAGAAAATCTACGTGCAAGCCTCCTGAGCCAAACAAGAGTCCGTTGGCAGCGTCTTTATGGGGAACGCTACTCGCGCCACCATTGGCAAGATAAAGTTTAGCTGTATCGCTTCCGTCGTAAAAAATCGGACCAAATACATTACTGGAACCATAAGCGCTCGGGGTTCCGGAAGAAGTCGAATTATAATAAATGCCAACAACTTTAAGTGTCCCAAGTTTTGTGGAATCTATAGCAAGCCCTGATGGCAGAGTAATACTTAGAGTGGTACCTGACACACTGGAATACGTGATATCTCCCAATACTCTTAGCTGGTCGCCTATTCTCATGTAAGGAAGAGAATTATTAGCAGACACAGTTACTCCACCAAATGTAGCCGCATATGTTTGGTTCATGTCGGTAACACATGGGCCAAAAGGAGCAGTCTGTGGCCCTAGATAAAATCTGTCCAGATAAAGTGTAATGGCACCCGCCGAGGCATTCGCGCAGTAAAGGATGAATCTAATGGCTGCAGTGGTGAAGTTCGTTTGACAGGTCCCGGTTGCGTATCCCACACCCTGAGTTTGGGTCATGCCAAAATTCCCTGTTGACATGAGAAAAGAACTGTTCGTGTCGTCCCAGATTGCTATTCCAAACGTATTAGAGCTAGTCCCGCTGAAATTCCCGTTTGTGGGATTTACGGGAACACTGAAGTACATTTGCCAGGTGAGCAACTTAGCCTGGTCACATTGGTCTATGGTGTATGCCTTACTGGCAAGCATATTGCCTTGGGTAGTGGCGGCTGAGCTAGCTAGCGAAAGACTATAGGTCTTGGCAATGGCGCTAGAAGTGATGGAAAGAGTCAGATTCCCCGAAGCCCCGCTTCCAAATGTCGGAGTACCAGTAGGAATGCCATTCGTGAGGCTCCCAACCGTTCCAAGGCTCCAACCTGTCGTGCTATTATTCTCGAAGTTGTTGTAGGACAGGTAGTTAAGAGGCCCATCGGAGGAGGCCAGCGCTCCGTTTGCCTGCAGAATCTGATTCTGAAGGTTATTCGCAGTATTGTTAGGACCCCATAGCAAGGGTGAACTCATGTCAATATCCTCATTGTAAGAAACTCATTAAAAGAAATCCACTAGACGCCGTAGCCGTCTTCGCCTTGTACGAAATCCTAGATCCTGCGGCAATATGTAATGAATATGTATCGCCTCCAGGAGGAACATATAGAGTATCCACTTCACTTGAAACCGCTCCAATAGCCAATATCATTGCCTGTCCACTGGAGTCGAAAATGTGAATGCTGTTTATGGCGTTGGAAGTCGATGCCACAAGCTGCGTGTAAGCAGAGGTGCTGATGGAGGTTGATGAATAATCATTGTAGACCGGTGAATTTGCCGATGCGGTGCCTACAGGGCTAACGCTTCCTGAGACAGGAACCGCGATCCCTGAAGCGTTCCCTTGGATGGTGATTGCAGTACTGGCCGAAACACCTGGTGAGCTTTGCACGTTGGTCTGGTTTGCTGCAGTAGACGCACCGGTTGGGAGCGAAATGGTTCCTGAGATATTGTTGATATTCCAGGTCCCTGATTGGGCAGCCTGAACCAAGAACGTTCCAGTTCCCACTACCGTCGCATTAAGACTAGCTGCCGTGGATTGTAGGACGCTCACGGAATCTGTGCCACTTGAAAGGGTCCAGGTACGCCCCGTTGTCCAGGTCCCACTCTGAGAAACAGGAATGGCGCTTTGGTTGGAAGCCAAGACGACCGGGAGTGACGCAGCCATCGCAGCCTGACCTAAGGCAATTGAGGCTCCGCCAACTTGGATGAGATTTACATCGGATGTTCCGGTGATACTGATACTTCCCGAGATCGGAAGGGCGACACCCGAGGCATTGCCCTGAACAGTGATTGCGGTTGAGGCCGGTATACCAGGAGCACTCTGTACATTGGTCTGGTTGGCTGCAGTTGCGGCACCCGTGGGCAGAGAGATCGTCCCGCTGATGTTATTGAGATTCCACGTACCCGATTGTGCGGCCTGAACTAGGAACGTTCCGGTACCTACCACAGTCGCGTTCAGGTTTGAGGCTGTCGCCTGAAGCACACTGACCGAGTCAGTACCACTCGAAAGGGTCCAAGTCCGCCCTGTCGTCCATGCTCCGCTTTGTGACACGGGGAGTGCACTCTGATTAGAGGCAATCGTCACCGGCAGAGAGGCAGACATTGTTGTCTGTCCTAAGGCGATACTAGCCCCCCCTACCTTGGCAAGATTGACATCGAGCGGCGAGACCAGGGTTACGCTTGCGATATTGACATTCAGGGAACCACTTGCATCAACCTTGAGAGGCGCAAGATTTCCGCTCGGGTCTTGTGCTCCGATAAAGTCAGCGGACGCTGGGACTGAAACGCCAACTGTTCCGATGGAAGGGGAGATACTCGAAGGCCATGAAAAGGAAGCCATGTTAGTTTAGGTCCTTTCCTGACAAAAAGACGTTCAACGTTCCTGAACCAGAGACGTTTGTGTATGAGACTTTGATATAGGGAAATGGCACCTGGTTAAGATTGACCAGGAAGCTCCCTCCACTTCCCGCCGGTTGGGGAAGAGCAGGTCCAAAGGTGAAAGAGTAGAATGTGGCCGTTGCCCCGGCATCTTGGAATTGCTGGGAAATGGATCCCAAAACCGTAATCGTTCCGGTAGGGGTACCCGTCCAGCTAACCTCAAGCCCTAAATTATCTTGGTTGAATACGTATTGAGGCGTGGAGTTTATCGTGCTTGTACCGCTCATCACCCCATTCTGAATGAGCCAGTATTGATTGATCTTTTTGGCTCCCATTGTCTCTCCTTGAGGGTTAACGGGTGAATTTCCCGATAGTTTTGGGGTCCTTAACAAGGTGGAAAATGGACGGATAAATACTTGACTTATTAAGTACACTATGCAATACTGGATTCAAGTGAGGGATATATGAAAAAGATTCTCGAGATTGGAATGGACGAGTTCAAGGGTTACAGGACCGATGAGGAACAGACAGAGGCGAAGGTTGAACTCGTCGTCGAAACCCTTCCTGAGGCTCAGTTAATCGACATGCTTTTAGGCAACGTATGGGCTTCTAAAGACTACTCAAAGGGGGGGCTATGATTACGCTCGCACATGGCGTCTTCTGGATCCTGCTTTTCGCCCCAACCGTGCTTGGAATAGTCGCTTTCATTGACGGTGAGAAGCGCCTTTCACAAATGCCCCCCCAAAAGGATTTCTGGACGTGATCTTTGGTTATCTTTCGTTATCTCTGTCTCTCACCGTCTGGCTAGACGCACGACCTGCTAGATTCAATTGCTTAAGGCCGCCCAATGGACTTTTCCGCCCCTCCTTTGGGGCACTTTGCTGGGATAACTGTGGACCATTAAATGCCATCTGATTAGCCATAATGGCCTGATGAGTCATGTTGCCATCCAAGGGCTGTCCGATGAACTTAGCCAGAGAATATCTCTGCACATAGGGAAGCTTTTTAGCTTTGGCCAAATCCATATGCGATAAGACCGCCTTCTGCATATCCTGTAGGAGTTGCGGGTGAACCGCTTGAAGGGCTTCCATATGCTCATCGGTAAATGTCCCCTCTCTCACCTTTTTCAAAATCGAAATAGGATCATTGACCGCCTGAAAATACCGATCGAATTTCATTTTCTGGTGGGAAGTCGGTTCCCATTCCGGCCCCAAAGGGTAACTCGCAGTCGGTTGAGGCGCCTTGCTCGAAAGGAAATTGATCGCCGTCAAAACCCCTGAATGAAGTGCCTGAGTGATATTGGGAGCAGTGCCATTCAGGTGGGAGGCTTGGTCAGCCAAAGAGGTAAGTGTCCCTTCAGGATTGGCACTGACGTCCTTCAATTGTTTGACCACCTTTTTATACTGCTGGTCAGACATGTAGGTAAGACCGGAAGTCAGGGTCCCTCTTGCCAGAGGATTGGAAAACACGGCTTTGGCATTTGCGGTTATTTTGTCGTTAACTCCGGTTAAGATTCCATGGATCACCCCTAACTTGGCAGCCTTCTCCTGTTCGCCCTTCAAGGCAGCATTGATTTCCTTGGCTTGCCTTAACTCCTCAAGCTTAGCCCCTCCATACTCCTTAAGGTTGCCAGCGAGCTTGGGAATGTTCCAACCCGCATCCATCAAAGATCTCATCAGAGTCGGTGCTGTGCCTGAGGGATTGGCAGGCATGTGGTCCACAAACGTTTTGAGCCCGGTCAGATAGTCCTGAATCTTATTGTAGACCTCAGGGTGCCCGGAAAAGGCTTGGCCTAGGCCATATTGATTCCTTCTCATTGACGAGTAAAACTTGTTCGACGAGAAGACGCCCTCTTGCGTCATATCCGCCCGCAGGGTTGACATGTAATCCGCAAGCACCTGATCAAACTGCTTAGGTCCCAAGATTCTCTTGGTGGCTTCGACCGTCTTACTGTCCCGAAAGATCTTATCGAGAATATTTTCTTCAGCTTTACCCTTGGCTAGGCTCCTCCAGTTATCGCTACCGACCTGCGCCCCAAGGGTTTTCTCAATGTAGTTTGCATCCTCTTCGTTCGATGCGTATGCCTTAAACAGATCTCTGACACTCATGCCCGTATTAGAGAGTTCGGGAATGGCATCACTTGCCTTGTCCTGGATGTAATCCATCATGGCAGCCTTGGCGTTGCCCACTTCTTTGGCAGCATCACCTAGCTTGGATACATCCACATTCTGTTCAAGACCCTTTCTGATATTGAAAAGCGTCTCAAAATCATTCGGGTCCGTCTTAAGGGCATCCACTGCCTGCCGAACCGCCCCGTAGGTCGCGCGATCAATCCCCATGGCAGTGTTGTACGGTTTAATGGCGACGGCATCGCCTTCGGTATCAAACATTTTGGCAATGTTAGGATTGGCCCTTGGAGATGATTCAGGATTAGTCAGATAATCAAGAATTCCTCCCAAATGGTTTTCATCTGGAAGCTCGGTGTTTTTCAGCTCGCCAATCAAAGGACCAAGCGAATCCCTTTTGGTCTGAATGGCATCGGTTAAAGCATCGGTCACACGTTTGCCCGCTGTCAATGAATCTGTGGCAGGGACGTAGCCAGCAGAAATCTCTCCAATTTGTTTATCTATAGCGCCAAGCAGATCCTTTTTTCTCGCAACCGTGGCGTCCCGCAACACTTGCCCCGCGTCCCCTGGCATTTGCATTCTGGTCTTATAAACATCCCGCGCTTCCTGACTCTCCAATGAGCCAAGGTCCATGTCATTGATCGGAACTCTCAGGGCATCGTTGATATTTGGCAAGGCTTCTTGGACAACAGGTTTTTGAGGAAGGGTAAAGAGATCAGGATCTCCGCCGAACTTTTTCAGGTCATTCACTTGTTTCTGAAGCTCAGCATAACTACTCGCAGGCTTTGCGGTATCAGGGACATCGACCACTGCCTTTTCCGAAAGCCCTGCTAAGCCTTCAGGATTTGCTACCGCTTCCGCCGTTGCCTCTTTCCCTACGGCTTTCCTAAGAATCGCGGGCACCGCTGGCAATGCGCTCGCAAGTATTCCCAGGGATCCGCCGATTGCCGAACCCATTCCAATATCGCTCAATATCTTCTGGGCATTTAAATTGGGGTCCCCTAAGGCCATGTCCGAGACGACATTACCGGCCCCGAACACCCCCCCTTCAATAGCGGAGCCAATTGCCTTAGCCGCTACCGGACCAACGCCTCTAGCGGCAAGGGCCGCCTCGGCAGGTCCGGCTAGCCCTCCAGTTGCGCCTAATAGAGCGCCAGCCCCTAACATGTTCCCAGCTGCAGATGTCAAAGGATTGGCGGCAGCTCTACCGGCAATCGCTTCGGCTGAGAATAGCTCTGGATTTACCCTGGCTAATTGCTTTTCCAGGAAATCCGATGCCCCTAATGAACCACCTCTTGCAGTTCCTTCAACCCCGGCTAAAGCTTGCTGTAAAAGACCGCCATACTTGGCCTGATTGATATCGTAATCGGCAGCAGTTTTAGCGCTGAGATACTCGTCAGGGTTGAATTGAAGCATTTGCGTAGGATCCACGGTCGGAACCGGCGCAGGCTTCTGTGTGGGGGCTGATGCAAGGTATTCATCAGGGTTGAAAGCCATTATTGAATCGCTCCATTACGCCTCATAATCTCTGCTGCCCGAGGATCTCCAGGATTTTGCCTAGCCCACGTCATGGCCACCTGATCGTTGTTAGTCTTCTGAAACGGTATCACGCCCAAATGCCCCATTTCAGCCTGCTTGTGGTGTTGGATCTGATTCTGAAGTTCCCCTAACATCGCCAAGGACCTTGTCGAGAAGAACGACCCAGGCGATGGCACACTGTTTAGGTAAGTCTTGTATTCATTGTCGTTCAGCCGGTTAAGACCATGAAGGTTATTCAACTCAAGCACGATACTATTTCTGATGCTATTTGCTTTAGCATTGGCTGCAGTTCCAGGGATAGTTCCCAATGGCCCCGCCTCGTTTTTCTGGAAATTAATCGCGTCCGTGATTGCATTTCCCAAAGAGTCATAGCCCGTCAAAGTCTTCCGGTCAGTATCTGATAGGGGAATCCGGGATCTACCGATGCTGGGAATATACTTGGATTGCATGTCCTTGTAGAGCGTCGGGTTGACACGACTCATGACCTCCATATCCGCAATGTGTTGCTGTTCAGTCCCAGGCTTTGAGACCCCCGCACGGGAAAGCATCCAATCGTTCATCGCCTTTTGTTGGTCAATTTGCAAAATGGAGTTCGCCAGGTTCTGCTTAGCCAAAGGGCCAAGAGTGCTAGCGTCGATTGCTTGCGCCTGGATTTTGGCTGTGGTTAAGAGCTGATTTCTTGTGGCCAGATTGGCCTGCTGATCATCTCCCAGGGCTTGGCGATTCATCTGGTAAAGGCTCATCAATTTGCCCTGCTGATTTTTCTGAGCCTCAATATCCTCGTCAATGGCCTTATTTAAAAATTGGATAGCCATGTTTGGAGTGTGGGTTAAGCCTGCACCGATACCACTGATCATGGCGCCGATTGCAACCCTGATTTTAGAGCCGGTGCTCATGTTGTTCCAAAGCCTGTTCGGGTCTATCTGGTTATTTTTTAACTTGTCCTCTAGTTCGGCATTCTTAGCCTGGTATTTGGCGAAGATATCCTGCTGAGAGGGGAGTTTTGCTAAATCCTCATTCAGTTGATTGAACGCCTCTGTCTTGGCTTCACCTGCTTTGCCTACGGCAGCTGCGCCCGCTTCCAAAGCCGTTTTGGCAGTTTCTAAACCTTCAGCATTATTTGGAGCAACGTTGGATGTTTCCGGTTGCACTTCCTTGGCCGCATCCTCGGGTTGTCCCGATGCCTGCTGTTCCATACCTGAGGTTAAAACGGGTTCCGATGCCTTGGGTTGATCAGGCACTTGGAAATTGACGCTCATTCCTTCCGTAGAGGGCGTGTTCTGAATGAGCGATTGCATGTCCTGGGGAGGGTTCTGATTCACTTGCTGGCTAGCCATATCCTGTTCTACCTTGGGATAATCAATTTCTCCCGAGTCCCCAACACCCCCGCCCTCATCGAAATTCTGCTCCTTCTTGAGCTTCTTAATCATCTCGTGAGCCTTATCGGATAGACCTTTCTTTGGCACCTGAATCGATTTGCCAGCCGGGTGCCCGACCACGTAATGGTCATTGGCCTCTTTTAGAAGAGAGAAGTTGGAAAGGTTCATTTCTTCTTCCTTTCGGCTATCGCCCTTTGCAAGGCTTGCTTGAAATCATTGCTGGGATTGCCTGCCATCTTTTTCTTCTGAATCTGTGCCACAAACCTTGCGGCATTGTTCACGGGATCATCTGATTCCATCACACTTTTAGGAATCACCACCTCACCGGGCGATAGCTTGGCAGCCACGGTGTCATTGGCAGGGTGATCGCCTTTCATTTTTGCCTTACCAGGGACTTTTCCGCCTCCTTTTAAGGCACCCCCGACGTTTCCGCCCTTAGCATAATCAGGCTCTTTGCCGTGGTAGAGCATAGAGATGGATTTTACATGCTCAGGGATCTCACCGCCCTGATAGTGATGTCCTCCTCCTATAGCGGCCCCTGCAGCGTTAAACATACCCCCCAGGATGCCTGCGGCATTAGCATTTTGCTGTTCAGCCTGTCCTGCCATGACCTGATTGATATTCTCCTGGAGTCCGGCTTGCGTGCTGTTCAGATTCTGAGCCAATCCTAAATTGGAATTATTCAGATTGGATTGATTGGCCACATTTGCCTGGTTCAATGCTGCTGTTGCCTGATTCTGTTGGCCGATCCCTGATAGAAGCTGAGCCAGTTGCGCCTGTTGAGCGCCAGTTAGGTTTTGGGTTGCTCCAATTTGCTGGCCTGCCTGAGTACTGGCTAGATTGCCCATGGCCTGCTGTTGAGCCGCTAATTGTTGTTGAGCGGCTAACTGCTGTTGAGCCTGAAGGAGACCCGCTTGGCCTGCGGCCTGTTGTTGGGTCGAAGCCCCCTGTTGAGCAATGTTTCTCTGGGTAAGTCCGACATTTCCAGCTGCTCCCCGTTGGCCTGCCATTAGGGCAGCCTGATTGGCCACATTCTGCCCTGTTGCATTGGCAAGCATCGCCTGAGCAGGGTTTGGCCCTTGTCCCATGGACTGTCTCTGAAGAGCATTGGCTAATTGTTGTTGTTGCGCAAAGACTGAATTCTGATTCTGTAACCCTCCCTGAGCGCCCAACTGATTGACGAGACCCTGTTGCTGGCTAAGCGCGCCTTGTGTCCCGCCTAAAGCATCTAAGGCCATTGATCCAGTTAGAGGTGTTTGAGGACCTACAATGTTAGCAGCCTGAAACGACGGGGCTACAAGAGTGTTCGCGGCCATCCCATTGGCAGGATTTAATCCTTTCGCCTCGTATTGAGTAGGCCCGCTGAAGATTGAAGCAAGCATCCCCATTTTACAACTCCTTTACAAAATAAATCAGATTAAATTCGCATCTTAATAACTTAAACCCGTAATGGAGCAGCACGATCATGCTGTCATGGGAATTATAAGCGCTAGGGGATACCGATCCAATGAGGTACATACATCCTTCATGTTTAGCGATATCCGCTATTTGATCAGCCATTTGTTTAGCTGCTCCCGATTGCCTGAACAAAGGATCTACATAAATATCCCGAATATAACATTCATTACCCATGATCTTATACGTCGCAAAACCCGTCGGATTACTGTCCTGCTTACTCTTGTACGAGTAGACCATTTCAAAAGCTTCTCGTTCCTTGATGTAATGTCCATATAGACTCATGATGTACCCACACTGTGTGCGGCCTTGATCGGTCTGTAACCTTTCTTGAGGCCAACGATTAAATTAAGTCCTGATAATGTAAACCCTGCCCCCGCTTGAACACCCCATGACGGATCATAAAGCTCGTTTATGGTGATTTGAAAGGATTGACATCTCTGTTGAGTTAGGAAAACACGCCATTGCTCAAGCGTCAAGGAGGTGCCATACACCAATTCTTGACCATAGGGAGTGCTTTGGCCATAGGTCGGAGCATAGTTACTCGGTGCAATCACCGTAAAACTCGATGGAAATGCCGCATAATCATAGGCAATCTGCACATTCAATTTATGAGGAGTGGCATAAGTGCCCATCAAGTAGAAATAATAGGCTCTCTCATACCCCTGTAGTCCTGCCAAATTGGCCCAGCTTGTCGTAAAGGACATGAGAACAGGCGAGGAGCCGTCCAAATAGACGCCGGGCGTTTCTTGAAACACCTGCCCTTGATTATTTAGGAATGCCTGCACTCCCTCAAAAACCGTGCTCGAGATCGCGGGCACGTTTGTGAAAGTACCCCATTGACCGTAGAAGTAGTCATACATCAGGGTGATCCCTGAACTCATTGCGAACCTGATTTGATTCGTGCCAGGGATATTGACGGCGCTTTCCACAGTCGCATTGGCCGTTAAGTTTTCCACGGGAGCGCCGATGTAACTTGTGCTGAGATCCCGTCCCAAAAGCCAAATCTGATTCCCTGCTTGAGAGGAGAATTCAAACATGAGCCCTTGCGGTTGAAACACGATGGAATTGGGGTTAGAGCACCCCACGGTCGAGGTTACAAAAATAGGCTGGCTGTACTGGGAGTTAGCCCCGGTCGCATCGGGACCTGTTCCGTTGAAATAGTTGATCGCTGACGCCTTGAAAAGGATTGCCTTATCATCCATGGCAAAGCCACATTTCAAAGGCCCGGTATTCCCCTGTGCGCCAATATTTGGCGCCACGTAAAAGGTCTGGTATTGGGACATCTCTAAAGGCGTTGCCTCAATTACCTGCTTTGAGAACCAGAGCAGGTTTTTGTCCTCAGAATCAATTCCCCAAAGCCTATCGTCAAAAAGGAAGACGTCATCAAACGCAGGCCCTGCTGTATTTTCAAGAACGCCGCCCGTTGTGTAAAGGATGGGGTTTCCCAAGATACTGGCATCGGCCAAGGTATCCGCAAACGAACCTGCATCCGAGGTCACACTATTCAAAATCGGCGTGGTAATCGATGTGATGGCGTAATAGGTCTGCTGATTCGTGCTCCAACGGTAAATGACGATCTTAACTGGATTAGCAGTCTTATACGTTAGCCTGAGATAGGGGAAATTTATGGTATTACTACTCGTTGCCCCTGTAGTAGTGACCGAGACAGGGATGCTAGGGGCCGATTTAAATGCGTTCCCTTGGTTGTCGGTCCATTCATAAGTGACCTGATAATAATAAGTATCAGCAGCAAGATTGCCTCCTGACGTAGATGTCTGCACCTCAACTGAGTCAGGATATAGGAAAAAATTCTGTTCAACAGGCGCATAACCGTCATAACCCCAAAGGAAGCCTCCACTAACATTGAGGTTATTACCAATTTCTGCACTTGTAATGTTTGAATTCAGAAAAGAAAAGCTCGCGAGACTAATCCCTGTCTGTGTAAAAACTCCTGCCGTCTGTGATCCCGACGGAACGTTCGTGTTCTTATTGACCGGAATCACAAGGTCTTTGAGGAGATAGGCAACAGAGGCCACGTTTCCGGATAGATTGACCGAGGGAAGGCCGTGGAGGAGATAGCCCCCCCCATTCTGATAGGCCAATTGAGCCAGAATATGCCCCGAGGAGTCCAGAATGTAAAATGTGGGCTGATAGGGAGATTGGTAGGCTGCAAGGAAGTAGACCACGCCGTTTATGGCAAACGCTTTAGAAGCAAGATCCACGCTACGCCTAACAACAGAAGCACTTCCCACGCTTCCAGCTTGGCTGATGGTGTTCTTATCCAGATAGGTGCTAGGAATTGAGCTATCGTAACCATAAGCATTAGTCACACCGAAGTAAAATGACAACGAACCTGATTGCGCGTAAGAAGTTAAATTTGTGATCGTCACGCTACTGATAATCTGAGTCGCCGCAAGAACCGAGTTCATGTTCTTATCAACCGCTACCGCATAGCCGTTGTTCGTGGAATTCGACCAATAACTGACCCAGACCACGCCGCTCGATAAATCTGTGGCCAAGCTGATCATCGGAGCAGCATGGGAAGCGTCAACCGTCTTGGCCAGAACCACCTGTAAGTTGGGCTGAATGTAAGTGAGCTTCGTAGTCGTGCTTAGACCGTTCCATCCGATGTATAAATTCCCATTGGCCACGATCCCGTCAAAAGCCGTGTAGGTTGACTGAACGTAGGAATTGGCGATATCGACAGGACTCGTTACCGAGCTAGGATTACTCGTGCTTACCGCGATAAAGCTTAAATGGTAGGCAGCCGAGATGATCCGGGTGTAGACAATGATAAACTGGCTATTGAAAACAAAAACCCTGGGGGCGCCTGCTGTTCCATCGGTTGTCGTAAGAAGGGTAGGGGCAATAATACTCTGCCCGGTCTCAGAATCGTCAATTTTATACCGGTAAACGACATTCGAAAGACTGCTAGGGTTTTGATCAATGTAAACCGTGCATACCAATCCATTAGGCGCAATCGCTGAATCAGCGTAGCTCTGATTGGTGTTGTTCTTCACCAAAGACAACGTGCTCAACCCAATCGGTTGTATGTATCCCTGGTTCACCCAAAGATTAGCACTTGAGGAATAAGCCTGAAATGACATGCCTATGGCCGTAAGATCACCGTTGAACGTGGTCAGAAAAGTCGAAGAGGTATCAGGAAGACTGGTTAATGCCCCGTAGCCGTTGCGTTTTTGAAGCCTTTTACCCTTTAGGAAAATGGAATTCTCAAGGGCTAGGAACTTGCCCAAGGGAACCCGAAAGGGATCAGTCTTTGTGTCTAACCCTTCGCCAAAGCTTATATCTACCGCCTGTTTCGCTAGAGCCATCCTACCTCTGTCCCATGACTATGAAGCTGAAGTAAAAGTTGCCTAAGAGGATTCCTGAACTGTTATAACCCAGCACATATATATGTCCTGAATCACACGATAAAACGATATAGCCGGCGCTTGTAGGAGTATTAATATTTGCCACTGCAACCGGCGTGTCTGAAAAAGAATTATTGAAGTTGATCGTGTAAACCGTTGAACCAGGGCCTCCGTTAGTGACGGTAAACCCTTCCCCTTCCAATATGGTGCCGCTATTGCTCACGGCTCCCCTGATTACCGCCAAGCTATTGGTGGCATTTGCGCTCGAAACAACCAAGTTCTTGCCATTCTCTTGAGCGGCATTGCCTCCAAAATTAGGGTTGTTCGTAAGCGAGGCTACATTATTGGCCGAACTTGAGGAGCTCATTGCAGCGCCAACCAGATTGGCCTGTGTAGCAGGAACTACGGTCACGCTAGCCATCACTGCATTGGCTCCAGTGGCGTTCATCGAGACGCCAATCGCATTGGCACCGACAGATGTCATTCCCTGGCCTACTTGATCGTAGGTAATGCTTCCGATCACTCCCGCTGAAGTTAAACTCATCACATTGGTCTGAGCAGGCAAGGAGGGCAACGTTAACGAGTAATTCGAAGCCAAGGTAGGCGGCTGAAGGGTAAGCCCGAATGAACTAGCTGTGTTGTTCCTGAGCACGTAAGACCCAGCGTCGATATTGGCCGAGGTCAAGGTGGCTGATTGGAAGGTAAAAGTACCCGCGGAATAGGCAGCCGAAGCCGTCCCACTTGGAAGGCCCGTAATCGTGCCGGAGGAACCCGTCACACTCCCTGTTTGGGTTATTCTGATCTGGTTTCCGTTGCCGTCGTTGTAGTAAAGATCAACTCCCGCCACGTACAAACAGTTCAGATTAGGCGAGACTGCTGAAAGAGCCGAGACTTGAGCAGTGAATCTCACCGTTTTCGGTAGGGTAATATTGTAATTATTGAACGGCAGGTCAGCGTTAATATTCAATCCCGATGGGGTAACCTGGACGCCTTTGCCAGTGCTATGGTCATGTAGGTCGATCGTCGTAAGAGAGATATTGAGATTATTTGCCCAATCAGGTCCAGGATCATTTCCAGGAACAGGAATAACCAAGTTCATATTGGGGCTTGTGTATGTATTTGCCATTAAAACACCTCAATATCGGCCACAACCGTGGCATTACTCATCAAAATCAGGGTTAAATCAGGAGTCTGATTAGAATCCTGTCTGTCGTACAAAGATGCCGCGGCCCTCAATCGCACAATTCTCCAGCCAATAAGCTTTCGCCCGAGCTTGTGGTTGATCACGTTCTTGCCATTGATCAAGGTGATGTTACTGAGAATGCTTGTCTGAAGCGATTGGTTGCCTAAAAGGACATCCAACAGGGACTTCCACCTGGTTTGGAGCAGAGAGAGGTCCTTAACCATGGTTTGAATCAAGGGAAGTTGACTCACCACATACCCCCAGCGCCCCATTGCCCGGAATCATCTGCCCATGCGAAGTTTCTCGTCCTTGAATCAGAGACAGTCTGAGACTCACCCACATTCCTGTTTTGAGCAGCCTCTTCAATCCTCTTCAGGAGCGCCATCTTCTGAGCCGCAAAGACCTGCACATCCTCCTCGGTCTTTGCCAAAGCCTTCACGCATACATCGACAACAATGTATTCTTCCCATCCACTTATGGCATCAACCGTATCCGTGTCATTGATTAGCTGATTGGGCCTTGGCGAGTACCAGATCCGAACCGTCTGCCCAGATGTTGCTATTGGGACCAACTGAAGTTGGGTGCCCCAGATTCGGTAACGGATGTTAGTGATGCCATAGAATGTGTAAATATTAGGGTAGTTCCAAAGATTAGCCTGAATCGCATTGAATTGCCTAAGAGTAATCCACGAATTCGGGTCCTGTGGATTAAGTGCAATTTCGCATCTCATGAGCTTGTAGAAATCAGCAGGCAACGGGAAGACCTGCGCCTGATAAGTCGGGTCGATTTGGCCTGTGGTCACAAAAGTCACAGGAGGAGCGATGAAATAGTCATCCCCAAACTTCTGAATGAGAATGTCATACAGTTCCTTGTATGACTGGTTGATCATGCTGTTCCATTCTTGAGACGTGATGTTATCAGAGGTCACCCTATCGGTTCTCTGCTGACATTGAAGCCTGATATTTCCAACAGTCGTTTGACCAGGATTTAAGGCCTGTCCCGAAAGCGAAACAGTTGCAGGGGATGAGTATGTCCCGTTGCTTGCCTGCACCGTGTAGTAGTAAATCGTGCCCACGACAGCGGTCGTGTCATTGTAGGAAAGCGATGCAGTGGAACCGATATTGCTAAAGACGCTA
>Ga0070689_100001194_pt1 | contig 16430 bp, 12 predicted proteins | sample KBSS23HmetaG_FD_64669 | JGI IMG/M metagenome (GOLD analysis project Ga0070689, IMG submission 64669) | Switchgrass rhizosphere microbial communities from Kellogg Biological Station, Michigan, USA - KBS S2-3H metaG | ecosystem: Host-associated > Plants > Roots > Rhizosphere ...
GATGCGTTTGCCATCCGGCGCCGGCACGCCGTCGAAACGAAACACCACGCCATTGGAGGTCAGAGCGGTGGAAGCACCAACTCCATTGGCCGGCAGCAAATTGAATTCGAGCTCCCCGGACGCATCGCTCATCACCAGGAGCGATGTCCCGTCCGGCATGAACCGGGCATTGCGATATCGGACTTCCGGATGACGCGACGCCTCGACGAACCTGCCTTGCTCGACGGGCGCGACGAACACCTGGCCCCGGGCGGTCAGGACGACGCGGTCGCCAGTGGGAGACAGGTGCGACGAGGTAAGGAAATCGATCGGTTTTTTGATCCACCGTTCCCGCTGCTGATCAAAGTCCGAGGCCAGACGGATATCGAGCAGGCTGTCGCGGTCGCTGGCAAGATCGAGCAGCCGCAGATCGGGCCCGTGTTGATAAATGATGCGTCCGCGATCCAGAGCCGGGGATTTCACATCCTGGTCACGGTGCTTCGTGTGAGCACGGAGATCGGAGCCATTCGGCTTCATTGACCACACGTTCATCACGCCATCGCGGTCGCTGGCGAAATAGACTCGGCCATTCCACCACATCGGATCCCGGCTGGTCCCCTTGTAATCCTCCGTAAGGGCATCCGCCTCCGAGTCGCCGTCCGCGTAAGTCCAGATATTCTCAGCCGTGCCTCCCTGGTAGCGTTTTGTGCTGCTTCCCTGTTTGGCCAGGCGGGTGAAGAAGAGGCGCCCGCTGTCGGGGTCAAATGCTCCCTGGTTGGCCTGAGCCAACGGCAACAACCGCCGCTCGCCGGACTTGAGGTCGACGGATACCAATTGCGAATTGGGCAGCGTGGAGAATCGAGACGTCGAGTAAAGCACACGTTTGTCAGGCGTCCAGCCGACCACACGAGCGCTGCTGCCATCGAACGTGAGGCGGGTCGGTAATCCGCCCGCCAGTGGCATAAGATAGACTTCCGTCGGCCCTTCGTATTCCGCGCTGAATGCAACCAGTTCCCCATCGGGCGAAATAGCGGCATCGGTCTCCAGGCCGACGTGGGTAGTCAAGCGCTGGGCTACACCGCCACTAAGGGGGACCCGCCAGAGATCGCCCTCCGCTGTGAAAACGACGGTATCGCCGTGAAGGGACGGAAAACGGTAATAGCCCTTGGGGGATTCGGCGACAGCCGAGACCAACGGCAGGGCGATCCAGCTGAGAAGTAGGAGACGGAGCGTTTTCATCGTAGGTTCTTTGAAACTGAGATTTCGAAGGTTAAAACGACCGACAATTTCGGGCCAAGCGGGTCATGCGAGTATCGACATCGCCGTCGCCCGAAAACATTCAGTCAGTGTTGGCCCACGCGGATTGCAACTGGTGGACTTGCAGTCGGCTAAATTTCACCGCGCCAGCTTTGCACTGCACAGCCAGGGCGCGGTCATTGGATTTAGGCAGAAATGGCATTGGGATGTAGGTCAGGCCATCGCCGGCAAAAATCTCGAGCCCCATCCGATCGCAGTAAATGGTCAATCGTTGCCGCCCGTTTCGAACGGGCGCCGGGGCCCGTTGTCCGTTCACCACAATTTCCTGTTTTGGCGAATCAAAGGCCAGGGTGGCACCACGAATGTTGAATATCGGTTCGCCGGCTCCCGGTTCGAATTCCGCCCGCAGCTCGATAAGTTCCGCCTCAATGTTCGCCAGCGGATTGGCGCCGCCGGGCGACACGGTGGTTCCATCGAACCGGTCTGTCCGGGTGCGCAAAGCGTCCAATTCCTTCACCGGTGTCCGCGTCAGCCTAGGTCCTTCGGTTGTGCCGAGGAGTCCCAGTTGCAACGGGATGGTCATGGATTGATTGAAGCTCATACCGGGAGTCGGCGTTTGGAACCATCCTATTTGTATGCGCCGGCCGTCCTGTTCTGGCAGGTCACTGAATGTCTGGGCCGCGTAGAAGCCACGTCCACGATGGCCCTTGAGCTTTGGCGTTTCCGGTGTGAACGTCCCGCCGTCGAATGTTCCAACCTGGTACTCGCTGCTGGCGGCGGTCAGAACCCATTTCTTTTTTGCGGTGTCGCCATCCACGGGGAGTTCGAAAAAGTCAGGACATTCGAAGAATCCGTCGATGCGGCTCACCGTTGTCCAATCTTTAAGATTCGGCGAGGTGAGAAAGTGGATGGTGTGAATTTTGTTCGTTTCGACGTAGAGGGTCATGACCCACTTTTTGGTGGGCTCGTGCCAGATGACCTTTGGGTCGCAGTTTCCGCCGGTGATCTGACGCAGGACCGGGTTACCGGCAAACTTGGTAAACGTGCGTCCGTCAGAACTCGAGGCCAGGCATTGGACCGTGGGATTGCCGGCCGCCGTATAGAGCAAGATGAGCGGAGGCTTGTTGTCCCCGCCCAAGCCGCTGGTGTTTTTCCAATCCACCACGGCGCTGCCGCTGAACATGGGGCCGAGGGCGTCGGGTGCCAGAACATCCCCGAGTTCGTTCCAATGAACCAGATCGCGGCTTGTCGCGTGGCCCCAATGCATGTTCCCCCAGTTCCATCCATACGGATTGTGCTGATAGAACAAGTGGTATTCGCCATTGAAATACACGAGGCCATTCGGGTCATTGTTCCAGCCGCGACGTGACGAGAAGTGAAACTGTCCTCGCAACAGCTCTTGATACAGGACTTCCGTTCCCGATTTTCGGAGAGTGTCGGATGGTTCAATGGCGCTCAAGGCCCGGGAGTCTTCCCGCAAGCGATCGACGCGCAGGGTGACTAGCTTGCCTTTCCAATGGCCCACCTCCATGCCGGCCCACCAATCCGGTGTTCCATCGGCCAGTTCAATTTCGTTGATCACTTCAGACCGGCCGTCGACCAGAGCTGTCACCTTTCGTTTGGTTGCGCCGTTTTTGATCGGCAGGTTCAAGAAACGCTTTTCGATCTGAAATGTCCGCTCGGCATTCGACAACGATTGAGGCAGCCGCCGGTCGGTTTGGATGATTTGGTCCACGTTGATATGTCCCCAGCCGCCGGTGGCCCGATCGACGATCTCGATGGACACCGTCCGGCCGGCAAGGTCGCTGACGTCCCATGATTCGGCGGACAGATGTTCGCTGCCGCCGGGGCGATCGTTGGGACCAGTGGCGGTGCGAACGCGTCGGCCGTCCATGAGCAAGTGCATGGAAGTTTTCTCCGCCTCCTTGCCGCCGCCGATGAGGAACTGGATGAATCGCCGTTCGATTTTGAATGGAGGCGAGGTGAGGGTTCCGGTGCTGCGATCGCCGTTAACAAAGGAATTGACCAAACCTCGGCCTTCGAACCCGTCGACGGGCATTTGATTGGGCAAGGTGCCGCGGGCGGGGCCGGAGCCGAAAGCTTCGCCGGTCGTTTTCCACGACCCATAATCCGCGCCTTCGAAGTCGGCGACAAGAATGTCAGCGGGCGACTGCGAAAGAAGGGTTGCCGGGCCAAATCCAAGCAGCATGGCGGCGAGGGCAATTGGGAGTGATTGCATGCGCCGATGAAACCGGAAGGAGCAAGAACAAGTAAGGAGAAAGTTTCCGCCAATCGGCCAATCCGGCACCGCACCTGCGTCACTGAATTGGCAGATCCGAAGGCGTGGCTGGTGCCAATCCAGCACCGCACCTGCAGCATCGGATTGGCACTCGGACGAAGCTTGTTCCGACCAATCCCCCACCGCACCTGCGGTGCGGGATTGGCAGAGCGTTCCTGGAAATGCTGGCACCGAAGTCGATCCAAATGGCGTCCCGTCAGGCCGTTCCTAACGGGATGGCCGTCACCCCAACCCCACGGTCCACCCCGGCATTCTTCGAACATTTCAATTGCTGATGCCCGCCGTTCCTTCATTCTCTGCCATCATCATTCCTATGAGAAAGCTTGCTTTGATTCTTGCCCTGACTGCGTTGACCGCTTCCCCGCTCCATCTCCAGGTCACTCTCGCCGTCGAACCCAAAACCGACGAGCGCGGATGGGTCCCCCTCTTTGGCAAAACTCTCGAGGACTGGGTGCAGCGCGGAGGCAAAGCCGAGTATCGTCTCGAGGATGGTGTCGTCATCGGCCGCAGCATCCCCAATACGCCGAATTCCTTCCTGTGCAGCAAACGGGATTACACCAATTTCGTGCTCGAACTGGAATTCAAGGTGGATCCCGGACTGAACTCCGGAGTGCAAGTGCGGAGCCAGGCGCTCGACAAACCCACAACGATCGAATGGAAAGGGCGCCAGATTAAAGTTCCCGCCGGTCGCGTTCACGGCTTGCAGGTCGAGATCGATCCGTCGGCGCGTGCCTGGACCGCCGGCGTCCAGGAGGAAGGCGCCCGGGCCTGGTTAAACGATCTGAAAAACAACGAAGCCGCGCGCCAGGCCTTCAAAAAGGAGGATTGGAACGAGCTCCGCATCGAGTGCCAGGGCGACTCCATCAAAACCTGGCTCAACAAGGTTCCAGCCGCTGATCTGCACGACAGCCGTGTGCCTGCCGGGTTCATCGCCTTCCAGGTTCACGGCGTGGGACGCAATACAAAGACACTGGAGGTCCGATTCCGCAATGCCCGGGTGAAGGAATTGTGATCGCCGGCCAACCCGGATATTTTAACAGCCATGAAAACGCCTTCTTCGTCGGAAAACGACAACGGGGCCATCCCCGCCCAAATACCCTACGCAGCTGTTCCCGGACAGCGTGAGGCGGCCGCCCAGCGGCGCCAATCGTTCCCCTATCGATTCCCCCGGGACGGCCGGTTGCTCGGCGGAAAATACACGGTTGAGGAAAACGCCCAGCGGCTGCTCCGCTTCTTCTATTTCGAACGCCGCCTCATGCAGGCGCTCGGTGCGTGGACGCTTTCGGTGCCGGAGTTCGAAGTGAAGCTCGAGATGGGCCGCCATATCTTTTACCACGCCGATGCCGCCCGCCTGCTGCGCGAACGACTCTCTGAACAGGAGATGCGCCGAAGCAACATTGACGGCTTCCGTGATGCCGGTATCGACCAGTTCATCGAGGAATTGTTGTCGGCCCAATCCGCGCCGGAGCTTCTCGCCGGGGTGCATCAGGTCATCGGCCGCGCCCTGGCCACCGCGTATCGACATCACATCGACGACACGTGTCCCGTGGCGGACGTGCCAACCATCCGCTGCCTGCGCCGCATTCTCGTCGACTACGAACCGATGTTGCAGTGGGCCGATGAAGCAGTGGCGGCCTATGTCGAAGGCGGCGTGGATGAAAGCCCCCTCGCCGTCTGGCGATGGCACTTGCAAAGGTTGCTGGCTTCGATGGGCGGCGCCACCGGTCGCGATCCGAAAGTGGCGCCCCCTGCGCCGCTACGATGCGAATCCCACCCGTTTACCCGGGGAACGGTGCCCCTGCGCGATCCGCGTTTTGATTGCTTCAAGAACACCGGCGACTACGACGTGGCCGACGGGCAGGAACGATTTCCGAAGGATTCCTATGAGGCGCTGCGATTGCGATTCATCCGCACCCAGCGGGATGAAGTCGACGCCATCGAGGCGTTCGGCACATTTATCTGGGACATTCGTTTTCGTGACTTCGACGCGGAGTACGACCTGGCGCGCATCACCTGGGACGAAGCCCGCCATACCGAGATCGGCCATCGCGCCCTCCTGGCGGCCGGGTATGATCCGTTCGAATTGCGCAACCGACTGACGGGCTCGACCTGCCGAGGCCCAATGGACCCGGCGTTCGCCATGGCGGAAATCAACCTGTTTGGGGAAGTGGGCGTGTTGAAAACGATCAACAACCTGATCGACGCGGCGGCGGAGCGAAACGACGAACTGCTCCGGCACATCAGCGATTTCATCCGCTCGGACGAACGCACCCATGTGCGCAAGGGCGGCCGCATTATCAAGGTGATGACCGACCTCGACGCCAAGGACCTCGAGTTGCGGACCCGCGAGCTGTTCACCGAATGCCTGGTCAGCCTGGGCGCAGTGCAAAAGGACATGGACGTCTTCACCGTCTCCCGGGAAGACATCGAGCATCTGGTCGGAGAGTGAGCGGCGAATTCCGAAAAACGAAGCCCGGGGCCATTCACCTCGCCATCGTCAGCGATATTCATCATGCCAGCCCGCAGGAAGCGGCGCGGCGGATGACGATGTTCAATCCGATCCGGGGGCGCGCCCGGCGCTGGCTCGTCCGGCAGTATCGGTCCCGGCTATGGTTGCGCGATCCGTTCGCGCACAATCATCTCTTCGACCGGTTCCTTGATGAATCGCGGGGCGTGGATTTCGCGGTCGCCAACGGGGACTATTCGTGCGACAGCGCCTACGTGGGCGTGTCCGATGACGCCGCCTTCGCCAGCGCCGAACTCTGCCTGTCGAGATTGCGCGGCCAGTTCGGCGCGAATTTTCAGGCGACGTTTGGCGATCATGAAATCGGGAAGAAAATGCTGGCGGCGAATGAGGGCGGTCTTCGCCTGACGAGTTATCACCGAGCGCGGCGCGAGCTGAAACTGGATCCCTCGTGGAGCGTGGAGGTCGGGAACTATTTGCTAATCGGAGTCACGTCCACTCTGGCAGCGCTGCCGTTGTATGAATCCGAAGCCTTGCCCGAGGAAAGGCCGGAATGGTGCCAATTGCGCGACGAACATTTGCACGCCATCGCGGGACTTTTCGATGCAGCGCGTCCGGAGCAGAAGATATTGCTCTTTTGTCATGATCCCAGCGCCCTGCCCTTTCTCGGACGGCTTGCGGCAGTGACGCGAAAGCTGCCCCAGCTGGAACGAACGATCATCGGTCATTTACATTCGCCCGCCTTGGTTAAGCTAAGCGGCATTATGGCCGGCATGCCCACCATCAGGTTTCTCGGACATACGCCCCGCCGTCTGAGCGGCGCCGTTAGAGAAGCCCGCCACTGGAAACCGTTTCGGGTGTTATTGTGTCCGTCCCTGACCGGGGTTCAGCTGTTGAAGGATGGCGGATATTTCACGGTGGAATTGGATCGGGACGCGGCTGTTCCCCCGCGCTTTGTTTTTCATGCTTTGAAATGGTAGTACGTCCGAGGCGTTGCCCTCGGCTCTGGAGTTTGGACATTTTCCAGATGGGTCTGCGACTGCTCGCCCCAACGGGGCGGTGGCGTATCAGCCAGGGGCATCGCCCCCGGACGCACGATCGCTTCGATCGAATCTACCCGCCCCAACGGGGCGCGGGGAACCGGCCTCCGTTCACCACGGTCCACCTCCGGATTGCGCCCGCCCCGTTGGGGCGGGAATTATCAATTCGACCTGCGAGATCCGAGGGCGCTGCCCGGGCGCTGCCCTCGGCTGATGTGCTCGCAGGCCGTTGCCCTGCGCAGCAAGGTCTATCTCATCCAGATCTCGCGGATGACGTCCTCCTGGCCGGAACCGTTCGGCGTCACGGCACTGTTTCGATTCACATCGTACCAACGCCGGCCGTTCGCGGCACCCGCCAAGCACCGAAAGCCAGGCATCTGGACATATCCATTCGTATCGTTCTTCCGCAGCCACAACCACGCGTAACGCAGCCACTCGTTCCGATAGTCCTCCGGTTGCTGGGAAAACCAGGTGATTTCGTCCCAACCCCAAACCCAATAACGGCCCATGCCCGCTTCACCGGGCTTGCGGCTCCGGCCATAATTATCGAATTCGACCAGATACGGCAGATGCTCGCACTTCCATCCGCTCGGAGTGATGCCGCCCCGGCTGCGCCCATAGAGACTGTCGACAAATCCGACGCGCAGCTCGGCTTCGCGCGGTTTTTCAGGCAACTCGGCAATGCGCAACGGAAACGAATGGAAATCGAAAAGCAATTTCCCGTCGCGGACAAAACCGCCTCGCGGAACATGGGCATCGCAAATGAGTAGATGCCGGCGGGCGTGCTTGGTCGCATACCGCCGCGCCCGCTCCAGAACGTCCGACCAATGATCGAGGCGCGGATCATTTCCGTTCATCAGTTCGACCTGGCCGTAATGGATGGCCTCACATCCGACGTCGATGTAGGAGCGCGCCAGGAAATAGAACCAGATTTGAGTTTCCGGACGGCTGACGTCCGGCACCGAGGCGGCTGAGCCCCATTGATTGCTGCCACGTCCGGAAGGATAGAGCATTTCCGAGTAGCGGAAATTTCGAGTCTCGGCCGGCAGGCCGAATGCCTCGAACGCCCAGGACGGGATCGGCAGGTTTTCCACGTCGCGGGAAACAATTTCGAAAATGCAGGCTTGCAGGATTAACGCGGGATCGGCGCGATGAATGTTGGCGGCCGCCCGTCGCGCGGGCTCGAGTTTGCGAGGCAGCGCCGATTCGCCACCTTCCTCGCGACCCCACTGATAGACAGCGCGTCCGGCAAACTTTACACCGCAATTGGTGAGCATGCGGAGATTGTCATCGAAATGCCCGTGACCGGTCAGCAGGTACATGGTGGTCATCGAGCGCGACAGATAATTTCGCAGGACGTCCTCCGAAATCCGGCCATCGAATTTATAGTCGGGGGCGGGAATCGCGGCCCAAACGGATCCAAGGCCGAGCGAAAGGCAAACAACGGTTAGGAACGGGCGCACGAAACGCAGAGTATGAGCGCCGTGCTCAGCCGTCAAACCACCGGTGTCATCGGGCGCGAAAAACATTCCTCACGATTGTCATCGAACAATTTCGTTCACCACCCGGGAACTTTTCCGCATTTTGCTTGTGTGAGATCGCGTCTTTGACTTTGCTCGGGGCAGTTCAGCCCGGAAAGCTGCACATGAGGCCAGGAAAATTCAACCAGGGTCCAGGGTAGGAGGAACACATCCACGACCAGCGCACATGCCAGCCACGTTGAACCACATCACGCCGCAGACAGCTCTGGGAGCGAACCTGGTTCCGGGGGGCGCGACATTTAAAGTGTGGGCTCCCAACGCCACGGCGGTCCATGTGCGCGGCAGCTTCAACGGGTTCACTATTCGGGATGACGCCCTGCTCGTGGGGGCGGGCGGCGGCTATTGGCACGGGTATATCGCCAATGTGACCGACTTCGACACTTACAAGTATTGGATCACCGGCCCGGCGGGTCCCGGATTGAAGCGGGATCCCTACGCGCGGGAGTTGCGCGAGCCGAATTGGGATTGCGTGGTTCGGGCGACAAGCTTCCCCTGGCACGAGACGGGATTTCGCACGCCAGCGTTTCACAACCTTGTCATCTACCAGTTGCATGTCGGCGCGTTTTATACGCCACGTCCGGGACACACGGGGTGCTTTCTGGATGTGGCCGACAAGATCACCGAACTCGCGGGGCTGGGCGTGACGGCGATTCAACTGATGCCGATTCAAGAGTTCCCCGGCGACTTCAGTCTGGCTACAACGGCACGGACTATTTTTCGCCGGAAATGGCCTATGGGGTGGACGACGCGGATCTCGCGCCCTACCTCGCGCGAGCGAATCAACTATTGGCCGCGCGAAACCTGGCTCCCTACACGCTGGTGGATCTGAAAGGCGAGATGAACCAGTTGAAGGCTCTGATCGACCTTTGCCACGTTCATGGCCTGGCGGTGGTTTTGGATTTGGTCTTCAACCATGCCGGCGGGAGTTTTGGGGAGCAAAGCATTTGGTTCTTCGACCGGCAGTTGGGAGCGGAAGTGCCCATCTGGTTTAACTCGCTTTACTTCTCGGATCGAAGCTGGGCGGGGGGAGTGGTTTTCAATTTCAAATCCGATCCCGTCCGGGCCTACCTCATCGACAACACCAGATTCTTCCTCGACGAGTACCGCGTTGATGGATTCCGATTCGACGAAGTGAGCGTGATCGACCGCGAGAGCTATGGGCGGGGCTGGGATTTTTGCCAGGCGATGACGGGCACGCTGCGGTTTCATCGCCCGGGAAAGCTTTTGCACGCGGAATACTGGAACGTGAACCCGACGGTCGTGAAAGATGTGGCAGACGGGGGCGCGGGGTTTGACACCACCATGACGGACGGCCCGCGCATCGCCGTGCGCAACGTGCTGCAGGCCGCGAGCGTGCCCGGAGATCATTCCGTGCCGATGGGCGCCCTGCTGAGCCAACTCGGCCTGGATTATTTGCGGGCGCGGTGGCGCGGGGTGAACAGCCTGGAAAATCACGACCTGGTCCTGCGGCCGAAAAGCGAGGACGACCACGACCGGATGGAACGAATAGCGCGCGTGGCTGACTCCAACGACTCACACTCGTGGTGGGGACGCAGCCGTTCCCGAGTCGCCAACGGGTTGCTCCTGACCATGCCAGGAATTCCGATGCTGTTCATGGGACAGGAATTCCTGGAGGACAAGCAGTGGTCGGATGACGTGCCCGGCCATCCGGAGCTGTTGCTTTACTGGGCGGGGCTAGCGGCGGCAGATCCGACCATGCGCAACTTTCGGGACTTTATCCGCGAGCTGATTCAATTGCGCTGGCGGCAGGCGGCGTTGCGCGGCGAGGGATTCTCGCCAATCCACGCGCACGATCAGAACCGGGTGCTGGCGTTTCAAAGATGGGTGCCGGGCGTGGGAGAGGATACAAGGGAGGAGAATAGGAGTTATTGGGTGCCTGCTTGCTCAGGTTGGCTTTGATGCGCTTGCGGGCCATGAGCGAGGCGTATAGGCAGAACAGCCGTGCCTGGCAAGTTTGAACCATTCGTCCAGCAGCGGAATGTCCACGACACGAAATCTGTTCCGGCCGGAACATGTTTTCCGTCTATTTAGGGGGCGTTGACTACGCGATGGCTTTTCCCATTCTTCAGCCATGTGCGTCAACGCCGTGAAAACCAACGACCGGTGAGCAAACCCTGTCGCGGTATTGACTAACGCCTGCCCCCAAAACACGATGCCCGGCCGTTCAATTATGCGGTTGTGCCAACCAAAATCTTTCGCCCGATGTTTTCTCCTACTTGGATTGCTCATCACCGCCGCGCTTCCAACGAGGGCGGCGACCAATGCCACGTCGACTGGCCTCGCCGTCACCGTCACCGTGGGTGACAAGTCCGACGTTTTCGTCCTTCCGGACGTCGCCCTGTATGTCGCGGCTGGGCAGACCGTCACACCGTTTGTCCCGCCTGGAAAATTCACCGCGGTTTGGGAAGGCAATGTCAGCGCGGAACTGCGCGGCAGCTTCCTGTTTCAGGCGGAGTTCCACGGGACCTTGAAGCTCGAACTCAACGGACAGCCCGCGCTCGAAGCAACCGGCTCGGACGGCGACACCAAAACGCCCATGAGCAAGGCCGTTTCACTCAACAAGGGACCGAATGCCATGAAGGTCACCTTTACTTCACCCGCCGCAGGCGACGCCTTTCTTCGGCTGGGCTGGGCCGAGAAAGGCACCAATACCAGCCCGATTCCGACAAACCTGTTCACCCACGCGACATCTCCGGCATTGGAGATGGGCGCGCAGTTGCGAGCCGGCCGCGAACTTTTCCTGGAACATCGCTGCTTTCGCTGTCACACCGACGCCAAGCTCACCGGAGGCGTGCCAGAATTGGCGATGGATGCCCCGGCATTCGATGGGATCGGTTCACGCCGACACTACGAATGGCTGGCCCGCTGGATTTTCGACCCGCGAGCCGTTCGCCCGGCGGCGCGCATGCCGGCGGTGCTTCATGGCGCCACAGCTCAGGAGGACAGCGAAGCAATCGCCGCGTATCTCGCGTCTTTGCAAACCGCCAGCCCCAAACCCAAACCGGCCCCGTTCAAGACCCGTCAGGGGTCCCCGGACGACGTCCCAGCCACAGCGGGCGAACCTCGGCCCATTTATGAACGCCTTCATTGTGCGGCCTGCCACAATCCACCCGACGCCAAGGTGATCGACCCGACGAAGCTTTCCCAAAAAGGCGTGGGCACAAAGTTTCCGAAGGGACGCCTGGCCGAATTTCTACTCGCTCCTGAGACGGGCTATGCGTGGACCCGCATGCCCAACTTCCATCTTTCGGAAAAGGAAGCGAATGAGCTGGAGGAATATCTTTTGAGCACGGCGGACAAGCCGAAGGACGTGACCGCTCCGATAGCGGCGGACATCCTGGAGAAGGGCCGGCAGCTTGTCCGATCCACCGGCTGTTTGAACTGTCACACCCTGCAGCTGGAAAATTCATTACGCGCACCTTCACTGAGCGCGTTGCACAGCCGCCATTTGAAGGACCGAAGCAAGGTCCCGGCGGGAGACTGTCTGGGGGACAAGCCGTTCGCGGATTACAAATTGAATGCGGAAGCGCGGGTCGCGCTGGATCGGTTTACCCTGGCCGGCTTCGATTCCCTTCAGCGGCACGTGCCGTCGGAATTTGCCCTGCGCCAGGTGCGATTGCTCAATTGCACCGCCTGCCACGGCCAGCTCGAGCTTGTGCCACCGCTCGAAATTCTCGGGGGCAAGCTTAAGCCGGAATGGAACGCCAAATTCCTGGCCGGCGAGATCCCGCACAAGATCCGTTACGATAATCATCCGAAAGGGGAGGCGTGGGTGGAGGCACGCATGCCGGCGTTCAAGTCGCATGCCAGGGATCTCGCTTCCGGGCTGGCCGCGTTGCATGGCATTCCTCCCGTCAGTCCCGCTGAGCCACCGGTCGACTCCACTCTGTCCGAGGCTGGGCGCAAGCTCGTGGGAAAGGATGGTGGTTTCTCGTGTGTGGCGTGCCATGGCGTCGGCACCATGCTCGCGATGGAGGTGTTCGAAAGTGAAGGTGTGAACCTGGCGCTTTCGGCGGACCGACTTCTTCCCGCTTATTATCGTCGCTGGTTTCGCAACCCACTCGCCATCGATCCGCAGACGAAGATGCCGATGTATTTCGACGAGGAAGGCAACAGCCCCTTGACTGACATGCTTGGAGGAAATGGAGATGCTCAGATCGATGCCGTCTGGCACTACCTTCGCTTGCGCGACAAGATTCAGCCGCCGAAGACGGAATGACCCTTTACGATTTGTGAGCGCTTTTCATTTTGCGGTTCGCGTTCGCTTCGGAGAATTCTCAATGACGAATGCCCAATGACCGATGCCCAATGACCGTTCATCCCCTGCCCTGCGACGGGCCGTGTTCCTGGATCGAGATGGCGTGCTGAATCGCACGCTCACGCGCGAAGGACGCCCGTTTCCACCGAGAAGTCTGGTCGAGTTCGAGCTATTGCCCGGCGTCCACGAGGCTTGCCAGCGCCTAAAGTCGGCGGGCTTTCTCCTCGTGGTGGCCACCAATCAGCCCGATGTCGGGCGGGGCACTCTGCCGAAGGAAACGGTCGAGGAAGTGCACGCCTACCTTTGTCGGGAGCTGCCGATCGATCGAGTGGAGGTTGCTTATGCCGCCGGCGGAGAGAATCCCCCGGATGCATTTCGCAAGCCGCGTCCGGGGATGTTGCTGCGGGCCGCGCGGGAATTGGGAATCGATCTGACCCGCAGCTTCATGGTGGGAGATCGCTGGCGGGACATTGATTGCGGTCATGCCGCCGGCTGCCGAACCGTTTTAATCGATTATCAGTACGCGGAAGAATTGCATCAATTGCCCGATCATCGCGTAAAGAACCTAGTGGAAGCAGCCGATTGGATCCTTGGGGCTGGGCAAACGCCGGATTGATGCCTGGCCGGGACCCGGCTAGGTTGGGCCACGCATGGACAAAATGCTGCAACAACTGAAGACGAAAATCTTTGCCGACGGCGCGGACAAGGAAGCCATTCTCAAGCTCAACGCCAATCCCCTCATTCAGGGAATGACGACCAACCCGACCTTGATGCGCAAGGTTGGCATCAAGGATTACGAGGCATTCGCCCGGGAAGTCTTGCAAGGCGTGACGAGCAAGCCCATCTCGTTCGAGGTTTTCTCGGACGAGTTTCCCGAGATGCGGCGGCAAGCGCTGAAGATCGCGACCTGGGGTCGCAACGTCTTCGTCAAGATTCCCATCACCAACACGCGCGGCGAATCGTCGCTGCCATTGATCCGGGGGCTGGGCCAGGAGGGCGTGCAGCTGAACATTACGGCCATTCTCACCCTGGGTCAGGTGCGGGGCGTGGCGGAAGCCTTGAATGCCGCGGTTCCGTCCGTGGTTTCCGTTTTTGCCGGACGCATCGCGGATACGGGAGTGGATCCGGAGCCGATTATGCGAGCCAGCCTGGCGCTCCTGGAGGGACAGCCCAAGGCCGAGCTGCTCTGGGCGAGTGTCCGGGAGGTTTTGAACATTTTTCAGGCCAACGCCTGCGGATGTCACATCGTTACGGTGCCGCATGACGTTCTCGACAAGGCGTTGAAGATGGCGGGGACAGATCACGCGCAACTTTCACTGGAGACGGTGAAGATGTTTGCGTCGGATGCGCGGGCGGCGGGCTTCACACTTTGAGCCGAACATCGATCGAGGTTGTCATCCTGGCTGGAGGCCAAAGTTCGCGCATGGGTCGGGACAAGGCGAAACTACGCGTGGCCCGTCGTTCCTTGTTGAGCCATGCGCGGCAATCCGCCCGGGCGCTGAAACTGCGCGTGCGTGTCCTGCGCAGGGATTTGATTGTCCGATGCGGGCCGCTGGGCGGCATCTATACAGCGTTGAAGTCCAGCGGCTCCGGGGCGGTGCTATTCCTGGCTTGCGACATGCCATTCGTCACGCCTGTTTTGCTTCGTCGCCTCATCGCGAGTTTAAGGGAGCGAGACGCCGCCAGCTTCGTGACACTGAAGCGGCGAGTGGGCTTTCCGTTCATCATCCGCTCCCGCTGCGCGATGAGGGTAAAGAAGGAGATCCTTTTGGGACGCCTGTCCCTGCAAGAGCTGGCGGTTTCGCTTAAGGCTCGGCGGCTGTCCATTCCCCCCGCGGAACGGGCTGCGCTGTTCAATATCAATACTCCGGAAGATCTGGTCGCGGCCCGGCAAGGGCGGGCGGGTTAGCGGTGAACGTTTCGACAATTCCCCTTTAGCACAAGGCATTTCAGTCCGATCTGGCAGGCATGCGTGCACGCGTGTGTGCGCACGAATGTGTGCCTTGTCATGCCCAGTCAGCACAGCTATGGTCGGTCCATGATTGTCCGAGTCGTCGCTCTTGGAGTGTTCACGATGGGGTTTCTGCTGGGGAATGCCGCTGCTGAAACGCTGGTTTTGCGCGATAACGCCAGCGTCACGGGCCGTGTCCTGACCCAGAAGAAGGACTCCGTGGTGGTGGATCTCGGCTTTACCGTAATCTCCATCCCGCGCAGCGCGGTTTTGAGGGTAACGGAGGAATCGGCAACGGCGGTGGCCAGCAGCCGGGGCAGCAAGGGTGGGAAGGGCGGCAGCGCGGCTTCGGTGACGCCCCAGCCGGCGCCGGAAACCGGCGGTGGCGATGAGCCGGACCTGTTTCATGTGGCCCGGGGAATAAATCCGGAGCGTAGCGTGCGGGAATTGGTGAGCCAGTTGGGAGAGGCGGTGGTGCAGGTTCGAACACCGGGCGGGCTGGGTTCGGGTTTCTTCATCAATAACGAAGGTTATCTCATCACGAATTTTCATGTGATTGAAGGCGAGACCCAAATCGGGATTGAAGTTTTTAGCCAACAGAATGGGCAGCTGGAACGCAAGGTATTCAAGCAGGTGCGGATCATTGCGATGAACAAATTTCAGGATCTGGCATTGTTGAAGGTGGAGGACAAGGACGCGCCCAAATTCGCGTTTGTTCCGATGGGCGATTCCGATCAGCTGGCGGTGGGCGAACGAGTTTTCGCGGTGGGCAGCCCGCTGGGCCTTGAACGCACGGTGACCGAGGGGATCGTCAGCACCAAGACGCGGCAGTTTCAAGGCGGGCTTTACATTCAGACAACTGCGCAAATCAACCCGGGCAACAGCGGCGGACCATTGTTTAACCTTCGCGGTGAGGTTACCGGGGTGACGAACATGAAGATCTTTGGTGAAGGCATTGGTTTCGCGATCCCGGTGGAGCACGTGAAGTATTTTCTGCGGCACCGTGACGCCTACGCCTATGATACGGACAATCCCAGCAATCCGTATCGCTATCTGGAACCACCCAGCCGCCTCAAACACGCTTCCGCCACCGAATCCGGCAAATAAAAGTCCTGGGAGGGGCCGACAGGACACGAGGACGACCGGCAAACGACAAACGAACGCAAGAACACACGAATGAAACGCAAAACTGGATTCCTGACGCTGCTTCTGGCAGCCAGCCTCACCAGCCTGACTAGCCTGACGTACGGCGCCGATGTTCCGCCGCCGGAGAAACTGCTGCCGGCGGACACGCTGGGTGTCCTGACCATCCCGGAATACGCCAAAACCAAGGCGCGAGCCGGGCAACAACCGTTGGGGCGGCTTTTGGGCGATCCCTCAATGAAACCCTTCCGGGAAAAGCTGGTGGGCAAGTTCAAATCGGACATCGTGACCCCGCTCGAGAAGGAGTTTGGGATCAAGTATGCGGACTACTCCGGCCTGGCCCAAGGGCAGATCACGCTGGCCGTCAGCGCCAATGGACCCAAGGAGGCCGACGGTGACGCCGGTCTTGGTTTTGTGGTCCTGGTGGATTGCCGCGACAAAAGCGCGCAGCTCCAAACGAATCTCACGACTCTTCGG
>Ga0070689_100001195_pt1 | contig 16422 bp, 14 predicted proteins | sample KBSS23HmetaG_FD_64669 | JGI IMG/M metagenome (GOLD analysis project Ga0070689, IMG submission 64669) | Switchgrass rhizosphere microbial communities from Kellogg Biological Station, Michigan, USA - KBS S2-3H metaG | ecosystem: Host-associated > Plants > Roots > Rhizosphere ...
GGGACCAGGGAGCTCACGGCGATGGTGTTTCCCCGGAACACGAAGGTCATGTCGTCGTTGCCGGTCTGGACGGAGATCTGGCCGCTCGTCTCGAAGACGGTGTCGCGGACGTCGAAGGTGGCGCCCGGGCCGGCCGAGGCGCCCGGGCCGACCAAGACGTCGAGGCCGGGCACCGCTTCCGTCCCGAGGTTGCTCGCGTCGCACGACGTGATGACGATGCGTCCTGTCCACCCGGGCATCGTCTTGAGGCTGTGCGAGGCGCCGTCGATGCTGCAGCGCGAGCCGCCGAACGCGCCGGCGACGAATGAGTCCGTGCCCGACAGGACGAGGTCGTCGCTGAGCGTCAGCGACGCGCCCGGCGCGACCGTCGTATCGGTCGCGGAAGCGGGGCGCGCGGCCGCCATGATGATTGCTGCAGCGCCGAGCGCCGCCAACAGGACCTCCGGCTTCGCGCCGCCGACGTTCACGCCCATGTTGCTTGGACACGGAAGGCTAGTTCAAGGAGGCGCATTTGGGAAGTCGGGGGCGGCCCGATCAGTGCCCCTTGAGACGGAGGTAGATCGCGATCGCCGTCACGAGCACCACGTCCAGTCCGACCACCGCGACCACGTCCCGCCAGCCCCAGGCCAAGCGCCACTGGGGATCGTGACGCCAGACGGTTGCCTGCACGGCGGCCGCCAGCCCGAGCGCGATCCAGAGCGCCGGGTGGTACGCGATCGAAAGGAAGAACGCGGACACCAGCGTTCCGACGAGCGCCGCGGTGCTCGCAAAGGCGAACGACCGCGCTTCCGCCGCCTCGGGCCGGCCGGTCAGGTGTTGGCGCGCGCGGAGCATCGTCTTCAGCGCGACGTACATGAGCGCGGTGAACAGCACCAGGCCGATCGGCCCCATCTCGGCCAGGGTCAGCAAGAGCGAGTTGTGCGCGGTCAGATGGTGATAATTGGTGAAGTGTTTTGCGCCGGCACCGAAGACCGGGTGTTCGCGCCAGAGGTCGAGCGCCTCCGCCCAGCAGTCGAGCCGCTCCTCCGTCGACGACTCGTCTGTACGTCCGCCGAAGAGCAGGAGGGGCGCCGCCACGACGGCCCCGGCCGCGATCCCGCGCCAACCGAACCGGCCGACGAAGTAGACGCCCAGGGCCGCGAGCAGCGACAACTGACCCGAACGGGACTGGGTCATCACATTGCACAGGATGCACGCCGCCACCACGGCGCCGACGACGATGCGGGGCCCGATGATGAAGCCCCCCTTCGCTTGCCGTCGTTCGTACCAGGCGAAGGCGAAGGGAAGGGCCAGGCTGAGCGTCCAGGCCAGCTCGTTGGGGTCCTGGAGGATGCCCCGATACCGCACCCGCTTGAAGATGGAGGTGGTGTTCATCGGGCCGGGGTGCTCGCACGCGTACTCGCGCCCGGTGGCGTCGTCGCAGTCGGCCCTCGCCACGCAGGGCTTCCCGACCATGGTGTCGGCGGGGGTGACCTCGGCGCGGACCTGGTCGTTGCTCTCGGGGAGCACGCACACCGGCGGCGTCAGTCCCTGGTCGATGGCGATCACGCCGATCAGCATCGTGACGGACAGGAGTCCCATCGTGACGATGCGAAGTCGGCGCAGCGTCGAGACCCCGAGGGCCAACGCGAGAAACAGCGAGATCGAATGCATCGAGGTCTGGATCGTCTCGATGATGGAATCGGGGAACCTGATCGCGACGGTCACGATCGCCCAGGTCCAGTACGCGGCCGCCAGCCACAGCATCAGCGTCGGCCGCCGCTGACCGGTGTTGCCGAGACGCAGGTCCAGCACGTAACCGAACGCGGCGAGCCCGACCAGCATCGGGACGGTCACGGCGCGCAGCCACTCGTACACCTCCTGCGGGTGGATGTAGACGAATGCCAGGATGGCGATGATGCCGGGGATGACGAACATCGAACGGTCGGCTGCATCTTATCCCGGGACGTAAACGGCTCCCCAATCCCACGGCGTACGCATGCAGCCGGTTGACGGCCGCCGGGCGGAAACGTTAACGTCTTCCGTCACATGTCCGATCCCAAGCCCTGGGACCGCGTCCGCGCGCTACTCAGTTATCACAGTGGGACGCCCGAAACGGCGCTCAACGCCCAATCGTCGCCCCAGAACACGCCGGGTTGGGATTCGGTCGCGAACCTCGGCCTCATGAGCGCGCTCGAGGACGAGTTCGGCGTGATGGTGTCGAGCGGCGACGTCATGCGCCTCCGCACCCTCGGAGACATCGTCGAGTTCGTGGCCGGTTCGCCGGCTAAGACGGGTCCCGGAACTTCATGACCGCCGTCCGGGACGCGCAGCGCGGTGACCCGGGTCTTGCCCCACCCGAATGGCGGGTGGCCCGCGATCCCGCCGCGTGGGAGGCCCTCGCCAGCGATTGGAACGCGCTGTCGAGCACCTCCTCGCCGCTCGCGGACGCGACATGGGCGTCGTGCCTGGCGGATGCGTTCTACCGCCGCAAGCGAAAGCCGGTCGAAGTTCACTCCCTCTACGCGGACGGTCGACTGAGCGCCGTCATTCCCCTCGAGCGGAAGTCCGGGATCCGCGCCTGGGTGTCCATTGACAACATGCACACGCCTTACGTGCTGTTCCCGTCCCGCGATCCCGGGCCCGAGCAGGCGCGCACGATCATCGATCACCTGCTGTCCGACGCCGACTATCTGCTCTTCCGTCGCCTGCACCCGGACGGGCCGATTTGCACGGCCTTGCTGGAGGCGAGCCGCGCCTCGGGCCTGCGCACGCACGTGGCTCAGGACGACAAGGGCGACACCATCATGCCGCTGCAAAGGCCCTGGGAGGTCTTTCAGGCGTCTGTGCCGAAGCGACTGATCCAGGACACTCTACGCAACCTGAGGAATCTTTCGAAGCAGGGAGAGGTCCGGGTGGAGATGGTGACCGACCCCTGCAATCTCGACGGTCCCCTGTCGGACTGCTTCGCGCTCGAGGAGAAAGGGTGGAAGGGCCAGTCCGGAACGCCGATGCGGGCCGATCCCGCCACGCATCGCTTCTACACGCAGGTCGCCCGGCGGATGAGCGCGCGCGGGCGATTCACGCTCGCCCTGTTGCGGCTCGGACAGCGGATCATCGCGTACGAGTTCTGGCTGCGCGGCAGCGGCCACATCGAGCTGCTCAAGATCAGCTTCGATCCGGATTTCAACAAGTCGAGCCCGGGCAACGTCCTGCGCTATCTGGCGCTCAAGCACGAGATCGAAAGCGGCGACGCGACCACCTACCATTTCGGCCGCCCGTCTCCTTGGAAACTGCGCTGGACCCAGACCGTGCGGCCGCTCTGCAACCTGCGTCTTTACGCGCCCACCGTCAGAGGCCGGCTGGCCTATCTCGCCGGCCCCGTGCTGCGCACCAAGCTCAGGCGCTACCAATCGTTGAAGCGGGCCTGGCAGGTGTTCGAGCGCCGCTTTCTCGACGACTGACGGTCTCGGGTCAGCTCGGAAACGGGAAGGTCAGCGAGGCAGCGCGCCGGACCAGCCACTGTCGCGGGCCGCCGCGGCCGTCCCAGTGTACCCACTTGACGCCGGGCAGGTTCACCGTGATCAGGATGCCCACGCGCGTGAAACCGAGGCGATCGTGAAGGGCCAGCGACGGCCCGTTGTTGTCGCGAATGTAGCCGCGGACGTGCTTCGCTCCCGCGCCTTCGAAGAGATCCCGAATGCCCGCCACGAACATCTTTATGAAGAAGCCGGTCGCCATCGCGTCGGCGGCGGCCGCGCCGTTGTACGACCAGAAATCCGATGGCTCGAGCGCCCACGAGACGATCGCGTCGCGGTCCTCGTCGAACGGGGTTGGTCCCCCGTGAAACCAGGTCTTGCATACAACCTTGTCGCCGACCAGGCCGACGTAGGCACGATCACCTCTGGTCAGGCGAGCGCGCACCGCCTCGCGCTCCGTGCCGTCGAGCGTCGCCAGACTCTCGATGTCCTCCGCTCCGCCCCTGCGCACGACCAGGTCGCGCATGGCCCGGATCTCTTTCGGTGGCGTGTTCAGCTCGACGACGACGTTGCGCCTGACCGAGATCCGCGGCTCGAGACGGCCCGCGTTCACCAGCCGCTGTCCGAGGCGGACGATCCGCTCGCTCGCGCTTGTATCCCGGCGCAAGAGGTCACGTCCTGCCCGCTGCAACTTGGTCCAGATCTCCGTCACGCGCTCGCCTCGGCCGCGGGGATGGTAGCATGCGGGCGCATGGAGAGTGCCCAAAGCGTTGGGCTGATTGGTCCGGCGGGAGTCAAACGCGCCGTCAGCTTCGGACCGAACGGCCGCGAGCTGCACGGCTTTTTCCACGAGCCGGCGGCGGGCCGCGCGCGCGACGTCGGCGTCGTGCTCTGCAACCCGCTCGGCACCGATCTGACACGGAGCGATCGGGCCTACCGCCATCTGGCGGAGCGGCTCGCAGCGGCCGGGTTCCCGGTCTTGCGCTACGACATGCTGGCGACGGGCGATTCGGCCGGTGACGAGCGCGAGCCCGGCCTGGTTCGGGCGTGGCTGGACGACATCGGCCGTGCCGGCGACGAGCTGAAGGCACTGAGCGGCGTCACCAAGATCGTCCTTTGCGGTCTGCGACTGGGCGCGACGCTCGCGATGGCGCACGCCGCCGAGCGAAGCGGCAGCGTCGACGGGCTCGTTCTTTGGAGCCCGTGTGTGTCCGGCAAGGCGTTCGTCTCCGAGGCCGTCAAGCTACACAAACTCTATTTGCGGATCGAGCCCCAGCTCGCGGGCGCGCTCCCCCTGCAGGAGGACGGGGAGGAAGCGCTCGGCGTCTTCCTCGCCCGCACCACCGTCGACGACCTCGGCAAGATCGATCTGCTGGCGATCGAGAAGTCTCCGGCGACCCGCACCCTGGTGATCGACGGCGGCGGTGTCGCGGGCCGCGACGCGTTGCTCGCGCGCCTGGGGGAGCTCGGAAGCGCGCCCGAGCTGCGCGTCCACCCGGGTCACAGGTTCCTGATCACGATCTCGCACCGCGCCGCCTTGCCGGAGGACATCCTCGAGGCGATTGTCGCCTGGATGGATCGGTCGTACCCGCCCGTGGCGGCGGTCGGCGGGGGACAGCCCGCCGTCCCGCGCGCGAGCACGACGCCGTTCGGAGAGATTCCGATCGTCTTCGGCGACCGGCCGCTGTACGGCATCCTGACGCCCGCCCATCCCGAACGGGCGAGCCCCGATCGGCCGCCGATCGTGCTCACCAACGCCGGTTGCGTGAACCGGTCCGGGCCGCACCGGCAGTACGTCCGGATGGCCCGGCGCTGGGCCGCGCTCGGTTTCGACGTGCTGCGCGTGGATCTGTCCGGGATCGGCGACAGCCCGGCTGCGCCCGGCACGGTGGAGAACGTCACCTACCCGCCGAGCGGGCTCGACGATCTCGACCAGGCCATGAAGTTTTTCGAGCGACGTTCGGGGGCGAAGCGCTTCATCGTGGCCGGGCTCTGCTCGGGCGGCGACTACGCGTTTCAGCTCGGCTCCCTCGATGCCCGGGTCGCGACGGCGGTGATCATGAATCCGCGCACCTTCTGCATGCTCGATCTCCAGGCGGTCGAATCGGCCAGCGCCGAACCGCCCGGCCCGACGGTGAACAGCGTCCCGTCGACGCTCGGCGCGATGGCGAGCGGCGGGGTCGACACGCTGCTCATCGTGTCCGTGAAGGACCCCGGGATCGCCTACGTGGACACCCACTTCCCGGACGACATCAAGCGGGTCGCCGATCTACCCGCGTTTCGGCGGATCGACGTCGTCGGGACGGATCACACCTTCACGCCCGTGTTCTCCCAGGTGAAGGTGGAGGAGCTGGTGACGCGCCATCTCGCCGCGCGTTACCTGCCCGACGGAGGCGCCCCCCCTTAAAACGCGGGTTCGACTGGTGATCGGCGGCCAACTCGCCTAGGCTTTGCGCCAAAGGTGAATCCGCCCATGAACGTGAAGCTTTTCGACAGCACGCTGCGCGACGGTACCCAGAGCGAAGGCCTCTCTCTCTCGGTCGAAGACAAGATCAAGATCGCGCGCCTGCTGGACGGCTTCGGCATTCACTACATCGAAGGCGGCTATCCGGGATCAAACCCCAAGGACGTGGAGTTCTTCCAGCGCGCGCGGTCGCTCAACCTCAAGAGCGCCAGGCTGACGGCGTTCGGGATGACACGCAAGGCGGGGGGGCAGGCGGAGAGCGATCCGATCCTGCAAAAAATGATCGCCGCAGAGACGCCGGCGGTGGCCGTGGTCGGCAAGACGTGGACCCTGCACGTCACCAAGATCGTCGGCACGACGCTGGAGGAGAACCTGGCGATGATCTCGGACAGCGTCGCCTTCCTCAAGAGCCACGGGCGCGAGGTGATCTACGACTGCGAGCACTTCTTCGACGGTTTCCGTGCCGATCGCGAGTACGCCCTCGCAACCGTCAAGGCGGCCGCCGCCGCGGGCGCCGACTGGGTCACGATGTGCGACACGAACGGAGGCAGCCTGCCCGGACAGATCGCCGAGATCGTCGGCGTCGTGCACCAGACGATCCCGACCCCGCTCGGGATCCACACGCATAACGACAGCGACGTCGCGGTCGCCAACGCCTACGCGGGGATCGAGGCGGGATGCACCCAGGTCCAGGGGACGATCAACGGCTGGGGCGAACGGTGCGGCAACGCGAACCTGATCTCGGTCATCGCGGGCCTGCAGCTCAAGATGGGGATCCGCTGCGTCCCCGATGAGAACCTCGCCCGCCTCACCGAGCTTTCGCGCCAGGTCAGCGAGATCGCGAACATCCGTCCGCGCGCGCACGCGCCGTACGTCGGGCATTCGGCGTTCGCGCACAAGGGAGGAATGCACGTCGCGGCCGTCGAGAAGGTCCCCGCCAGCTACGAGCACATCGTGCCCGAGTCGGTGGGCAACCGGCGCCACGTCGTCGTGTCCGAGCTGTCGGGCCGCGGCAACATCCGGATGCGTACCGCGGAGCTCGGCCTCGACGTCCAGGGGAGCGAGCGCGCGGTGCTGGAGCGGATCAAAGATCTCGAAAGCCAGGGGTATCAGTTCGAGGCCGCCGAGGGATCGTTCGAGCTGCTCGGGCGGCGCCAGCAACCCGGCTACGTTCCGCCGTTCGAGATTCTGGATGTGGTCGTGATCTCCGAACGCCGGCGCGGCAACTCGATGTTCGCGGAGGCGACCGTCAAGCTCAAGATCGCGGACGAGGTCGTGCACACGGTGGCCGAGGGGTCGGGGCCCGTGCACGCGCTCGACGGCGCTTTCCACAAGGCGCTCAATCCTCATTTCCCCGCGGTGCGCGATGTGCACCTCGTGGACTACAAGGTCCGGATCCTCGATCCGGAGGCCGCGACCGGAGCGAAGACCCGCGTTCTCATCGAGGCGGCGCGCGGCGAGGAGCGCTGGAGCACGATCGGCGTCTCCCCGAACATCATCGAGGCCAGTGCGATCGCCCTGGCGGACGCGATGGAGTTGCCGCTCGCGCGCGCCGCGGCGATCGCAGAGAGCCCCGGCAAAGTCGCGGTCCGTTAGGAAATTTTCTCCCATTCAGGCGACGGCCCGGTACCATCCCGGAGCGGAGAAACCGTGAGCGACAACGGAACCCTGGACGAGCGTGTGACCCGACTTGTTACCGAGTATGCGCAGGCGCGGCCCGATGGCCCGCTGCACGCCAAGCTGACGCTACGCGGCGACCTCGCGATCGACTCGCTGGCGCTGGTCTCGATGACGATCCGGCTCGGGGAAGAATTTGGCGTGGACATCGTTGAGAGTGGTGTGGAGCTGGGGCAGCTTGAGACATTGGGTGATTTGGCGGCTATCGCGGAAAAGCTTCAGCAACAGGGCGGTGGGTGAGCAGCTTGGGCGTTGACATCTCAAGCGTACAAATGGTAGGTAAAAGTACGCGGTAGCGGGTAAACAACAGGCCAATCGGGAGTCAGAAAAGACATGGACAACAAAGAGCGGGCGCCGGAGACCAAGGATGTCACCACGAGGCAGACGGATGTTCCTGCGACGAGCAGCGACGTCGACGCCGGTGAATTCAAGATCGAGGTCCGCAAGCTGGAAGTTCCCGTTCGCCCGCGCGGCGTCCTCGCGGAGTAACCGCCGAGTGGCCGGCCGGGCTTGACAGCCCGGCGGTAACGGGACAATTAAGGACCGATGACCGCTCCGGTTCTCGGCACGGTGCCGATTTATTTTGGCGCCGCCGACAGGCCTCTATTCGGATTCCTCCATCGGCCGACCGGAGTGACCCGACGGGCTATCGGGGTCGTGCTCTGCAGCCCGATCGGCGAGGACATGATCCGGGCCCATCGGGCTTTTCGGCACCTCGCCGAGAAGCTGGCGGAGGCCGGTTTTCCGGTGCTCCGATTCGATTTCGACGGCACGGGCGATTCGGCCGGCGACGAGCGCGATGCCGACCGGGTCGCGACGTGGCGCGCGGACGTGGGACGCGCCGCCGCCGCGTTGCGGGACCAGGCGGGGGTGAAGCGGCTGGCTTTCGTCGGGCTCAGGATGGGCGCGACGCTGGCGGCGCTGGCCGCGGCTGATCTCGGTGGTGTCGACGCGCTCGTGCTGTGGGGCGCCTACGAGAACGGCGGGACTTTCGTCAGCGAGGCGACGCGCGCCCACAAGATGCACGCGATGCTCGAGCCGACGAGCTTCTCCGGCGGCCCTGCCGCGACTGACGGGCAGGAGGCGCTGGGGTTCCTGCTGACCCCGCAGACGGCGACCGATCTGGGCGGCCTCGAGCTGCTCGCGACCACCCGTTCCCCGGCGCGGCGCATGCTGGTCATCGACACCGCGAACGTACCGTCGGCGAACGCGCTCGTCGGCCATCTGCGGTCGCTCGGAAGCACCGTCACCGCCCGGCACATGCCGGGACAGAAGTTCCTGATCACCTCGCCGAACAACGCCGAGGTCCCGGTGGCCCACATCGACGCCATCGTCGCCTGGATGGTCGAGGACGCGGCCAAAGTCGACGCCGTCCAGCCGCCGCCAGCGGCCGGGGCCCCGATGGAGGCCCAGGCGCCCAAGCTGCGCGAGCGGGCCGTGGTGTTCGGGAAGCGGAGCCCGCTGTTCGGTATCCTTTCCAGCCCGCCGGCCGAGATCCAGCGGACCGATCTTCCGGGGATCATCATCCTCAACGCCGGCACCGTGCATCGCATCGGCGCTCACCGGCTGTCCGTGACGCTTGCGCGGCGCTGGGCCGCGCTGGGCTTCCACGTCCTCAGGATGGACCTTTCGGGCATCGGCGACAGCCCGGCGGCAGAGGGGAACCGGGAGAACCTGAGTTACCCGCCGGGCGGCCGCGAGGACGTGCGCAGTGCGATGGATTTCCTCGGCGAGCGGTTCAAATTGAAGAAGTTCATCGTGACCGGCGTCTGCTCCGGCGCTGACGTCGCGTTTCACGCGGGGTTCGACGAGCCGCGCGCGGCGGGCGTGATGTTGCTGAACCCGAGGACGTTCTGCATCACCGACCTCAAGACCATCAACACCTACCAGCAGGCGCGCTGGTACCAGGGATCGCTGCTGAGGACGCAGTCCTGGCTCAAGCTCCTCCGGGGCGACGTCGACATCGCGCGGGCGGTCCGCATCGTCGCGCCGAAGGTGAAGGACGTCGTCCTGCGGCGCGCGAAGCGCACCATCGACGGGCTCCTGGGCGCGGCGCGGGCCGGCGCCGCCGCCCCGGACCAGACGACCGAGGTGGATGTGCCCAAGTGCCTGAATGCCATGGCCACGAGGGGCGTGGACACGTTCCTGCTCGTCACCGAGAACGATCCGGGCGTCGACTACCTCGAATCCAACTACGGTAACGACATGCGTCTGCTCGCCGCGCTGCCCAGCTTCCATCGCACCGACATTCGCGGGACGGACAACACGTTCACCGCGCGCTGGGCCCAGGAGCAGGTCACGCAGATCCTGACCGAGCACCTCAAGCAGCGTTTCCTCGCCGCGCGGGCGGCCTGATGCCGGATTCCGGCGCGATCCAGGCGCTCGCGGCCCTCGCCAAGGGCGCGGCGCTCGAGCCCTGGAGCTACGATCCGGCCCCGCTCGCAGCGAACGACATCGAGATCCAGATCTCGCACTGCGGCCTTTGCCATAGCGACATCCATCTCATCGACGACGGCTGGAATCGGAGTCGGTACCCGCTCGTTCCCGGGCACGAGATCGTCGGCACCGTGGTCGCGGCGGGGTCGGACGTCAAGTCGATCAAGGTTGGCCAGAGGGTGGGGGTTGGCTGGCAACGCAGCGCCTGCCTGGAGTGCGACCTCTGCGTCGCCGGGCAGGAGAACCTGTGCCGGAACCAGCAGGCCACCTGCATGGGGAATCACGGCGGCCTCGCGGATCGGATCCGGATCGACGGCCGGTTCGCGTTCGCCCTTCCGGACGAGATGCCGAGCGCCATCGCGGCGCCTCTCCTGTGTGGCGGCGTGACCGTGTTCTCCCCGATGCGTCGGTTCAGCATCGGCGCGACGAGCTCTCTCGCCATCGTCGGCGTCGGTGGTCTCGGGCACATGGCGATCCTGATGGCCCGCGCGCTCGGCTGCGAGGTGACGGCGCTTTCGACCTCGCCGGAAAAGCGGGACGAGGTGATCGCCATGGGGGCGAACGACTTCGGGTCCTCCACGGACGCCAAGGATCTGCGCCGGCATTTCGGACGCTTCGATATGGTGCTCTCGACGGTTCACGCGCGGCTCGACTGGACCACCTATCTCCAGACGCTGCGGCCCCACGGCGTCTTGTGCTTGCTCGGGATGCCGCCCGGCGTGCTTCAGTTCCCACCATCTCTGCTCGTCACGGGCGAGCGATCGATCACCGGCAGCGACATCGGCAGCAGGGCGATGATTCGCGAGATGCTGCTGTTCTCGGCGCGTCACAAGATCGCGCCGCAGGTGCAGCAGATGCCGATGGTCGAGGCCAACGCGGCGCTCACGCGGCTGCGACAGAACCAGGTCCGCTACCGCGTCGTCCTCGAGAACTGACGCGCGCTCGTTCAAGGGCTGTCTGGCGCGCGTTCGATCTTCAGGGCGCCCCGACAGTCGCGGTAGGCGGCGAAGGTGGGGTGGAGCTTGCGGCGCTGGATCTTTCCGGTGTGGGTGCGCGGTATGGGCGCCGCGCCGTGGAGGAGCACCTTGGGTCGCATCTCGAGCGGCAGCGCGGCGACGGCGGTCTCGAGCCGGGCGCGCAGCCCGTCGTCGACCACCTCGGCCTCGAGGTAGACGCCGATCTCCTCGCCGTGGGTCTGGTGTGGGAACCCGAGCACGACGAAGCGTCCCTCTATGTCCGGCACGCGGGCGAGGAGCTCGCGCTCGATTGCGAGCGGGCTGAACTTGTCACCGTCACGAATGATGATCTCCTTGATCCGGCCGGTGATGAAGAAGTTCGGAACGCCGCCATCGAGGCGGAAGTAGCCTTCATCGCCTGTCCGCAGCCAGCCGTCGCCTCCCAGCATCGCCCCCGTCGCTTCGGCGTCCTTGAAGTACTGCAGCATCGTGCTCGGGCCGCGGATGCAGAGCTCCCCTCGCTGATCCTCGGGCAGAGCATCCCCGGCCGGACCCGCCACCTTGACCTCGACGCCGGAGAGCGGACCGCCGATCGACGTCAGCTCGCCGCCGTAGAGGAGCCGCCGTCGGTCCGCGTCGGGAAGATCCGGGGAGAGGCAACAAGCGAAGTTGGTGTACTCCGACAGCCCCCACCCCTGGATGAGCGGGATCTCCGTCTTGGACTCGAAGGTGCGTGCCGCATCCGCGGTCAACGGCGCCGACGACACCAGGATCGCGCGCAGCGTCGGCACCTTGTCGCGCCGGACACCGACCTGGAGAAGCGGCGTCAGCAACGTCGGCACCACGCTGGTCACGAGGACCTTCTCGGCGCGAACAATCTCGGCCCAGGCGAACGGGTCGAAGCGATCCGTGAAGACGAGGTGGCCGCCCGTCGTCAGCGCCGTCATCAGCCCGAAGCCGAGCGCGTGGGCATGATAGAGCGGAAGCACCGCGAACTGGGTCTGACCGTCGAGGCGGAAGTTGACGGCCATGCTCCACGCGTTCGCGAGCAAGCTCTCCTGCGCCAGGGAGACGCCCTTGGGGTTGCCCGTCGTGCCCGAGGTGTAGAGCACGACCGCCATCGTCCGGGAGAGCGAGGAGCTCGGGGCGGCGGGCTCGTCGCTGATCGCGGCGGCAGCGCCGGCGGTGGACTCCGCGGCAGGTACGGGCTCGTCCTCGAACGCGACCACGACGGGGGGCAGCCGACCGACGCGCGCGAGCATCTCCTTCGCGCCGAAGATCGCCCGCGCCTCCGAATGCGCCAGCACGTAGTCCCAGTCCGCCGGACCGGTCGTCGGGTTCAGCGGCACGACAGCGGCCCCGATACGCATCGTGGCCAGGAGAAGGGGAGGGACCTCCAGCCGATTGGCGGCGAGGATGGCGATTCGATCCCCGCGCTGGATGCCGAACTCCTCGCGCAGGCGGCGGGTCATCCGATCGACGGCGACCAGCAGATCGCCGTAGCTGAGGCTCCCCTGGCGCGCGCGGCCCTTGTAGAAGGTCAGCCCGGGCCGTTCCGGCGGCAGGCGGCGCAGCGCGCCGAGCAGCTCCGGAATGTCGGAGAAGCGCGTGATCGTGGGCGGTGGTGGCGTCATCGGGCGGTCATGAAAGCGTACGCGTAGCTCTGCTGGATCCTTTCCGACAGGACGTTCAGCGCGTCGGTCGAATAGCGCCAGTCGACGTCGGGTGCGGCGTCCTCCAGCGTCGTGACGCCGAAGTAGAGGGGCTCGAACCCCATCTTGAGATACGCCTGCGCGTAGCTGGCGGCGATCGCCGCCTCGTCCGCGAAGATCGCGTCACGGTGACCGAGGCCGGGATAGTTGGACTTCGCGAACGACCCGACCTTGCCCGCGTCGTTCCAGTGCAGGGCGACGCAGTGGCCCACCTCCTCGCCCGACACCGGATCGCGGCGGTGGATGGCGAGCAGGCGGCGCTTGACGTCGCTGAACAGGAGCTCGAGGAGACCGTAGGCCAGGATCGCGGAGTCGATGCAGGTGATCTTCTTGGCGTGCAGCGATGCCTGCACCGACTGCACGCGGTAGGCGGTCCGCCAGTCCTCGAGGTAGCCGATCGCGTCGAGCACCCGCCGGAGGTCCTCGGGCACCTCGAAGGGACCGCCCGCCAGCTCACGGATGCGGCGGAAGTCCGCGTCCGTGTAGTTCAGCGCCCCCGCCGGATCCAAGCCCGCGGCCTATTCGGACAGCAGGTCGCTCGGCAAGCGCGGGATCGTGGGGAAGCGGGCGTAGAACGTGTCGATGCCGTCCATGAAGAGGTACAGGTGCTCCGCCATCGACCGGACGATGTTGAGAGCCGCATCGACCTCCGCACTCGTCAGCGGCGGGACGCTCTGGCACATCTCGAGGAACACGTTCTCGTGCCCGAGTTTCTGGTCGGCGTTCGTGTGCGCGATGAAGGCGTCGATGATCTTGTCCGTGTACGGGTAGTGCTTCCTCATCGCGGCATAGAAGTCGTCGATCGAGCTCGAATCCCCGGCGTCGCCGGTGTTCTCCGTCATCTGCAAGAGCTCGTTGCCGGCGTAGTAGCCGAACGAGTTCTTGGCCGCCGACTCCGACAGGAAGTTGACGAGCGCGCGCGTGCTCGGAAGCGGCTGGGCGCGCAGGATCGTGTCGTTGGGGAACAGGCTCTGGAGGCCCTTCCGGTAGATGTCGCCGTGGTTGTACTCCTCGATGAAGTGGCGGGCGAGGTGCGGCATCATCTCCGGGGTCGAGTTGGCGGCGGCGATCGCCATGTGCTCGTAGGCGCCCTCGATGTAGTGGTACTTCTCGAACGCGAAGCCCAGTACCTGAGCGCGCGACGCCTTGCCGGTCACGACGTTCTCCCAGAACGGGTGGTTGTAGATTGGCTGAAGCCATTCGTTCACGTGGCGGCGATGGAGCGCGTAAAATTCCTCGCCCGTCGTCATCTTGCCGCTCAGATCCTTGAACGACAGCAGACCGGTCTTGCCGAGCTCCTCCGACAGGGTCTGGACCCGTCGCGGCGACTCCCCGATCCGCTCGGCGATCTTGCCGATGTCGTTGGCGCCGTCGAGGTAAGGGAGCATCTTGCCGAACAGCTGGGCGGCCGGTCCGGAGAGCGTGACCTCCTCGCCGAGATATGCGATGGCCAGCTTGTCGCTGGTGCGCTGAGTCACCTTGGCGGTGCGCTTCAGGATCGGGTGCGTCTGCATTGGGTCTCCGTTGGGCACGTTGCTGCCTAGTCGAGCGCCTGGCTGAACGCGGGACGGGGGATGGAATTCCCATCAATCGCGTAGTACTTGTCGATGCTGTCGGTCCAGAGCCAGATGTGCTCGATCAGCTGGTGCCCGTACTCGAGCGCCCGGCCCGCGCGCGCGGCGGGCATCGACTCGATCGTGCTCAGGATGTCGAGGAACAGGTCCGAGTGCTGGTATTGCACGTCGAGGTCCAGGTGGGCGTAGATCGGGGCGATCGACTCTTGCGGCAAGTCGTAGAGCTTGGCGCAGGTCTCGTAGTAGGGATTGTAGGCGCCGCGATCGACGGTGGTCCCCTCGAGCACCGCGGAGCAGATCGAGTACGAGACGATGTCCTCGCGGGCGGCCTGGCGCATGAAGTTCGACAACGCCAGCGTCATGGGCAGCGGCACGGATCCTTCGATGCTCTCGCCGCTGAAGCCGAGCGCTTTGAGCGCCTTCAGGAAGTAGTGGTAGTGATTCCACTCCTCCGCGTAGTGCTTCGCGCGCATTCCCTTGATCTTTTTCTCGGCCGTGTGCGCGCACGAAAGCGGCATGTGGCGGTTTGCGTTGCGCGTGTAGTGATAAAGCTCGATCAACCAGCCGGAATACAGGCGCCGCGAACCCTTGCCGCTCATCATCTTGTCCCAGAACGGATGCGAGAACGCTTCGTTGAGCCAGCTCGGCAACACCTTGTTGAACAGCGTGTGGAGCTCGACGCCCGACAGGGTCTTGGGAATTGTGTCGGCGCGATAAAACAGTCCCGCGCTCGCAAATGCCTGGAGCAGGCGCCGCAACTGCGGCTCGCTCATGCCAAGATCCGCTGCGATCTCTTTCTCGCTGCGGATGCCGGGCACTTCCTCGGCGAGCTTCTGGTAAAGCGCGTATTCCTTGCTCCCCAGATCCACCTCTCGATCGGAAAGTTTGAGCGCCACACCGGACGCGTTCCGCGACTCTGCCTCGTACACCCGCCGAATCCCGAATTCCTGATTGAGAGATGCCATGGTGCGCAGGCTATCGCGGCCGCCGATTCGTGGTCAACTGCCAAGACTGCGACAAGAAAGTCTGTAAACAACTTTGCCGGGCTCCAACCGTCCTCGGGCCGACCGGACCACGCCTTTTTGCGGGTAGGAGCTGGCGAAGGGACCGGCGTCCAACGCTCGCCTTGCCTGGGCCAGATGATTGTGCCAGCATTCGCGCGCGAATGAAGCCCGCCTTGCGGGTTGTCCCCGTCACCGACGAACGGACCCTGTCGGCGCGTGCCGACGAATGGACCACGTTGCTAGCCCGCAGCGCGTCCAATCGCCACACGCAGACGCCGCTCTGGCTGCTGGCCTGGTGGCGGGTGTTCGGCGGACAAGACGGGCGGCGAATCGCCTCGGCGCTCGTTTACGACGGGGAGCGGCTGGTGGGGCTGGCGCCGATGCTGCGACGAGTCTGGTGGCACCGGCGGGCGATTCCGTTTCGCCGGCTCGAGCTGATCGCCGCGGGCGAATCGGAAGACGACGAGATCCTGTCCGACTACATCGGCGTCATCGCCGAGCGCGGTTACGAGGATCCGGTGGCGGAGGCGCTGGCCGCGGAGATCGCGCGCGGTGCATTGGGCGGCTGCGACGAGGTCATGCTGACGGCGCTGGACGGCGAGCTTTCGATCGGCGCCGCGCTGGCCCGCGCGCTGGAGGCCAAGGGGATGGCCGTGGAGCAGAAGCAGGGCGTGCCGTCGCCTTACATACGGCTGCCCGCGACCTGGGAGGCGTACCTCGCCGCGCTGTCCGGTTCGGGCCGTTACCTCGTGAACCGGTCGCTGCGCGATTTCGACAAGTGGGCGGCCGGCGACGTCCAGCTCGCGCGCGTTCGATCGCTCGCCGATCTGCCGGAGGGCAAGCGCGTCCTGGTGAGCCTGCACGAGCAACGCTGGCAGGCGGCCGGGCAGAAGGGTGTGTTCGCGTCCGGCCTGTTCTCCCGGTTCCACGACGCCGTGCTGCCGGCGCTGGTCGAGCAGGGCGCCCTCGACCTTTGCTGGTTGAGCGTGCGCGGTCAGCCGGTCGCCGTCTCGTACAGCGTCATCTGGGACAACAAGGTGCTGTTCTATCAGGGCGGGCGGACCCTGGAGGTGCCCAAGGGCATTCGACCGGGGATTGTGCTCCACGTTCGCTGCATACAGGCCGCGATCGAAGCGGGGCG
>Ga0070689_100001196_pt1 | contig 16422 bp, 14 predicted proteins | sample KBSS23HmetaG_FD_64669 | JGI IMG/M metagenome (GOLD analysis project Ga0070689, IMG submission 64669) | Switchgrass rhizosphere microbial communities from Kellogg Biological Station, Michigan, USA - KBS S2-3H metaG | ecosystem: Host-associated > Plants > Roots > Rhizosphere ...
CTGCAGATAGCCGGGCCCGCCATGGTCGAGCACTTCACGCAGCAGCTGGAACGCGCCTTTCCTGGGACGGATTACCGGAGACAGCGTGTCCTTGGCAGCGGGGGAATCCGCTTTGCTGACCGGCGCGATGTCGGGGGCGGCGCTCATTCGAAAACCGTATCATAGTTCGGCGGGCTCCCAAGGCTGGCAATCTATTTCGCCCGGGCCTGCATATTTCGTACGTCGCAGGACAGCAACACATCTCGTTCGGACCGCGGCTCTGTGAGCCGCAGCACGTTCGAACCTCAGGCCACGCCCGGCTTCTCGATCGCGTCCGGCTCGCCGCACCTGCTGCGGGTCGAAGACCCGCGGTCCGGATCGTCGCTTCTCTGCTCGACAACCCGCTGCGATTGCGGCAGCAGTTTTCAACACTTATGGCACAACCAGCAGGAAACGAACGCCGGTTTTTGACGGCGGAATGGCGGCATCTGGTGATGCTCAATTACCCGATCGAACGGGAAGTGCTCCAATCCCTCGCTCCGACAGGTACGGCAGTCGATACCTACAAGGGAATCGCCTATGTAAGTGTCGTAGGCCTTTGCTTCCTCAATACCTGCGTCTTTGGGATGGCGCTGCCGGGCCACCGCAATTTTGAAGAAGTGAATCTCCGCTTTTATGTCCGCCGCCTGGCGGGAGATGATTGGCGGCGCGGCGTGGTTTTCATCAAAGAGATCGTGCCAAGGCGCGCCATCGCCGCAGTGGCCCGGGCGGTTTACAACGAACGTTATGTGGCGCTGCCCATGCGCCACGCCGTCGCGATGCGCAACGAAACGACTGTCGCATCAGTGGAGTACGGATGGGAAATAAACGGCGCGTGGAATCAATTGCGGGCTTCGAGCAAGGCGGTGGCTCCCGCCGAACCGCGGCCGGGTTCGCTCGAAGAGTTCATCACCGAGCATTACTGGGGCTATGTCCGGCAGCGCAACGGTTCGACCGTGGAGTATCGGGTCGAGCATCCGCGCTGGCAGGTGACGCCGGCTGACACCACAGAGTTGAACGGTGACCTGAATGAACTTTACGGCGAGGCGTTTGTCAGTTGCCTGAAGCAACCGCCGGCCTCGGCATTCATTGCGGACGGATCGGCAGTGACGGTGTTTCGAGGCAGGGTGATTTGAGCCCATTTTCGATTTGGGATTTGGAATTTACGATTTACGAGCGTCGGGCGATTCGGAAGCCGTTAATACCGACCTGTTAAATCTCATGCGTTGAAAGTTGAGAGTTCGAGGTTGGACGTTGGAAGTTTCGCACGAAGAAAGGAGGCCAAAGGGTGGGAGAGGGGTTGCTGAATCCAGTTCTCCGATCGTGCAATGCTCTCAACGGTGCACGAAAGGGTTCCGCGGCTAAACGCCGCGGGGCCGCCGCAGCGCAGCGGCCCTACCCCACTAGAAATCGAACTGCTCGATGTTGTCCTTGTTGAAGATAAAGGGCGTTCCCAGCAAAACGTTGTCCCCTGCAATCTTCACCTCACCGGCCTTCTTCGAGCGAAAGCTCGCTGCCCCGGCCTTCAGCTCGCCCTTCGCCACGGCGGTCGCCACCTCGATGGTCAGATATCCCAGGTCCTGCACCTTCCAAAGAATGACCGAATCGGTTACCCCTTCCTTGACGTAACGCCTGTTTTCACTGGGCAGACCCAGCCCGATGACCTTGACCTGCCCGACCTTGCCCGATTGTTTCACCGCTTCGGCCGCGCCCGGCACCGCCGGAGAACAAATGTTCATCAACAGCTTCACACTGGGGTTGGCGTTCATGATCGCCGTCGCCTCGGCAAAAGCCTTGTCCTTGAGATCATCACACGGACGCAACGCCACCCGTTTCATGTTCGGATATTTTTCCGCGTTTCGTTTCTCAATGGCTTTCTGCCAGTCGATCATGTTTCCCGCGGTCAGGCTGGCCGTGATGATCGCGTAATCGCCCGAGCCATTCAGCAATCGGGCCGCCTCGTCCATCAAAGCGTTGCCAATTCCCTCGGGCGTGGCCTGGTTGACAAAGAAGCTTCGGGAATCGGGCTGCGCATCGGCGTCATAGGTAATCACCTTGATGCCCCGGCTCTGAGCCTTGCGCAGCGCGGTGGAAATGCCGTCGCGATTCTCGCAGGCGGCGGCAATCACATTCACCCCGCGGGTTATCCAGGTTTCGACGATCTCGTTCTGCTTGGCCGGATCCGGTTCGGTCGGACCGTCGTAAAGCAGCTTCACATTTAGATCCTTGGCGGCCTGCTCCGCACCCTGCCGCGCCGCGATGAAATACGCGTTGCCCTTGCTCTTGGGCATGAAGGCTATCGTCAATTGCGTCCCACCGGCCGATCCCGAGGCCGAAGTCCCACCGGCCGGCGCCGGCGCGGATGGCTTGCACCCGGCCAAAAGGGAGCCGAAGACAATCGCGACAAGGCTGAGCAATGATTTCATGAGCGCTGATCTAGTAAAACGTCCGTTGGTGTTGATACCGAGGGCACAGGCTGGCGGTCCAGCCGGGTAACGAAAACGGTCTTCACCCAGATTGGCCACGGCTTGCCCCAAGCGTGGCCAATCTGCCACGTCGTGCCGAGATTTTTTTCATCGCGGCCTCGCCGGCCAGGGCCAGGAGCAGGAGGCCGCCCGTTAGGATGCCGGCCAACTCGCTGGGTTGATCCGAGAGTTGCAGGCCGTTCTTGAGAACAGCCAGCGCGGCCACGCCGAGCAAGGTGCCCGTCACCGTACCGACGCCGCCAAAAATGCTGGTGCCACCCAGCACGACCGCCGTTATGGCAAGCAACTCGTAGCCGGCGCCCGCGTCAGCCTTGGCCTGCCCCACCCGCGCCACATAAATCATCGCGGCCAGCGCCGTCGCGACGCCGGAGAGCAAATACGCGATGGCCATTCTCTGAGGAACGGGAAGGCCGGCGTAACGGGCGCCCTCGGGGGAAAAGCCAATCGCGCGGAAGGAACGTCCAAACGTCGTCCGATGGACCAAAAGCCAGACCATCACAGCGACCACCAGGAAGATGGGCACCTGCGCAGGAATGACGCCGCCATAGTAGCCCTGCCCGAAAGCGAGGAAGTCCTCCGGAAAACCGGTAAAATTGTCGACCCCTTGAGTGATGGCTTCGGCCAGACCTCGGAAAAGCGAAAAGGTTCCCAGCGTCACGATGAGGGGCGGAAGCCGCAGTCGTGTAATCAGCAGCGCATTCAAGCCTCCTCCCAAGGAGCCCAAGCCAAGCGTCAGCGCCGCGGCCAACGGCCAGCTCAGCCCGGCATCGCGCCAAAATTTGCCGAAGCCGACCGCGCAAAGAGCGAGGAGCGAACCCACGGAAAGATCGATGCCACCGGTGAGGATTACCGGCGTCATCACCAACGCGAGCAAACCAATCTCGACCGAAAGCTTGATCGTCTCGAACATGTTTTCCCGAGTGGCGAAGTTCGTTCCCGTGCGGCTGAAAATTAAAAGCTCCATGACCAGCACTATCACGAGCAATGCCTCCAGGCGACGCAACCACGACCACGACCAGTTTGATTTCGCTTGAGACATTGTCATCCGATGTTCGCTTCCTTGCGGGTGCGCCATCCGTCCACGGCCACGGCCAGCAGGATGATCGCTCCCTGGATGGCCTTCTCCCATTGCGGTGGCATCTGCAAAAACACGAGGGCCGGAGCAATGCTGGCCAGGAGCAAAACGCCGGCGAGCACGCCCCACAAATTCCCGCGCCCTCCGGAGATGGCCACGCCGCCGATGACAGCGGCGGCGATGGCCTGCAATTCGAGACCAGTGCCCGTTTTGGGATCCACATCCGCAAAACGAATGGCATTGAGCAAGGCAGCCAGTCCCACCAGTCCGCCGATGATTACGAACACGACAAAAGTCACCGCTCCCGGACGAATGCCGGCCAGCCGGGCGGACTCGCGATCGGCGCCGACGGCGTAAACGTAGCGTCCAGCCGACAGATGCTTCATGGCCAGCACGAGCACGCCAAACACCAGCATTGCGCCAATCAGAATGACACCTTGTCCTCCACCCTGGCCAAGGCCGAACCATTGGAAGTGGTCCGGCAGATCCTTTACGAACTCACCTTCGCGCGACCACCGCAACGCTTCCCGCCATGTCACCATGGTGGCGAGCGTGACGACGATGCTGGGAAGCCCGAGCCCGGCGACGAGCGCGCCGTTGAACGCTCCCATGGCTCCACCGGAGGCGATGGCTCCGAGCGCCACGACTGGCATGGGCAGTCCCGCCTTGGCCAGGAGACCAGCGATCATGCTGCACAGGGCGAATTGCGATCCGATGGAGATATCGATCTGTCGGCAGACGATCACCAGGGTCATGCCACAGGCTGCGATCAAGACCGGGGCCGCAGCGGTCAATGTGGTTAGGAGTTGTTGCCGCGAAAAGAAGCCCGGCGCAATGACGGCAAGCACGAGAAGCAACACACCAAACACCGCGGCGACGGAGAGTTCGCGAAAATGGCGTTTGATGACGACTGCGGAGTTGCTCAAGCCGGCACTCCCTCCTTCTGTCCCAAAGCTGAGGCCATCACAGTGTGAGCGTCACTGCCGCCGGGGAGCATCGAAATGATTGCTCCAGCGCGCATCACGGCAATCCGGTCGCTCATTCCGACCACCTCGGTCAGATCGCTCGAAATCATGAGAACGGCCAGGCCTTTTGCGGCCAGGCGTCGAATAATTTTGTGGATTTCACTTTTGGCGCCAACGTCCACGCCCTGGGTGGGCTCATCGAGGATCAAGAGTTTCGGCTCTGTGGCCAGCCAGCGCGCCAGGGAGACCTTTTGTTGATTGCCGCCGGAGAGGGAATTCCCGGGCGCTTCCGGTCCCCAGGCTTTCACTCCCAAATCGCGAATGTAATCTGACGCCAGCCGACGCTCGGCTCCCAACCGCAGCCAGGATCCGGGAAAGATTCGCCGGTGCACGGCCATGGATATGTTGTGGGCGATGGGCAGATCGAGAATCACTCCATGCCGCCGACGGTCCTCCGGAACATAGGCAATCCCGCAGGCAATGGCTTCCTGCGGTGATCGAATGTTTACGATACGGCCATTGATTCTGATTTCGCCGGTGTCCGCGGGGGTCAGCCCGAAGAGGACGCGGGCCAGTTCTGTCCGGCCGGCGCCGACCAGGCCGGCCAGGCCCACAATTTCCCCGGCGCGAACTTCGAGAGACACGTTGCGCACCCCGCTCAACGCGCAGCCCACATTGCGCAAGGACAACACCGTATTGCCTGGCGGGCCTTCGGGCGGCGGATACAGGTGCGAGATCTCGCGTCCCACCATCAACTTGATGAGCTCACTTTCCGTAACCGGAGCCGGAGAATTCCCAGTGGCGCCGTCGGCACCCGGGGGCCGGACCCATCTTGTTCCCACGCTTTCGCCGTCGCGCAGCACCGTCACGCGATCGGCCAGGGCGAAGATCTCCTCCATTCGATGCGAGATGTAGACCACGCCGATCTGGTTGGCGCGAAGCTCGCGGACGACGTTGAAGAGCAGATGCTGCTCTTTCTGAGTCAGGGATGATGTGGGTTCATCCATGATGACAATGGGAGCTCCGGCGCCCAAGGCACAGGCGATCTCGACAAGTTGCTGTTCCGGCATGGAAAGCGCGTGAACTTCGGCATCGTGGGAAATCCCGGCGCCAATTCGTCGCAGCAAAAGCTCGGCGCGATGACGGCGGGCCGGCCAGTTAATCCGGGAGAAGGGCGCGACGCGTTCGAGACGCAGGCCGATATTCTCAGCCACGGTGAGGTGGGGAAAGAGGGCGGGCTGTTGATAGATGCAGGCGATGCCCAGGCGATGGGCGGTGGCCGGAGTCAGGTGCGGAACGGGTCGCCCGTCGATTTCGATGGTACCCGTGTCGGGTCGATGGGCGCCGGTGATAATCTTAATGAGGGTGGATTTGCCGGCGCCGTTTTCGCCGAGCAGCGCGTGCACTTCTCCTCTTTGAAGATCGAAGGAGACTCCCTTGAGGGCTTGGACGGCGCCGAATGATTTGGCGACGGAATCAAGTTTCAAGAGCGGGACGGGCACGGGATGATTTTCAGCGGCGACCGGCGCCGAGTTCAATTCTTATCTGGTAGGGCCGCTGCGCTGCGGCGGCCCCGCCCGCGTCCAGCGGGCGGAAGCATTTGGATGCACCATGCGATTGCATTTGTGCTACGCAAGTGGGTGAGAGCATTTGAGCTGAAGGAGCACGAAAGGTTCGCGGCGCAGCGCGCCGTGCCCCACCCTACCTACCCGGGCAAATTCTGACTGTTGTCCGGGCGCGCCGCGCCGTAACGTCAGCGGCCAGACAACTCGCGATCGTGATCAAGTGGCGCAACAGATTCGCTTCAAGCTGGCAGTCCGCATTATCAGGCGGAGGCCTTTGCCTACTGGTGGGTTTGATCCTTCTTTGGTGGTCCGATGGCATGGTTACCCTTGGCTACGACTTGCTATTTCTTCTGAAACGCGGGGCGCCACCCAACGACGTCATCATCATTTATCAAGGTGACAAATCCTTTAATCGATTGAATCAGACCGGTGCGGACACTTGGGATCGCGACTTGCACGCTCAGCTTCTCGACAAACTCACTGCAGATGCACCGAGAGTCGTTGTTTTTGACATCATTTTCGATACAACCAACGGACCGACAAAGGACGCAAATTTTTCTCGAGCCATCCGACGCAATGGAAAAGTTGTCCTGGCAGCTGGCCAAGTGGAGGGTCCACGCAATCAGCATCTGAAAGGTTCAGCGACGCGGCCTATCGATTTATTCCTCGATTCGGCCGCCGGGTGGGGCATTGCGGGGTATTACAAGCCGCTTCGTCAGGGTGATATCGCCAGGCAATACTTCGTGGGAGATGCAATCAAGCCAAGCCTCAGTTGGGCGGCTGCCAAAGTGGCCAATGCCCCGATTACTCGTGCTTCTGACGCAGATCAGCCGGAAGACTGGCTAAATTACTACGGGCCCGCACTCACCCTCCCGTGGATTGAATACGCCGATGCACTGGAGAAGGAGCCAGGATTCTTCCGCAACAAATGCGTTTTTATCGGTGCCCGCCCGAAAACACTTCGGGCGCTGGAAGAGGCCGACGCTTTTCCCACACCGTACTCTCTCTGGCGCGGAAATCTTTTTCCCGGAGTTGAAATCGGGGCAACCGCGTTTCTGAATCTATTGCGAAACGACGGAATGAAAAAGATGCCCTTGAACTACCAGGCGTTAATCGTTGCCGGCATCGGATTGATCTTCGGAGCTTTGCTCGCATTGTTGCGTCCCTTGCCCGCAATCGGAGTTGCGATGATCGGAGTGATGGGGCTGATGGCTTTTTCCGCGGATTTGGGAAATAGACACATATGGTTTGCTTGGCCAATCGCGGGACTCGTCCAGATTCCTTTGGCGCTTGGTTGGGCACTTCGGGGCCGCTTCATCCGCCTGAAATTTGAGAAAGACGTTCTCACCCGCACGCTGGAGGAAACCACGCGACTGGTCGAAGCCACCAAGCTGACCGCCCACAAATCCGCCCAGCTCGTTCCCGACCACGATCTCGTTCGCCTGGTCGGCAAAGGTGCCTACGGAGAAGTCTGGCTGGCGCGCAACGCCGTGGGCGTATTTCACGCCGTGAAAATCGTCCGGCGCGCCGCCTTCCCCAGCGATGTTCCCTATGACCGCGAGTTTCGCGGCATTCAGAAGTTCATGCCCGTTTCCCGCTCCCATCCGGGTTTCATCCACCTGCTCCACGTCGGGCGCAATGACACGGAACGCTGCTTCTACTGCATCATGGAGGTCGGCGACGACCAAACCACCGGACAACGAATCGATCCGGAGACCTACACGCCGAAATCCCTGGCCAGCGAGTTGAAGTGGCGGGGACGCCTGGCGCCGGAGGAGAGTTTGCGCATCGGGCTCGCCCTCTCTCTCGCGCTGGAGCACCTGCACCAGCACGGCCTGATTCATCGCGACATCAAGCCCGGCAATATTATCTATGTGGACAATCAGCCGAAGTTCGCCGACATCGGCCTGGTGACCGACATCGCGGGCGAAGGGCGCGACGTGTCATTCCTCGGGACACAGGGCTACATTCCGCCGGAAGGGCCCGGTTCACCGGCCGCCGACGTCTATGCCTTGGGCAAACTGCTTTATGAAGCCGCCATGGGCCGGGATCGTGAATTTTTCCCCGAGCTTCCGACCGCGGTCTACGAGGCGTCGGACGACTCCCTCCTGCGTCAGCTGCAGAAGGTAATCTTCAAGGCCTGCGAGTCGGAGACGATCGATCGTTATCGCTCGGCTGCTGAACTGCACACCGCCTTATTGGAGATGCATCGGAGCTGGAAACAGCGGGAAGGGGAGACCCGGAGCGATTAAGAAAATCATCGCTTTGAGGCGTGCCGCGTGGCAGATCAACCGGGTCATGCGCAGCCCGCCGCGGGGCGGGTTGTTCCATGCTGCGTGAAATCAACGTTTTGCGCCGACCGACCCAGCGATGAGCAAACCGAAGACATTACGATTTGGGCTGCCCAAAGGCAGCCTGCAGGAAGCCACTTTGGAGAAGATGGCCAAGGCGGGCTTTAACATCTCCGTCAGCAGTCGCTCCTACATTCCCTACGTGGACGACGACGAGATGGAAGTTCGCTTGATCCGCGCCCAGGAGATCAGCCGCTATGTCGAGCATGGCTACCTGGACTGCGGGATTACCGGCCATGATTGGGTGGTGGAAAACGGCTCGGATGTGCGCGAAGTCGGAGAGTTTCAATTCAGCAAGGTCAGCCGCAAACCCACCCGCTGGGTCCTGGCCGTGCCGGAACACTCGCCCATCAAATCAGTCAAGGATTTGGAAGGGAAACGCATCGCGACCGAAGTGATCAACATCACGAAAAAGTACCTTCGCCAGCACGGCGTCAGCGCTGAAGTCGAGTTTTCCTGGGGCGCGACGGAGGTCAAAGCCCATGAGCTGGTGGACGCGATCGTGGAAGTGACCGAAACGGGGTCATCCCTTCGCGCCAACAAACTGCGCATTGTCGATGAGCTGCTCTCCTCCACGCCTCGATTAATCGCGAATCATTCGGCTTGGAAGGATAAGTGGAAGCGGCGCAAGATCGAAACGCTGGCGTTGCTCCTGCGGGGGGCCTTGGAAGCCGAGTCCAAAGTGGGCTTAAAAATGAACATCCAGGAAAAGCACGTGGCGCGTTTGCTGAAGAGCTTGCCCGCGCTGCGGCGCCCGACCATTGCGAATCTCAGCCAGAAGGGCTGGGTGGCGGTGGAGACGATCATCGACGAGCACATCGTGCGGGAGTTGATGCCCCAGCTCAAGGCGGCCGGGGCGGAAGGAATCATTGAATACCCCCTGAACAAGGTTGTATACTGACCGGACTTTAATCGAATCGAACACCTATGGGTTCACTGAAAAAACGTCGGAAAGCAAAAATTAACAAGCATAAGCGGCGCAAGAAGCTCCGCGCCAATCGGCACAAGAAGCGCACCTGGCAGAAGTAAACCGCCAGCCCGCTTCAACTCGAGTCAGGCGCCAACGAAACGACCGTTGGCGTCCGATGCGCGCCGCAGTAAATTCCTTCATGTCAATGCGCATCTGCCTGTGGTTCGCCACCGTTTTCCTGGGAGCGGCGCTCTCCGGTTGTGCGATGCGCTCTGCCTCACCCTCCGCCGGCCCGACAGCGGCGCCGGCGAAGACGTCCGCTGACGTCCAGGATTATTCCGACGACGCCGTCGATGCACGCACGGAAGCGCATGCTCGTTATACTGCGGCCATCCTGGACGACCTCAACGACGACCACACCAGCGCGGCCGACAATTATTACAAGGCGGCCGCGGCGAATCCCTCCGACGAGGAGCTCGTTCTGGAGGCCGCGGGGAAGCTTCTTCGGCAGAAACAAACCGAACGGGCCATCGAAGTTCTGAAAAAGTGCGCCCATCGGAGCGGATCAAGCGCGGAGATTTGGGCCCGGCTCGGCCTGGCGTATTCCGTAGCCGGACGCAAGGAACTGGCGATTGAAGCCAGTCGAACTGCCATCCGCAAGGACCCGACTTCCTTCGAAGGGTATCAGTACCTGGCGCAGCAGCATTTGCAGGGCGGCCAGAAGGAGGAGGGGATGAAGGTCTTGGACGAAGCGGCGCGCCAGCCCAAGGCAGACGCGGAGTTCCTGATCGATCTCGGCGACGCCTACCTTGCTTTCGTTCGTGGCAACGCCCCGGGCGATCCGAAAGCGAAAGCCGCCGAGGCGTTCCGGCGCGCCGCGGCCATGAACCCAACTCATCCCAATCTCCTGCAGCGGCTGGGCGATGGATTCAATCAGCTGGGAGACTCCGAGCGGGCCATTGAGTACTACACCAAACTCCTCCGAAAAGTCCCGGCTCTTACTTTTGTCCGTGACCGTTTGATCGAGCTTTATCTGAGACGGCAGGAGCGGGACAAGGCGGCGGAAGAGCTGAGAGCAGCGCTGAAGGATTCACCGGCCAATCCCCAGGCCCAATATCTCCTGGGAAGCATTTATCTTGAAGACAGGAAAATGCCGGAAGCAGAGGATTGCTTCAACAAGACGCTCGTGCTTAATCCAAGTTTCGAACCCGTCTACTATGATCTGGCCATGGTCTTAATCAGCACGGATAAGCCGCGTCAGGCCATTGAGACTCTGGACAAGGCGCGCTCCAAGTTTCAGCAGAGCTTTGTGGGCGAATTTTACACCGGTCTCGCTTATTCCCGGCTCAAGGACTACGCGGCGACGCTGAAACATTTCACCACCGCGGAGGGCCTGGCCCGCGCGACAGCGACCAACCGGCTGACGCACACGTTCTATTTTCAGGTGGGCTCCGCCTATGAACGCAATAAGAAGTTTCAGGACGCTGAAACCTATTTCCGCAAGGCGTTGGAACTTTCACCGGACTTCGCCGAGGCCCTGAATTATCTGGGCTACATGTGGGCGGACCGCGGGGAAAACCTTGAGGAGGCGCGCACCATGATTGAAAAGGCCCTCAAGCTCGAGCCCAAGAACGCCGCCTTCCTCGACAGCATGGGCTGGGTCCTCTTCAAGCTTCAGCATTCAGAGGAAGCGTTGAAATGGATTCAGCAATCGATCGAGAATACCGAGGAACCCGACGCCACGCTCTACGATCACTTGGGAGACATTTACGAACGTTTGAACAAGACCTCCATGGCTCATGAAGCCTGGAAGAAATCATTGACCATCGAGCCCAATCCCGAGGTGGAAAAGAAGCTGAAAGGCGAACGAAGCGTTCCCCAGGCTACCGTTCCGGCAGATTCTGGCCCACGGCGATGATGACGCTATGACCCGCCAGTTCCGCAAACATTACACGGTGGAGGAGGCGCGGGCATTGATGCCGAAAATCCGGGAGCATCTGGGCGAGCTCAATCACCTTCATGAGCGGGTGTCCAAGGCGGATCAAAGATTCACCCAACTGCACTCCGCGGGATGCGACCTCGGCGGCTCCAGTGTCAATGAATGGATTCGCGATCTGCTTCGCATGCGCCAGTTGTTGTATTGGTTTCAGAGCCAGGAGATCCAAATCAAGGATCTGACGCGCGGCCTGATCGATTTTCCATCGATCATGGCTGGGCGCGAGGTCTTCCTGTGCTGGGAACAGGACGAGGATGATATCGAATTTTGGCACGATCTGGAAACAGGCTTCGCCGGCAGAGAACGCCTGCCGGAAGCATGATGGGAGGGAACAAACGCCCTTACCCTTGATGGGTTGACCTTTCGTAGTTTTACTCCCTTTTCTCGTCCTCGTCCTCGTCCGTCGTCCTCATCCTCGATCTTTGTATTCTTCCTCTTTCTCGCTCGCCTCAGTGTTTGAAAAAACGGACTTGTTCAAAGTCTTCGTTTTTCGAGGACGAGGACGAGAAAAAATGAAAACTGTGCTCTGGGGTGACCTCAGGTTTGCCCCACCCTCATCGTGAGAGGCCAGACAACCAGACGCGGTTCTTTCGGATCGCCCCAATGACGTTGCAACTCCTCCGATAGCGATTCGATTGGATTGTGTCCGGTGGCCTTTATGTAGCGATTCGTCGCCGACCAAGTACTGAAATAACCAAGCAATTGTTCGAGCGTCCAGCGCGCCTCCATCCGGATGGGGGGCGGTTTCATTTCCCGAAATGGAAACGGAATCGTCCGGTAGCCTTCCTCCACCCACCTGCGCTCCGGTGGCCAGTGCGGTCCGACCGTATTCGCGTAAAAGTTTTGTACGATGTCATTCACCGCGCCGGTTTCCAGTTCGTTGATGCCGTAAGCCCAGACGGCAACCACTCCACCGGGACGCAACACCCTCTTGGATTCCGCATGGAACCGATCGAATTGAAACCAGTGAAAGGCCTGAGCCACCGTCACCAGGGAAACGGATTGGTCGGGCAACCCGCTTTCTTCCGCCGTGGCAACGCGATAGTCGATGTTGGGACGCGGCGCGGCCGATGCGATCTGTTCACGACTCGCGTCCGTGGCGATGACCTTGTCGAATTTTCGGGCCAAATCCACGGACGCCTGCCCGTTCCCGGCCGCACAATCCCAAACCGTGGAACTTCGCGGCACCAGAGTCGCGAGATAATCGAAGAGCGCCTCAGGATAATGCGGACGAAAACCCGCATACCGACTGGCGAAACTTGAGAAATGGTCGGAGAACGAATTGCTCATAATCAAACCAGGCCACACTAACCGCGCCCGCCGCAAAAGTCCTGCCCCAAGTTGATGCCAGTTGCGGTCCCGGGCGTCGCGTCCTAAGTAGTCCCCCCTTTCGCTCCAAGAGCTTAATGACGACCCCTTTATCATCGGACCCCCCTCCATGAGTTCAGCCAAAAATTCAACACTTTTCTTCTTTCGCCGGGCGGGTCAGTTAAATGACAAAAAAATAAAATCGTCCTCCGCAAAGCCGTCTGCTAGACTCGGGGCGCAATGAAGAACAAGCCCCGAAAGGCCCGGGTCCTGCTCCAGCCGCTCGAATGCGGCCAAGTCTGGCAGCTACCAGATTCGCGACTTGAGATCGGTCTCGTTGGCAAGACGTTGGTCCATTACAAACATTTCAAAGGCGACATGAAACGGTCCCCTGGCGCCCTCTTGAATAAAGAGGCGATGCAGAAATTCCTGCGGGAGAACCACGCCATTTTGGTGACCCGGCAGACCACCCTCACCCGCGCGCTGACCCGCTAATCGCGGGCAACCCTATCCTCCGCCCACGCGAGACCGCCACGCCCGGCGGGCGCGACGTATCCAATGCCCAAACCGTAGGGGCAGCGGGTTCCCATTGCCTTTCTCCAGAGGCGATCAGTAACATCCGCGCCCATGCAGCCCAAGGTGAAGGAACTGACATTGCGCGGCCTGGTTCTTGGCGCGCTTATCACCACCGTATTTACCGCGGCCAATGTCTACATTGGCCTTAAGGTCGGGCTGACGTTTGCCTCGTCGATTCCCGCCGCTGTCATTTCCATGGCGGTGTTGAGCCGCGTACGCGACTCATCGATTCTCGAGAATAACATCGTGCAGACCGTCGCATCCGCTGCGGGCACGCTGTCAGCGATCATCTTTGTTCTCCCGGGCCTGGTCATCGTGGGATGGTGGACAGGTTTTCCGTTCTGGCAGTCCTTCCTGATTTGCGTAAGTGGCGGCGTCCTCGGCGTGCTGTTCACCATACCCTTGCGTCGCGCTTTGGTAACGCATTCCGATTTGCCGTACCCGGAAGGCGTCGCTGCGGCCGAAGTCCTGAAAGTCGGCTCGGGCGCGCGCGGCGAAGCGAGCAGCGACGCAACCGGCGATGCCATCGCCTCACGGGAAGGATTGTTCGCGGTCGTTCTTGGCACCGTGGCCTCGGCGGGATGGGCGATCCTTGGCGCGACACAAATTGTCGCGCTTGAAATCTCCAAGATCTTCCACCTAACGAGCAGAGCCGCGAGCGGCTACCAAATCGGCTGGTCGGTGGCGCTGCTGGGGGCGGGGCATTTGGTCGGGTTATCGGTGGGCATGGCGATGCTCGCCGGCTTGCTTATCGCATGGGCCGTGGCTGTTCCGATTCTCACCCATCTTAGTCCCGCAGCTGCCGGGATCGATCTGGAGGCGCATACCATGGGGATCTGGAAGCACCAGGTGCGCTTCATCGGTGCGGGTGCCATCGGCGTTTCGGCGATTTGGACCCTGGCCCGGCTCGCCAAGCCAGTGGTGAGCGGGCTCGTCGCCGCGGTGTCTGCGACCCGCGCAACGGCCACTGGAAATGATCTCGACCGGGATCTGCATCCAAAATGGATTCTCCTGCTGACGGCGGCCTGTCTCGCAGTAGCCGGGGGCTTGAGTTACACGTTCGCCCATGCAACCGCCTTAAGTCCGCACGCCACGATGCTGACGGCGATTGCCGTCCCTTTCGTGTTCATCGTGGGATTTCTCATCGCCGGTGTGTGTGGTTACATGGCCGGATTAATTGGCGCCTCCAACAGCCCTATTTCCGGCGTCGGGATTCTGGCCATCGTAACCTGCGCCTCCATTCTGGTTGCCGTGATGCAGCCGGCAGCGGATTTACGACCGGTCCTGGTGGCGTTCTCTCTGTTTGTCACCGCGATCGTGTTCGCCTGCGCCACGATTTCAAATGACAACCTCCAGGACCTGAAGACGGGACAACTTGTCGGGGCGTCACCGTGGCGCCAGCAGGTGGCGCTCATTGTCGGGGTCATTGCCGGTGCAGCGGTTATCCCCTCCGTCTTGAATCTTCTGGCAAAAGCGTACGGGTTCGCCGGCGCGCCGAACGTCGGCCAGAAACCGTTGGCCGCCCCCCAGGCCACGTTAATCTCAGCCCTTGCCCAAGGTGTAATTGGCGGCAATCTCGATTGGGGAATGATCGGCATCGGCGCGCTGGTCGGCGTTCTTCTCATTGCGCTCGACTCGACTCTCAAACTGACGAAACGCATGAGCCTTCCGCCCCTCGCCGTCGGCATCGGCATCTACCTTCCAATGTCGGCGACCTTCGCCGTGGTCCTCGGAGCCGTCATCGGGCATTGGTATAACCGATGGACGAAAAAAACTTCGTCGCCCGATCACGCCGAACGCCTCGGGACCTTGGTCGCGTCGGGACTAATCGTGGGTGAAAGCCTTTTTGGCGTGATCAACGCCGGGCTGATTGTCGGCTTGGGGAAGGACAATCCCCTCGGGCTTGTTCCCGCGACGTTTGCGCCCGCGAATCTTTTGGGACTGATCGGTTTCGCCGGACTGGTCGTGTTTCTTTACGGCTGGCTCATGAAAAAGCCCCGGTGAGCCCGTTGCGTTTGCCGGCCATCTCGCCCTTCTCCTGCCTTGTTGACTATTCCTTCGGCTCCGCAGTGGCTGTTCAGCAAGGAAGATGGAACGACGTGCCATCTCAAGTGGGCCGCGAATCCCGAGCAGGCAATAAAGGGCTACCGTGTCTATCGCATGGATGGGCGCTATGATAAGGACGCCATTCCACGATTGACGCCTGATCCGATCACGGGCACGAGCTACGCCGACACCACCGCGGGGAAATCGTCGCGTCGTTATAATGTCGTGGCGGTGGACGCGTTGGGCCAAGAGGGGTTTCCGTCCGCGCCGGTTTGGTTCGAACGTGAGTGGAAGCAGTACTACAAGCCGTTCGTTGGAGAATGGCACCAGTGAGGGGATTTTGGATTTTTGAGTTTTGATTTGCGATTGGTGGCTTTTCGCGTCCGGTGGACACCCTCGAAAGACTGACACCAGACAGCGTTGGATTTGGGCCCCAGTTCATTCCGCGCCGCCCATCTTAAAACTGCCGCCAGCCAAATCGTACAATCGCCGGGTCCGATCGAATGCAGCCGGCTGCACACTCTTAATCTCGAGCCGCCGTGGAGCCACCATCCCCAATGCCTCCGGGATATCCACCACGCGAAGCACATTCAGGAAAACGGGCCCTTCCCGATGGGAGATCGGCGGCTCGATCACTGTCACTTCCGCCAATCGCGGTTCCAGCAACGCGGCGTAGGCCGCCAAAACACCCGCCCGTCCACGACCCATGATTCGCAAAGCTTTCGCGCCCGTGACGTGATCCATGATGTTCGAGGCCACGACCAGCACGTCCAGCAACCGGCCGGTATCCACAGTTCCTCCCAGCAACGCCAGCGATCTCCGGATGTAATACGGAGAAGGATCGCTCCACCGGCTCGGACCGGTGCCTCTCGGGGCTATCACAATCACCGACCCGTCGCCGGCAGCGCTCGTGATCCAGTCCGGCTTTGCCGCGAAAGACTCATCCTCCCCCAGGACAGCAAGAGAAAGAGTCTTGCCGGAACCGGGGTAGGATCTCCACGCCACTTCAATGCCCTGCTCGGTTGTCCATACGCCCGTCGTCGCGTCTTTCAGGGCCTGCCTCAGCAGGACCCGCTCCGCCGTTGCGGTCTCCCCCCCGGCCACCACCCGCGATGTCATCGAGGCT
>Ga0070689_100001197_pt1 | contig 16408 bp, 11 predicted proteins | sample KBSS23HmetaG_FD_64669 | JGI IMG/M metagenome (GOLD analysis project Ga0070689, IMG submission 64669) | Switchgrass rhizosphere microbial communities from Kellogg Biological Station, Michigan, USA - KBS S2-3H metaG | ecosystem: Host-associated > Plants > Roots > Rhizosphere ...
CCGTAGTGGCCGAAGTCCGCCGGCCACCAGTCCTGCGAGTCGGTCATCAGCTTGACCAGGTCCTTCTTCAGCGCCTTGTAGTCGAGGCGCTTGAACTCCTTCGCGTAGTCGAAGCCGCGGTCCATCGGGTCGGACTTCGCCGAATGCTGGCGCAGCAGCCCCAGCCGCAGTTGGTTCGGCCACCAGTCTTTGTTCGTCCTGCCGATGCCGGCGATGTGCGGACGGTTGCCCGCGCTCTGATCTTTGACGTTGGGACTCATTTCTGGCTCGCTCTCGGTCGGCAGGGTTCGGGCCGACCTCGGTTTGAAGGCTACGGATTGCGGGACTCGATTGAAGCGAGGCGCGCGGTCAGGGTCCCGCCTCACGCCCCGATTGCCCTTGCCGCTACACGGCAACAGTTGGTCGATCCGTCCCTGGTCGCCGGGCCCGACCCTTGCGTCCCGAAACCGTCGCGCACGCGCGTAGAGTCGAGACTCATGCGCCCTCGCGTTGCGGCCGCCTTCGTGGTCGGCGTCCTCATCGGCACGCTCGGTGGCCTGGTCGGCCTCGGGGGCGCCGAGTTCCGCCTGCCGCTGCTCATCGGTCTGTTCCGTTTCGCGGCCCTGGAGGCCGTGATCCTGAACAAGGCCACGAGCCTGGTCGTGGTCGCGTCGGCCCTGCCGTTCCGCGCCGCCACGGTCCCGTTCGCGGACGTTGTGTCGCACGCCGACGTGATCGCGAACCTGCTGGCGGGCAGCCTGGTCGGCGCCTGGCTCGGAGCGTCGTGGGCGACGCGGATCGAGTCGGCGAGGCTGCATCGGCTCATCGCGGTTCTCCTGGTGGCGATCGCGGTCGTGCTGATGGTCGGACACGACGCCGCGGCGGGCGCGCCGCCGCTGACGGGGGCGTGGCAGGTTGTCGCTGGCGTCGCAGCCGGGCTCGGAATCGGATCCGTCGCGTCGCTGCTCGGCGTGGCGGGTGGCGAACTGCTGATCCCCACGCTGGTCCTGCTGTTTGGCGCAGACGTCAAGCTCGCTGGGAGCCTGTCGCTCGCCGTGAGCCTGCCGACCATGCTGGTCGGCTTCGCGCGGTATTCACGCGACCAGAGCTTCTCGGTGCTCGCGCGCAACCGAGCGTTCCTCTTCGTGATGGCCGTCGGCTCGATCGTCGGCGCGTTGCTCGGCGGCCTGCTGCTGGGCGTGGTGCCGGGCGCGGTGCTGCTGCCCGCGCTCGCGATCCTGCTGCTGATCTCGGCTGTGAAGGTCTGGCGCCCGTCCCAAGGCGCGGCAGCGATGCGGCCCGCTCGTTGAGCAACGCCGCCGCGGAGCCCGACCGCAGCGCAGCTGCGAAGGGCGACAGACCCAAGTCCACACGCCCCGACGGCTCTTGCCGCTGCGCGGCAAGAGTTGGTCGGGGCGAGAGGATTTGAACCTCCGACCTTTGCGTCCCGAACGCAACGCTCTACCAAGCTGAGCCACGCCCCGACCGGGCGGCGGCCTCGCGGCCGCAAGAGGGCGCGAACGGTAGCGACGGGCCGGCGGATGGTCAAGCAAGGACCCCGCCACCGCCTCTCGCTGCGGCGCAGTGCGATGCGCAGGTCCGCGATCCTGCGCCCCGCCAGCCCGACCGCGCGCCATGACTTTCCTGGCCTCGTGGCTAGCATCGCCTCGCCGTTTCCCGCCAGTCGTCCCGCGCATGCGCAATCCGCTGCTGGCTCCCGAGGTCCGCGAACTCCTGCAGGAAGGCAGGACCGACGACCTCGTGTCGGTGCTGCGCGAAATGCACCCGAGCGACGCGGCATCGATCCTGTCGGCGCTGGAATGCGACGAGGTCGTGCAAGTGATGTCGCTGCTGCCGCTCGAACTCGAGCGCGACGTGTTCGGCTACCTGGAACCCGACATGCAGGAGGCGTTCGCGGTCGGCGCCGGCCGCGAGCGCATCAAGAACGTGCTGCTGTCGACCTTCAGCGACGACCGCGCGGCGTTTCTCGACCGCCTCGACGAGCGCGTGCGCGAGAAGCTGCTGCCGCTGCTGTCGAACGCGGCGCGCGAGGATCTGCTGCGCCGCAGCACGTTCCGCGAGGACCAGGTCGGCTCGTTCCTGTCGACGGACTACGCCGTGCTGAATCCGGCGCTGACGATCCGCGCGGCGATCGCGGAGCTGCGGCGCCAGGCGCCGAGCAAGGAGACGATCTACTACAGCTACGTCGTCGACCGCATTGGCACACTGGTCGGCTTCGTGTCGCTGCGCGACCTGATCCTCGCGGCCGAAACGCAGACGGTCGGCGAGATCATGAAGACCGACGTGGTCGCGACGACGCCCGACGCCGACCAGGAACAGGCCGCGCGGCTGATCCGCGACTACGACCTGATCGCGCTGCCGGTCGTCGACGCGCAGCGGCGTCTGATCGGCATCGTCACGCACGACGACGCCGTCGACATCGTCGAGGAGGAGGCCGAAGAGGACATCGCGAAGATGGCCGGCGTCACGGGCGAGAGCGAGGGCGAGGACTACCTCGGCGAACCGGTGTGGCGGCAGTTCCGCCGCCGCGCGCCGGTGATCTGCCTGCTGGCACTGTTCTGGCTGGTGACGGCGTCGGTCATCAAGGGCTTCGAGAAGCAGCTCGCCGGCGACTCGCTGCTGGTCGCGCTGATGCCGATGGTGATGGCGATCGGCGGCATGGTCGGCAGCCAGGCCAGCACGCTGATCGTGCGCGCCGTCTCCACGGGCACGCTGTCGGGCGCGATCTGGCCGGTGCTCTGGAAGGAGATCCGCGTCAGCCTCGCGCTCGCGCTGCTGCTGGCGGTGATCGCGTTCGGCAACGCGTGGTTGCTGCAGCGCTTCACCGACTCGGAGAAGCCACTCGACGCGACGATGCACATCGCGACCGTGATCGGCATCGCGATGTCGGCCGACGTGCTGTTCGCCGCCGTACTCGGCGCGGCGATCCCGTACCTCGTGAAGGTGCTGCGCATCGACCCGGCGCTGATCAGCACGCCCGCGGTCACGGCGCTGACCGACCTGACCGGCGCGGCGATCTACCTCGTGCTCGTCACGCTGATGCTGCGCAGCGCGTGAGCGCAGCGGTCACGGCTCCGGCAGGCCGACGTCGCCCTCGACCGGCTTGTCCTCGCCGGCCGCGACCAGGCGCTTGAGCTGCACGCGGAACTCGCCGCGTTCCTCGGGTTCGGCCGCGCGCCAGCGGCTCTGCTGCCGCCGCCGGTCGATCGCCGAGCCCTGCATCATGACCGACGTCACGTGCCGCGCCTGCGGCGTGAACACGTGCACGCGGCCCTTGGGGCCGACCACGACGATGGTGCCCTTCTCGGTGTCCCACAGGATCGCGTCGTCGGCGGCCTCGCCGGCATCGGGATAGGCGCGCGGCGTCGGCCGCTGGCCCTCCTCGCTGCGCGCCAGCGCGTGCTGCGTGCGGCGCCCCGTGCTGCGCGCGCGCCCCGCGAGCTTCTGCGCGAGGTCCTGCAGCAGCGGCAGCACGAACGCCTCGTCGTCGACCTCGCCGTTGTGCTCCTTGCCCTGCAGGCGCAGCGACTCGGCATCGAGGTGACGCTGGAACCGGCTCAGGATGTTGAGCACGCCGGGGTCGGCGAGGTCCATCAGGTCGACCTTGCCGACCACGTGCAGCCGCAGCCGCGGCTTGCCTTCGAGGGTCTTGCCGCGCAGCAGCTGGAAGCTGAACGCGCACTTCTGCTCGGCGCCGAGCACGCGGAACAGGCCGGCGTCGACCTGGCCGAGGATCTTGAACACCGCCGACTCGCCGCCGAACTCGGCGAGTTGCTGCGTGCGCAGCACGCGGCCCATCGTCACGTGCGTCAGGATGCGCTCGTCGCCGGCGAGCAGCTGGTCGATGCCGGCGTCCTTGCGTTCGATCGCCATCGTGACGAAGTCGCTGAACACGGGCCGGCCCGTCGAGTTGTAGCCCTCGAACACCTGCCGCGGCTCGGTGGGCCGCGCGTGCTCGACCTCGGCGCTGCCGCTGAAGTAGCAGAACACCGCGCCGGGCCGCAGCGCGCGCTCGTGCTCGCGCACTTCGCGCACGCGCTGCAGGATCTGCTCGACCGCGGCGGTCGCCGCGCCGCGCACGTCGGCGTTCTGGTCGAGCGGGATGCGCAGTTGCAGGTCGAGGTACCGCGGCACGCTGAACGGATCGACGCCTTCGATCTTCAGCAGCGACTGCGCCATCTCGCTCAGCGCCCGCATCGCCAGCAGCGCACCGTGCGGCGTGCCACGGCCGCGCTCGCGGTCGCGCTCACGCTCGCGTTCGAAGCGCTCGCGCCGCGACGGGCGCTCGCCGCGTTCGCGCGGCGGTTGCGGACGCCGCTGCTCCGGCGGCACCGCGGCCGGCCGCTGCGGCGCGGCCGGGTGACCCGGCGGCAACGGTGGTCCCTGCAGCGCGCCGTCCGGTTCGCCATCGCGGTGCCCGCGGCCGCGGCGGCGCCGGCGCCGGCGGCGGCGCTCGCCGTCGGGTCCGGTCGCGGACGCATTGCCCGGCTCGCCAGCCGGCGCGTCGTCGTGCTCGCCGTCCCCGCCGACGCCGTTGCCCCCGTCGCCCGTGGCCGACGGAGCTGTCGGCGCGACCGCCGGCTCGTTCGCCGGTTCACCGCCAGCGCCGTGCGGTTCGACGCGAAGCGGCTCGCCAGCATGCGCGCTGGCCGTGAGGTCCGGCTGCAGGGGATCGTTCACGGGGCGGAACACGATCCCGTTCCGAACGCCCCGCGGCAAGGGCTCAGCGCGCATTTCCCTTCGCCGCGCGCGCCTGATTGAATCGCCGGGCCATGGGACGCGTCCACGATTCGATCCTCTCCTGCGTCGGCGGCACGCCGGTAGTCCGCCTGGACCGCGTGGGCCGCGGCCTGCCGATCGAACTGTTCGGCAAGTGCGAGTTCCTGAACCCCGGCGGCTCGGTCAAGGACCGCATCGGGGTCCGCATGCTGCTCGACGCCGAGCAGCAGGGCCGCATCAAACCCGGCGACACGCTGATCGAACCGACCTCCGGCAACACCGGCATCGGCATCGCCCTGGCCGGCGCCGTGCGCGGCTACCGCGTCATCATCACGATGCCGGAGAAGATGTCGCGCGAGAAGCAGGTCGTGCTGGAGGCGCTCGGCGCCGAGATCATCCGCACGCCGACCGAGGCCGCGTGGGACGCGCCCGAGAGCCACATCGGCGTGGCGCGGCGCCTCAAACAGGTGATCCCGAACTCGCACATCCTCGACCAGTACTCGAACCCGTCGAACCCGCAGGCGCACGACGACGGCACCGGCCGCGAGATCGTCGAGCAGGTTGATGGCAAGCTCGACGCGATCGTCATGACGGCGGGCACCGGCGGCACGATCACCGGCGTCGCGCGCCACCTCAAACGCGCGATCCCGAACTGCAAGGTGATCGGCGTCGATCCCGAGGGTTCGATCCTCGCCGGCCCGGGCCCGATCAAGTCCTACAAGGTCGAAGGCATCGGCTACGACTTCATCCCCGACGTGCTCGACGTGAAGCTCGTCGACCGCTGGGTCAAGAGCAACGACAAGGACAGCTTCCGCGTCGCGCGCCAGCTGATCCGCCAGGAGGGCCTGCTGGTCGGCGGCAGCAGCGGTTCGTGCGTGTGGGCCGCGATGCAGGTCGCCAAGGACTTCAAGAAGGGCGCGCGCGTGCTCTGCCTGCTGCCCGACTCGATCCGCAACTACCTGACCAAGTTCGTCGACGACCGCTGGATGCGCGAGAACGGCTTCCTCGAGGAGGACTGGGCGATCGGCACCATCGACGAACTGCTGCGCGCGATGCCGCGCCGCGAGGTCGTGACGGTCGACGTCGGCGACCAGCTGCACAAGGCCGTCGCGTTGTTCAAGGAGCGCGGCTTCTCGCAGCTGCCGGTGACCGACCAGGGCGTGCTGGCCGGCATCCTGACCGAGGCGGACGCACTGCGCGGCCTGGTCGAGGGCAACGCGACCGCGAAGACCTCGATCGCCGAGGTCATGGTGCGCAAGGTGTCGACGATCGCGCCGCACGCGCCTGCATCCGAACTGCCGCGCATCTTCGAGCGCGGCGAGATCGCGCTCGTCGTCGACGACCGCCGCCGCGTGCTGGGGCTGATCACCAAGCTCGACATGATCGAGCACCTGACGCGCCGCCCTGCGGTCTGAGCGGCGAGTGACCGCGCTCCAGGACGCGCCGCCGCGCCGCGCGCTGCCGTGGTGGCCGCTCGCCATCGGCGCGGTGGCGCTGCTGCGCCTGCTGTTCCTCGATGCCGACCCGGCGCCGTCGATGCCGGACCCGACGATCATGGACGAAGCCCTGTGGGCCGACTCGGCGCGCGGCGCGCTGTGGTTCCCGGAGGGCTGGTTCGCGGACGACCTCGGCAACGCGTACCTCGTCGCACCCCTCTACACCTGGCTGCTGCACGGCATCTACCAGCTGCTCGGCATCGGCCTGTGGCAGACGCGGCTGCTCAGCGCGCTCGCGAGCATCGGCACGGCGGCGCTCGCCGGCGCGATGGTGCGCCGGCGCCACGGCCACGGCACCGCGGCGCTCGCCACGCTGCTGGTCGGCGTCTGCCCGCTGCTCGACCAGCACGGCCGCTTCGCGCTGCTCGAGAGCACGCAGTCGTTCTTCCTGCTCGCCTCGTTCGCGCTGCTGTTCGCCGCCCGCCGTGCCGCGTGGCAGGCCGCACTCGCGGGCGCCGCGATGGGCGCGGCCATGCTCGTCAAGCCGAACTCGGCGACGTTCGGTGCGCTGCCGTTCGCCCTGGCGTGGCTGCTCGAATGGCGCGCCGACGTGCGCGCCGCGCGCCCCGGGGTCGCGCGCGCGCGCCTTTGCGCCACGGCAGCATGTGTGGCCGGCGGCGCCACGGTGCTGCTCGGACTCGGCCTGCCGGTCTGGCTCGCGCACTGGGACGCGTTCACGGCGACGCTGCAGTACGAGAGCGGCGAAGCGAACTGGCGGCTCGGCGAGCACCTGCTGCGCCTGGGCGTGGCCGGCGCGCGCGAGCAGGCCCCCGGCGTGCAGCGGCTGTCGGCGTTGCTGCGGCACGCGCCGCTGCTCGCGCTCGGCACCTGGCTGCTGCTGCTGCGGCGCGCCGGCGGCAGTTCGCTGCCGGACTGGCCGGCCTCGCGACCGCTGTGGGTCTGGTTCGCCACCGGCATGGTCGTGCAGGAGACCAGCTACGACCACGTCGCGCGGCGCCTGGTGCTGCTGCTGCCGGCGATGGCGATCCTGTGCGCGACCGCGTTCGCGCAGCGCCGGGCCGCCGCGGCGGCGACGCGGCCGTGGCCGGCCTTGCTGCGCTGGCTGCTGCTCGTCGCTCCGTTCGTGCTGCTGCTGAAGCCGTCGCTCGCCAACTGGCTGGGGCCCGCGATCGCCGCGCTCGACCCGTCGCTGGCCGCCGCGACTGCGTGCCGCGCCGGCGGGCTGCTCGTGCTGCTGCTGCTCGCGTTGCTGCCGATGCTGCTACGCCGCCGCGACCCAACCGGCTGGTACCGGCGCGTGCGCGCCGTCGCACCGCTGCTGCTCGCGGCCGCAGCCGTCAGCGAGGTCGTGCGCCTGTCGGCGCTGCCACCGAACGAATGGACGATCGTCGCGGCGCAGCAGCGCATGCGGCCGCTCGTCGAAGCCGGCGAAGTCGTGCTCGGCGACAACGCGGCGATCGTCCTGCAGACCGCACGAGTGCGTACCGTGCGCCGCGTGATCGCCGGCGCGCGTTACTCGTCGCCGCGGCCGAATGCCGATGTCGCCGAGCGTTTGCGGCCGCGCTACGTGCTCGACTACAAGGCGCCGGCGCTGCGCGAATTCGCCGACCTGACGGCGTCCGGCTTCGAGGTGATCGGCGAGGTAGGCTTGCTGCGCGAGACCGCAGGAATGCACCGCTTCGAGCTCCAGCTCTGGCGGCGACGCTGACCTCCCCGGGTCGGCGAGGTCCGAGGGCTCGCGTCCCCCGCCCTCTCCCCGCCCGCCATGCCAAAGGCCGCCCTGAGCTACATCGTGGCCGCAGTCTGCGCCGCGCCCGTCTGCGCCCAGCTCGGCGTCGTTGCCGTGCAGCCGGCGAACGGCCGCATCGACCCCAGCGCGGCGATCGCGATCACGTTCGACGCGCCGATCAACGCGGCGTCGGTGACGGCGATCTCGTTCTCGGTGCAGGGCACGTGGAGCGGCCCGGGCCGCGGCGTGCGCACGCTGTCGCCGGACCAGCGCACGATCCGCTTCGAGCCGACGCGGCCGTTCTTCGCCGGCGAACTGGTGTCGATCGACCTGTCGCGCGCGATCACCGCCAGCAACGGCACCGCGCTGCCGGCCGGCCGCCGGTTCGAGGCCTGGGTCAGGTCCGCGCCGGGCACGCGCACGTTCAGCAACGTCGCGACGCTGCCGCTGCGGCAGGCCGGCGAGGGCCGCATCGGCACCTACGGCATCTTCGCCGGCGACGTCGACGGCGACGGGTCGCCCGACATCACGTCGATGAACGAGATCAGCAACGACATCCGCGTGCAGCACAACTCGGGCTGCGGCACGTTCGCGCCGCTGCTGACCGTCGGCAACCCGGGCCAGTGGCCGAGCCCCAACGAGGGCGCCGACTTCGACCGCGACGGCCGCATCGACCTCGTCACCGGCAACCAGAACGGCGGCGCGGTGTCGGTGTATCGCAACGACGGCGCGGGCTCGTTCCTGCCGCCGGCCGTCTATGCGACCGCCGGCTACGTGCACGGCGTCGCGACCGCGGACTTCAACGGCGACGGCTGGTTCGACGTCGCCGCGCCGAACGGCAGCAACGTCAGCGTCTTCCTGAACCTCGGCAACGGCTCGCTCGGCCCGCCCGTGACCTACGACGCGGGCGGCAACGGCGAGGACAACGTGTCGGCGTGCGACGTCGACGGTGACCACGTCGTCGATCTCGTGGTCGGCAACGTGTTCTCGAACAACATGGGCGTACTGCACGGTGTCGGCAACGGCACGTTCGTGCTCTTGGGAACGTTCCCGACCGGAGGCCAGCCGTTCCATCAGGCCTGCGGCGACTGCAACGGCGACGGCAGGGTCGACATCCTGTTCGCCAACCGCGGCACCGACACGTTCGCGGTGCTGTTCGGCGACGGCGCCGGCGGCTTCGCGCCCGCGGTCACCTACCCGGTCGGCCAGACCCCGGCGGCGATCGACGTCGGCGACATCGACGGCGACGGCGACCTCGACTGCATCGTCGCCAACTACTCGAGCGCCGACTACACGCTGTGGTGGAACCGCGGCGACGGCGTGTTCGTGCAGCCGCTGACGCTCGCGGCGGCGCAGGCCGGTTCGTGCAGCACGCTGGTCGACTTCGACCGCGACGGCATCGTCGACATCATCGGCGCCGACGAGAACGCCGACGTCGCGATCCTCTACCGGCAGCTCGGCGCCGCGGCGCCGACCGCGCAGCCGCCGTCGTGCGCGGCCACGCTGCGCGTCGAGCAACGTGGCGACCGCGCCGGCTACGGCGGCACGCCGGCGCAGCCGGTGCGGCTCGGTGCGCGCATCTCGATCGGCGTGAGTGCCCCGGACGGGGCGCTCGCGGCGGTCGCGTTCGGGCCGCCGTGGCCGCCCGGTTTCGCGGTCCCCGGCGCCGGCCTCATCGGCATCGACCTGTCGGTGCCACCCTACTTCGAGCTCTACTGGCTCGATGGCAACGGCGAGCTGACGCTGCAGATGTCGGTGCCGGCGGCCCTGCCGCCCGGCCTGCTCGTCGCGCTGCAGGCTGCGGTCGACCAGCAGGGCCAGGGCTTCGTGCTGTCGAACCCGCAGACCGTCATGCTGGTGCCCTGACGTCCCCACCGCGCCGGCCACCGCGCGCGCCTTGCAAAGTCCCTGCCAACCGCGGCGCCAGGGGCTATGCTGTCCTGGTCGCAAGTCCCGTGCCCGGCGCCCGCCCCGGCGCCGCGCACCGGCGGTCGACCCTTCCCTTCAGCGGACAACCACCTGTGTCGTCGATGCGCCTAGGCCTGAGCCAGAGCCTGCGGACCGAGCAACGCCTGGTCCAGTCGCCCCAGATGATCCAGGCGATGCAGATCCTGCAGACGCCACTGCTGGAGCTGAAGGACCAGATCGAACAGGAGATGCAGGAGAACGTGTTCCTCGAGCTGAAGGAGGAGCACGAGGACGACCGGCAGGCACCGGCCGAGCTGCCGTCGGGGCTCGAGGAGAAGCTGCAGCGCCAGTTCGCCGAGCAGCTCGACCAGCTCGAGCAGCGCATGGCGCCGATGCCCCGCACCGGCAGTGGCCACGGCGGCGGCAGCAGCAGCGACGAGGAGGACCGCAAGCAGGCGGCGCTGAACAACGCGCCGGGCCACGACCTGTCGCTGCCCGAGCACCTGCTGTCGCAGGCGCGCCTGCTCCCTCTGTCCGCCGACCAGATGCGCGTCGTCGAGCACGTCGTGTTCTCGCTCGACGGCGACGCGAAGCTCGCCGAGACCGCCGAGCAGATCGCGCAGTACCTGCTGTTGCCGCTGCCGCTCGCCGAGGAGGCGATCGCGATCGTGCGCTCACTGGAGCCGGCCGGCATCGCCGCGCGCGACCTGCGCGACCGGCTGCTGATGCAGCTCGACCGGCTCGGCTACGTGCGGCCGCTGACGCGCCTGCTGGTCGACCAGCACCTCGAGGACCTCGCGCGCAACAAGCTGCCGAAGATCGCCAAGGACACCGGCGCGTCGATCGACGACATCAAGGAGAGCTGGGACTTCCTGCGCGCGAAGTGCAATCCGCACCCGGCCAGCGACTTCGCGCACCTGGCCAACACCGGCGTCGTGCCGGACGTCGTCGTCACCGAGGACGACGGCCGCTTCGAGGTCAAGTCGCAGCGCGGCTCGATCCCCGAGCTGTCGCTGTCGCCGCGCTACCGCGACCTGCTGAAGGAAGCCAAGCACGACCCCAAGATCTACGAGTACCTGCGCCGCAAGATCGAGTCGGCGAAGTGGTTCATCGAGGCCGTGCACCAGCGCCAGAACACCATCGAACGCATCGCCGGCGAGGTCGTGCGCCGCCAGGAGGGCTTCCTGCGGCACGGCGTGCAGCACCTGAAGCCGCTGAAGATGCAGGACGTCGCCGACACCGTCGGCGTGCACATCTCGACGGTCAGCCGCGCGATCTCCGGCAAGTACATCCAGACACCGCAGGGCATCTTCGACATGAAGCGCTTCTTCAGCGGCGGCACGCAGGCCGACAGCGGCGAGATGGTGTCGCAGCAGGCGGTCAAGGACACGCTGAAGCAGATCGTCGAGGGCGAGGACAAGCAGAACCCGCTCAGCGACGACCAGCTGGTCGAAGTGCTGGGCAAGAGCGGCGTGCACATCGCGCGGCGCACGGTGACGAAATACCGCAAGGCGCTCGGCATCGACTCCAGCACGCGGCGCAAGGAATTCTGAGGCGCGGCACCAGCGGAACCGTTGGCAGCGCCCGCACCGCCGCTATCCTGTTCGCCCCGCAGTCCGGCCGGCTGCCGACGCCGGCGCAACCAGCCAACCACCCCACGACCCATGGCGATCCGCGTCTCCGAGGCCAAGAAGGGCATGGTCATCCGCTACGAGGGCGACCTCTACCAGATCACCAAGTACGACCATCTCACGCCGGGCAACCTGCGCGCCATCCATCACCTCAACCTCAAGCACCTGAAGAACGGACGGCAGAAGGAGGTGCGCATGAAGACGAGCGACCAGCTCGACCTCGTCTACCTCGACGCACGCGGCTCGCAGTACCTGTTCAAGGACTCGCTCGGCTACACCTTCATGGACAGCGAGAACTACGAGCAGTTCGTCCTCAGCGCCGACGTGATCGGCGAGTCGATGCAGTACATCACCGAGAACAGCAACGTCACGGTCGTGTTCTGCGAGGGCGAGGCGCTGACCGTGCAGCTGCCGCCCGTCGTCGAGCTCGAGGTCGTCGAGACCGAGCAGGCCGCGCGCGGCGACACCGTCAGCAGCGTGCAGAAGCCCGCGAAGCTCAGCACCGGCCTCGAGATCAAGGTGCCGGCGCACATCAAGACCGGCGAGAAGGTCAGGGTCAGCACCGAAACCGGCGAGTTCCAGGGGCGCGCCTGATGACCGCCGTGCGGCTGATCGCGCGCCTGCTCGCGGTGGTGCTGATCGCGATCGGCACCGGCTTCATCGCCTACGGCGCCGCGGTCGACGCCGCGAGCTTCCACGCGCCGGCCGGCATCACGATCCTCTACGGGCCGGCGGAGACGCTGGCGTGGGGCGTCGGCATGCTGATCGGCGGCGTGCTGTTCCTCGGCGCGTTCGGCCTGCGCGCGCCCCAGTTCGACAAGCCCGGCAAGCCGTAGCCGCCGCGCCGGGCTGCGACGCGCGCCTACTGGGCGCCCAGCCCCAGCCGCCGCAGCACCTCACCGCGCGGCAGCGCGTGCTGCGCGCACAGCCGGCGCAGCTCGTCGTCCTCGGGGCGCGCGACGACGGCACCCGACGGCAGCCGCGCGCACTTGAACTGCACGGCGCCGAGCGGCGTCGCGCGCGACTCGGACCAGCGCTCCAGCACGGCGCGGTCGACGGCGTGGCGGCGCACGCCGAGCGTCGACGACTCCTCGAGCAGGAACGTCGCCATAGCGTCGGCGCGCGCGTCGTCGGCGAGCACGGTCAGCAGCCAGCCGGGCCGCCCCTTCTTCATCTGCACGGGCGTCACGAACGCATCGGTGGCGCCGCGCGCGAGCGCTTCGTCGACGACGAAGCCGAGCTGCTCGCCGGTGGCGGTGTCGAGGTGGCACTGCAGCTCGACCAGTTGTGTCGCCGAACCCGGTGCGCGCAGGTCGCCGACCGTGAGCCGCAGCAGGTTCGGCAGCGCCGCGTCGTCGCGCGTGCCGGCGCCGTAGCCGGCGCGTCCGGGCACCCACAGCAGGCGCGGCTCGAACTCGTGCACCAGCACCTTCAGCAGCGCGGCGCCGGTCGGCGTCGTGCGTTCGCCGACGAGCCCGCCCTGCCGCACGGGCATGCCGGCCAGCAGTTCGAGCGTCGCCGGCGCCGGTACCGGCAGCACGCCGTGCGCGCTGCGCACCGTGCCGGAGCCGACCGCCACCGCCGACGCGTACAGCCGTTCGAGCCCGAGCAGATGCGTGCCGAGGCACGCGCAGACGATGTCGACGATGGTGTCCTCGGCGCCGACTTCGTGGAAGTGCACCTGCGCGGGCGTCGTCGCGTGCGCGCGCGCCTCGACTTCGGCGATCGCGAGGAACACGCGCCGGCACTGGTCCGCCACGGCGGCCGGCAGGCGCGCGCGCTGCACGATCGCGAGTACGTCGTCGAGCCGGCGGTGGACGTGCGCGACCGCGGTGGCCTTGCGCAGCGGTGACGCCGCGAGCGGCCGCAGCCGCTGCGGCGAATCCGCTTCGTCGGCGAGCGCGCGGCCCGGCTCGCGACCGTCGACCTCGACCACGAACCGCGTGCCGGCGAGGCCGGCGCGCAGCACGCGTTCGCTGCGGACCGTCAGCCCCGGCAACTCGAGTGCCGCCACTGCTGCGGCGAGGTCCGGCAGCGGCAGCCCGGCGTCGAGCAGCGCGCCGACCCACATGTCTCCAGAGACGCCGGAGAAACAGTCGAGGTAGCCGATGCGCATCGCGGGGTTCGGGGCCAGGAACGGACTTTGCTCCGGGGCCGACGCTACACTACCGCCCGTCCGCCCGGCAGGAACGTGCGGCCCCGAACGGGCCGTGGCCCCTGCGGCGGAGCCGGGCTGTGCGACTGCGCACGCCGAACCATGAGCACGACCCGACACGGATCCGCAGCCGACGCTCGCCCGCCGCGCGTTCCCGCTCGGCGACGCTGGCGCGCGGCCATGGTGTTGCTCCTGCCGCCTGCGTTCCTGCCGCTGGCGGCGCCCGCGCAGGCCCCGGCACAAGATCCCATGTCGCGGCTGCTCTATGCGGATGCCGCGCACTTCGTCGCGTCGCCGAGCGCCGAGGTCCGCGGCGAGGCGGCGCTGGTGCTGGCGGCCTCCGGCGACGCGCGCAACTACGACGCGATCCTGGCGGTCGCGCGCGACCCGGCGCCCGAGGCGCACCTGCGCGGCCTGCTCGCGCTCGGCTACCTCGGCGATCCCGGCGCGCAGAACGCGCTCGACACGGTGCTCGAAGCGAGTGCGTCGCGCGTGCGGCCGGACGGTGTGGCGGCGGCGTTCGCGCTCGGCCTGCTGCCCGACGACCACGCGGCGGCCGCGGTCGCCGAGCACCTCGTGCACTTCCAGGAGTCGAGCCTCAAGCGCCAGCGCGACGCGCTGCTGGCGATGGTGACCGCCTTGGCCAGCCGCGCTGCGGCGACGCAGCAGACAGCGCTGCGGCAGCTCTACAAGGACGATTCGCTGCGCGACCCGGTCGTGCGCGCGGCGCTGCTGCTCGCGCTCGCGCACGTGCACGACGGCTTTGCAGCGGCCGAGGTCGCGCACTTGATCGGCAGCGGTTCGGTCGAGGAACGGCGCGCGCTGCTGGCGGCGATGGCGGCCGGCACGCTGGCGCCCGATGCGAGCCTGCTGCCGCAGCTCGAGCGCGTCGCGGCGCGCGACCACGACGCCGTGGTGCGGACGCGCGCGCTCGCGCTGCTGACGCGGCTGCGCCACCTGCCGGCGCTCGACCTGGCCGCACGCGCGGTGCAGGGCGAGGAGCCCGCGGAGATCGAGCAGGCCACGCGCACGATGCTGCAGCTCGGCGGCGCGCCGATGCGCCGCGCGATCGAACGGCAGATCGACTTCCTCGCCGAACCCGGCCAGGCGGCGTTGCTGCGCGGCTTCAGCGGCGCGATGTCGAGCGAGTTCGAGGCCGCCTGCCGGCAGCTCGGCGCCGACGCCAAGGCCGCGCCGCAGCTGCGCACGGCGGCCGCGCTGGCGCTGGCACACGCCGGCGCCGACGCGCGCGCGCTGCTGCAGGAACGCTTCCTCGCCGAGCACGACGCCGAGGCGCTGCGGTTGCTCGCGAAGGCGCTGGTGCAGTGCGGCCCCGAGCCCCCAGCACTGACGACACTGCACGCCGGCGACCTGCCCGACGACCTCGCCCGCGACAGCGCGCGCCTGCTGGCCCTGCTGCTCGCCGGACACCCGCAGGTGAGCCGGTTCTGCGTCGAGCAGCTGCAGCGCAAGGACCTGCCGGCCGCGAGCGCCGCGAGCATCCTGCGCGCGCTGCGCACGAGCCGGCTCGGCCAACCGGCGCCGGAGCTGTCGTCGCTGCTGCCCGAGCCCGTGCAGGCGCTGCTGCGCTGACCGGTCGGCGGCGGAATCCTGCCGCGCCGCGCTACGTGCCCATCATCCGGCGCGCGAGGTCCGTCTGCAGCAGTCCGCCGGGGTCGAGGCGCTGCTTCAGCGCGCGGAACGCCGCCACCGCCGCGTCGCCGTGCACGCGCGCGAACGACGACGCCAGCAGCACGGCGTCCTTCGCGTAGTAGAACCGTCCGCCGGCGTCGAGCACGACGTCGGCGAGCCGCTGGCACAGCTGCCACAGCTCCTGCCGCCGCCGCGGGCGCCGGCTGACCGCGAAGTCCATCGCCAGTGAGTACCCGTCGACGGCGTGCGTCATCAGGAACGGGTCGGGGCGGTGCCGCTTCAGCACGCCGAGGTACGGCACGATGCGTGCGCGCTGGCACTCCTCGATCACGGTGCGCAGCACGCGTTCGCCCTGCGCCTGCGGCACGAACGGCTGGAACTGGATCAGGCCGCCCGGCTTGGTCATCCAGTGCCAGCGCGGCACGTAGTCGAGCAGGAAGTGGAACGCGCCGTGGCTCTGCAGGTACGGCGACCGCTGGGCCTCGCGCGTGCTGAGGTGGAACTTCAGCGCGTTGACCATGCCGACGCGGCCCGCCGCGACCGCGCACCACATGCCGGGCCACAGCCAGCCCTTGGGCACGACGCCGAACAGCCGGCTCGGCACGTCCTGCAGCGCGGGATCGAACCAGCGCAGCCCCGGCGGGTCCTCACCCGGTTCGATCTGGTCGGCGCGGTGCATGACGCCGCGGCCGAGTGCAGCGCCGCGCGCGTGCAGGTCGAGCCAGCCGACCAGATAGTCGGCCTCGCCGCGCAGGTCCTCGAGCAGCTGCAGGTTGTGCTGCAGGTCGCGCGCCATGATCGCGGCGACGCGCAGGCGGCCCGAGTGCACGCGCTTGAGTTCGAGCTCGATCTCGGTGAAGCAGCCGAGCATGCCGAACCCGCCGATCGCGGCGAGGAACACGTCGGCGTTCTGCTCGCGGCTGCAGCGCAGTTCGCTGCCGTCGGGCAGCAGCAGCGTGAACGCGCGCACGTGCTCGCCGAAGGAACCGACGGCGTAGTTGTTCTTGCCGTGGATGTTCATCGCCGTCGCGCCGCCGACCGACACCGCCATCGTGCCGGGCACCACGTACGGCCAGAACCCGTAGCGGATCGAGTGCCGCCAGAGGTCGCGGATCGTCACGCCGGGCTCGACCGTGGCGATGCCGCGCTCCGGATC
>Ga0070689_100001202_pt1 | contig 16385 bp, 13 predicted proteins | sample KBSS23HmetaG_FD_64669 | JGI IMG/M metagenome (GOLD analysis project Ga0070689, IMG submission 64669) | Switchgrass rhizosphere microbial communities from Kellogg Biological Station, Michigan, USA - KBS S2-3H metaG | ecosystem: Host-associated > Plants > Roots > Rhizosphere ...
GGGAAAGCAGATGAGATCGGCACGCTCGGCTCCCGCAGCGGCGATTGCCTGCTGGGCCAACGTTACCGATTCTCCGGGAGTTGTAGGGAATCTGATGTTTGCCAGTGCGATTCGAAACATAGCCACAAAAAGGCACAAAAAGCACAAAATAGAATGGCTATATTAACCCAAAAGAAGGGAGCAACATGGGGCAAATAAAAGTCCGGGAGCATCCAATGAATCACGAGAAGTTTAGCCACAGATTTTCGCGGATGAACGCAGATCTTGATCCGCGTTCATCCGCGAAAATCTGTGGCTAATATCGAGGAAACTATCACGCCAGAATCGAACTCATCGAAGGCGGCGCATCCTCGAGGAACGTAAACGTGCCATGCTCTCGCATCTCGCGCGCGGCGCGCAGAAAGGTTCCCATAGCATAGCGCGTGAGCGCGGCGCCGACGCTGATTCGTTTGACTCCTAGATCTGAAAGCTCGTCGAGAGTAAATTGCACTCCTTTCATACCCATCAAAACATTGACCGGACGATCCAGAGAGCTGACGACCGCGGCAATATCGTCTCGAGTCGTGAGGCCGGGCGCGTAGAGCACGTCAGCACCCGCTTCCTGATACCTTTGCAAACGCTCGATGGTGTCTTTCAGATTAGGTCTGCCAACCAGGTAGTTTTCCGCGCGCGCAGTTAGTGTGAAAGGAAACGGCAGACTACGCACAGCTTCCGCTGCTGCTCTGATTCGCTCCGCAGCAAGTGCGAGGTCATAGACAGGGGCCTCGTCCTGCTTGGTCGAATCTTCGATCGAACCGCCGACAGCTCCTGTAGCGGCAGCCATTCTGATCGTTTCCGCCACGACTTCAGGTTCATCTCCGAAGCCATGTTCCATGTCGATGCTGACGGGAAGATTCGTGGCAGCGGCGAGCTCCGCGGCGTGCGCCAACGTTCCATCGCGACCGACATTGTTATCAGTCGTGCCGATTGAGAAAGCGTATCCGGCGCTGGTCGTCGCCAGCGCTTCGAAGCCAAGGTGTTCCAGGATTCGCGCGGTGCCAATGTCCCATGGGTTAGGAATGATGAACGTGCCGGCGCGCTTATGAAGTAGATCGAAAGCGACGCCCTTTTCAGCTTGGGTTAACATATGATTCCTCTATTTCGGTGGAAGACCGAAGGTCCCTTCGACTACCTGCACAAAACTTCGTTCTTCACGGAGAATGAGACGTTTGTTTTGTGCCATCGCGAAGTTGTCCATAGCTTCCGGATCTGATTTTAAACGCGTGCGATAAGTTTCATAAGCGGCGAGACTGTCGAATGCGATAAGCCCCCAGGCCACATCGTTCGTGCCTTCATGTGGCAGGAAGTAACCGACGAGGTGACCGCCGCAACGCGGAATAATGCGGCCCCAGTTCTCAGCATACTCCTTAAATGCGTCGCGCTGAAAGGGGTCGATTTGGTAACGAATGACACAGGTAATCATGATTTTCTCCTGACGATTAGTTTGGCGTGAAGCCTAGCATTGTTACCGCAAGGACAATTCGCTTATCATCAAACTATGAATGTAGAGCAATTAGATGAGATAGCGGTTTCCAGGATCGCCGGGGCCATTGGCGAGCCGGCGCGCGCTCGCATGTTGTTTTGTTTGATGGATGGTCATGCTCGCACGAGCACTGAATTAGCAATCGTCGCCGATGTTGCCACTTCAACCGCCAGCTCGCATCTCAATCGGTTGAAGGCGGAGCGACTGGTGAAGGTAATTACGCAGGGCAAGCACCGGTTCTACAGTCTGGACGGGCCGAAAGTCGCAAGAGTGCTCGAGGGTTTGAGTGTGCTGGTGGACCAACCACGCCGCAAATTCGTTCCCAACACACCAACGCGCTTGCGTGCTGCGCGCGTCTGTTATGATCACATGGCGGGTCACTTAGGCGTTTTGTTGCACGATCGGTTCAGGCAGCTGGGATGGTTAACGCACCTGTCAACTGCTGGCGACGATTCTTACGATCTGACTGCGGCAGGCGTAGCGGTGCTTGAGACTCTTGGCATAGACGTCGAAGAGACGCGGCGGCTACGGCGACGATTCGCGTACGCCTGTCTCGATTGGAGTGAACGACGCCCGCATGTCGGCGGCGCACTGGGTGCTGCACTGTTGAAGGTCGCGCTTAAAAGAAGATGGGTCACGCAAGATCTCGACAGCCGAGCGATCCGCGTCACGAACGTTGGACGGCGCGAGCTATCGGTGAAATTCGGCATCGAGGTTTAACAAAACTCGCATCATAAGCTTGCGTCACACATCCGTGTTCATCCGTGGCTAATAAACACGTGGCGATGGCAACGAATACCAGAGACTTAAGGGGAAATCATGAGGTTACATAAACTAGGCATCATCCTGACGTTGGCGATCGTGGTGGGTGCATGTGATCGCCGTAACGATGGCAACTTCCGATTGTCAACCACCTCGAATCCAAATGCTACAAACCCGGCTTCAACAACCAGCAACCCGGCCGTAATGCCGGTCTCGTCGTATGCCGACGTCGTTACGAAAGTGGCGCCCGCGGTAGTGACGATTCATTCGTCGCAGCGCGTGCGCCAGCCACAGCAGTATCCGTTCATGGACGATCCATTCTTTCGACAGTTCTTCGGCAGCCCGCAGTCGCAACAGCCAACTGAACGACTGCGTCAGGGCCTCGGCTCGGGTGTGATCATCGACGCGAATGGTTACATCGTCACTAACCACCACGTGATCGACGGCGCCGATCAGATCAAAGTGGATCTATACGACAACCGTTCGCTTGACGCGAAACTTGTCGGCACGGATCCGCCGAGCGATCTGGCGGTGCTGAAAGTCGAAGCGAGCAATCTGCCGGTGTTGACGTTGGGCGATTCGGATCGCATGCGCGTCGGCGACGTGGTGTTGGCGTTGGGAAATCCGCTCGGCGTTGGACAAACCGTCACGATGGGAATCATCAGCGCGAAGGGCCGGCAGACTGGTTTGAGCAACGGCAGCTTCGAAGACTTTCTGCAAACTGACGCGCCGATTAATCAAGGCAACTCAGGCGGCGCCCTCGTCAGCACCAACAGCGAATTGATCGGAATCAACTCGCAGATACTTTCCACTTCCGGCGGCAGCATCGGATTAGGATTTGCGATCCCTTCAAACATGGCGCGCACGGTAGTGGAGCAGTTGATCAATTCGGGCCGGGTAAGACGCGGGCAACTCGGAGTCACTGCGCTGAAGATACCGTCGGAAGAAGCGACGCGAATGGGCGTCACGCAAGGACCGGGAGTGGTCGTTTATCAAGTGCAATCCGGAAGTGGCGCCGATCGAGCCGGGCTGCGCGCAGGTGATGTGATCACGGCGCTAAACGGAGAACAGGTCAGCGATCCGAATACGTTTCGCAACAAGATCGCCAGCACGCCTCCCGGAACTGAGATCACACTCACGGTCAAACGCGACGGCAGAGAGCAACAAGTCCGCGCAACGTTAGGCGAATTCACGCCGCCGGCTGAACGCCCGCGCGAGTGAGTTGAACATCGACTTTGATTCGGTGACAATCATAGCTCGATGGCGTTTCTGGAAAAGACATCAGCATTTCTCGGCATGCGCGCTCTGCGTGACCTCGTGTCCGATTCAATGGCAATCGACATGGGGTCGGCGTCGACGATCATCTCCGTACGCGGTCGCGGCGTCGTAGTAGATGAACCGTCTCTTGTTGCGGTCGATACGTTAACGGGCGAAGTAATCGCTATTGGCAAAGAAGCGCAACAGAAGTACGGGCGCGAGGCGCGTGGCGTGGCCGTTGTTGCTCCATTGCAAAACGGCGTCGTCGCTGACTTCGAAAGAACAAAAGAGATGTTGGCCCATTTCGTGGGCCAGGCTCGCGGTGGCATTTCGCATTTTAGCCGCCGTGCGTTGATGAGCGTTTTTTCTGACGTTACGCCGGTTGAGCGGCGAGCGTTGCTGAGCGCCGCCCAACATGCGCACGTCGGACGCGTCGCTATGATCGAAGAGGGGTTGGCTGCGGCCTTTGGCGCGGGCGTCAGCGCTCATGACTCCAAAGGTTCCGCGGTGGTTGATATCGGCGGCGGGACAACTAACGTCGCGATCATTGCGAATGGCAAGATTATCCGGGCACGCGCCGAGCGGATCGGAAGTTCGAATATCAATGCTGCAATTATCAATCACGTGCGCCGTCATCGTGGGCTTCTCATCGGCGCGAGGACGGCGGAACGTCTTAAACTTGAACTGGCATCAGCAACAGTTCCTACTAACCTTGCTCGTCAGATTCCGATCAATGGACGCGAGGTTCTGACGGCGATGCCTCAATCTATTGAAATCACGGCCGGCGAGATTTATCCGGTTGCTCAGGAAGTTGTTCGTAGCATTGTCGCGGGAATCCGCACGACCCTCGAGGAACTCCCTCCTGAAGTCGCCGCTGATATCTACGATCGCGGCATCATACTTACCGGCGGTGGAGCGCAGTTTGGTGGTCTCGACGACTATTTGCGTGAAGAAACCAGGTTGCCGGTGCGAATCGCCGATGACCCAAAATATGCGATTGTGCGTGGGCTCGAGCAAATGTTCGACGAGCCTCTCTTGTTGCGACGGATGGTACGAAGCGAGACTCAACTCGCCTTCGATCTGGAAAGTGATTTCTCCTGATGGTCTGTAGCCAAAGCATATAGGTCCTATAGGTCCTATTCTGCTTTTGTTATAATCTCCGCCCCGATAACCAAACACTCATGAAGCCTGAATCTTTCAAGAGCGATCCGATCCGCGAGTTTTACACTCGTCACCCGTTTCCGCCGCCAGTAGAAAATCTGGATCGCGCGCGCGATCAGTGGCAGGACCACAATGTCCATCTCGCCGAGTTTCACTTGCTTTGGCCGAACAAGGAATACCGTGCCGATCTGGACATCCTCGTGGCCGGATGCGGAACGTGGCAATCCGCAAAGTTCGCGGTCTGTCATCCCGCCGCACGCGTGACCGGTATTGACGTCAGTCCGACAAGTCTCGATCACACCGAGTCGCTGAAACAGAAATACAACCTGACCAATCTCGAAACGCGGCAGTTAGCAGTTGAGAACGCCGGCGACCTGGACCACCGCTTCGACTTCATCGTTTGCACCGGCGTGCTGCACCATCTCGCCGACCCCGATGCTGGTTTGCGTGCGCTTCGCTCCGTCTTGAAACCCGATGGCGCGATGTACCTGATGGTTTATGCGCCTTACGGTCGCGCCGGCGTTTACATGCTTCAGGACTACTGCCGCAAACTCGGCATCGGAACCTCGAAAGAAGAGATCAACGATCTGATTGCGGTGCTGAAAACGCTTCCTCAATTTCATCCGTTGTTGTCTACACAGAGCGGCTCGCGGGAATTCCCAAACGGTGACGCGCTGGCTGATGCACTGCTGAATCCGCGCGACCGGTCATATTCAGTGCCGCAACTGTTCGACTTCATCGAACGCAATGACCTGGTGCTGGGACGCTGGTACTGGCAAGCAGCTTACCTGCCACACTGCGGTGCGGTCGCGACCACACCGCATGCGCAACGATTGGCTGCACTTCCGGAACGTGAGCAGTACAGCGAGATGGAACTGTTACGAGGCCTGATGGCAAATCACAGTTTCATCGCTTATCGAAACGATACGAACAACGACGGCGCGAAGGTAAGTTTCGACGACGAGCGCTACCTGCGTTATGTGCCGGTTCGTTTGCAGTGGACCATGTGTCTTCAGGATCAGATTCCTCCGGGCGCTGCCGGCGCATTGGTGAACCAAACTCATCTCTTCAACGATCTTTTTATTTTGATTAACGAGAAAGAGAAACAGATTTACGAAGCCATCGACGGGCGTCGCAGCGTTGCCGAGATTGTTGAGAAAATTGAAGGTTTCTCGCCTCTCGCGCGAGACTTCTTCGAGAAGCTCTGGCGCTACGATCAGGTTGTGTTCGATACGTCGCGGGCTCAGTGACGAAGCCACAGATTTACACGGAACCAATCCGGATTTTATCCGTGTAATCTGTGGCTAAAAATATGATGAAACACACACTCCTGATTGTCTTTTTGTTTTGCCTGGTTACGTCTGCGCATGGGCAGACGCGCACGATGGCGGTGACAGTTGACGACCTGCCTTACGTGAAGTTCCGCGAAGGCCCGTATGTCGCGCGTGCGCAGTCGGCAACCGCGAAGATTCTAAACGCACTGAAGAAGCACAAAGCGCCTGGTGTCGGCTTCGTAAACGAGCATGTGTTGGACGTCGCCGGCCAACGTGAGGCGCGGATCGATTTGCTGCGGCAGTGGGTCAAGAGCGGCATGATCCTCGGAAACCACACGTATTCGCATCCCGACTTCAATCGTTTGACAGTCGAACAGTTTGAGGAAGAGATTACGAAGGGTGACGTTGTGACGCGGCAGTTGATGAAGTCGCGCCAGCCGTATCAACTTTATTTTCGACACCCGATGACGCACACCGGCGATACGCGTGAGAAGAAAGAAGCGATCGAGCAGTTTCTCCTGGCGCGTGGGTACAAAGTTACGCCGCACACGATCGAGAATTCTGATTTCATTTTCAACGTCCCTTACGCGCAGGCGTTGGAAAAGGGTGACGAGGCGCTCGCGAAGCGTTTGCGTGACGAGTATCTGAACTTCACGATCGCGGCGACGGAGTTTGCAGAGAAGATTTCACCGCAGGTTTTTGGACGCGAGATCCCGCAGCTGTTGATCATTCATGCCAACGACATCACTGCTGATTCGCTCGACGAGATGTTGCAGAGGTTTGCAGAGCGCGGCTACAAATTCGTGTCGCTCGATCAAGTGATGGCCGATCCTGCCTACCAGACGAAAGATACGATGGTGACGAAGTTCGGCCCCACGTGGCTATGGCGTTGGACCAAAAGCAAAGGTATGGATCTGGATTTCGCGGGCGACCCAGATCCGCCTAAGTGGGTGATGGATTTATATAACAGCAGGTAATGCTGGAAAGCTGAATTGGATTCATCGGCCACAGCCTCGCCGCCGGATGTGAGATACCGTCTTGAAAATCAAGGCCCAGCCTGAAACTTGACTTTATCAACTCTGGCTTCGCCGCCTGATGTGAGGCGAGGCTCTGCCTCGCCGTTCGACTCCAGAATCCAAATGGGGCTGCGCCCCCGGTTCGGGCTCTGCCCCCAAAATGTATGGGCCAAAGGCCGGACCGGGGGCGCAGCCCAAACCTCAGTAGATAGCGAGCGGCGAGGCACAGCCTCGCCTCACATCAGGCGGCGAAGCCGGAGTTGATAAAGTCAAGTTTCAGGACCGAGGCTTGATTTTCAAGACGGTATCTCACATCAGGCGGCGAAGCCGGAGTGGAGAAGTCAAGTTTCAGGACCGACGCTTGATTTTCAAGACGGTATCTCACATCCGGCGGCAGAGCCGCACCGATTCCTGCCATAAATGACTTCGCGCAAGTCGCTTACGGAACCGCGATGCGGATGCGGCCACGGTTGCTGCTCGGGCCGCGCAGCGTGACCTTCACGAAGAGATCGCGCGGGAGGCCCAGGACGTTGTCAGGTAATTTGACGACGACCTGCGTGACATCGTTCAACCCCGTCACCGTCACCGGACTGATCGACTCAACCACCAAAGGATAAGGCGTTCCCACATTATCTTCCGCTAGCGCACTCACGTTCGCAGCGGTGTCCGTCTGCAAAAGTCCCAGGCGCCAGACGAAGAGTGAGACGCGCCGTCGTTTATCTGTGTTGCTGAAGTTGAAATCATTCAGCAACGTAAACGGATCTCGCACCATCGTGATTGAGTCGAGCGCGATCGCCAGGTCTGAACCTTCCTCAGTTAGCAGCACCGGCGGATCGTCATTGGTGATCGTCAGCGTTGCCGTCGTGCGTGTTCCGAGCGTTGCGCTGCCCGTTATATTGCTAAGTGTCAGGTTTACTGTCTCGTCTCCTTCGTTGAGTGAATCCGCGCAGAGCGGAACAGCAAACGACTTGGTATTCGCATCGTTGTTGGCCCACGAAAGCGTTCCCGAGAAGAAGATGAAATCGATACCGGCTCCACAGGCGTTGCCACCAGTTGCAGTTCCGTTAGAGCTACTGAAATTGACAGACGTGGCGCCGGCGCTTCCGCCAGTGCGCGTGAGAGTGATCACGGCAAAGGGGTCACCTTCGCTCACTGAATACGTCGAGCTGCTGAGCTGGAGCACGCCGCCCGATTGAACGTTGATCGAGATCGTGTTCGTAGTGGTTTTCGCGCCACCCGAGCCATTGTGTCCCTGATCGTTGGTGCTGATTTGAAGGCTAGCGACGCCGGTAAAGCCCGAAGCCGGTTTGAATGTAGCCCCGTTGAGCGCGCCGTTGAGATTTGCGAGTGTCCCCGAGAACGTCACCGTAACGTCGTCGGTTCCATCGCCGGCGCCGAAAGTCAGACCTGTAGTGCCGGACAACGATATTGTTCCCGATGTCGCGGTCAACGTTACAGTCAGCGCATCATTTCCTGCGTCGACATCGTTGACGGTGACTACGTTGGACGGTGGCGAGAAGACGAGCGGGGTATCGGGGAAAGTGGTCGGTGACGGAAATTGAGGAAACAGATTCACCGGCGCATCATTAACCGCATTCACCGTGATCGTAAACGTCTGCTCCGCCGACGTGTCTTGTCCACCATTTGCCGTGCCTCCGAAATCTTTCAGCGCTATGGTGATCGTCGCACTGCCGCTTGCATTGAGCGCAGGACTGTAGCTCAACGAGCCTGATGTATTGATCGACGGCAGCGATGAAAACAGTCCCGGGTTTGAATTATTAGTAACGTTAAACTGTAGCGCTTGAAACTCGTTTGGTGCTCCAGTGGTGATGTTTGTGGCCCAGTTGGAAATAAACTGGAAACCGGCATCTTCATCGATAGTCTGATCCGGTCCTTTAGTGAACGTGGGCGCGTCGTTCACTGAGTTTACAGTGATCGTGAACGAAGCCGGCGTCGATGTGTCCTGCCCTCCGTTCCCTGTGCCGCCATCGTCTTTGAGGACGATGTCGATGGTTGCGGTGCCGAATGCATTCACCGCGGGCGTGTAAGTCAGCGTTCCCGAGCTGCTGATCGCGGGGGCTGCCGAGAAGAGCGTCGGGTTCGTGTTTCCAGTCACCATGAACGTGAGCGTCTGACCTGCTTCGTTCAATGGACCAGCGCTGATGTTAGTGGCCCAATTCGGAACTGATTGAGCCCCGGAATCCTCATTCGTCGTTTGATTAGGACCGGGCGTAAAGCTGGGTTTTTGGTTTACCGCATTCACGGTCAACGTGAACGTGTCGGTCGCCACGGGCGAGCCTGCACTGAAGACTGTCACCGTGATCAGCGTCGAGCCAACCTGGTTAGTGGCGGGCGTCATGACAAGAGTCGCAACCGAGCCGCTGCCGGTAAGCGCTAAGTTGGCATTGGGTACGAGCGTTTGATTGTCAGAAGTGGCGGTTACCGTGATGTCATTTACCGTGTCACCAGCACTAAAAGAGACTGTCAGCGGGGTGTTTTGATTGGTGGCCTTGTCGGTTATGTCTTCGAGTGCAGGATGAAATTCGTAAGCTCCGATATCGACGGTTCCTGTGCCGGGACCGGCGGAGTTGGAGAAGCGACCCGCGCCACGCTGATCGCGCGTTAGAGTATTGCCACTCGCGTCTTTTGCAAGCGCATTGTGTCCCGCATCGAGAGCCGGGCTACCTGCAAGCGGTTTGTGTGTACCATCTGTGCCGAGTGTTCCCAACACGGGATCGATTGGCGATGCGATCGTGCCGACTTTGTCGCCATTGACGCCATTCGTGAAACCAGTCTGGTCGGCACTGCCGCCGTTGCCGCCACTAGCGGAGGCTTTGCCGATCAAGTTGTGGCCCTGCGATGTAAAGATACCGGTGACATCCGGAAATCCTGACGGTCCATTACCTGCGATGATCGTGTTTCGAACGATCGCAGCGTTGGTATTAGCGAGACCCTGTCCGCTATGAAAGGAAGTCGTTGTAGTGCCGGTGTTATTGGTGATGGTCACATTAGTCAAAGTCAACGCATTAGCACCGTTAACAATTCCACCGCCGCGACCGCCCTGCGGCGACGCCGTGTTACCGCTGATAGTCGAGTTAGTGATCGACATTACATTGCTGGTAAAGATGCCGGCGCCCGGACCACCATCGCTGCCGTCATTTCTGGCCGTGGCTTTGGTGGAGTTACCGCTGATCGTGCAGTTGGACATCGTGACTTGGCCGAAGCTGAGAAAGCCACCGCCGATTCCACCCTGGGATCCAAACTTAGTTCCTCCCAGGCCGGAGCTGTTGTTCTTAATGTTGCAGTCGCTGATCGTCATTTGGCCACTGACGAAAACCATGCCACCGCCATCGCCCCCATCATCGCCGTCGCCGGCAAGATTGTTGTTGACGTTGACTCGCGTGAGGGTCGCCGTGCTGGTGACGGTAATGTACATGCCGCCACCCTCGCCGCCGTTACCGCCCAGTCCCGCGCTCGTCGTAGTACCGGCATCACCGGTCCTGTTGCCGGTAACGTCGACGTTCGTCATTGTTAGTGTGCTGCCTGAGAAGTGAAGGCCACCACCAAAACCGCCGCTGCCACCGGAGAACCCTGTGGCGCCATTGCCGGCGATGTTATTTGTGATTTGGACATTCGTCATCGTCAGCACGCCACTGCCGGCGATGCCACCTCCAAAGCCGCCCCACCCGGCGGTATTGTTGTTGTTGATAGTTGCGCCATTACCGGTTCTGTTACCGGTGATAATCACGTCGGTCAAGGTCAACTCACCGCCAGCCTGGCTAATGCCGCCGCCCGACCCACCGAACTGTCCCGAGCCGGCGACTGCGTCGGGAGTCTTGCCGTTCGTAATCGTCATGCCTGAGATACTCACGATCCGGTTGTCGAGAAAGAAGATGCGATAGTCGCCACCTGTATCTCGACGAACGGTCAACGAGGACGAACCGGGACCATTCATGTTTATGTTCGAAGATACGGTGGGCAACGCGCTGGTGAGATTGATGGCGCCGGTGACAGAAAAATTGATCGTGTCGTCTCCGGCGAAAGCGTTCGCTTCCTGCAACGCAGCGCGCAGAGTGCAGAGTCCTCCGGCGTCGGCGCAGATACCATTGCCGGGAACGGCGTCAGGAGTGTCAGCCAGGGAGTTGACTGTAAAGGTCCCGGCTGCACGAGACACTCGATTCGGCAGGAGGAAGAGACCGGTTAATACTAAGGAGACGATTACTACGAACCGTGTGACAGACGTGTACACACGTTGGGCTGGGGGATCAAGTTTCATATTTTAATCCTTACGGAACAAACAGTTCTGGGCCGCGAAATTGATACTTTAACCACAAAGGCACTAAGACACAAAAGTAAATATTTATTTGTGCCTTAGTGCCTTTGTGGTTGGTAATTCTTCAGACCTTCGCGCAGGGCCTGCAAGGGCAGGAGCGCGCACTGTAGACGCGCGGGCTGGATATCACTTTCAAGCGCCGAGATCAGGCGAGCATCGGAAATGCCGGCGAGCTCCGCGATATCTTTGCCGAGGATGAGTTCGGTGAGGAGCGAGGCGGCGGCCGTGCTGATGGCGCAGGCATCACCTTTGAAACGGGCTTCGCTCACGATTGACTGCTCGAGCTTCAACTCGAGCCGGATGCGATCGCCGCAAAGAGGGTTGAATTGTTCGTTGCTGATGTCTGGCGCGGTCAGGCTGCCGTAGTTGCGCGGATGACGAAAGTGATCCAGTAGAATGTCACTATAAAGTATCGGCATTGAATTGTAGGGGCGGCCCTCCGTGGCCGCCCCAGTCAGGAATAATATACGCTGGGGCGGCCACGGAGGGCCGCCCCTACAATTGCGCCTCGTTACTTCGTGTCTCTCAAGAATGTTGCTGGCCGGCCTGATTTGATCGCGACGGCTTCGGCGAGGATGCTGAGCGCGATTTCCGCCGCGGTGTCTGCGCCGATGTCCAGTCCGGTGGGCACGTGAAGCTGATCCAGTAACGTTGGGTCCATTCCACCTTCACGCAGAAATTCTTTTATCGCGTGGCCACGTCGTTTGCTGCCTAACAATCCGACGTATGCGGGACGTGCAGGCAGTACCACTTTCAACACTGGCAGATCGTATTTGTAATCGTGAGCGGTTAGCACGACGAACGTGGATGACGTGTAGGCGAGAGTCTCGGCGATCTCGGAGGGAATTCCGATCAGCAACTGATCGACATCCGGAAAGCGTTCTCGCGTGGCGAAGCGCGGGCGGCCATCGACGACGACTGTTTTCAATCCCAGATCGTGGGCCAGGCTGATGAGCGGCATGGCGACATGGCCGGCGCCAAAGACGATCAAGGTTGGCGGTGGTCCATGCACTTCGAAGAATACGGGCAGGGAATCAGGGCCGAGCGAGACCGTGCTTGATGCGCGCTTTCGCATCAGTTCAAGCGCAACGGTTTTCGCTTCGCGGTCGAGCTCCGGTGTGCCTAACGACAGGTGCGTTTCACCATCTTCGCTGATTAATAACTTGCGCGAACTTTCTTTCAGGGAGGTGGCGATGACTGCGCGTTTGCCACGATCGACCGCGTTACGCACTGCTCGATACAATTCAAGCAGATTGCTCACATCCACCGGCTCAATCAAGACGTCGAGATCGCCGGCGCAGGAGAAACCGATTTCCCATGCGTCTTCGTTGGCGAGTTTCATCTCGACCAGCCGGGATTTGAATGACGACAGCGCTTGCTCCGATTCGGCAATCACGCGCGCGTCAACGCAGCCGCCAATCGTCACCGAACCGAGGATGCGGCCTTCTTCACCGACCCACATCTTCGCGCCCTCGCGTTTCGGACTGGTGCCGCGCGTGGCGACAAGTGTGGCCATGGCGACGCGCTTCTCCGCCTGGGCCAGTTTCTCGATATCGTCGAAGAGTTCTTCCATCAGAAAATAGCCACAAAAAGGCACAAAAGGCTCAAAAATTAAGAAAAATCATTTGTGCTTTTTGTGCCTTTTTGTGGCTCATTATAAAACCAGGTGCGGTTCGAGTGCGCGCAGGCTTTGTAGATCGTGCGCGGGTGCGAAAACGTTGATGAAAGGCAATGCTGCCTGCATGCCTTTTGTTACTGGTGCGTAATCCGCGCTACCGAGCAAGGGATTGAGCCAGATCAACCGACCTGCACGCCGTTTCAACAACGCGAGCGCGGTAACAAGTTGTTCAGGTTCACCAGTGTCCCAGCCGTCGCTCAGTATGATCACGATGGTGCGTTTATCGATGCGGGCGAGCCACTGATCGTTGAACATTGCCAGGCTTGCGCCGATGCGCGTGCCTCCGGACCAGCCGCGAATGTTGGTTGAGAGACGATCGAGCGCGCGTTGATAAGTCTTATTTTTCAGGTCGCCCGTGATGCGCGCCAGCGAAGTAGCGAAGACAAACGATTCCACTTTCGCAAAACTGTTTTGAAGTCCATACACAAATTGCAGCAACAGCCGGCTGTAGATGTCCATTGATCCCGAGACGTCACAGATCACGAATAGCTTGGTTCGCTTCGGTCGCCGTTCCTTGTATGCCAGATCGATCAGTTCACCGCCGGTCTTTAAAGACAACCGTAACGAGCGTCGCAGATTCACGCGGTGACCGCGTTTCACCGGACGCCAGCGACGACTCCGCTGTCTGGCCAGGCGTCTTACGATGCGACGCGCGAGGCGCGAAATCTCTTCAAGCTCCTCGTTACTGAACTCGCTGAAATCTTTTGTTGCTGTCGACTCGGTGTTACTCGCGCCCGGAACTTTGACGGGCTGAGCGCCGTCGCTGAACGAACTGCCCCAGTGTTCGAGGAAGAACGCGAGACCTTTAGGCGATTGACGCGAGCTGCTTCGACTGCGCACGGTAGCGGTGCGGTTGGGGGAGTGCGACTTATTCCAAAATCTCCTGAATACTTCTTCGAAGATCGGGAAGTCGTCAACACTTGTTGTGAGAATGCTGCGCAGACTGAGAAAGACCTCGTCACGATCAGTCGTGTCGATTATTTGTAATACTGTCGTCGCACTTATTACCTCTGAGGGCGTCACGGAGAGTCCTTGGGCTCTCAACTCACGGCAAAAAAGCACGACCGTTTCTATGTCTAATTCAACCACGGATTATTCCTGGCAGCTCTGCCTTAAACGCTGCGATGTCGTTTTCGTCCTTCAGGAAACATCCGAGAGTCTCGGCGACGACCTCTTCGTTCAACTCAGGCGCCTGCAATGCAACGAGTGCGTTGGCCCAATCCAGGGTTTCCGCAACGCCGGGGATCTTCGACAGGCTCATTGTTCTGGTCGCCTGCATCACTTTGGTGAGCTGAGACGAAAGTGTCTCCGCGATGCCGGGTACTTTCGCGCGGACGATCTCGAGCTCCTTCTCCAGCGAGGGATAATCGATCCAGTGATAGAGACAGCGCCGTCTCAGCGCATCAGACAAGTCGCGTGAACGATTGGAAGTCAAAACCACATGCGGGCGGTGGGTTGCCTTGATGGGACCGATCTCGGGTATCGTGACCTGAAAGTCAGAAAGTACTTCGAGCAGAAACGCCTCAAACTCTTCATCGCTCCGATCGATCTCGTCAATCAACAACACCGGCGCGCGATCGTGTTCCGTGATCGCCTGTAGCAACGGCCGTTTCAGTAAAAACGATTCACTGAAGATCATCGCTTCTTTCTCAGCTTCGGAAGCCGCGGACGACTCTTCGAGTTTGAGGTGCAGCAACTGTTTGGGATAGTTCCATTCGTAAAGCGCGGTGGTGGCGTCGAGACCTTCGTAGCATTGAAGACGAATCAGCTTCGTATTGAGCGCGTTGGCTAATGCCTTGGCAATCTCGGTTTTTCCGACGCCCGCCGGCCCTTCGACCAGCAGTGGCTTGCCGAGCGTCATCGACAAGTACAACGCTGTGGCAATCGCGGCGTCGGCAATGTAGACCTGTTCTTCGAGCAGGCGCTGGATTTGTCTGACTTCTTCTCTCATGCTAGTCGCGCGAAGTCTTCGGGCGTGTTGATATCGTCAGGGTAGGGAAGACTAAAGTGAACTTCCTGAACACGCCCCGCATTTGCGTCAACCAGCTTCCACGCGGCTTTGTCGCCGTGAAGGTCCACGAGTTGTGCAAACATCGAGCGCGCGAAGATCATCGGATGGCCCTTGCGTCCCTCATATGAACACAGAGCAATCGGCGCCTCCTGCTCACGCCATGCTTCAGCGAGCCGGTTGATTATTTCCGGCGTGATTCCCGGCAGGTCACCCAGGATGATCATGATCGCTGCTGACTCGCCGTCGAGCGCGCCGATGCCCGCGCGATATGAAGACGAACAGCCTTCACCAAAAATCGGATTCTCAACTACACGCGCCGCGCCAAAATCCACTCGTTCACGCACCTCATCCGCGGCGCGTCCGAGAACAACAACAACTTCATCAAGGCCTGTGGCTCGTTGCGCCTGGTCCACAACCCAACCCAGCATCGTTGTGCCGCGATATGGCAACAACTGCTTCGGTTGTCCAAACCGCTGCGACGCGCCGGCACCCAGCACTAATCCCGAGATGAACTTCCTCATTTCCGTGTAATCTGTGAAATCTGTGGCTGATCATACGTTTCCTTACAACGCAGGCAGCAGAAGTAGATCGTCTTGCCGTCAACCACTGAACTGTATTTTGCGTTCTCGACGTCGACTGTCATCCCGCAGATCGGATCGATCGCGGTCGCGACCGTTCGCGGCTGCTCGACGCTCGTCCTTCTAATGCGCGTGATTTCTGCCGCGACACTCAACGCGATCTCCGGCAAAGTCTCGCTGCCGATCTCGAGCCCGGCCGGACACGTAATGACCGAGATATCTTCGTCAGTTGTGCCGGTCGTGCGAACGTATTCAAACAACGCTTCCGACTTCTTCCTGCTTGCGACCAGCCCGAGATATTTGGGCCGGGTCCCGATTACTGCCAGCAATCCTTCCTCATCGCGATTACCCATCGTTGCGACTACGACGTAGCTGGATTCGTTAATCTGATCTTTGACTGAACTGAAATCCGTACCGGCGACCACGACTTTGAAATCCAGCAGGTCGCCGAGTTGTGCGAGTGTTTCGGCTACTGGAGAAGCGCCGACGATCAGCAGTTGAGGTTTTGGCAAGAAAGGTTCCAGGTAAATCTCGAGCGAACCACCGCCTTCGCAGGTCATGCGGAACGACTCGACTCCTTTCCAATCATCGCGTGGATCATCCGGACTGATCGTCAAAAGCTTGGGCTGGCCCGTTTGCAGAGCACGTTTTGCTTCACGCAGGACGATCGGTTGCACACAACCGCCGCCGACCCATCCGGTCGATGAGCCGTCTGCCTTGATGATCGCCTTCGATCCCGGCTTCGCAGACTGCGGACTCTTATAGGCGACGACTGTGGCAAGAACAAAAGGCT
>Ga0070689_100001203_pt1 | contig 16385 bp, 9 predicted proteins | sample KBSS23HmetaG_FD_64669 | JGI IMG/M metagenome (GOLD analysis project Ga0070689, IMG submission 64669) | Switchgrass rhizosphere microbial communities from Kellogg Biological Station, Michigan, USA - KBS S2-3H metaG | ecosystem: Host-associated > Plants > Roots > Rhizosphere ...
CCCGTTCATCATCGTGAAAACCGCCCCAGCCATTCTGTGCGTTTTACTGTTCCCGATCACGGCGACACAGGCGCAGGCGCCACCGGCGCTTGCTCCGACGAACGACACCGCGACGAACATCGCCGCCGGCGCCACCAACGACATCGCGGCTAGGCGGCGGGCGCTCCAGCAAAGCCTCACCAACCGGCTGTCGCGCATGAACACAAATCAGATCGCTTTCCCCGCGATTCCTGCGCCGGCGGCTGCCACCAGCGCCCCCCCTGCCATCGTGACCGCGACGCCCATTAACCCGGCCCTCGACCAGGCCGGCGCCAATCAGGCGCTTGCCGGCGCCCCTGCCCCAGGTCTCGGCGCAATTCCAGCGGGTGCTGATGCCACCGCGGCCGGGGCGCAGACAACCGACCGCGGCGATATTTTCCTCAAGTTCTTCAACGCGCCGATCGATCAGATTTTTGAAAAGTATTCCGACCTGACCGGCCGCACGGTTCTGCGTCCCGCCAGCCTGCAGGCCTCGATCACGATCATCAATTACACGCCCCTGACCCGCACCGAAGCCATCCAGGCCTTGGACGGCGCCCTGGCCTTGAATGGGATTACCATGATTCCGCAGGGTGAGAAATTTGTGAAAGCTGTTCTCTATACCATGGCGCTGGCGGAGGGGTCGAACGTGTCCATGTTCGAGCCGGGAGACTATCCGGACGCGGAACAGTTTGTCACTCACATCGTGTCGTTGACGACCATCAAGCCCTCCGAAGTGGCCCAGGTCCTCGCTTCCTTCAGCAAGAACCCGGCTGGCATCGTGCCGATTGATTCCAACCAGCTTCTCGTGCTGCGCGATTATGCGTCCAACATCAGACGGATGCTCGACTTGATCAAACAAGTCGATGTGACGCAGGAGTCGGACTACAAACTGGAAGTCATCCCGATCAAATATGGCAAGGTGGCTGATCTGTTTGACACGATGAACACGCTGATATCCGGTTCGAGCGGCGGCGGCGGCACGCGCTCGGGAGCTGCCGCGCAACGGCAAACCGGCCAGCTTCCCAGGCCGGGCACCGCCGCCGTAGGGACGAGCGGCCGATTCGGCTCCACCTCCTCCACCCGCCCGGGCACTCTGGGCCAGCCGCAGGCCGGTCAGCCATACCAACTCGGCGGTGCGCAGCCTGGAGCCACTCCGGGCGCTTCGACGTTTCAGCAGCGTTTGCAGCAGATCGTCAACCGGGCCGCCGGTGCTTCCGAGATTCAATTGTTGACCGATGCGCGCATCGTTCCCGATGAACGTTCCAACTCCCTCATCGTCTTCGCCAACAAACAGGACATGCTGATGATCACCAACATCGTGGCTAAAGTGGACATGCTCCTGGCCCAGGTTCTGATCGAAGGCTTGGTGGTCGGGGTCACTCTGTCGGACAAGCTGGATCTGGGAGTCAGTTGGCTGCAAAGACCGAATCAATTCAGTCAGAACTTCTCCGGCGCGGGCGCAATCAACAACGGGCAGGGTTTCTTTAACGGCTTGACCAATTTTTCCGGCTTCGACAAGGGTTTCAGCTACTTTGGCAGCATTGGCGACAATTACGATGTCGTTGTTAAGGCCCTCGCCTCGGACGGCCGCGCCAGAGTCCTGCAGCGGCCCCGCGTGCAAACTTCCCACGCGGTGCCGGGTGTCTTCTTCACCGGCCAGACGGTGCCTTATGTTTCCGGCTTCTACGACTACGGCTACGGCGGCGTGGGAGGCGGTGTCTCGACCCGCGGCAGTGTCGAACTGCTCCAGGTCGGCGTCACCCTCAGCGTGACGCCCTTTATCACTCCAGATGGACTGGTCGTGCTGGACGTGATTCAAGACATCAGCTCGCTGGATGGTTTTGTGGATGTGTCCTCTGGCCAAAAAGCCCCTCAGACCTCCACGAGTTCCGCCCAGGCAACCCTGTCCGTGCGCGATGGCGAAACGATCATCCTCGGCGGTTACGTCAAGGACAGCCGGATCGACAATAAGAGCGGCGTCCCGGTTCTCAAAGACATCCCTCTACTCGGGAACCTTTTCCGAAGCAAGAGCAAGGACAACAGTCGGACGGAGCTAATGCTTCTGTTGAAAGTGACTGTCCTCAAGGATCCGGCGCAAGCCAGCGCGCAGGTCGAACGAGAAAAATCCGTCCTGCCCGGCGTTTCCGACGCCGCCAAGGAATTCAAAAAGACCGAGGAGAAGCCCCCAAAGACATCTGACTTGCCGGAGTGGATGAAATAGGGATCTTGTCCTGGCTGAGAACCAGTAGAGTTAACCCAGCGACCCCGGAGACGCTTGGTTTCCGTAGAGGTTATTTTCCGGTGCCACCAGGGAGCGGCGGCAATGGCGGGAAGTTTTCACCTCGCCTTTTGGCTTCCTCGGCCTGCGCTTCCATCATGATTCGCTGAACGACTGGGTCAACTGTAGGAGTCTCCTGTGCTTGACCCTGCACCGGCACGGTCCTGAGGTTGCGAGTGGGAATGGTCCGCACCGGCGTGATGGCGGTTGTGTTGCCCCCCGCCGTGTTTTGCAAACCGTACCGGGCTGCCAGCGCGTCGTTGGCCGAAATGCCTGTCGGCGTCATGCCCGCCGTCTTCATTCCGGGCGCCGGTGTCATCGCGGCCGGAACGATTCCCGGAGCTGGCAGACCTCCCGGGGGCGGCAACACTCCCGGCGTCGGCATCGCACCAGGGAGGTGCGGCGCGAGAGGGTTTCCGGGCATCGCCGCCATGGTCGGCGTCGTATACCCGTTGTCCTTGAATGTCAGCACGGCTGGAGTGCCCGCGTTAACAATCTTAACCGTGTTTTCCTTGTCATCGATCTCCAGGACCTGAATGTCGCCCTGCGTCTCCTGTTCGCGCATGCTCAGATACTGCGGGTTTTGCGTCCGATTGTTGGGAGGCGGAGGAACCACAAGCCACGCTTTTTTTCCCATCCGATCGATAGTGATACCCGTGAACTTCACGTCCGTTTTCACCGGCGGCGGGGTGTTCGTCTGCTGAACGATGACCTGGGGTGGTTTTAGACTGAACGGATTTCGATCGACGAATACATGATAGGCATTGTCGCCGGCCGGGTTGACGTCGCCCCAGGCAGTGGCCGTCAGGAGCAAGCTACCTAACCCAAGCACCAATGGTTTGTCGGACCAGTTCATGCGCTTATTATATTCCATGGCAGGGTTAAACACCAATTCCAAATTTTTGTTCCGCGGCGAGACGACAGCAGCGCGCGTTGCCGGCTGGAGCGCCCTGGAATGTTCGAGTCTGGGAACCTCGCTTCAGGGATTCCACGAGTGGACGCCTCCCCTCGTCAGTACGCCGCCTGGACACCTTTGACCGAGCGTCTCTTCATCCACGGCATCAACCCACGAAGGCGCGCCCCGACTTTCTCGATGGAATGTTTCTCGCCCTTCTTCAACAGGGCATTGTAGCGTTTGTACCCCGTTTGGTACTCCCGGACCCAGCCTTTGGCAAACTTGCCGGATTGAATGTCCTTGAGCGCGGCCTTCATCCGTTTCTTCACGGCGGCATCGATAATTTTCGGTCCGATGCTGACGTCACCCCACTTGGCCGTCTCAGAAATGGAGAAACGCATGCCGCTGATGCCGGCTTCATTCATCAAATCCACAATCAATTTCATCTCGTGCAGACATTCAAAGTAAGCCATCTCCGGCTGATAACCGGCTTCGACCAGTGTTTCGTAACCGGCCAGAATCAACGCGGTGGCGCCGCCACACAGCACCGTTTGTTCCCCGAACAGGTCGGTCTCGGTCTCCTCCTTGAACGTGGTTTCGATCACACCCGCGCGCGTGGCGCCGATCCCTTTCGCCCAGGCCAACGCCACCTGTTTCGCCTGCTTGCTGGGATTCCGATAAATCGCGATCAACGACGGCACGCCCTTGCCTTCGAGATACTGGCGGCGCACGATATGCCCCGGCCCCTTGGGTGCGACAAGAATCACGTCCACGTTTTTCGGCGGAATAACGGTTTTGAAATGGATCGAAAAACCGTGCGAGAACAACAGTGTCTTGCCCGCAGCCAGGTTCGGCGCGATGTCTTTCTCGTATACCCTCGCCTGTTTGGTGTCCGGCAGCGCTACGAAAATCACGTCGCCCCGGCGCACGGCCTCGTCAGTGCCGAACACGTCGAATCCTTTCTCCTGCGCCACCGGAATGGATTTGCTCCCCTCGTAGAGCCCGACAATGACGTTCATCCCGCTGTCCTTGAGGTTGAGCGCGTGAGCGTGGCCTTGTGAGCCGAAGCCGAGCACCGCGAGGGTTTTGTTTTTCAAAACGCCGAGGTCGGCATCTTGGTCCATGTAAACTTTGGCAGGCATAGTCGGATTTGCGATTTGCGATTTGCGATTAGAAAACAGTCCCAGGTCGCTAGAGCCCGATCGTTGGGTCGCGTCCGTTTTTAACGCTTTAACCCTTCAACTCTTCAGCGGTTCAACCAAGTCATTTTCGCGGCATGGCCACTTTGCCAGTGCGTGTCAGATCCACGATGCCAAACGTCCGCATCAAGTCGATGAATTTTTCCACTTTGTCTTCGCTGCCGGTGATTTCAATGGTCACACTCTTCGGCTGCACATCCACGATCTTGGCCCGAAAAATGTCGGTGATCTGCATGACTTCGGCGCGCGACTTCGAATCGACCTCGACCTTGACCAGCGCCAGTTCGCGATCCACATATTCGCCGTCCCGAAAATCAATGACCTTGAGCACATTCACCAGTTTATTGAGCTGCTTGACGATCTGTTCCAGCGTCGCGTCGTCTCCGCGCGTGACAATGGTCATCCGGGAGGCGCTGGGATCCTGCGTCGGCGCAACGTTGAGCGTGTCGATATTGTAGCCCCTGCCGCTGAATAAGCCGGCAATGCGCGTCAGCGCGCCGAATTTGTTTTCTACCAAAACGGATATTGTGTGTCGCATAGCTCTGATCGTGATGCGTGTCCGCTCCCGTGCCGGGATCGCGCCGTGAATCCGGTCACGCCTTACGCATCACGGATCACGTGTCGCTAAAATCAAAAACCCGCGTCCCAATTGGAACGGCGGGCGACCTGCGAGCATGGAACCAAGGCCTCGGGTCGCGTCAGTCAATAACGACTACGCTGATCACCTGACAGGCGTTGGCGAATGAATTCATCGGCGCGGAAAGTAACAACCGGCGAAACGAGGGTCAACAGGTTTTTGTCGTCAACTTGATGGGCAGACCTTAGCAGACTGTTGAAAAACGCCCGAAATTCGTAGCCGCCGAGGTCACGAGGCGGATTTCTAAGGCCAACTCGCGCCTCTTTTCCGCCTCCTCACGTCGGCGGCTACTTCTTCAACAGGCTACCCCATCCGGTCCTCTGAACCGCTGTTGGGCCGGACCGCGAGCAGTTAGCATCAAATAATCGGCCGACTTGATTCGCACAAAGCTGGTACTGACTCCAAAGCATGTGCTAACGCCAAAGACTCCCGTTCCGGTTGCGTCGTGGCTATGCGAAGAAGGGATTGTTCGCCTTTTCCTCGCCCACTGTCGTCACCGGACCGTGCCCTGGACAAATCAACGTTTCCGGCGGCAGAGAAAAAATCTGGTCGCGAATCTTCTGTTTCGCCAAATCAGCCAGTTGTTTGGCCCCACCCATGGACCCGGCGAAAATCGCATCGCCGACAACCGCGACGCTGGGCGCGTCATCGGGCCAGTTGCCAATAACGTAAGTCACTCCGTCTTCCGCATGGCCGGGCGTATCGCGATTGGAAATGCGCAGGCTGCCAAGGTGAATGAAATCGCTCCCGCGGTTCCGCTGGTCCACCGGCGCGCCCTTGGCGCTCGAGTGGAGTTTGGACTTGGGGAAACGGCTCCGAATCGGATCCAGCGCGGCGACGTGATCGGCGTGCGTGTGCGTGATGAACAGGTGCTTGAGCTGAAGTTTGTTGCCCTCGAGCAGGTCAAAAATCGGCTGCGCCTCGAAGCCGGTGTCGAACAGGGCCGCCTCGCGCGTGACCTCGTCCCAGATGAGGTAGCAATTCACTTTGAAGCCGATTCCGGCGGTTGTGATCTGGCGCAATTCGCGCCAGACGCTCAGGTCGCGTTTCTGTGGCAGCCAGCCGTTGGCGATTCCTTCGAGTTTTGTCGCATGCAATCCGAGCTTGCCGGCCAGGGCCTGGAGATTCGGCCGTCTGGCAAATTTGCCTGTTTCCTCGAGTGCCGAAAACTCATCGATGCCCAATCCCGCGGCCGCGGCCGCGTCTTCGGCCGATACGTTCGCCGATGTCCGGGATTTGCCAATGATGTCTCCCACATTGTCTTCCAAATTCATGGACGAAAAACTAACGAGCGACAGACCGCAGCGCAACCCCGCAGTTGGATGAGGTGATGCCCGCTCGGCCAAGGTGCTGCCGGGATCTTGCCGGCAGCTGGACGGGTGTAAAAAAAGGTCCAAAGTCCAGCGGTCGGCATCTTGCCGGCAGGTTGGTGTGTCAGAAATCCTCTCATCATGCCGCCAGCACGCTCACCTCGGCGGGAAGAAAAACACCAACGGCCGCCACGCGCGGAGTCGCCAGTAGAACTCGTTGTGCTGACTGGTCTGCGCCTCCTTCCATTTGTCTTGGCGCAGCCCCGCTTTTTCCAGTTCAGGTTCAGTCAGCGGTTTCAGATCGACGAAATGCTCCAAGTCTCCTCCCTCCTTCCAACCGATGCGCGTCAGCTCGACGGCCGCGGCGTCGGTATGCTTGCGCCCGTCATCGCCACCGGTGTAATCCATCGTGCCGCTGTCGAGGTAAACTCGGATTGGCTTCGGCTTGCCGCGATAGGCACGCAGCACATTCGAGAGGAAATTGGTTCGTTCGACTTGAAATGAGCCGGACAAACTCGCGGCCTTGCCGAAAACCTCCGGGTGATCCCAGGCCAGGACTAGGCTGCAAAGCCCTCCCATCGAGGAACCCATCACGCCCGTGTCCATCGCTCCGGACAGAGTACGATACTCGCGGTCGATCTTCGGCTTGAGCTCCTCGATGAGAAACCGCGCGTATTTCTCGTAGCGCGAATTGTCGCCTGGCGCCGGGGGCGGGCGTTTCATCTCTTTCAACTCGGATTCCGCGTATGGGTAAGCCGGCCCGCGATAATCGAGATAACGCTCCGCATCGCAATCGATCGCCACCATGATAATCTCCTGCATTTTCCTGTCCGCGCAGAGGGCGTTGACGGTCTTATCCAGCTCCCAATTGCCCCAGCCGAAAGCCACGTTGGTTCCGACGGTCGTGAAGGTGTTTTGTCCATCGTGCAAGTACAGCACTGGGAAACGGCGCTCGGGTTCCCGTTCGTAAGAAGGCGGCAAATAGACCCGCACCATTCGATTGGCGCCAAAATTCTTGGAAATAACCAGGCCTTCAGAAACAACCTTCCCCTGCCCTGCCCTAGTCATCGCGGTGCTCATGAGCAATACAAACAAAAATCCCATCCATTTCATGCAGCGATTCCAATTCTTTCAGCGATTGTTGGAACCGGAGCACGTTACCGCAAGGTCGAGACCGGCAGCAAGTTCGATAGTGGGGTACGAGCGCCACGGAACTCCCCTCCACTGTCCGGCGGTACGCCCTTGCCTTGGCGAAAGCCGTCATTCCTGAATAACGCACATCCCCGATGGTCGTTGCCGCAGACCGACCAGAGTGTTACAAATCCAATCGCCACATCAGCCCAAAACTCTGTTGGGTATTATGGCTGACAACATTCCATCTCGGCCAGAGCAACCAACCCGCGCGCCGTTGGCGGAGGACATTAGTGCCACCACTGCTCAGCGTCCGGACGCCGCCCGAATGCCAGCATCGATTCCCGACTACGAATTACTTCGGTGCATCGGAAGTGGCAGTTACGGTGAGGTCTGGCTGGCGCGAAATATTTTCGGCGAACATCGCGCAGTGAAGATCGTTTACCGCCGCGATTTCATGAACGACCGGCCGTTTGACCGCGAATTCGAAGGCATCAAGAAATTTGAGCCGATCTCCCGTTCACATCCGAGTCAGTTGGCGATTCTGCACGCGGGCAAGAACGACGTTGCCGGCTACTTCTACTACGTAATGGAACTGGCCGATTCGATTGGAAATCCGAACGAAGAATGCCGAAATCCGAAAGAAACCGGAAGCCCGCATACCGAAGCGCCAACCGCGGGTGGCGATTTTCGGCCTCCGGAACCTCCTTCGTCATGGGTCATGGGTCATGGGTCATTGTATTCGCCCCACACCTTGCGCGCCGACCTCGAGCAACTCGGCCGGCTGCCCATCGCCTGGTGCATCGAAATCGGTCTCTCGCTTACCACTGCGCTGGCGCACCTCCACAAACACGGACTCGTGCATCGCGACATCAAGCCCTCGAATATCATTTTCGTGAACCGAATCCCAAAGCTCGCAGACATCGGACTCGTGACCGAGGTGGGCGACGCGCGCTCCGTCGTCGGCACGGAAGGTTATCTCCCGCCAGAAGGCCCGGGTTCGCCCCAGGCGGACATTTTCAGCCTCGGCAAAGTGCTTTACGAAATCAGTATGGGCCGCGACCGCCGCCAATTCCCCGACCTGCCGCTCGACTGGCAGGAAAACCCCGACCGCCCGCGATTGCTCGAACTGAACGAAATCCTGCTCAAAGCCTGCGCCCAGGACGCCCGACAGCGTTATCAATCGGCGGAGGCACTGCAGGCGGACGTGGCGTTGTTGCGGAGCGGCCAATCCATTCAGCGCCTTCGAACTGCGGAGAGACGGTTGCATCTCGCCAAACGGGCTGGCTCGGTGGCCGCGTCACTGTTGCTCCTCGCCTCGAGCGGATTCATTTATCAGAAATCTCAAACGCGCCGGGTAGAGCGCGAAAAGAAAATCACGGAGCACGAAAGGCAGACCACCGAGCAACTGCTCTACGCGGCGGACGTGAACCTCGCGCAACGTGCGCTGGAGGCGGGCAACCTCGTGCGCGCGACAACGATCCTGGAAGCGCATCGCCCCAAAGCCGGCCATGAAGACTTGCGCGGTTTCGAGTGGTATTACCTGGAGAACCTCTGTCGCGGCGACGAAGCGCACACGTTTCGGGGGCACGAACAGACGGTGAAAGGCGTGGCCATTTCCCCCGACGGCAAACTGCTTGCTTCCTGCAGCGATGATCAAACTATCAAGTTGTGGGACCTTTCCTCCAGAGCGCACCTGGCAACAATTAAAGGCCATACGAGCGCGGTCAATGCGATCGTCTTTTCGGCGGACGGAACCAAGCTGGCCTCCGGAGGCGTCGACAAAACAGTGAAGCTTTGGGAGGTAAGCACGCGAACAGTCCTGGCCGAATTCACCAATCACGCCGATGCCGTCACTTCCGTCGCCTTGCCGGCGGACGCCAAACGGCTGATTGCAGGCACAGATGGCACGAGCGCCAAACTGTGGGACGTCGCCACCGGCGATGAGTTGTATCACTTCGATGCGCCGGACGGTGGCGCCAATTTGGTGGCGGTTTCGCCCGACGGCAAATGGCTCGCGCTGGCCGGCAACGGTCTTCGCGTCAGGCTTTGGAACTTCTCAACCCTCCAGCCAGCGCCGGACCTTTACCACGAAGGGGGCAACACGTGGGGCCTGGCCTTCTCGCCTGACAGCAAAGTACTGGCGGCGACCCGATCTGATGGCGTCGTGTTGTGGGACTTCAGAGAGCGCCGAGTGCTTGGCAAACTCATGGGACACGAACGAGAAACACTTCCGGTTGTGTTTTCTCGGGACGGCAGGTTGTTGGCCTCAGGCAGTCAGGACAGCACGGTACGCCTCTGGGATTTGGAATCCCGCGAATTGCCGCGCATTTTTAAGGGCCACACGGAGGCGATCTACGGATTGGCATTTTCCCGAGACGGCCAGGTGTTGGTGTCTGGCAGTGGAGATCACACCGTAAAGCTTTGGGAGTTATCGCCGAAAGCAGAGCCGGATGTATTGCGCGGCCATGCTGATTCGGTAAGTTGTGTCGCGTTTTCGCCGGATGATAGCACGTTGGCCAGTGCCAGTAAAGACGGCACGGTGAAGCTGTGGGACGTGGCCCGCGGCACGACTCTGGCCACCTTAACTGGCCACACCGCTGGCGTGACGGGCGTCGAGTTTACTCGCGACGGCACCGAGTTGATCTCCTGTAGTTTGGACCAAACGATACGACTCTGGGACATGCGCAGCTACCAGGCTGTGAAGATAATCGCTGGACGAAAAGGGCACTCGTGTTTGGCGTTGGCTCCAAATGGCCGCACTCTCGTGTCCGGTAGTGGGTGGTGGGATGATCTCAACTCGCCTTGCGAGATCACTTTTTGGGACTGCCGTTCGTGGGTGCCATTGACCAACCTGACCCGACTGTCCGGCATGGTCCGCAAGCTGGAGTTTTCGCCCGATGGCCAGACTCTCGCCATCGGGTACGTTTCCGACCCAATTCTCCTGGAATTATTGAACGTTGCTTCGAAACAGTCGGTGTTTACCTCCACAAACCTCGGTGCCGAGCTGGCTTTCTCCCCCAATGGTAAGACCTTCGCGGCGTCCGATTCGATGGACGTGGATCGGATTTCTGTGCTGGATCTCGCGACACGCCGCATGACCAGCCGACTGCATATCCCCGGGTCCGCGACGCGTTATAAGGCCTTTTCGCCCGATGGCCGGACGCTGGCAGTCTTTTACGCCACCGCCAAGATCAAGCTATGCAATGTTGTGACTGGACGCGAAGTCGCCACCTTGCAAGGCCACGAAACTTTCGGCATGCACCTGGCCTTCTCGCATGACGGCCAGACTCTCGCAAGCCCCAGCAGTGACCGGACCGTCCGGCTATGGCGCGCGCCGAGAGACTAAGTACCCCGATTCGGGGTACTAAGCCGCGACCGCTGAACTGGGGGCGACCAGCAGGTGAAGCCGGATGGAAGCTCCAAATCCCAAGCACCAAGCTCCAGAGAAGCTTCAAGCGCCAAATTCACCAAATCTCAAACTATGATTCGACCCATAGCACCACATGTTGGAACCTGGAGCTTCTCTGGTGCTTGGTTTTTGGAGCTTCGTGCTTTCTACTTCGGTTTATACCACATCCAGTCCTTGGTCGGTTCCATGGGATAAAGCGGGTCGGCCTTGAGTGCGCGCGTGAAATCGTGGCTGGCCGCGTGGCCATCCACGAAGAGAATTGGCGAAATGAATTTCTGACTATCGTCGGTCAACTGAGTGATGGTCGTCGGGCCTCGCGCGTAGTGCCAATGATAATAATTTTCCCACCAGGTGGCCGGCGGTTCGTACATCATGATGAATCGCGCCGGGTCGGGAACCCAATTTTCCTTTTTGCCCGACAGGTTTTCACCGAGATTATCCGCGCCATCCGCCTCCTCCAGGGTTGAGTTCCCAAGTGAGGCAGAATTGAAGCAGTAGCTGCACCCCAACGCGTCGTATTTGCTCGGTTTCCATGGCGGCGGAGACCACGATTCGTCCATCCCTTTATCAGCCGGGCATCGGAAGCCTTCCGACCGACCCAGGTAGGCATAAAGCGGACGATTGGTTGCGGGCGCAACCAGGGTATGCACCGGAGACGCATCCTTGCCGCCCAGAGCCAACGCATTGATGACGCGGCCGGGCGGGGGTGGATCGCTCCACGGTTTGTTGGCGTGGACCGGGAATGTATCTTCGTGCTCGTCCAGGTACAGCTTCAAGCCAACTCCAATCTGCCGCAGATTGTTTAGGCAGTGTGTGATTCGCGCCTGTTCCTTCGCCCGGCCTAAGGCGGGTAACAGGAGCGCCGCCAGAATCGCAATGATGGCGATGACCACCAGCAACTCGATCAAGGTAAACGCAGCCTTTGGCAACGGAGAGTTGCAACGGGAGGCGACAGACATCCAGTCACGCACAAAAAATCCATCCGCTTCGGTGAAGCAGCCGATTCAGATTCGAAATTAATCCAGAGTGCAGCATGTTTCGGCTGGCACGTCGAGCGCGGAGAACGCTGGAGCCTTTGGCGCAGTGCATCCCAAGTTGTGATCACGGTCTTTGGCGCACGGCGGCTTGTTTTAAGGCGGGGCCTTTGCTTTCTCATTCACTTCATCTTCGCGTCGGAGGCGGATGGCGCACCGGTTGCGGCCACAAAACGTCAGAAGCAGCCCCCGGCACAACAGATACCGTACAAGTCCTGGCAGGCGAGATCGCCTCCGCACCCATAATCTGGCTTTTTGCTTTGAGATAAGCCTGCTGGGCGATGGGAGGGACAGCTGCGGCCAAAGCCATCCGCGCTAGCAGATCAACCAACACCCGCGCGAATCCACGTCCGATGCATCTGTGGGAGGCGAGCTGCCGTTGGCTCGCCGGGAATTCAAAGGAGCCGTCGGGCTTGATTTTCATCGGCTTTGCGGTTGGCTGCAGGAGCACACAGGTTGCAGCTAACTATGGCGAGACCGCGCGGTAAAATTTTGGGTTGTAATTGGGCGTGGTAGGGTCCGTCAACTGATCAGTGCCGGTGGTACTCTGAAAATTGGTCAAGGCTGTCCAATTCACCAAATCCGTGGAGACCTGAATGGTATAGCTGCGGCCTGCCTCCCCCAGAAGCGTGTAGCGGAACTGCCCTCCGGGCAGGATTGACGCGAGCGTCAGACGAGGACCTGTAGGACGCAGAACGAAAATATTGCCGATACCCATTTCCCCGCCGCCCGCGGTCACCCCGTAAACCGCCCCATCCCTTGCTTTCGACAGGGACGCATAGGGAAGAGGCGCTCCACCTTGCACCCCTGTGTAGGCAAAGTTGTGTAGTACCGTGAAGCCGCTGCCATCTTTATTGAGATTGAACGCCGTGCCGGAAAACCGGGTGCCGCCCTCTCGCGTCGTTCCATAAAGTGCTCCATCAGTGCCCTCGAGCAGAGCCGTTGAAGGATAGACACCGTCCACACCAATCCCGTCCACGAGCGTAAAACTGTGCAGCATCGCATACCCGCTGCCATCGAGGTTGAACTTGAACACTGCACCGACACCATCGGTGCCGCCGCCTGCGCTTGTCCCGTACAGCGCTCCATCGCTGCCCTCGACCAGCGCCGCCGGACCCGCAGTGATGGGAAGCATGGTGTAGGCGGTGCCGTCCTTGTTGAGCTTAAACACCGTGCCCCCTGTGCCATACAAAGCACCGTTACTTCCTTCCACCAGCGGCCCATACGGTCGGCTCGCGTCCCCGGCGATTGCGCCAAACTCGTGCAACACCATAAAGCCGGTGGCGTCTTTGTTGAGCTTGAAAACCATGCCGGCGTTGTTTGTCCCGCTCGGGTAGCTCGAACCGTAGAGCGCCCCGTCGCTCCCTTCCAATAGCGTCGTATGTGGCTCGCCTTGCTGCAGCACAGCCCCACTGAAGCGGCGCAGCTCGATGTAGCCTGAGCCGTCGTAGTTGAGTTTGAACACTGTGCCGTACAGATTCGTCCCCTCTCGCGAGGCAGTGCCATAAAGTATCCCGTCGCTTCCCTCGATTACCGAAGCATGTCCGAAATACGCTTCTTCCTCGGGAAAATCGAACTGGTGCAGCAAGGTGTAGCCGGTTCCGTCTCTATACAGTTTGAAGACCGTGCCGCCGCCCTCATCGAATACTCCCAGGCCGGGGGTATCCCAGCCTTCGCTTGTCGTCCCGTACAACACCCCGTCGCGGCCTTCCACAAGTGGGGCTGTCGGAAAACTGCCGTCGCCGCCCGAATACGTGAAGCGGTGCAACACTGCAAAGTCGCTACCGTCCTTGTTCAGCCTGAAGCCGGGCGAATACAACACTCCATCCCTGCCTTCAACAAGGTAGGAGCCATAAACATCCCCGCCGGCACCGGTGAAGCTGTGCAGGTTCGTGTAGCCACTGCCGTCGTTGTTCAATCGGAAGACAGCGCCGAACCCTGCGCCGCCATACTGACACATCCCGTATAACGCCTGGTCGCGGCCTGACACGAGCGCCAGAGGAAGACCCCCGTCCCCGCCCAACAACGTGAAGTTGTGCAACAGGGAGTAACCGCTGCCATCCTTGTTGAGCTTGAACACCGTCCCAGGACCACCGCCTCGAGTAATTCCACACAACTCACCGCCGCTGCCCTCGACCAGCGTGTACGGCACGATCGCATCGTGCTCTGCTGTCTCGGTGAAGCGCAGCAGCTCGGCGAAGCCGCCGCCGTCACGGTTCAGCCTGAACACGGTGCATAATTCGTCTGCCCGAGTGACGCCGTACAGTACCCCGTCCCGGCCAGCGATCAGCGGCCAAGGAAACTTTCCATCCCCGTTTGGACCGGTGAAACTGTGCAGTACTGAATAACCGCTGCCGTCCCGGTTGAGCTTGAAAACGGTGCCGAAACCCTCGGCCCTGCCGCCGGCGGTTGTTCCGAAGAACGATCCATCGCTTCCCTCGACCAGCGCCAAAGGACTTCCATCTCCGCCAAAATCCGTAAAGCTACGGAGCAAAGTGTAGCTGGTGCCATCCTTGTTCAACCGAAACACGGTGCCCGACGTTGTAGGCGTTCCACAACAAGTGATTGGGGTCGTTCCATATAGCACGCCGTCGCTGCCTTCCAGCAGGAACAGGGGCGATCGGCCGTCTGTGCTGGTCTCGGGAAAGGCGTGCAATACGCGATAGCCGCTGCCATCCTTTTTTACCGTGAAAACCGTGCCGTAACCATGAAGGCCCCCTGCTCCTGTCATTCCGTAAAGCTTTCCATCGCTGCCTTCAATGAGGTTCCGGGCATCTATGCCCGACTGCTCCGGAAACCCAAACGACTTGATTTGCTGGTACTGGAGTTGGCCGAGCGCCACTGGTGCCGAGAGAACCGTCAACAACATCGCTCCTCTGCAGCGGGCTGAAGCGCAGTGGAACCGAAGCGCTCTGAATGTGCGAGGCAGGAGGCTGCTGTGTGTCTTCATACTCCTCCTGGTTCGCGGGATCGTTCAACTCGTTTGTGTTGGCGGCTCACCTCTCCTTAAACGCTCGAAAAACGGGAAAACTTTCAAAGACACGGATTTCACGAATAACCACAGATTGGCAGCAGCGCGATAAAGCATTCACTCAATTCGTGTCTCCCCGGTGAAAATCGGTGAAATCCGTGTCGCTTGAAAGAAATTCTCCCGTTGCCGCGTTTAAGGAGTAACATGTCGAGCATCATGTCCGAGCCGACGCATGATTCCATCGCCACACGCGAGACGTTGTTGAACCGGCTCAAAGACTGTGACGATCATGCGAGCTGGCAGGAGTTTTACGACACTTACCGCAAATTGATTTATGAATTTGCCATCAAAGCCGGGTTGACGGAGTCCGAGGCGGAGGACGTGGTCCAGGAGACGGTGATCGGCGTCGCACGCAAGCTGCCCGAGTTTACTTATGATCCGACCCGGTGCTCGTTCAAGACCTGGCTCCTCAACTTGACAACCTGGCGCGTCAAAGACCGTTTCCGGAGGCGAGTGCCTGCGAAACAAACGACCATGGCAAACGCGGACGACACCGCCCGAACGGCGACCGTGGAGCGAGCGCCCGATCCCGCAGGCGAACAATGGGAAGCGATGTGGGAGGAGGATTGGAAGAAAACGGTCCTCCGAGCCGCGCTGCGCAGAATCAAGGCCGAAGCGAATCTGAAGGACTGCCAGATGTTCGAGCTGTATGTGCTCCGTCAATTGTCGGCGCGCGAAGTGGCCCGTTCGCTTGGGGTAAGCGTCGCGCGTGTCTATCTGGCCAAACACCGCCTAGCGCCGCTGGTGAAGAAGCAGATCGCGCAGCTCGAATCTCAAACGATTTGAATCTCGTCAGGAGTTGCACTAAGTGGTCACGGGCGTCGGCCACTTCTGCCTCATGACCCACACCTGCCTCCTCCCAGGAGGTGAACCCGAAAAGGCGGTCCGAATTTCAGATCCCTCCCCCCGGAGGGACCCGGGGTGGGTCATTGCAGTTGAACAGTTGCTTCATTCGTTCGCTCTGCTACGGTTCGCAGCATGGACAGTTTTTTGATCGGGTTGCTCGGCGCGCTCGTGGCCACCAATCCGCCAGTGGCCCTCAGCAATCTTGTCGCGCGAACCGCAGGCGTTTCCATCACCGTCCCCAACCCGATCGACCCGATCGAAAAGGATTATCAGACGCTGCTCGAAATGGACGACGCCGCGCAGGAGGAAGTGGACCAATGGATTCGCGACGAGACCGCGTTTCGCGAGCAAGGCGCCGGCCTCTCGGATGCCACGCTGCGGGCGCGCATCGAGCAACGCTTGAAACCCGTCCGTGACGGGTATGAAGGATTTTTGCGCCAGCACGCAGATCATGCGCGCGCCCATCTCGCCTATGGCAGTTTTCTCATGGAAATCCACGAGGAAGAGGAAGCGGTCAAGCAGATGGAAAAGTCGCGCGAACTCGACCCCAAAAACCCGGCCGCGTGGAACAACCTGGCCAACTATTACGGC
>Ga0070689_100001204_pt1 | contig 16372 bp, 10 predicted proteins | sample KBSS23HmetaG_FD_64669 | JGI IMG/M metagenome (GOLD analysis project Ga0070689, IMG submission 64669) | Switchgrass rhizosphere microbial communities from Kellogg Biological Station, Michigan, USA - KBS S2-3H metaG | ecosystem: Host-associated > Plants > Roots > Rhizosphere ...
TAACGACAAGCCCTGTCATGATGCTGGCTGCCCCGAGCCCCTGCCACAGGGTGGGCACTTCGCCGAGCACCATCCACGCGACGGCGAGCGCGACGAGTGGTTGGAGGTTGCTGAACATGGAGACCCGTGTTGGCCCCAACCTGGAAACTCCGTAATACCAGATCAAATTCCCGACGACGAGCGCGCCGATGCCACTATAAACGATCGCGATCCACACCGGCGCTGACACGGCGGTCCAGTTCGTCGATATGATGCTCGGAAGACCAACCGCCGTTACGAATAATGCACCGCCGGCCTGGCTGTACGCGCCGACGTTGATTCCGGACATGCGTTCGGTGTAGCGCTTGATCAGCGTCGCAAACAACGCCCAGAAGAGTGAGCCCGCGACGAGGAGTAGGCTGCCGAGCAGTGAGTCGCCGGTCGTCGAGTGCGCGACAGAGCCAAACACGACGAGCGAGATTCCCACCAGCTGCAGCGCGATTCCGGTCCACCCACGGGGGCCGACGTGCTCGATGCGAAAAAGCCGGCCGACGATCGCGATGAACGCGGGTGACGCCGCCAACATGAGCGCCACCGTGCCCGCTCGGCTCCGTGCGAGGCCTTCGATGAAGCACACCTGGTACAGCCCGTGGCCAAGCACACCGATCGCGAGGAGTGCACCGAGATCCTGTCGCGTCGGTCGCTCGTGGGACCGGAGCCATGCGATGACCAGGAGTGCCACGACCGCCATGACGATTCGCACCGCGTTGTATGCGAGCGGCGGGACGGTGCGCGTGCCGAACTTGGCGACCGTGTAGTTCACCGCCCAGATAACGGCCATGAGCACGAGCAGTGCTTCGGTTACAAAATCGCCCGGACGCGTATGGCTGCGTCCGGGCGTCCCAACGCGGTTGGTGGTCGCCGTCATGGGGAACAAAGGTAAGCGAACCTCCCATGTGCCGCCTCTCGCTTTTGATTCCCGATTCCCGATTCCCGATTCCCGACTAGTTTGTCCGGATGCACGTCTCCTTCGCGCTCTTCGCCGATGCGGCAAACCTGTCGCAGGAAGGCAAGCTGAACATCCTTGGCGTCTTCGACGCCGTGCAGGTCGCCACCATGCCGACCGTGCATCCTCGCGCCACACTGGTGCTGCGGCTCAAGGGCTCGGGGTCGGATGTCGGCCGACATACCGTCTCGCTGCGCTGGCTCAACCCGTCGGGCAACGAGCTCTGGTCATCGCTTGGGGAGCTGGATGTCGGCACCGCCGCGCCACCACAACAGATGCCGACGGAGATGGATCTCCCGTTGATCGCGGCGATCGACCTGCCGCTCGATGAGGTCGGGGGCTACACGATGCAGATCGCGCTCGACGACAAGGTCCACGCGAGTGTGAAGCTGCAGGTTCGCATGGGCGCGCCAGTGATGCCCGCGAGCGGGATGGTGAGCTGAGCCTCCCGGCTAACGACTCGAGACTCGAGACTAAAGACTCACGCGTCGCGCCGCGACGAATCGGGCCATCAGCGCCACGACGTAGACGTCGTCCGTCGCATCGAGTCGCTCGACAGCGTATCCGCCTCGTCCGAGCGCGAGGTGAACCATCCGCGACTCGCCCAGCGCGATGCCCACGTGCGTGATGCGCTTGTCGGCGCGGTCGCTGAAGAACAGCAGGTCGGCGGGTAGCCAGCTCGCGGCTTTGGTGCCGGCGTCATCGCCCACTTCGGCCTGTTGCCACGCGTCGCGCGGCAGTGAGACGCCATGCAGCCAGAACGTGGTTTGCGTGAGGCCCGAGCAGTCTGCGCCCCAGGGAGTTACGCCTCCCCACTGATATGGAGTGCCCGCGAATCGTTCGACGGCGGTGCGGGCGACGGCGCCGGCAGTTCGGGGAAACGTCGTGAGGCGCTCCTGAGCCTCGATCGCGCTCCCGGTTACGAGACTCTCAGTGCGCGCGAGCCACGCCGCGAGCGGCAGGGCTCGCGATGACCCGGTCATCGCGTCGCGGGCGACGCAGCCTAACGACAGCGTCCGCCGCGTCGCCTGTGACGGCCGCTCGTCGCCGTCGCCCAGGACGTACCCGCGGTGCATCCATCCGTCGTAGCCGTCCTCGCCGCGCACGCGCAGCCAGTCCCCGGCAATCTCGAGCACCTCGACGGTGTGCCCCGCGAGGCGCTGCGAGGTCTGCGGGCTCGATACACGCGACTCGATGTGCATGGGCGCGATCGACGCACGCACCACGACTTTCGCGGTCATCTCGATCCGGTCTCGTCGGCCAGCCCCGGAATGCCATCGCGGCCAACCGCGAGGCGAACGCCACGCTCGACCGCGGTCTCGAGCGCGGTCACCGCAAGTCCCTCCACTTGCAGCGTCGGCGCCGATGGGCCCTCGACGGGGCATACCGCAAAGATCACGTCGCCGTCGAAGCTCGTGCCCGTCGGCGTTATGCGGCGGAACAGTGCCGCAGCGCTCGCCTGGGCGAGCTGGGACAGCTCGATGCGAGTGAGGCACGCGCTCGTCGCGACGACGGCGATCGTGGTATTCTGGAGCGCGGCGTCGCTGAACTTGCGGCGAACCGTACCCTGCGCGATGAGCATGGCTCCGTCGAGGAACCGGCCATCGGGGCCGCGAGCGCCGGCAATGATCCCGCCGCGTGCATCGCGAACGTCGCCGAGGGCGTTCACGACGGCCACCGCCGCGGCGGTGACGTCGCCAGTCTGCGCGACCGCGATTCCCACGCCTCCTTTCATCGCCCCCGCGATCCCGGCGGCCTTCCCCACCGTCGCGCCGGTCCCGGCCCCCACGCTGCCCTCGGCGATGCCGCTCGACGTCGCGGTCTCGCACGCGTCGTACGCCATGGCAGGTGTCGGCCGCGCGGAAAAGCTGCCTAACGGTACGAGATCGAAGATCACCGCTGCCGGGATGATGGGGACCACACCGCCATTCACCGGGTGACCACGCTGACGCTCTTCCATCCATCGCATGGCGCCGGCGGCCGCGTCGAGCCCATAGGCAGACCCACCCGTGAGCATCACGGCGTCAGTGCGATCCACCAGATGGAACGGCGAGGCCACGTGCAGCTCGCGCGTCCCCGTCGCACGGCCGATCGCCGCCGCAGAGCAGCGGAACGCGCGGTCCACACCGCGCACGATCGTTAGGCCCGTCGCGCCCACCTGGTCGGTCGCATGGCCGACGGCGAGCCCGAGTGCCGAAAGGTCGGCGCTCACGCGCCGGCTGCGGGCGCCTTGGCTGGGGTCCCGGCCGCGCGCCGCGAGCAAGCGGCGCACAGCACGACGCCGCGCATGTTGCACATGTTACACACGAAGCGACCGCAGTCGCCGCAGGGGTAGCCTTCCGACGCCCGTTCTTCCTTGCCACAGGCCCGGCAGGTCATCGCGTCTCGTTCGTGCAAGTCGGCCATATCCTTCTCCAAGGAGGTATTGCCCGGCGCCCGCCTCAGCGCGCGCGCGGGTTGAGCCGGTATTCCTTTATCTTCTTGATCAGCGTGGCCCGCGAGATACCGAGCTCGCTCGCGGTGTGCGTCCGGTTTCCGTTGTGCGCGTCGAGCGCCCGCTCGATGTGCGTCCGCTCGATCTCCTCCAGCGTCCTCGGCACGTAACGCTCCGTGTTAGGCACCGACGAGTCGCGCACCTCCGACGGCAGGTGGCGCGCCTCGATCCGGTCCGAACCGCGACCCACGATCATCGCGCGCTCGAGCACGTTGCGCAGCTCGCGAATGTTCCCCGGCCACGCGTGGCGCACGAGCCGCTCCAGCGCGTCGTCACCGATCGAGCATGGCGCCGACGGCAGATGCGGACGCACGTCCTCGACAATGCGCCGCATGAGCTCCACGAGGTCATCGCGCGACCTCGCACGCAGCGGAGGAAGGTACAAAGGCATGACGCTCACCCGGTAGTACAGGTCCTCGCGGAACCGCCCTTCGTTCACCTCGGTCACGAGATCCCTGTTTGTCGCCGCGATGATGCGGACATTCGCGGTGATCTCCCGCGTGTCACCCACGCGCCGAAACGTGCGGGTGTCGAGCAGGCGGAGCAATCGCCCTTGCAGATACGCATCGAGCTCGCCGATCTCGTCGAGAAACACCGTTCCGCCGTCCGCGACCTCGAGGAGTCCGACGCGCGGTGCGGCACCGTTCCCGTTCGATCCGACATCCTGGCCGAACAGCGCAACCTCGAGTGCCTCGCCCGCAGTGACGGCGCAGTTCACCTCGACGAACGGACCCGCCTTCCGGGGACTGTGTGCATGAATCAGCTCCGCGACGCGCCCTTTGCCCGAGCCGGCCTCCCCGAGCAGCAGCACCGTCGTCCCGTCACTCGCCGCGAGCACCTCCAACTGCGCCGCGAAATCCCGCATCACGGTTGACGTTCCGAGCGCAACCCTCTCCGCCCCGCAGCTGCGACGCGCGCTGAGATATCCATTCAGCTGGCGAAGTCGGACCTTCTCGAACGCCCGCTCGGCAGCCACCGCGAGGTGATCGAGCTTTACTGGCTTCATCAGGAAGCTCTCGGCCCCGTTCTGCAGCGCCCGGGTGGCGAGCGGCATGTCGCCCTCATCGCCGATCATGATCACCATGGGCGACTCCGCACGGATGCGTGCATACACATCGAGCCCGGTCATATCGGACAGTCGCATGTCCAGCAGTACGAGATCGGGTCGCGAAGCATGGAACGCCGCAATCGCGTCCTCACCCGTGTACGCGCGAGTCACGGTGTGGCCACCGTGCCGCTCGAAGACCTCCGCGAACGCGTCGGTCAGCTGCCGCTCGTCATCGACGATGAGCAGCGACGCCATCAACGCGCTCCCTGGGCGAATACAGCGCGCGTAAGCTCGTCGAACGTGAATGGCTTGGTCACGCGTACGCGGCCAGTCGCCTCGATGAACCGCTGGGTCGCATCGCTCTGGACGTCGCCGGTGAGAAAGATGACGCGCGCCGCATGGGATGGATCGCGCTCGACGAGCTCCCGATAGATCGCATCACCGCCCGTATCCGGCATGCGAAGGTCCAGCAGCACGGCGTCGTAGCGCCGACTTTCCAGTAGCGCGTGCGCGTCCGCGCCGGTGGCCGCGGCATCGACCGTATGGCCAAGGCCGGCGAAATACCTAACGACGGCGGAGCGGATCGCCGGCTCGTCGTCGACGACGAGAATGCTGAGGGCCCGTGTGCCAGACGCCATCACCTCGGGTTCCGCGACGGCAGTGGCCGGTTCGCCGCCAGGTGGGACTGTTACCGGTAGCTCGACGATGAAGGATGCGCCGCCTCCCGCGGACTCCACTCGGATGGATCCGCCGTGTTCCCGAACGATGCCGTCGGAGACGGAAAGGCCGAGCCCTGTGCCCTTGCCAATGCCCTTCGTCGTGTAGAACGGGTTGAAGACCCGATCGATCTCCGCGGCGGGAATGCCCGGTCCCGAATCGCTCACCGTCACCATGATCCGAGCGCCGCGCGTCTCGCTCGTGACCACGATTCTCTTCTCGCCGCGCCAGCCCGACAGCGCCTGCTCGGCGTTACCGACGAGATTGAGCATGACCTGCTGCAGCTGGAACGGGTCGGCCCAGATCGCGGGCAAGGACGATTCGAGACGCACGTCCAGCTCCACGCCATGAACGGCGAGCGCATAACGACGCATTTCGAGCACGCTCGAGATGACCTCGTTCACCGGCGTCGTCGTTCGCTGCGGCGGGTGTTGGCGCGCGAACGTCAGGAGGTTGGAGACGATCTTCGCGGCGCGTTTGGCCTCGGCGTGGATCGTACGCAGTGATTCGTCTCGCTCCGCATCGTCGTCCGGATTCGCCAGCACGAGCTGCGAGAAGGCCATCACGCTCGCGAGCGGGTTGTTCAGCTCGTGGGCGACACCACTCACCAGCTGGCCGATCGCCGCCAGCTTTTCCTGCTGTACGAGCTGCTCGATGAGCAGCTTTTCCTCGCTCATGTCGCGAACGATCCCCAGCAGCCCGGACACGTTCCCGCTTTCCACCACCGGAGCCGTCAGCATCGCACCGGGTCGCGAGACGCCGTTGGCGTCGAGATAGCGGAGCTCCTGGCGCTGACGACGCCCCTTGAGCGTCTCGCCGAGCACATGCTGCATGGCGTCGCGGTCGCGGGCGTCGATCACCGAGGAGAAATGCTCGCCGAGCAGGTTGTCTCGGGCGCGTCCCGTGGCGATCTCCAGCGCGCGGTTCACCGACGTGAACCGCCCCTCCGCGTCGACTGTGAAGATCGCGTCCGATGCCGATTCCACGAGCTCCGTGTATCGCGCCTCCGACTGTGCGAGCGCTTCCTGGCGCACCCGGTCTTCCTCAGCCTGCGCGCGAATCGCCGTCACATCGTCGAATGTGACCACCGCGCCGCCGTTAGGGTGGGGAGATGCCATGACGTCGAAGAGCAGCCCGCGCCGTTCCGACCGCATGGTGGCGCGTCCGAGCACGCAGTCGTGCAGCGCCTTCGACAACGGGCACCCGTCGCCAATTGCGCGCGTGTCGCCTAACACAGCCTCGTAGAGCTGCCGTCCCACGAGCTCCCGGTGCGTCTCGAAGTACCCGAGCTGCAGCGCCCGGGCGTTGTAGCGAACGATCCGACCGTCGTCGTCGATGACGGCCATGCCGGTGGGAATCGCGTTGAAGGCGACGGTCCACTCGCGGCTGGATTCCGCCAGCTCCTCGTACAGACGCGCGTTCACGATCGCCACGGCGACGTGATCCGCGAGGCGCAGAAGCACCTTGGCGTCGTCCTGATCGAAATCCGCGGCCCGGTTGAACACGCAAAGCGTGCCGATCACGCCACGCGCGGTCGACAGTGGCACGACAACCGTCTTGCGAATGCGAACGAGTCGCTGCGCCTGAAGACTCACGTCGGGATCGTTCGGCACGTCGTTCGTGATCACCGGCGCGTGGGTCACCACGGCCCGCCCGCTGATGCTCGACTTCACGGGCAGCATGAGGCCCGCGAGGAGATCGCCGCTGCCTCCCGCCGCGACGACGTGCAGGTAGTCTTCCCGACGAAGCGCGACGCACGCGCCTTCGGCGCCGAGCAACGACATCGCATGACGCATGATGAGACGCATTACCTCGCCCATGCGCAGCGATTCGCTCACGGCCCTCGCTACATCGGCCAGCGCTTCCGTCTGACGTCGCTCGCGCTGACTCTCCGCGTAGAGGCGCGCGTTGCTCAACGCGCTCGCCGCTTGCGCACCCATCGTGAGCAGGAGATCGGCATCGTCGTCGCCGAACGCATCACGGCGAACGCTCGCCACCGCAAGCACCGCCACGAGATGCCGCCCGACGCGCAACGGAACGGCGAGCAGAGAGCCCACCGGTGTCCCCGCCGCGACGACGAGTGCATCGGCGCCGATGAGCTGCGACGCGTCCGGATGCGGCTCCGCGACGAGCACCGGCTGACCCGTGCGCGCGACGCGTGCAATGACTCCATCGCCGAGCGGTGCCTCGGGCAACGGCAACTCGACGCCACCGATCATCCTCACGAGTGGCGCCACGGCCGCTCGCTCGAGATCCGGATGCACCACGACGACGCTGTCGCAAACGATCAGCTGCGATACACCGCGCGCGACCTCGAGCGCGATCTCTCGCTCGTCGAGCGAACGCGCCATCGCGTTGCCCACGACCTGAAGCCGCTGCAGCCGCTCCGCCTGACGAGCGGTGAGCTCCGACAGGCGCACCCGCTCGATGTGGTGGACCACCTGCTGAGCGAACAGCTCGATCGTGCGCAATCGCGCCAGCGCGGCCTGCCCTTCATCGGCCGGATCGCCGAGGACGAGTGTGGCCACGAGGTGGCCGGCCGGCGTTGTGAGCGGCAGCACATGTGTCCCGCCGACTCCCCACTCGGCTCCGCCGTGGCGAAGGTCGCTCAGGGCGAGGACCTCGTGCGACTCCATACCCACCGCGATGCATCGCGGACCCTCGTGGTCGCCTTCGCGAATCGCGATCCCAACGCGGCCGTAGCCGATCGAGTGGATGGCGTGCACGAAGATGCGAAGCCGCTCATCGAGCGACGTCGCGCGCTCGACGTCGATCAGCGACGCATGCAGCGCGAGATAGTGATCTCGATCACGAAGGAGCGCGCGAATCCTGCCGCCGAGCGAAGGCGGCAGGGCTTCGAGCAGCGCAAGCTCATCGGGCGACCACCGCTCATCAGCGGTGATCGGTGCGGATTCGATGGACACGCCGCCCTACTGTCCGTTGGCGCTGTGTGCGCGCGGTGCCGCAGCCATCATTGCCGGCGCGGTACGAGAACGTGCGCGGCCAATGGTTCCACCACGATATCCAATGGCGTCATCCCCACGAGATCTCCATCTGCCTGCACCGGCCTTGGCGGATCCGTCTCGATTCGGAGGCTCCGGCCGGCTGTGTAGAGCATGCAGGGGTCCGTGCGGAAATCCTTGCGCAGCAAGCGCCAGGTCACCCGCAGCGAGTCCCTGAGGCCCTTCGGAGAGAAGACGCACAAGTCCAGCAATCCGTCATCTTGTCGGATGCCTGGGCCCAAAGTGATCAAATCGCGAAACACCGCACCGAAATTGGCCACCATCACCATCGTGGCGACCCGCTCGTGCCGGGCCCCGTCGACCGTGGCAATGACCGTGAAACGCTCGTGTTTCAGGGCCGCTCGTGCCCCGGTCCAGAAGTACGCGAGCACGCCCAATCGACCCTTCAGGATTGGCGAGGTGGTCTCGACCATCTTCGCATCCACTCCCACGCCGGCGGCAAATGCGAACCGATGCCCACCGATCGATCCGAGATCGATCCTCGCTTCGTCACCATCGAGCAGCACATCGACCGCCTTACCAACGCGGAGAGGAATGCCGAGGACCCGCGCAATGAGATTGCCGGTCCCGCCTGGCAGCACGCCGATTGGTACGTCACTGTGGGCGAGGGTCCCTATGACCTCCATCACAGTTCCGTCGCCACCGAGGGTGAAGACAGCGTCGTAGTCACGCCCGCGCTCGTCGGCCACTTCGGCAGCGTGACCGGGCCGCTCGGTGAGCACGATGTCACACGTGACTCCCCGATGTGCGAACGCCGACTGGGCCTGTGCCTGACGGCGCATGCCTCGTCGAGATCCGGGATTGATGATGAGCAGGACGCGCTTTCTCAGAACCGCCACGTCCGGAAAATATCGAACCCCAATTGGGGCGGAGTCGGCGCCCAGCCCCGTGTCGAACCGACGCCGGTGCATAGGAGCGCGCTGGTAGACGGCTCGTAACCGGCCGACACGCCGAAGTTCTCGTTCAGCCGATAGTCGACCTTTACGCCGAGCGAATTCGCGAGGTTGCCGGAGGTGCTCGTGCCGCTACCACCGAGCAGTGATCCGAGTTGGCAGAGCCCAGCGGTCGCACTCACGAACGCTCGATCTCCGAGCTGCCGTCCCACGCCGAGCCGTGCGCCGCTGAACAACTGGGCTGCTGTACTCTGGGTTGAAGGACCTGCCTGACGACCGACTTCGATATCGACCTCGTCGAAGAGGCCGAAACCGCGAAGCTGATCGCCGAGGTAGCCGCCGAACCCGCGCAGCAAGCTGGCCGCCGCCGTCTGACTGTTGACGGCGAAGCTTGGCCCGCCGGTGAGCAGATAGCTGATCAAATCCGTCTGCGAGATGTTGAGCAGACTGTCGGCACTCGACAGCGAAAGCTGCGGCCGTACGAGCGTGCCGCCGATATGGACGCGGATACGAAGATCCTGCTCGCTCGAGCTCGCGGTCGCCGTCAGCCGGTGCACGGTGTTCGTCGCATTGATGTTGAGAACGGCGTTGAAATCGGGATCGCCGAGAAACTGTACGGTTCCCGTTTCGACCACGAACTTCGGTTGCGCGAGCCCCAGATTGAGTCGATACGTGCCGCGGTTCGTCGTCAGGGTTCCCTCGAGGGCAAGCTGGTCGAACGCGCGCTCCCCCAATGCCCCTTGGGGGTTACGCACCGCCACCGACCCGCCCAGGTTGATGTTTGCTTCGGCCGATCGCAGCCACACGTCGCTGCCCATCCGAATCTGTACGTCCTCCACCGACAGATTTCGCACAAGTGCTGGCGGAGCCTTCGGCAACAGCGTGCGGTTCGCGGTGAGGGTCGTGTCGATGATGTTGTAGAGGTCTGGGCTGTCGAGGCTGATGACCTGCTTGTCGATGAGATCCGGGATGAAGATCGTTCCGCGATCGACCACGACGAGGCCCGTAAGTGTCGACCGATCGTAGGATCCAGCCAATCGGAGGTTCGACACGGAGATATCGAGGTGAGCGACGCGTGGCTTGTCGATGATATGGAAGTTGCGCGCGTTGACGGCGAGGTCGAACCGGGGGTTGTCGCGATCAGCGAGACTCGCGAACCCGCTGAGTGAGAGGTTGCCGACGCGCTCTTCCCGCGTGACCACGTTGAATCGCTGAATGGACAGACTGTCGCCCAGGAACTCGAGCGTTGCGTTGAGATCGGACAGCCTGACCCCACCAAGGGGCGCCAGTCCGAGCGCGCCGTTGGAGATCGTTATGTTGCCCGACAGCTGTGGCCGCGGCCACACGCCGCCGATATCCAGGTTGGCGGCGAACGCGCCCGACGCGTTCACGACGGCCGGAGACACCGTCTCGAGAATCGCCAGATCAACGCTTTCCGATCGAATCTTGCCGCGCAGCGAATCAGAAAGCATGCGCGTCGGCGTCGACACCAGCTGCAGATCGACGGGGATGGATGCGGTCGCCGACATCACGGACTTTCCCTCGCGGAAAAGTTCCGCGCGCGACTCCATGCGCTTCGTCGCATACGCTCCACCGAAGGTGGCACGGTCGAGGTGAACCTCGCCGAACCGCGGTTGGTCGAGCTGTCCATCGATCGTTATGCGCGGGTCGCGCCGCAAGCCGCTCACGTCGACGGACACAGTTGCGAGTCCGCCAAACGGCACGTTTGCCTGAATCAGCTCCCCGATATCTCCGAGCTCCACGCTATCGGCACGGAGTGAAAGTGACACGGGTTCCGTTGCGGGAACCGACCCGGCAACGGTCAAGAGCCCCGAGTGAACGTCCCTGAGCCGAATAGTGTCGAGGACGAACCCATCGGAGCGGGACACGATTGTCGTCGGCCGCTCGAGCGTGAGTCGATGATCGCGGACGGAGAGCACGACGCTATCGAGCCGCACGGTCGTCGTGTCACCGAACATCGACCCGTCCCCGTGCACGAGCAGCGACGGTCCGTTGACGCTGGTAGCTTCGACCCTGAATTGCCCGTTGTGGATGTCGCTCGCACGAAATGCCAGCGTGCCGTTCGTAATGCCCATGTTCGCAACGACCGCGGTGTCAATGCGAGCGCTGAGGCCTCCACTGATCGCGCCCCTCACCTTGTTGTACTCGAAGCCACCGACCACGGCTTTCACCTGATCGCCACGAATCCAGATATCGCGCGCGGCCAGGCTGTCGCCGCGAACGACGAGCGAATCGAGGTTGCCGTGTACTGACCCGCCGATGTTCACGGTCCCGTCGATCGAATCGCTCGGTGCGGCAACGCCGCCGTCCACTACCGGCTCCGCGGCCGCCCCGAGGTAGCGACGAAGCCCTCCCAGGGAATCGATCTTGACCGTGTAACGGAGCGAGTCCGTCACCGCGCTCGTCAGGCCGAAGGCACCATGAGCGCTCACGATGCCGCCCACGGTTTCGGCGTGGAGCGTGTCGATACGCATGCGGCCGTTGTTGAAACCGAACCGCGCCGTCGCCTGATACACGCGCATGCTGTCGACGAGCGACCGGTCGAGCGTGGCAGAGACGACGCCGGCGAGGCTCGTTAGGGTGGAATCGCGAGACGACGAGTCGGCCGACACGTCGAGCTCGACTCGGCCGTTCAGCGACGTGATCGGAATGGTGTCGTTCGCGAGGAGCGTTCGCGCGTCGAGGTTCGTGAACGTCAGCGTCCCCTTGGCTGCGTAGGTCTTGGGGAAGGCGTCCACCTGACCGTCGTAGCTGAACGTTCCACCAGGCCCGGTCAACTCCGTTGTGACCTCGAGATCGTCGATGGTGCCCTGGATCCGCAACGGGCCCTTGTAGGATCCACGGAGTGGCAACGACGGGTAGGACAGCGAGAGGGTGGTGAACGAGATCGGCTGCGTGTTCAGCGCGAGATCGTAGCTCACGAACTTCTCGCCGATTGTGACTCGTCCACTTCCAGTTGCGCGCGTGGGGTCGCCGGGGCCATCGCGATGCGTGAGGTCGGCGTTCCGGAATCGGACGTCGAACCACAGCGAGTCGAGCGTCGCCGTGCCGGCAACGATCCCGGTCACGCGCGGGAAGTTCTTGTTGAGATAGACGAGCGTTCGCAGGTCGAGCTGCGACACGTTCACGTCGAAGCCGCGAAATCTCGTGAATGCCGGGAACAAAATGTCGAGATCGCCGTGCGCAGTCCCGCGCGTCACGGCGCCAGCCACGTTCGCGTCCGCGAACGTCACGCGCGCATCGTCGACGTGGAAGCGATTGATCGGCCCACCGCGCGCGCGGACGGTGCCGGTCAGGTCGCCCTGCCAGTCGTATGGAAACGGCTTGCCGTTCAGTGCGCGGATGAGATCGAAGTTCATCGGCGCGGCTTCCATCGCGAGGTCCTTCACGATGAGGACCGGGCCGCCGACGCCGAACGTCATGTTTCCCTTGAGGCGGGATCGCGTCGTCCGCACGTCCATGTCCGACAGTGCGTAGTCGATGATCGAGAGATCCTTTTGGTTCCGGATGTTGAGCACCATCGACCCGCCGCCCGTCGCCGGCAGCGTCGGATACACCCAGCCGACGTCGGCGAGCGAAATGGAGTCGCCCACGATGCGAAGGTCGTAGCGCGTTGGCAGATCGCTTCCCCACCAGACCTTTCCCCCGCCCTTGCCCGTCGACCCCGGCAGGTCGAAGTGCTCCACCTCCGCCCATAACGAATCCCCCGTCTGCCGCACGCCGCCGCGGACGTTCCGGAACTTGAACGGTGGGTCCATCTCATCGGCGTTGAGCTTCGCGATCTGGAACAGACGGCCCACGCTGTCCGGATCGGCCAGCCGCGTGTACCCGGACACGACCTGGATGTTGTTCCAGCGCCATGTCTTCGCGAACCCGCTGCCGACGCGACGGATTTCCTTGTCCGGTCGCGTTAGGTTCCGCGCGATCGCGCTGTCGCGCCTCGCGCCGTGGAGCGAGTCATCCGGATGCCACGGCATCGACAGAATGAACGTCGCGCCGTGGAGGAGCACGGAATCCGCGACGATGTAGTCGCCCCAACCGCGCTCCGCGCCCGACACGCGCTTCTTGTTCTGCCCAGGCGGGAAGACCCGCTTGTAGTTCCACGTCCCCGTCGAGTCCTTCCGCAGATGCACGACCAGCCCGTCGATGTCGAGGAGGCTGAGCAGCGTACGCTTGTCGACGAGATCGCGTGGGTCCCACCGCACGGTGATGCGGCGCAGCGCAACGAACAGCGAGTCGTCCGGCCCACGAATCTCGGCCGAGTCGATCGTCGCGCCCCCAAACGAGAGTCCGCTGATCCGCCCGACGTACAGCTTCCCCTTCACCTTCGGCGCGACGAGCTCCGTGACGTAGTCGCGAGCAAAATCCCGCCCGAACTGCGTCTTGAGCACGCCGCCCACGACGATCGCGATGAGCAGCCCGAGCCCGAGCAGCGTCATGGCGCTGGAGAGGACGACGAGTCGGCGGCGCGTCACGTGCGTACGTCCGTCAGAACGCCTGGCCGATCGAGGCCTGGAAGCTCAGTCGTTTCCAGAAGCTCGATGCCTTGGGAGGCTGATACGACGTTAGGCACTCCTTCGTCGGTGCCTGCTGTGCCGGTTTCTCGTCTTCTCCGTAGGCACCCTTGTGCCACCCGGTCACCGGCAATCCGTTCCCGGGACTGATGCAATACAGCGGGGCCTCGCCCGCCTGCGCGGGAGCATCCCAATACGCCGCACCCGACTGACGCTGATAAGGGTTGAACCCAACGTCGAGGCGGATCGGGCCTACCGGCGACGCGACGCGAATGCCTACCCCGGGAGTGATGCGCAGGCTGTTGAACGACTCCTCGATGCCGGCGCCGCCGCGGGTCCACACCTGACCCGCATCCGCAAAAAACGCGAACTGCAGCTTGTCGGAGATGTATGGGCTGGGCATGCGGAGCTCGAGGTTCGCCACCAATACACTGTTACCACCAACCGGGAGTGTACGAAATCTTTTCGCCGGATCCGACGAGAAATACACGGTGTCGGGCGCGTCCACGGTCGGGTAGACGCACGCCCCGGTCGGCGCACTACAGACCTTTACCGTGTCTGGTAAATACACTACCGGACCCAGCTCGTTCTGCTTGTACCCTCGCACGGTGTTCGCCCCTCCGGCATACAGCCGCTCCTGCTGCGGTATGAATACCGTCGTGTCGGTGCCCAGCGTCACCTCTCGTCCGAAAACGAGGCCCCCGCGCAGGCGGGCCACGAGCACCGAATTTCTGGGCAGCGCCCAATACCAGCTGGCATCCCCCAGGATCTTGTTGAACTGCAGATCGGGGTCTGACCCGATGAGCTGATTCGCAGTCCTCAGCTCGAGGGACATTGTAGAGCCGCCCGTCGGGTAGAATGCGTTGTTTCGCCTGTCGCGCCCGAGTGCAACGCTGACCGTCGCCAGCCGCTGCGAACGCTTCAGGAAGTTCTGCTCGTTCACATCGCAGATGCCGATGACGCCACAGAAGATCGCGGGCTCCGCATTCGTGCGTCCGTACTCGAGCTGGTACGCGTACGTCGCGCCGACCCGGCGAGGCAGCTGCTGATTGAGCGACAGGATGGCACCTACGGGTGTGTACCGCTGGTACACCTTGTACTCCGACCGCAGCTCGCTGTAGAGCGTGAGGCTCGGGAGCATGCGCAAGCCGAACAGCGACGTTTGGTGGAGCGTTGCGCCGACGTAGTAGTTGAGCGTGTCACTGTAGACATCCTCTTTTGCTCGCGGGCAGATGTCGCCGAGTGCGCCAGTCGCTTCCGTCGGATACCCGACGCCGATCTTCGACGCCCGCGCGCTGACGTCCAGCCGTCGCAGTCCGCCGAGAAACCCGGCGTCCGAGTAATCGACCTGCGTGCGGAAGCAATCGAGTGTCGCCCAGCCGAACGACGGCCGCAACGATCGCATGAACGTCTCGGCAAGAGTCACGTTCACGTCGATCGTCGAATCCCCCGAGGGAGCGAGACTCGCCGTGTCGGGGCGCACCTCCACGTGGCGGTACGCGTCCGAGAGATACAATGCCCGCTTCGCATCTTCGAGCTCACGCTCGCGATAGAGGTCACCCGGCTCGAAGCCGAGCGTCTTGCGGACCTGCGACTTCGAGATTTGCTCGTTCGCTCCTTCGCGCGGGGTTACCGTGATGTTCACGGCACCGATGCGCGCACGCGGCCCCGTAGCCACATCGAGCTTCACCGAGGCCACGCGGGCCGCGGAGTCGGACTCGTAGCTGCGAAAGAGGTCAGCTGCTGGATAACCGGTGTTCCTGAGACGCCGCAGGATGGTGTCGCGCGCCGCCTCCATCGCAATCTTGTCGAACCGCTCGCCCACCTTGATCGGAAGATCTCGGATGATGCGGTCGCTCCGCGGCACCGAGTCGAGGCCTGTGATCGTGAGATCCCTGATGATGATAGGGTCGCCCTCCTGAATGCCGAAGACGACACGCACCGCACTCTTTCGGACGGTGTCGACGCGTGCGCCGACTTTCGTCCCGGTGAATCCATGCTGGTTGTAGAAATACAGGAGGCGAATCGGGTCTCGCTTGACCTCGAGCGTGTCGAGGCAGCGGCGCGTCCCGATCCGGATTACGCGGCGAAACCACGACGATGGCGTGGTCACGAGACCGATGGCGAGTTGCGCGTTCGAGAAAGCGCGGTTGCCAACGAACTCCACGCCCACGACCTCCATATCGCCTCGGTCGCAGGCAATGTCCTGCGCCGACACGGTAGTCGGAGCGGCCAGCGACAGAGCAGCGACGACGAAGCCGAGTGCGAGCAGCGCTCGGCGATGACCCATCAGTCGGACGCCCCGCTCGTCAGGCGCTTCGCCGGCGGAGCAGCCGGGAGTTTGCCCGGGTCGAGTGGCGTCCGCTGGAGCAGCAGATACGCGACGTAAAACGCGAGCGCGCCCACACCCACGCCGACCCCTAACGCCGGCAAGAGCTCGCGCGCGTCGAGTGCGCGACGATAGACGTATTCGGTTCTGATGCGTGGCGCTTCGCGTTTGAGCATTGCCGCGTTGACGTTTCAGTGAGCCACCGACTTACACCGACTCGACCAGGATGCTCCCCGCACCTTGCTGCTTGGCACGGCGCTTCGTATCGGCGGCCTGCATTCCGAAATGCGCCAGGCTGACCCAATCCTGCGGACACACGAACATCACCGCGGCAGACACGTGCGCGAG
>Ga0070689_100001205_pt1 | contig 16370 bp, 8 predicted proteins | sample KBSS23HmetaG_FD_64669 | JGI IMG/M metagenome (GOLD analysis project Ga0070689, IMG submission 64669) | Switchgrass rhizosphere microbial communities from Kellogg Biological Station, Michigan, USA - KBS S2-3H metaG | ecosystem: Host-associated > Plants > Roots > Rhizosphere ...
GCGCCACCCGATCCGCCCGGGGAAAAACGACGGGATTCGCCGCGCTCTCCGAGAAACGGACGGCGCGCACCGAAAAGGTCGTACGCGCTCCGACTCTGGCTCAGGTAGGAAGGATTGGGCTAGTCGTCGGCCTTTTCGGGCGGTTTCGTGACGGGGACGCGGACACTCGGGCGGTGCTCGAGCTCGATCTCGGCGCCAGGCACCGCCGCGATGGCGAGCGTCGCCGGCGGATCCCAGGAGAGCGGCGCGTCGGGGCCGCCGCCCAGTCCGTAGAACCGAGCCGCCACGCGCGCCACGCGCGCATCACCCAGATCCTCCCAGATCGACCGCCACGTGTGCGCTTCCTTGAGCGCTTGCACGAACGCCTCGGCGGTGCGGAACGAGAGGGTGTGACGGACGACCGTGTGACGGACCATCCCGAGCCCCGCCTCCTCGAACATCTGCGCCATCGAGTCGCGCTCCGAGAGGATCCGCGGGGCCGGCGCGGCGTAGTCCGGCTCGAGGTGCTGGAGGCAGCGGTTCATCCGATCGAACGGATCGTCCTCCTCGAGCGGCCCCCAGGTCATGACGGCGATCTTGCCGCTCGGCGCGAGCGCCTGGCGCCACGCCTGGAGGACGTGCGGGCGATCGGTGACCTGCCACAGGCCGAACGCGCAGAGGATCGCGTCCCACGGCCCGCCGGTCGTGTCGCTCGCGTGCGCGGCGTCGCACTTCACGTTCACGAAGCGCGCGGCGTCCACCTGCTCGGCGCACAGCTTGACCATCTCCGGATTCGGATCGGTCGCGCGGACATGCCCGTGCTCACCGACCGCGCGCGCCGCCGCGAGGACCTCCGCGCCGGAGCCGGCGCAAGGGACGAGCACGCGGTGGCCAGGGAGGACCTTCGCCTCCTTCACCAGGTCGAGGTGGTACGGGACGAACCGAGGAACCCATTCGTCCACGTAGCCCTTCGCCGCCCGATCCCAGGGGGTCGCCATGCGCAGATCATAAGACAGACCGCGGGGACCTCCTAGGGTCCGTCGGGCATGGCCCGCTGGGTGTCCTGTGCGCGGCCGCTGCGCCGCTTCGCGATCGCCGAGCATGAGCCGTGAGCGTGGACGCCCGCGGCGCCGGTCGACTACCGTGCGTCCCATGACCGCCGACGCCGCGCTCCGCCGTACCCCCATCTACGAGAGTCACGTGCGCCTCGGGGGGCGGCTCGTCCCGTTCGCCGGCTGGGAGATGCCGATCCAGTACTCGGGGATCGTCGACGAGCACCAGGCGGTGCGGACGGCGTGCGGCCTCTTCGACGTGTCGCACATGGGCGAGCTCGAGATGCGCGGGCAATACGCCGGCGCCGTCGTCGACTACCTGATCACGAACGACGCGTCGAAGCTCGAGGTCGGCCAGGCGCTCTACACGTGCGCGTGCAACCCGAAGGGGACGATCCTCGACGACTTGATCGTGTACCGAGCGGGAGACGAGCGATACCTCGTCGTCGTCAACGCATCGAACCGCGACAAGATGAGCGAGGTCTTCCGCAAGGCGGCGGAGAACCACTGCGAGTTCGAAGACCTGAGCGACCGGACGGCGCTCATGGCCCTCCAGGGGCCGCGCGCGTTCGACGTCCTCGACCGCGCCGGCGCCGACGCGGCGAAGCTGCGCGAGCTCAAGAGCTTCCACTTCCGCGACGCGATCGTCGCGAACGTGCGCACCACCACCGCGCGCACCGGGTACACGGGCGAGGAAGGCGTCGAGATCTTCTGCGCGACCGAGGACGCGGCGGCGCTCTGGGACCGGCTGCTCGACCTCGGCAAGGACATCGGGCTCAAGCCGATCGGCCTCGGCGCGCGCGACACGCTCCGCCTCGAGGCGCGCCTCTCGCTCTACGGCAACGACATCGACGAGACGACGAACCCGATCGAGGCCGGCCTCGCGTGGACCGTGAAGATGGACAAGGGCGACTTCGTCGGGCGCGCGGCGCTCGAGAAGGTCAAGGCGGAGCCCCTCCCGCGGCGCCTCGTCGGCTTCGAGGTGACGGGGCGCGGGATCGCGCGCCACGGCTACCCGCTGCGCGACGCGTCCGGCGCGGAGGTCGGCGTCTGCACGAGCGGGAGCCCGGGACCCACGGTCGGCAAGAACATCGGCCTCGGGTACCTGCCGTCTTCGATGGCGGCGATCGGGACGAAGTTCTTCGTCGATTGCCGGGGGAAGAGCGTCGAAGCGGTCGTCGTCAAGACGCCGTTCTACAAAGCGAAGAAGGGATGACCATGAGCGAGTTTCCGACCAATGTAAAATACACAAAAGACCACGAGTGGGCGAAGACCGCGGGGAAGGAGGTCACGGTCGGGATCACCCGCTTCGCCGTCGAGCAGCTCGGCGACGTGACGCTCGTGAACTTCGACGTGAAGGAGGGCGACGAGGTCGCCGAGGGGAAGGCCTTCGGGACGATCGAGAGCGTCAAGACGCTGAGCGACCTCTACGCGCCGATCTCCGGCACCGTGAAGCGGCTCAACACCGAGCTCGACAAGAAGCCGGAGCTCGTCAACGAGGACTGCTACGGCACGGGCTGGATGATCGTGATCGAGGCGAAGGACGCCGCGCTCCCCGGCTTGATGGACGCCGCGGCGTACGCCGCGCACGTGAAGGCATCGGGGTAGGGGCTGCCGCCTTAGAAAGGGTGCCCCCTTAGAAGGGTGCCCCTTTAGAAGGGTGCTCCTTAGAAGGGTGCCCCTTAGAAGGGTGCCCCTTTAGAAGGGTGCTCCTTTAGTTAAGGATGGTGCCCCCCCTCGCCGAGTGGCGTCACGCGTGTGGCAGCCACCTGCCGGCGGGGCGCGGAGCGCGCCACACGCGCGCCGCCACTCGTCGGTCGCCCCCCACGAGCTCGTGCTCGCGGGCGGCCCCTCACTGTGCACGCATCACATCGCGCGGGCCGCCCGCTCCGCGCGAGCTCGGGGGGGACCGATCCGGCGCGGACGGCGCGGAAACGGCGCGGCGTGAACGCCGCGGAAGCGGCACCCGCGCTGGGCTCGCTCATGAAGCAAGCGCCGAGCGGATCTTCGCGATGGCGAGCGCTACGTCGTGCAGCACGAGCTGCGCGTCGATGCGGACGACTCGCGGTGCGCGTGTGGCGCGCTCCGCGCCCCGCCGGCAGGTGGCTGCCACACGCGTGACGCCACTCGGCGAGGGGGGGCATAACCTTTTTTGGGCGCCGACCCTTTGGGAGCCGACCTTTAGGGGGCCGACCTACCAGGCCCCCTCCCTCACTCCCCCGCGTACGCGTCGAGGGGCGGGCACGAGCAGACGAGGTGACGGTCGCCGAGCGCGTTGTTGATCCGCGCGACCGGCGGCCAGAACTTCCGCTCCTTCGTCCAGCGCGCGGGGAACGCGGCGACCTCGCGCGAGTACGCGTGCGGCCACTCCGCGGCGACGACCGCGAGCGCGGTGTGCGGCGCGTTCTTCAGCGGGTTGTCGTCGCGCGGCATCCGCCCCTCCTCGATGTCGCGGATCTCCTCGCGGATCGCGATCATCGCGTCGCAGAAGCGATCGAGCTCGGCGAGCGACTCGCTCTCGGTGGGCTCGACCATCAGCGTCCCCGGGATCGGGAACGACATCGTCGGCGCGTGGAAGCCGTAGTCCATGAGGCGCTTCGCGACGTCGTCGACCTCGATCCCCGCGGTCTTCTTGAACGGGCGGACGTCGAGGATGCACTCGTGCGCGACGCGGCCGTGCGCCCCGCGGTACACGACCGGGAAGTGCGGGCCGAGGCGCGCGGCGATGTAGTTCGCGTTGAGGATCGCGATGCGGGTCGCGTCGGTGAGCCCGTCCGGGCCCATCATCTGGATGTACGCCCACGAGATGAGGAGGATGCTCGCGCTCCCCCACGGCGCCGCGGAGACCGGGCCGATCCCCGTGTGGTCATCGGGCGGCGCGGCCGGGTTTCGCGGGAGGAAGCCGGCGAGGTGCGGCGCGACGGCGATCGGCCCCATCCCCGGGCCGCCGCCGCCGTGCGGGATGCAGAACGTCTTGTGCAGATTGAGGTGGCAGACGTCGGCGCCGATGTCCCCCGGGCGGCACAGCCCGAGCTGCGCGTTCAAGTTCGCGCCGTCCATGTACACCTGCCCGCCGTGCTCGTGGACGATCGCGCAGATCCGCTTGATCCCCTCCTCGAAGACGCCGTGCGTCGACGGGTACGTCACCATCAGCGCGGCGAGCTTGTCCTTGTGCGCGCGCGCCTTCTCTTCGAGATCCTCGATCTCGACGTTCCCGTTCGCGTCGCAGCGGACGACCACGACGTCGAGACCCGCCATCACCGCCGACGCCGGGTTCGTCCCGTGCGCCGACGACGGGATCAGGCACACGTTGCGCCCGCCCTGACCGCGCGCCTCGTGGTACTTGCGGATGGCGAGGAGGCCGGCGTACTCGCCCTGCGACCCCGCGTTCGGCTGGAGCGACACCGCCGCGAAGCCGGTCACCTCGGCGAGCGCCGCCTCGAGCTCGCGGAACACGTCGAGGTACCCCGCCGCCTGCGACACCGGCGCGAACGGGTGGATGCGGTTCCACTCCGCGTCGGTGATCGGCATCATCTCCGACGTCGCGTTGAGCTTCATCGTGCACGAGCCGAGCGGGATCATCGAGTGCGTGAGCGAGAGATCGCGCCCCTCGAGGAGACGGAGGTAGCGGAGCATCGCCGTCTCCGAGTGGTGGCTCTTGAAGACGGGGTGCGTGAGGTACGCGCTCGTCCGCCGGAGCGCGTGCGGGATCCCTTCGATCGCCGTCTCGGGCGGGCTCACGTCGCCGAAGACGCCGAGGAGCGCCCGGAGGTCCGCCGCGCTCACCGTCTCGTCGAGGCTGATGCCGAGCGACTCACCGTCGAGCCGGCGCAGGTTGATCGCGCGCGCCTCGGCGCGCTTCGCCCACGCGTCGACGTCGTGCTTCGCGCCGCGCACGCGCACCGTGTCGAACCACGTGTCGTGCACCACCTCGACGCCGAGGCTCTTCAGCCCGGCGGCGAGCGACGACGTCCGCGCGTGCACGAGCTCGGCGATCGCGCGGATCCCTTCCGGGCCGTGGTAGACGGCGTACATGCTCGCGACGACCGCGAGGAGCGCCTGCGCCGTGCAGATGTTGCTCGTCGCCTTCTCGCGCCGGATGTGTTGCTCGCGCGTCTGGAGCGCCATCCGGAGCGCGGATCCTTTCTGCGCGTCCTCGGTGACGCCGATGATCCGCCCGGGGAGCTTCCTGACGAATTCGTTCTTGCACGCGAAGTACGCGGCGTGCGGGCCCCCGAACCCGAGCGGCACGCCGAAGCGCTGCGTGCTCCCCACCGCGACGTCGGCGCCGATCTGCCCCGGCGGCGCGAGGAGCGCGAGCGCGAGGATGTCCGCCGCCATCACGAAGAGCCCGCCCGCCGCGTGGACGCGCACCGCGAAGTCGCGGTAGTCGACCACCGCGCCGTCGGTCGCCGGGTACTGCACGAGCGCACCGAACGGCTTCGACGGGAGGCGCGCGAGGTCGACGGTGCGCGCGTCGCCGACGACGACGTCGATCCCGATCGCCTCGGCGCGCGTCCGCACGACCGCGATCGTCTGCGGGTGGCAGTCGTGCGAGACGAAGAAGACGTTGGCCGCGGCCGACCCCTTGAACGCGTACGCGAGGTGCATCGCCTCGGCGGCGGCGGTCGCCTCGTCGAGGAGCGACGCGTTCGCGACCTCCATCGCGGTGAGGTCCATCACCATCGTCTGGAAGTTGAGGAGCGCCTCGAGGCGGCCCTGCGAGATCTCCGCCTGGTACGGCGTGTACTGCGTGTACCAGCCCGGGTTCTGGAGGACGTTCCGCAGGATGACCGGCGGCGTGATGCAGTCCGAGTACCCCATCCCGAGGTACGACCGAAACACCCGGTTCTTCGATCCGAGCTCGCGCGCTCGCGAGAGGAGATCGTGCTCACTCTTCGCGGTGGGGAGATCGAGCGCGCGGCGGAGGCGGATCCCTTCTGGCACCGTGGCGTCGATGAGCGCATCGAGCGTTGGCGCCCCGATGACGTGCAGCATCGCTGCGACCTCGGAGGAGCCTGGTCCGATGTGACGGCGGACGAATCGATCGGGGTGATGCGGCGTCTTGATCTCGCGCTGGGACATTGGAAGGGCCGACATCTTACGCCGCGGCAGTGCTAAAATCCCGCTCCGATGAAGCTCGGTCCGCGGATCCGCGACTACGAGATCTGGGGCCGGCTCGGCGAGGGCGGGATGAGCGACGTGTGGCTCGGCCGCCACAGCGTCCTCTCCCTGCCGGTGGTCTTCAAGACGCTCCGCGGCGACCTCGACGAGGAGGCCGCCACGTCGGTGCTCGACGAGGCGCGGATGATGGCGCGGATCCACGACCCGCGCGTCGTCCGGGCGATCGACGCGGGTGTTCACGAAGGGACGCCGTACCTCGTCGAGGAGTACGTCGACGGGATCGACCTCGACGAGCTCGATCGGCGGCGGCGCTCGGCGCTCGGCGTCGGGCTCCCGCTCTGGTTCGTGTGCCACGTGATGCGGCAGACGTGCCGCGCCCTCCACGCCGCGCACCAGAAAGGGATCATCCACCGCGACGTGAAGCCGTCGAACGTGTTCGGCGCCCCCGAGACCGGGATCCGCCTCGGCGACTTCGGGATCGCGATGGTCGGGAGCGATCCGCAGAGCCTGCGCGGCATCCGCGGGACGATGTCGTTCATGGCGCCGGAGCAGCTCCGCGGCCAGAAGGCCGACCGGACGACCGACGTCTTCGGCGCCGCGGTCACCGCGTACGTCCTCCGCTACGGCATGCCGCCGTTCGCGACGATCGACGGGATCCTGGATCCGACCTGTCCCGTCGCGTTCCCTCAGCCGAAGAACCCGCCCGAGGCGTACTTCCAGCAGGTCCTCGCGCAGATGCTGGAGAAGACCGCCGAGGAGCGGCCGCACTGCGCGTCGACGTGCGCGCGCCACTTCCGGATGATCGGACGGTCGATCCGTCCGCCGCAGCACCACGCGCCGCTCACGACGCTCGATCGGCACACGTTCCGCGTGCTCGGCTGCCAGGTCACGCTCGTCGTGGGCGACATCGCCGAGGCCGCGGCCGACGCGATCGTCTCGTCGAGCAACTTCGAGATGAAGATGCGCGCCGGCGTCGCCGACGCGCTCCGCCGGCGCGGCGGCGACGAGATCGAGGCAGAGGCGATGCGCGGCGGCGAGCAGCCGCTCGGGAGCTGCGTCGCGACGACGGGCGGGAAGCTCGCGGCGCGCCACGTCCTCCACGCGGTGAGCGCGTGGAACGAGGCGTCGTGCGTCGGGAGGGCGACGCAGCGCGCGTTCCTCCTCGCCGACGAGCTCGGCGTCCACACCCTCGCGATCCCCGCGCTCGGCACCGGCGCGGCGCGCGTCAGCCTCGAGGCGTGCGCGAACGCGATGATGACGGCGCTACGGTGGCACGTGGCGCTCGGCGGCTCGCGCCTCGAGTCCGTCCGCGTCTTCCTCGACAGCGACGAGAAGCGAAGGCAGTTCCGCGCCGTCGCCGAGGAGGCGCTCCGCGACGAGGAAGAGGCGCCGACGCAGCTCGATTTGGGCCTCCCGGTGACCGACGACGATGTCCGGGGCGACTCCGCGACGCATATCGATCTCGCCGGGCCGATGGCGCGCTTCGTTGGCGTGGCGGATTGACGCCCACCGCCGGGCCCGGGCGTTCCCGTGCCACTGGAATCGGCCCCCCGACGGCCTCCGCGGGTTCTGCGAGATTGATTTTGGGCCCCCGACGGCCTCCCCGGGTTCTCGCGAGATTGATTTCGGCCCCTCACCCGCCTCCCCGCGTTCTCGCGAGATTGATTCGCGCGCCTGGCCCCCCGATCCCTAGCCCGGAGGGAGCTCGGCGACCGCTGGGGCGACGGCGAGGGTGCGGTTCACCGAGACGACGAGGGCGGCGCCCGAGAGGATGAGCACGCCGCCGAGCACGCCGGTGGGCGGGAGGAGCTCGTGGAAGACGGTCGCGCCGACCAGCACCGCGACGAGCGGCTCGAGGAGCGTGAGCGTCGACGCCTGGCTCGCGCGCACGCGCCGGAGACCCCACACGAAGAGAAGCCCCGCGATCGCGCCGGGGCCGACCGCGCCGACGAGGAGCACGCGGAGGCCGCCGGGGGTCGCGCCCGCCCATGCCCCCGCGGGGACCATCGCGAACATGAGCGGGGTGGCGACGAGCCCGTGGTAGAGCATCATCTCGCTCCCCGAGAACGCCTCCGAGAGCCGCTTGTTCGTGAGGACGTTCGACGCGTAGAAGACGGCGCTCGCCGCGCCGAGGACGGCTCCCGCGAGGTCGGTGGTCCGCCCCTCGGTCCGCCACGGCGCGAGGAGGAGGACGAGCCCGAGGAAGGAGAGCCCCACCGCGGCCGCGCTCCTCCGATCGAAGCGCTCCTTGACGACGAGCGGCGCAAGCATCGCCACGAACACGGGCGCGAGGTAGTGCGTCAGCACCGCGACCGCCACGCTCGTGAGCCGGTACGCGCGGAAGAAGAAGAGCACGTTGAGCGCGTCGCTGACACCGAGCCACGCGATCCCGACCCACGCGCGGAAGTTCGCGCGCGCTGCGACGCGGTCCCGCCACACGAGCGGCGCGGAGACGACGGTGATCACGGCCATGGTGATCGCCGACTCGAGCGTCGGCGGCATCGGCCCGCGGCTCTCCGCGGCGCGGAGGATGAGCGGCCACGTGCCCCAGCTCGCCGCCGCGATCGCGACGAGGGCGAGGCCGAACACGGCCCCGCCGTTCGGGCTCGACGCGGGCGCCTCCGGCGCCGGCGGGCTGGACGCTGGCGTCATCGCGCCGTCCTCACGACGGCGGCGCCGACGCCAGCTTCTTGAGCTGAGCGACGAGCTGGAGGGCCTCGATCGGCGTGAGGCGATCGACGTCGACCGCGCGGAGCGCGTCGACCACCGGGCTCGGCTCGGGCGCCGCGGGGGCACCGCCGCCGCCGAAGAGATCGAGCTGCGCGCGGCCCGCTTTGGTGCGCGCGCGGACGAGCGCGTGGCTGCCGCCGGGGAGCGCCGCGCCGCGCTCGAGATCGCCGAGGATCGCCCGCGCGCGCGCGAGGACGAGCTCCGGGAGGCCGGCGATCCGCGCGCACGCGACGCCGTAGCTCCGCGACGCGGCGCCGTGCGAGAGCTTGTGCAAGAAGACGATGTCCCCCTCGTGCTCGCGCGCCGAGACGCTCCAGTTGTCGCAGCCGGGGCGCGTCGCGGCGAGGTCGGTGAGCTCGTGGTAGTGCGTCGCGAAGAGCGCGCGGCACCCGACGACGTCGTGGAGGTGCTCGGCGACCGCCCACGCGATCGCGAGCCCGTCGTACGTGCTCGTCCCGCGCCCGATCTCGTCGAGGACGACGAGCGACTTCCGCGTGGCGCGGCGGAGGACGTGCGCCGTCTCCTTCATCTCGACCATGAACGTGCTGTCGCCCTTGGCCAGGTTGTCGCTCGCGCCGACGCGCGTGAGGACGCGGTCGACCACGCCGACGCGCGCGCGCCGCGCAGGGACGAACGAGCCCATCTGCGCGAGGATGACGATGAGCGCGACCTGGCGCATGAGCGTCGACTTGCCGGCCATGTTCGGCCCGGTGACGAGCCAGAGTCGCGAGTCCTTCGCGTCCGGCGCGGCGTCGAGGGCGACGTCGTTGGGGACGAAGCGCCCCGCCGCGGCGAGGCGCTCGACGACGAGGTGCCGTCCGTCCTCGATCTCGAGACGGAGCGAGTCGTCGACCTCCGGGCGCGCGAGGTCGCCGCGATGCGCGACCTCCGCGAGCGCGCTCGCCACGTCCCACTCGGCGAGGCGCGCCGCGACGATGCGGAGGCGCTCGACGTGCACGGCGAGATCGCGGACGAGGCCGGCGTAGAGCTGCGCCTCGCGCGACGACGCGCGCTCCTCGGCGTGCGCGAGCTTGTCGGCGAGCGCGTCGAGCTCGTCGCACGTGAAGCGCTCGCCGGTCGCGATCGTCTGCTTCCGCCGCCACGACGCGGGGGCCTTCGACACGTGCGAGCGCGTCACCTCGGCGTACCAGCCGAAGACGCGCGTGTAGCGGAGCTTGAGGCTCGGGATCTGCGCCTCGTCGCGGAGGCGCGCCTCGAGCTCGACGATGAGCTTCTGCCCGTCGCGCGTGAGGAGGCGCGCCTCGTCGAGCACGGCGTCGAAGCCGTCGCGGATCGCGCCGCCGTCGCTCGATCGCGCGGGCGGATCGTCGGCGACCGCGTTCGCGAGGAGCGTGAAGAGGTCGTCGCACGGGTCGACCCACGGCGCGCCGGGCGCGATGCCGAGCGCGTCGCGCGCGCTCCGATCGGGGCACGCTTCGAGCGCGCCGGCGAGCGGGACGAGCTCGCCGAGCGACGCGCGGAGCGCGACGAGGTCGCGCGGCGACGCGCGGTCGACCGCGAGCTTCATCGCGAGGCGCTCGGTGTCCGACGTCTTCCCGAGGCGCGCGCGGACCTCGGCGCGGAGCCCCGGCTGCGTCACGAAGAGCTCCACCGCGTCGTGCCGCCGGCGGATCTCGGGGATCGACGTGCGCGGCGCGAGGAGCCTGCGCCGGAGGAGACGCGCCCCCGGGCCGGTCTTCGTCGCGTCGATCTGCGCGAGGAGCGATCCTCCGGTGTCGCCGTCGACGGTGCGCACGAGCTCGAGGTGCGCCTGCGTCGCGTCGTCGAGGAGGAGCGTCTCGCCGAGCTCGTACCCGGTGAGGCGCGCGATCGGGAGCTTCTTCCCCGGCTCGCACGCCTCGGCGAAGATCACGCAGCGCGCGGCGGCGCGGCGCGCGAGGAGCGGCGCCGACGCGCGCGCCTCGCCTTCGCCGAGGAGCGCGTCGAGCGCCGCTGCCGCCGCGTCGTCGGCGAGCGGCGCGACGTCCTCGCGCACGACGCCGCGCGGGCGGAGCGCGCGGAAATCGCCGGCGAGCTCGGACGCGGCGGGCGCGACGAGGAGCTCGCGCGGGTCGAACCGGACGAGCTCGGCCAGCGCCGCGACGCGGTCGTGCGCCTCGCAGGCGAGGAGCTCCCCGGTCGACAGATCGAGCGCCGCGATCCCGTAGCGCGCGCCGTCCCCTTCGACCGCGACGAGGAAGTGGTTCTTCCGCGCGTCGAGCGAAGCGTCGTCGTACGCGATCGCCGGCGTGACGACGCGGACGACCTCGCGCGGGACGATCCCCTTCACCTTGGACGGATCGGCCATCTGCTCGCAGATGGCGACCGAGAAGCCGGCGTCGAGGAGGCGCTGCACGTACGACGTCGCCGCGTGATGCGGGACGCCGGCCATCGGGATCTCGTCGGGCGATCCCTTGTTCCGGCTCGTGAGCGTCAGGTCGAGCGCGCGCGCCGCGGTGACCGCGTCCTCGTAGAAGAGCTCGTAGAAATCGCCCATCCGGAAGAAGAGGAGCGCCGACGGGTGCGCCGCCTTCGCGGTGAGGTACTGCTTCATCACCGGCGTCGGATTGGCGCGCGAGCCCGCGGACGTCGCGTCGGCCGCCTGGGCGTCGCTCGCGCGCGGCTCGGTGTTCGCTCCCTTCGCCACGGCGCGCTCAGAAATACGGAGCGTGCGCGGTGGCGACGGCGTCGAGGTCGATGAGGACGAGCCCCTGCGACGAGCCATCGACGACCGCGACCTGCTGGAGCGAGTCGATGAAGCGCATCGACTGCGGGCTCACCGCGGTGGTCGTCGCCGCCAGGTTGATGATCTGCGGGGTGAACTGCCCGCGCGTCGTGAAGCGCCACACGAGATCGCGCGCCGGCGTGTCGGAGGACACGGTCACGTCGTAGAGGAACTTCCCCTTCTCGTCGACGGCCTTCCCGGCCGTGTCGACGACGGCCCCGTTCCAGAGCATGAACGAGAACATCGGGTTTCGCATCGCCAGCGGGCTGTTGCGATCGGGCACGACGACCTTGGCCCAGACATCCTTATCCTTCTCGTCGACGCCGGCGACGCGCCGGAGCCCGGGTGCGCGCGCGTTGAGGAGCGACTCGCGGACCTCGCACGACGGCACGCACGCGTTGGTGTCCGGCGCGGTCGCGATGTGGTGCAGATAGCCGACCGACGACCCGACGGCGACCCAGAGCCCGCCGGTCCGCACCTTGAAGCGGACCTGGCTATGGAAGCAGCAGCGCATCGTTCGGAGGAACGACTTGTTGCCGGGGTCGCTCGAGACGATCACCCGGGTCGTCGTGCTCTGCGGGACGCCGACCGGGTACCCGAAGCGGCCCACGACCAGGTGATCGTCGTACGCCTCGAGGATCGGGAAATCGCGCTGGATGCTCTCGTCGGCCGCCGCGCCGAACGTCGAGGAGCAGACGTCGTACCGCGCCTGCGGGGTGTCGGGGGTGCCTTTACTGGTATCCACGACCCCCGTGCACTTGTCGGCCTCTTTCCAGACCGAGCTGCCCCAATACGGATCGCCCGAGTCGAGGAGGTCGTCCGTCACCTCGATGTAGTCGGCGGTCCGCTGATCGATGCCGTAGCCGAGCGTCACATCGGGCTGGCCCGCTTGGCGACGGACCTCCAGCTGCGTCGCGGGCGCGATCCGCGCGGCGTCGAGGGCGGCGGCCACCGTCGCGGCGCGCTGCCGTCCGACGCGGAGGTCTTCGACCCCGCGCCGGCAGAAGAGCGCGTTCGGCTGCCGGAGGGTGAGCGTCTGGTCGTCGGTGGTCGTGACGTTGAGCGCGAGGCCGTCGAAGCCCGGGAGCACCCCTTCGTACGTGACCGCCCAGTCCTGATCGATGTGGACCTGCGGGTCCTCCCACGACAGCCGGATGCCCGGGGCCGGCGCGTTATTCGGCACGCTCAGGTCGCGAGCGTCACCGATGATCGCGCCCGTCGGGTCGTCCTGTTTGTCGCAGACGGCCCGGTCGACTGCGTTGGGGACGGTCGGCTCGCGCGCGCACACGTACGGCTCGGTCGGGTTCTTGACATAGGTGGGGTCCGGGAAGTTCGAAGCCGTCGGGAGGAGGAGCGGATTCGCCTTCCCGTTCGTGCCGCCCACCGCTAGCGGTGCATTCTGCAAGTAAAGCTGCGGTATCCCGATCAGGTAGGGGATGTGGAGGCCGGTCGTTGGGTCCTTCCGGAGGAGGTAATACGAGCGCGGGCGATGCGGCGCGCTCACCGGGAAGAACGCCTCGGTGGAGACGATCGACACCTTTGGGTTGTCGGTTTTCTTGACCGTCGTCGGCGCGTGGTACGGGTCCGTGTCACCCAGGTCGGGCTGCGCGGGCGCGATCGCGTTCACAGCCTGGTCCATCGGATCGGGCCTCCGGCACGGCGCGTCCCAGTCGTCGACGTCGATCATGACGACCTGGCCGTTGCTCAGCGTCGCGAGGCCGAAGATCCCGCGGAGGCGCTGCGGGCCGAGCCCGTTCAACGCCAGGTTCGAGAAGCGCTGGCCGCCGACGTTGGCACGGTAGTACGCGCCGGGATCGTCGAACCCGCCGCCGGCCCGCTCGACGACATTCCGGTTCGGGTTGCACAGGAGCCCGGATTTCGCCGCGGGTGCCGGCGTCGGCTGCTCTTGCGGCGCGATGTCGTGGCGCGCGAACGTGATCGTTGCTACCGGCACGTTGAAGATGAGGCGATCGCCGGGCTGGAACGGATTGAGCTCCGGGTGCGGGCGCGTGAGCGGCGACCGCGGTGCGGTCGGCGGATCCGTCACGTCGTAGACGATGAGGCTCCCTTCCTTCTGATCGATCGCGTAGAGGTACTTCTTGTAGTCGCGCGTCGCCGGGCTGATCGCGATCTGACCGACCGAAACCTTGCGCGACGGGTTCGTCAGGCTCGTCGCGACGAGCGGCGGGAGCTCCTTCGGCGCGCCCGGCGTCGACAGGTCGATGACGTGGATGAGCGGGAGGCCGTTGTCGGCGACGTAGAGGATCTGCCCATCGCGCACCGCGAAGACGGCGTGCGGCACGTTGTTCGGGTCGACCGGCACTGGGAGCGCGACAGGCGCGCCACCGTCGTCCGCCGAACCGCCGTCGCCCGCGTCGCCGGCATCAGGCGGCGCGGCGTCTCCCGCGTCCCCCGCGCTCGGCCCGGCGCCGCTCGCGACTCCGGTGCACGCCGCGATCGGCGCGGGATCGGCGTTGGAGAGGTCGACGCCGCCGTCGACGTACTTCACGCCGTCGTCCCACGGCTCGCCGGCGGTCCACGTGGCCGGGACGTCGCTGGAGAGCTCGATCGACGCCGTGATCGGGCACGGGGCGAGCGAACCCGGCGCGACCGACGCGTCGCTGCCGGCGCCGGCCCCGAAGGCGCGGGTGAGCGGCGTGGGATCGATCGTGACGACCTTCGACGTCCGGCGCCCGTCGCCCGGGAGGACGACCGCGATCTCGTACGCGGACTCCACTGCGGAGCCCGGCGCGGCGCTGCCGGCGGCCGCGTCGGCCCCGCCGTCCGCCGCGGCCTCGCCGATCGACCCGCGCGGAACGATCGAGATCGGCCCCGGCGCCTGCGGGAGGCCGCACACCGGCCACGTCGTGAGCTTCGGCACCAGGCTGGCGTTGAACGACGGCGCGAGGTTCTGCGAGTCGCCGAGGATCACGGTGTTCTTGATCGCGTAGATCCCCGGCTTGTTCGGCTCGGCGGCCGCCACGAACGTGTTCTGGCCGGCCGGCGAGACGGCGACGTCCGTCGGGAGCGCGCCGACGGGGAGGAAGTTGATCCCGGGCGTCGAGCGATCGATGTCGACGACGTTGCCCGCCGTGAGGTCGACCACCGCGAGCTCGCCGCGCGTCGTCTGCGTGACGAGCGCGTAGAGGTGATAGGGGAGGAGCGATCCGTCGGTGTTCGGCGGCACCGGCGCGCACTGCGCCTGCACCTGCGGCTCCGGGGCGATCGCGAACGGCGCCGCCGGGTTGGTGTCGTCGAGCACCTTCATGCAGACGAAGTCGACCTTCTGCGCGCGGTCGAACGTGCGCACCGGCACGTTGACCGGCGTCTGCGAGCAGCTCGACGTGACGGTGAGCGCCGCGACGACGAACGCCACGGCCCCCAGCGCGACGCCGAGCGAGACGGGCGAAGCCAGCGGCGATTTCACGGGGATCCCTTCGGAGGCGTCGGGCTGCCGAGCGTCATGACGATGCGCTCGAAGCTCGACTTGTCGGCACGCGAGTTGTCGAGGTCGATGACCTGCACGAACGAGTTCGTGAAGCTCGCGACGTAAGCGAAGCGGTACGCCTTCAGGTCGAGGTCGGAGTCGCGCGGATCCGCCGGCACGCGCTTGCGCGCGGCGACGTCGTTGAGATCAAAGGGGTCGAACGCCATGGCGAAAGGTCCCAGCCCCACGTGGATGATGTTCTCGACCTGACCCGCGTCGGGGTCGTAGACGAAGATGGTCGCCGAGTCGAAGCACACGATGAAGACGCGGAGCGCGTACGTCCCGTCCGCGTCCACCACCGGCGCGAGATAAAGGCGCGACGGCCCCACCGAGAGCGGTGTGTTCCCGAAGATGACGAGGCGGTCCGCGTCGTAGCCGCCGTCGCCCGCGAGGGACGGCTCGCCGATCTCGCCGAGGAGGAGCGACGCCGGCGTCCGGTTCGCGATGAAGACGCGCGCGGGGAGGCGCGCGCACGCGGCTTGGTCGGCGGTGACGTCGGCGTCGGTGCGCTTGGCGGCGGGATCGGCCGGGCGCACCCCGAGCTTGCACGCGAGGCGCGGCGTCGGGTCGATGACGATCCCGCGCGAGTCGGCGCCGCCCGCGTTCACGCTCAGCGGGAACGCCCCCTCCTTCAGGATGAACGGGCGGAGGAGCGACGACGTGAGGGGCGGGTTCGGCTGCCCCGCGTTATCGACCCCGGGGCTACCGAAGCCCTGGTCGGAGTAGTAGCGGAGCAGATCGACTTCGGGCGTGGTTCGGCTGGTCAGGAGGAACGCCGGGCGAGGTGCACAGGAGACGCCCGTGTTTTTGTCGCACGCCAGGAAGGCGTCCTGGTCGTGGGGGACCGCGGCGATGCCGTTCCCGCCGGTCGGGAGCCCATCGGCGACGAACTGCAGCGCCGGCCACACCACGTTCTGGTTGCCGCCGCCCGGCGGGATGCCGGTGGTGAGGAGGCTCGCCTTCGTGTCCGTCTGGTGCGTGATGACGATCGCGCTCCCATCCTCGCTCACCGCCATGCCGAACGGCTCGCCCGGCATCGTCAGGTGGCGCGTGTTGCCCGGCTCGTTCGGGTCGCTCCCCGCGTGGTGGCGCACATCGCATCGGTTCTCCGTGCGGTCGCCGCAGGCGATCCGGAACGCCGGGTACGCGTCCACCGACTTGTTGTCTTTGTCGGGCGCCAGCGACGGCTCGTCGGGCACCAGGTCGGCCCACGTGAGCGACGCGTCGCCGCGCACGGGCGCGAAGAGACGCGAGACGCCCGGGTGATGCTGTC
>Ga0070689_100001206_pt1 | contig 16363 bp, 8 predicted proteins | sample KBSS23HmetaG_FD_64669 | JGI IMG/M metagenome (GOLD analysis project Ga0070689, IMG submission 64669) | Switchgrass rhizosphere microbial communities from Kellogg Biological Station, Michigan, USA - KBS S2-3H metaG | ecosystem: Host-associated > Plants > Roots > Rhizosphere ...
ATCGACCTCGCGTTCGATGTGGCGCGCAACGTGACGCTGGCCTTTGGCAACAACGTCACTGCTGTGTGGAACGGCACCACGTGGTTCGCGGCCGATCAATCGCCGGTGGGCGGCCAGGAGCAGTGGATGGTCGCGGATACCGTGCGCCAGCGCCTCGTGTTGTTGCGCGGCGGCCAGACCTGGGAATGGGACGGACGCTGGCGTGTCGCGGCCGTCGGTGCACCGGCGAACAAGACTGGGCTGGCGCTCGCGTTCGACCGCGGCCGCGCGCGCACCGTGTCATTCGGCGGGACGTCGACGCCCACCACCACTGCCATCAGGAACGAAACCTGGGAGTGGGACGGGCTGACCTGGACGCGCGCGACGCCACCCGTGTCGCCGCCAGGTCGCGACGGGGCGGGCCTCGTCGCCGACGAGGCCCGGCACCAGGTGCTGCTGTTCGGCGGGACGGGCAGCGGCCCGCTGGCGGACACCTGGACCTGGGACGGCGTCACCTGGACGCAGCGCATCGGTGCCGTGAACCCATCGGCGCGGTTGAATCCAGGCATGGCCTACGACGAGCACCGCCAGCGCGTCGTGATGTTTGGTGGCCGTGGTCCCGCCATACTGCCCGACACGTGGGAATGGGACGGCACCACCTGGGCGCTCGCGGCGTCGACCGGCCCCAGCCTGCGCGAGCTGCCGGGTATGGCGTACGACCCGCGGCGCAGCCGCGTCGTGCTGTATGGCGGGCTTTCCTCGCACTTGCTCGACACCTGGGAGTGGGACGGCAGCGCGTGGCTCCCCACGCCGGTGGCCCCTGGCTTGGTCATCTTCCCAGTGATCGACTTCGACCCGCGACGCGGGCGGATGCTTGCCTTCGGCGAGTTGGTCGATGTCACCACGTTCCAATCGGTCGGTACGGCAGTGTTCGAACTCGCAGACGATGCGGTCGGCGTGCCGTGCCATCCGCTGGCGGCGGGCGGCGCCGGTCTCGCGATCGACGATCGCGCGCCCCGTCTCGGCAGCACGGTTCATGCGACGGTGACTACGCCGCTCGCGAGCAGCGCGGCGATCGTCCTGCTCGGCACCGAGGTGCTGGCACCGGCGCTCGACCTGTCGCCGATCGGCCTGCCTGGCTGCCGGTTGCAGGTCCAACCCGACGAGCTCTTCATCATCCCGGCTGCCGGCGGCCAGGCGAGCTGGACCGCCCAGGTGCCGAACTGGCCGGCACTGCTCGGCATCCGCTTCGCGCTGCAGGCGCTGGTCCACGCACCGGGGCTCGCCCTCGGCGCGACGGCGACCAACGCATCGGTACTGGTCGTCACGCCGTGATCGTTCAGCTGCGTCGGTTGGATCGTCAGCGACCGGTGATGATCCACGCGGCCCATTCGGAGAAGTCGGCGCCGCGCGCGCGGGCCTGCATCTTGGCGCGCCACAGCGCGGCCGGCGGATCCGCGGGGGCGGCCCACAGCTGATCGTAGAAGTCGGCCATGAACGCGCGCGTCGCGCGGTCGCCGACCTGCCACAGCGACGACACGACGAAGCGCGCGCCTGCCCCGTGCAGCGCCGTGTGCAGTGACGCGTGCCCCTGACCGCCGCGCCGCACGCCCTGCGCCGTCTCGCAGGCCGACAGCACGGCGAGCTGGCAGGCCGACAGGTCGAACGAGAGCAGTTCTTCGCCGGTGACGACGCCGGCGTCGCGCGCGTTGGCGCCGGCCAGCGCCAGGCCACAGAGCACCAGCGGCGACAGGTCGGTGACCCGGTCGGAGCTCTCCAGCTCGAACGCGGTCGGCGCGTTCGCGGGCTCGTCGGCCGCGGCAGTGGTCGGTGCGTAGCGGCCGTGCGTCGCGAGATGCAGGATCGTCGCCTGCGGCACCGCGGCGGCGAGGCGCGCGGCGTCGACGTCGGCGCCCGTCAACAGCTCGCTGTGGCCGTCGCCGAAGGCGCGCGCGAACGACGCGGCGATTCCGTCGATCTCCGCGCGCGACTCGGGCAACGGCGCGAACACCGGCCGATCCTTCTGCGGCGTCGGCGCAGTCGCCGGCGCCGCGTAGTCGAGGCCGCCGACGGCGACCAGCCGCGGCGACGGCGGCCAGGGCGATGCCGGCAGCGCGGCGAGGTCCAGCAGCGACGTCACGCGCCGCAACGCCACGCGCGTGCCGACCGGCTCGCCCGACGACAGCGGCAGCGCGTCGAGTGGCAGCAGTTCGAAGAGCTCGTCGACCGCGAGGTAGATCGCGTCGACGTCGCCGGCCGCTGCGAGCAGCGGATCGAGCAGCGCCTGCCGCAGCTCCTTCTGCGTCGCGAGGCGCAGGTCGCCGATGCGCTGCAGCATCGGCTCCAGCGCGCCGAGGTCGACCAGGGTCACGTGGCCGCCGTGGTCGAGGACCAGCCCGGCGATCCAGCGCTGCGAATGGAACTCCCCCGGCTTCTCTTGGTCGGGCCAGCGGCGGCGGAAGGTGATCAAGGTGGCCGCCGCGCTGCGCGCGTCGAGAGCGGCCGCGATCGCGGCCAGGGACGGCAGCGGCGCGGCGCCGACGCGTTCGAGCGCCAGCAGCGCGTGTTCGGCGCGCTCCTTGTCGCGCACGGCGGCCGCGACCTCGTCGCCATCGACGTCGGCGCGGCGGATGCGCTCGATCGCGCCCGCCAGCTCGGCCGCGCGCGCGCGCGCGTCGTCGCGCGGCACCGCGCACGCCCTGCGCAGGCGCTGCGCGACGCGGGTCTCCACGCCGCGCAGCACCTGCGACGTCCACAGCAGGTCGGCGAGCAGCAGCGGCCGCTGGTCGTCGGCGACGCCGTCGCAGCAGAGGCTCAGACCCAGCACGATGCTGCGCGAACGGGCGCGCGCGAGTTCGCCGGCCGGGCGCGGCCCGAGGTCCGCAGCGGCGATGGTGTGACGGTCCGCTGCCGCCAGGTCGAGCACCAGCCGCGCCGCCTCGGCGCGGTCGCCCGCGAGCCAGCAGGTCGACAGCAGCGTGGCGCGGGCGGTCTGCAAGAGCGAATGGTCGGCGGGCATCGTGCGCGACAGCGACGCGATCGCGGCCTCCTGCAGTTCGCGCGCCCGATCGAGTCGACCGAGGCTGCGCAGGGTTCCGCCGGCATTGATCCGCGCCATCTGCAGGTCGCGGTCGTCCGGCCCGCGCACGCGCTCGAGGGTCTGCAGCACCGCTTCCTCCAGCTGCCACGCGCCTTCGCTGTCGCCGAGCCGGCGCCTGGTCACCGCCAGGTTCAGCCGCGCCATCACCACGTCCGCGTGCTCCGGCGGCAGTCGGGCCACGAGGCTGGCGAGGATCTGCTCCTGCAGCGCGCGCGCGGCGTCGAGTTCACCGAGATGCTGCAGGATCACGGCGAAGCCCTGCCGCGTTCTCAGCAGCAGCGTCGAGTCGGCCGGCAGGCTCTTGCTGCGGACCGCGAGAATCTGCTCGAACAGTGCCTTCGCGCCGTGGTAGTCGCCGAGCCCGTACATCGCCGATGCGAGCCGCTGGCGCGCGTTCTGCAGCCGCGGGTCGTCCCCGGGTAGCGTCCGCGCCAGCACGCGGTGCGCGCGTTCGAACGCGTCGAGCGCGCCGCGCGCATCGCCGAGCCGATGCCGCGTCTGCCCGCGGAGTTCGAGGCAACGGAGCATCGACGGCGCCTCGTCCGGCGTCTTCGCCGCCGCGAGGGCGGCGCCGGCACGCGCGATCAGCGCGTCGGCCCCGCGGTAGTCGCCGTCGCCCACCAACGCGTCTGCGAACCCGAGCAGCACGTCGACGACGCTCGCGTCGGCGTCGCCGCGCAGAGCGACGAGAGCGTCGAGGTGCTCGGCGAACAGCGCGCGGGCCTCGTCCTTGCGCCCGGCGAGCAACAGCGTCGCGGCGCAGCGGCACTGCAGCTCGTGCCCCATCGCGCGGTCCGCTTCGTCGTCGCGGTCGAAGCGCCTGGCCAGACGATGCAGCACGTCGAGCGCCGCGTCATGGCGCTCCGCGATCGCGGCGAGCGCGGCGACCTGGACCACGAGTTGGACCTCGTCGGCCGCGGGATGCGCGCCAGCCGGCAGCTTCTCCAACAGTGCGCTCGCCCGTTCGAGGGCGGCGAGCAGCGCGGTCCGGTCGTCGAGGTCCACGGCGGCCTGGCCGGCCTGGACTGCGGCAGCGAGTTCGGCCAGCGGCCCTGTCGCCGGTGGCGACGGCGCCTCGTTCTGCGCAGTCGCGGCGGCCAGCGCGAGGGCCATCGCTGCAGCGCCCGTCGTGGCACGCGAGGAGGTCATGGGCGTACGACGGTGCTGATCGTCACGACGAAGCCGCGCGCGCTGAGCCAGGCCACTGCGGGGCCGAGGTCGCGCTCGGCCGCCGCATCGCGCTGCGCCGGATCCGCAGCGACCGCACCGACCTGCGCGCCGCGCCAATCGGCCAGGTGTGCGTCGAGTTCGGCGAGCAGCGCGCCGTCGACCGGCTGTCGACGCAGCGCCGTCACGAACCACACGACCCCCACCGCGAGGTCGCTCGGTACGTCGAAGCCGGGGTGCATCGAAACCGCGTAGGGGTCGCGCGCGACGGCGATCGGCCGCGGCAGTACGTGCACCGAGCCGTCGGCGAATGCGTTCGCAACCTCGCCGAAGATCGTTGCCCCGGGCGGCGACGGATAGCGCCGACCCAGCCGGCCGCGTGAGTCGAGCATCAGCACGACCGCCGAGCAATCGGCGTCGGCGACGAACCGGATCGTGACGAAGTCTGCGGTGACGACCCCGGACGCGGTCGCGAGCAGCCGTCGATCGCGCGCCGCTTCGCCTTCCGCCAGGCGCGCGAGGAAGTCCGCGGCGGTGGTGGTCTGCGCCGGACCACCCACGCGAGGCGTGCCGCGCGGCGTGTCGCGCGGCAGCCGGTCGGGGTCGCGGGTCCCCACGGCACGCGCGTAGGCCGCGAGGTCGTCGGCGGACGCAGTAGCCGCCGCGCGCACGGTGCAGGTCAGCAACGCGACCTTGGTCGGCCAGAGCAGCACGACTGCCACGGCAGCAGCCAGAGCAGCCGCCAGCGCACCGTAGCGCAGCAGTCGCCGGCCCACCGGCTGCGGTGCGTCGACTGGCTGAGCCGCGGGGCCTCGCGCCGCCAGCAGCTCCCCGACCAGATCGAGTTCGACGAAGCGTTCGTACTCGGCCGCGAGCCGCGGCTCCGACGCGAGCCGCGCCTCGAACGCCACGCGCTCGGCCTCGTCCAGTTCGCCGCGCGCATAGGCGACCATGCGGTCGTCGTCGTCGTCGTGTCGTTCGCTCGCCTGCGTCATCGGTCGCCTCGACGGTCGGACAGTTTGCGTTCGATGCAGCTGCGCACCTCGGCTGCTGCACGCGCGATCCACACGCGCGTGATCGCGGCAGTTGCGCCGAGCCGGACCGCGATCTCCCGCGGTTCCAGGCCCTGCAGGAAGCGCAACCGGAACGCTTCGCGATGGCTCGCGTTCGGCACCGCCTCACTGCACGCACGCACGACCGCCGCCAGTTCGCGCAGCTCGACGCCGCGCAGCGGCGACGGGCCGCGATCCGCCAGCGTCAGGATCGCGTCGGCGTCGACGAGCCGTCGCTCGCGGATCCGCTTGCGCACGAACGCCGTGACTTCGGCCCGGGCCCGCCAGTGCAGGAACGCATCCATGTTCGCGTGTGGACAGAGCCCGGTGGCGAGCGCGCGCAGCACGGATTCTGCGATCGATTGCCGGATCTCCTGCTGGTCCTCGGCCGCAAAGCGCGACAACGCGCCGGTCGCCAGCTGCCATGCCCGTTCGATCAGGACCTGCCGCAGCGCCTGGTCGCCGGCCGCTGCCGCCCGCCAGGCGTCGGTATCGACGTGGCCTCTGCCGTGGGGATCACGCAAGGAAGGGGGCGGAGCATAGCCGGCGGGAGCGCCATCGGGTCACGGGCCGCGCGCCGGCACCCGTCGCTCACACGCCGAGCGCGTCAGCGAGCGCGAGCAGCAGCTTACCGCCGTCGCCGCGGAACGAACTGCCGTGCATGAGGGCCAGCGTGCGCGGCTCGGTCGACGCGAGCTTCTGCAGCAGCTTGCGCGTGTCGCGTTCGATCGCGACGCCGCCCATCTGCTTGCGCAGCGCCTCCGACGGCCCGAGCACGTCCTTCTCGGTCAGTGCCGGCAGCTGATGACCGGGGTGCGTCAGCAGGTCGCCGCACAGCAGCGTGCGCGTGGTCGGCTCGAACAGATACCCGCACTCCCAATTGTGCGGCAGGTTCGGCGCGTCGAGCCAGCGCACGCGCTTCTTGCCGAGCGGCAGCTCGCCGCCGTCGGCGAGCACCACCGGCGGGCGGTCGGCGAGGTCGGTCACCGAGACCATCGCCGCGATCGTGCCGCACACGGGCTCGGCCTGCGGCGCCGCCGCGAGCCATTCGTTGAGCGAGCCGCACTCGTCGGACTCGACGTGCGAGAAGCTGACGTAGCGCAGCTTCCGGACGTCGCCGAGCACGTGCACGACGGCTTCGCGCACGAGCGGGAACATGCGCCGTGGGCCGGTGTGGAACAGCAGCGGCCGCTCGTCGACGACCAGCATCTGGTTGAACGTGAAGCCGCCCGGCATCACGCTCGGCGGGATCGGCGTGCTGATGCGGTAGATCCCCGCCGCGATCTCGTCGACGTGGGTTCCGGAACCGGTGTTGGTGATGGTCATGGCAATCCTCACCGCCCTCAGTGCCGGGGGCCGGCGGCTCGTCACACCATGGCCGCCGGATCGTGCAAGCGCCATCGCGAACTGCGCGCGGCGGGCCGGCTGCGCTGCGCGCGGCGGGCCAGCTGCGCCGCGCGCGGCGAATTACACGTCGTGCGCGCTGCGAGCTCGAGTCAGCGGTCGCCGACCACTCCCATCGCGGCATCGGACATCACGGCGCCGAGTGCGTTGCCGCTCGCGGCGTCGAGGACGAAGGCCTGTTGGTAGAAGTGGAGCCCCAGGAAGGCCGCGTCGCCGGGGACCGTGATCGCGCTCGCGGCCCTGCCGCCCGAGCCGAACAGCAAGGTGATGGTGTCGATGCTGGTGTGCAGCGCGCAGCCCGGCATGCCGAAGGCGGCGAGGTCGATTCCCAACGGAGCATTCTGGTTGTCGAAGCCCTGCAGCAGGAACGCGATGTTGGCAGGCAGATTCTCCAGCGTGACCCGCAGCGAGGCGCCGATCCGCGGCGTGTCGAGCGGGACGAGCCTTGCCGCGGGCAGACTGCCGGCGCACCCGTTCGCGAACGAGACGTAGGTGCTCTGCGGGCCGATCCGGGCGACGTTGCCCGCACCGACCTGGAGGTAGGTGAACCCGGGTGGCAGAGCGGGCACGCTGAACTGACCACTGAGACCCCATGCGACCAACGAGCCGTCGGAACGGCGCGCCAGGCTTTGTGCATCCGCCGCGATCTCGACGTAGGCGAGCCCTGGCGGCAGCGCTGGGACATCGCACTGGCCGTAGGTGTTGTCACCCCACGCGACGACCGAACCGTCCGATCGGCGCGCCAGGTTGTGGACGCTGCCCGCGGCGATGTCGACATACATGACTCCGGCCGGCAGCGGCGGCACCTCGAGCTGGCCATAGAAGCCCCAGCCCCAGGCGACGACCGAACCGTCCGATCGGCGCGCCATGCTGTGATATGCGCCCGCCGCGACCTCGACATAGGTGAGCCCCGGCGGCAGTTCCGGCACGTCGCACTGGCCGAGGGAATTGTCACCCCATGCGACGATCGAACCGTCGGAGCGGCGCGCCAGACTGTGCTCCCGACCCGCTGCGACTTCCACGGATTGGCCTCCGAGCAGCGGCGGCACGTCGCACTGCCCGCGTTCGTTCCAGCCCCAGGCGACGACTGCACCGTCGGACCGCAGCGCCACCGTGTGCTGATAACCCGCAGCGAGCGCGAGGTAGGTGCGCCCTGCCGGCAGTGCGGGCACGTTGCATTGACCGAAGGCGTTCTGGCCCCAGACGAAGATGGACCCATCCGAACGCCGCGTGGCCACGTGTCCGTTGCCCGCGGTGACCTCGACGTAGGAGAGATCGGGCGGCAGCACCGGGACGTTGCTCTGGCTGGTGCTGTTGCTGCCCCACGCGACGACCGAGCCGTCGGAACGGCGCGCCACGGCGTGCTGATAGCCCGCGGCGATCTGCACGTTGACGACCCCTGGTGGCAACGCGGGGACGTCCAGCTGGCCGAAGTCGTTTCTCCCCCAGGCCACGAGCGAGCCGTCGGAACGGCGCGCCACGGTGAACTGATGACCTGCCGCGACCTCGACGTACGTCAGCCCGGGCGGCAGCGCAGGGACTGCAAGCTCGCCGTAGGTGTTGTCACCCCACGCGACGACCGCGCCATCGGAACGGCGCGCCACGAAGTGGTTCTCTCCCGCGGCTACTTCGACATAGGTGAGCCCAGGTGGCAGCGCGGGGACGTCGAGCTGGCCGGCGTCATCTCTGCCCCACACGACGACCGAGCCGTCGGAGCGGCGCGCCACGATGTTCTCGTAACCGGCCGCGACTTCGACATAGGTGAGCGCGCCCGGCGGCGCAGGCGTGTCGTTCTGACCCCAGTCGTTGAAACCACCCCAACCGACGATCCAGCCGTCGGAGCGAAGCGCCGCGCTGAAGAGTCCCCCCGCAGCGACCTCGACATAGGTGAGGCCCGGCGGCAGCCCAGGGACGTTGTATTTGGCTTGGCGGTTGTCGCCCCAGACGACGACCGAGCCATCGGAGCGTAGCGCCAGGGAGTGACCCTGACCCGCTGCGAGTTCGACGTAGGTGAGCCCCGCCGGCAATGCCGGCACGTTGCACTGGCCCAGACCGTCAGCACCCCACCCGACGACCGAGCCGTCGGAACGGCGCGCCAGGGTGTGCCCACCGCCCGCCGCGACTTCGACGAAGTCCCTGGCGTCGTGCAAAGCGCCGTCGAACACCATGCTGCCCCAGCCCCGCACGTACGAACGGTGAGGCAATTGAGCCGCTGCCGAAGCCGCGAACAGACACGCCGCCAGGAGAAACGAGGATTGGAAGTTCATGTTGGTGGTTGGTGGCCCTTTTCGGAGGAACCGCGACCTTACGCCCGCTGGCACGAGCGTCGGCAGCGGGCAAACACCTGTACACGACCATCGTCGTTCCCTTGCTGACCTCGCGCCGACGCCGCTGGATCATCGGTGCAACCGGACAAAGACGCCGTGCGGCTGCTTGGCTAGCAATCGCTAGCTTGATGACGACTGCGGCGGCTCGCTCGACGCAACGTGGCGACCTCGCCCCCGTAGACCTTCCGGGGAGCGCTTGCTGCGCCGTCAGATGTCGCCCACCACGCCGACCGCCGCGTCCGATATCACGGCGCCGAACGCGTTGCCGGCTGCGGGGTCGATGACGACGGCCTGCTGGTAGAAGTGGATGCCGACGAACGCCGGGTCGTCGGGGATCGCGATCGTGTGCACCGCCCTGCCGCCCGAGCCGAGCAGCAGCGCGATGTCGTCGACGCTCGTGTGCAGCGTGCAGCCCGGCATGCCGAACGCCGCGAGATCGAGCGGCAGCGATCCGAACGCGGAGCTCGTGTTGCTGAAGCCGAGCAGCAGGAACGCAGCGTCGGCGGGCAGGTTGTCCACGGTGACCTGCAGCGGGGCGCCGATGCGCGGCGTGTCGAACGGCACGAGCCGCGCCGCAGGCCTGCTGCTGGCGCAGCCGTTCGCGAACGTCACATAGCTGCTCGCAGGCCCGTAGCGGGCCATGCACACTGCGTAGCCCACCGCAAACTCGGCGTACGTGAGTCCGGGTGGCAGCGCAGGGATGGCGAGCGGACCGAAGAAGTTGCTACCAAAGACGACTACCGAGCCATCCGAGCGGCGCAGCACGGTGGAGTACTCTCCCGCCGCGATCCCGACGTAGGTGATCCCCGGCGGCAGCGCGGGCACGTTGCACTGGCCAAGGTTGTTGATCCCCCAGGCGACGACCGACCCATCGGACCTGCGCGCCACGATGTGGGATCCATTCGCGGCGACCTCGACGTAAGTCAGCCCGGGCGGCAGCGCGGGCACGTTGAGTTGGCCGAACGTGTTGCCGCCCCAGGTGACGACCGCGCCGTCGGAGCGGAGCGCTGCGAAACCGCCACCCTTCGCGACCTTGACGTAGGTGAGCCCGGGCGGCGGCAGCGGCACGTTGCTGAAGCCGTTACCACAGACGAGGATCGCCCCGTCGGAGCGAAGCAGGATCGTGTGCTCGCCGCCTGCTGCGACGTCGACGTAGGTGAGCCCGGGCGGCAGCAGAGGCACGTTGCTCTGCCCATAGCGGTTGTCGCCCCAGGCAACGACCGAGCCGTCGGAGCGGCGCGCAACGCAGTGGATGCCTCCCAACGCGACCTGCACGTAGGTGAGCCCCGGCGGCAGCGCCGGGACGTCGCGTTCGCCCAGGGAGTTGCTGCCCCAGGCGATGATCGAGCCGTCGGAGCGGCGCACGACGTCGATCCCGAAGTCCGCACCGATCTCGACGTCGGCAAGCCCTGGCGGCAGCACGGGAACGCCGACTTGAGTGTAGGTGTTGTCGCCCCACCCGACGACCGCGCCATCCGAGCGGCGTGCCACGCAGTGGAATGCACCCGACGCGATCTCGACGTAGGTGAGGCCTGGCGGCAGCGCAGGGACATTGGTCTGGCCATATGTGTTGTCACCCCACGCGACGATCGAACCATCGGAGCGGCGCGCGACGGTGTGCCGATAACCCGCCGCGATCTCCACATAGGTGATGCCCGACGGCAGCGCGGGGACATTGCACTGGCCCGAGTTGTTGTTGCCCCAGCCGACGACCGATCCGTTGGAACAACGCGCCACGGAATGTTCCAGACCAGCCGCTACTTCGACATAGGGGAGCCCTGGCGGCAGCGCAGGGACGCTGCATTGCCCGAACGCGTTGTCACCCCAGGCGAGGACCGCGCCGTCGGAGCGACGCGCCATGCTGTGTATCCCACCTGCCGCGACCTCGACGTAGGTGAGCCCCGGTGGCAGCGCGGGGACGTTCAGCTGACCCAGGCGGTTGTCACCCCATGCGACCACCGAACCGTCGGAGCGGCGCGCCACATTGTGGGATGCGAATGCAGCCGTGTATGCGCCACCGGCCGCGACTTCGACGTAGGTGAGTCCGGGCGGCAGCGCGGGCACGTTGATCTGGCCATAGAAGTTGTCACCCCAGGCGACGACCGAGCCATCGGAGCGACGCGCCACCGAGTGGTCCCTGCTCGTGGCGAGTTCGACATAGGTGAGCCCCGGCGGCAGCGCGGGGACGTCGAGCTGGCGATAGGAATTGTCACCCCAGCCGACCACGGAGCCGTCGGAACGGCGCGCGAGGGTCTGGCTCCCGCCCGCCGCGATCCCGACGAAGTCGCGCGTGTCGCGCCACGCACTGTCGAACACCCGGGAACCCCAGCCTCGCACGAACGAGCGCTGCGGCGCGGCCGACTGTGCAGGTGCCGGTAGAGCGATCAGGCACGACGCCAGCAACAGCGCGGAGGAGAAGCAATTGGAAATCATGGTAGTTGCTCTTCCTGTCAGACGTCGCCGACCACGCCTGCCGCCGCGTCCGACATCACGGCGCCAAACGCGTTGGCCGCAGGATCGACGACGAGTGCCTGCTGATAGAAGTGGATGCCAACCAGCAGCGGATCGTCGGGGATCGCGAGCGTGTGTTCGGCACGGTGCGCAAAGCCGACCACGGACGCCACGATGTCGATGCTCGTGTGCAGCGTGCACCCCGGCATGCCGAACGCCGCGAGATCGAGCGGCAGCGGCCCGAGCCCGGAGTTCGCGTTGTCGAAACCGAGCAGCAGGAACGCGGCGTCGGCGGGCAGGTTGTCCAGTTCGATCTGCAGCGCCGCGCCGATGCGCGGGGTGTCGATCGGGACGAGCCGCGTCGCGAGCATGCTGCCGGAGCAGCCGGACGCGAACGTGACGTAGGTGCTCGCGGGGCCGCTGCGGGCCACGGTGGAATCAGAGAATGCCGCGACCTCGACGTAGGTGAGCCCGGGCGGCGGCGCGGGGACTTCGAGCTGGCCGATAGTGTTGTTGCCCCAGGCGACGACCGAGCCGTCGGAACGGCGAGCCACGGTGTGGTTGCGACCCGCCGCGATGCCGACGTACGTGAGCCCGGGCGGCAGCGCGGGCACGTTGCACTGGCCGAAGGTGTTGTCACCCCAGGCGACGACCGCGCCGTCGGTCCGGCGCGCCACGCTGTGCTCCCCACCCGCCGCGACCTCGACGTATTTGACCCAATTCGGCAGCGGCAGGACGCTGAGCTGCTGGCTATGACCTCGACCCCAGGCGACAGCCCAGCCGTCGGACAGGCGCGCCACGGTGTGGTTGCTGCCCGCCGCGATTTCGACGTAGGTGAGCCCTGGCGATAGCGCAGGGACCTGGAGCTGACATTGTGTGTCATCGCCCCAGGCGACGACCGAGCCATCAGACCGGCGCGCAACGGTGTGATAGTCGCCCGCCGCGACCTCGACATAGGCGAGTCCCGGCGGCAGTGCCGGCACGTTGCTCGAGCCGAAGTAGTTCGCACCCCAGGCGACGACCGAGCCGTCGGAGCGGCGCGCCACGCTGTGTCGCGCACCCGCCGCGACCTCGACATAGGTGAGCCCGGGCGGCAGCGCGGGGACATCGCACTGGCCGAAGGAGTTCCAGCCCCAGGCGATGAGCGAGCCGTCGGAGCGGCGCACCACGCTGTGGCCTTCCTGGACCTCTCCACCCACCGCGACCTCGACGTAGGTGAGCCCGGGCGGCAGCACGGGCACGTTGCACTGGCCCGAACCGTTGTGACCCCAGGCGACGACCGAGCCGTCGGAGCGACGCGCCGCGCTGTGGCCTCCACCCGCCGCGACCTCGACGTACGTGAGCCCGGGCGGCAGCGCAGGCACGTTGCACTGGCCCGAACCGTTGTAGCCCCATGCGACGACCGAGCCGTCGGAGCGGCGCGCCACGGTGTGGAGCAAACCCGCCGCGACCTCGACGTAGGTGAGCCCCGGCGGCAACGCAGGCACGTTGCACTGGCCATAGTAGTTGTCACCCCACGCGACGACCGAGCCGTCCGAGCGGCGCGCCACGCTGTGGGCCCAGCCTGCCGTGACCTCGACGTACGTGAGCCCGGGCGGCAGCGCAGGCACGTTGCACTGGCCGTGGAGGTTGCCACCCCATCCGACGACCGAGCCGTCCGAGCGGCGCGCCAGGCTGTAGGCCCCCGGAGCGCCGGCTCCCAAAGTGTATCCACCCGCGGCGACCTCGACGTAGGTGAGCCCTGGTGGCAGCGCGGGCACGTTGCACTGGCCATCGGAGTTGCTGCCCCAGGCGACGACCGAGCCGTCAGACCGACGCGCCAGGGTATGGGCATCACCCGCGGCGACCTCGACGTAGGTGAGCCCTGGCGGCAGCGCGGGGACGCTGCATAGGTAGGCACTACCCCATGCGACGACCGAGCCGTCCGAGCGGCGTGCGACGGCGTGGTATGAACCCGCGGCCATTTCGACGTAGGTGAGTCCTGGCGGCAGCGCAGGAACGTTGAGTTGGCCTTCGAAGTTGCGACCACAGCCGACGACCGAGCCGTCGGAACGGCGTGCCAGGGTGAGCCATTGACTTGCCGCGACTTCGACGAAGTCCCGCGCGTCGTGCCATGCACTGTTGAACACCTGAACGCCACCGCCGCGGACGAACGAGGTCGGAGGGTTCTGCGCGATGGCCGTGGCGGCGAGTGCGACGGCTGCCGTGGCGACGAGGAGACGCATCGGGCACCTCTCGGAGTTGCAGGGGAACGAGCAGAGACGCGGCGCGTGTGCTCGCACCGCGCTGACACAGCAGGCGTGTCGGTTGCTGGGAGACCGCTGCCATGGAGCAGGCGCGTCGCACCTTGCACTCTTTCACCAACGCCGCGGGCGCGCCACCGGCGCGACACCTGCATTCGCTTCGGGCTTCGCCCCGACTGTCGTCGCGGTGATCACCGCATGACGGCGACGTAGAGCCCTGGCGACAGCGCGGGATCGTCGAGCTGGCCGTGGCTGTTGTCACCCCAGGCGACGACCGAGCCATCGGAGCGGCGCGCAACGCGAGGGTCAGTGCCCTCGTGGGGCCGGAACATCTACGGCGCGTCAGCCTTCGGCTGGACGCGGCGGCGTCGTGAAGGTCTGCACGAGGCCGCAGTGCTGACACTCCATCGCGTCGACGCCGCGGTTCGCCCAATCGAGCCGCAGGAACGTCATCCCGCGCGTGTTCTGCAGCACGCTGCGCCGGTGGAACCGGTCGTGCTGGCAGTGCGGACAGACGAGCACGCGGCCGGCGGCGACCCAGCGTTGGGCGTTGGCACTGCGCGACGCCGCGTCCTGTTCGGGCAGGAACGCTTCGTCGACCGGCAACCCCCGCCGCTTGGCCTCATCGGTCGCGAACTCGATCACGTCGGCAGTCTGCGCCGCAGCGTCGACCGTGAGCAGGCGGACGAGGTCGACGTCGCCGAGCGAGAGGATGCGGTTGCGCTCGAGGTCGTTCATTGTCGAGTGCAGTGTAGTCGACGTCGCCACCGCCCTCGGCGGCGACGTTCTGCAGCTTGTGGTCGCTTCCGAAGTCGGACCTCTGTACAGAGAGAATCGGCACCGGTCGTGCCTCGTGACCGAGCGTTCGCGCGGCGACGCCGTGGTGGCTGCGGCAGCGAGGCCGCCGAGGAAAGCGCGAGCATCGATGCTGACCCTGTCCCGCCCTCCGCGTCTGGCGCTCGCAGGAATCGCGCTCGGTGTCCTCCTGACGATTGCCGCGTGGTGGCAGGTCTTCCGCGTCGGTGCGACCAGCGAGTGCCTGGAATTGATGTACGCGCAGCGCGCCGGGTTGACGTTGACCTGGCACGTCTTCCGGCCGGTCTGGGATGCCTGGTTCTGGCTCGGCCTGCGCTGCTTCGGCGTCGACGGCTACGTGGGGTGGCATGCCGCGCAGCTCGCGCTGCACGCGGCGAACGGACTGCTGCTCGCGCTGCTCGCGCGGCGACTGGGTCTGTCGCTGCTGGCGTGCTGGTGCAGCGGCCTCTTGTTCGTACTCTCGCCGGCTGCGGTGGACGCCGTCGCCTGGCTCGCGGCGGTGAACCGGCCGCTGTCCGCGACGGGAGCGCTCGTGTTCGCGTACGCGATGGCCTCGCCGCGGCGCGATGTCCGCAGCGCGGCACTTGCCGTCGGCGGGCTGGCCTTCCAGTTCCTCGCCAACGAGGAGGTCTACGGCACGTTGCTGCTGTGCATCGCCTGGCTGTTCTGGCGCTCGCTGCGCGGTGAACGAGGTGCCCGCCGGCGCAACCTGCTCGGCGCCGCAGGCGCCGTCGCGGCGATGGCCATCCACTACGGCGCGCTGCGCGGCACCGACCAGCCGTGGGTCGTGGCGTCCGGCTGGAGCCTCGCCGATGCCGCCAAGGTGTTCCTGGCGAACGCCCTGACGCGGACGGTGCGCGTCGCGGCCGCGGTCTCGGACCCGTACGGAACCATCGTCCTGCTCGCCGCGGTCCCGCTGTGCGCTGTGAGCGACCCGCGCGCCGAACGCAGGCGGGCCACCGTGCTCGCGCTGGCAATGCTCGCGGCGAGCTTCGTGCCGTTCGCGCTCGACGGCGGCGGACCCTATCGGGACTACCCGACGATCGCACCGTTGCTGCTGCTCGCCGGCGTTGCCATCGACCGCGTCGGTTGGCTTTCGCGCCGGTTGCCGTCCGGACTGGCCTCAGCCGCAGCCGTCGCCACTGCGGCCATTGCACTGCTGCTCGTCTGCGTGTTCGCCGGCTGGGGTGCGCGCGCACGTTCGCTCCAGGTCTGGGAGCCGCTGACGCGCGAGGTGCGGGAGTGCCAGGCGCTGTTGTCGGCCCACGTCGCCCCCGGCGACCCGCTGCCGGTGTTCGTCAACCTGGAAGTGCGGGCGCGGTCGGTCATGCACTTCGCGCCGACACCGTTGCTCGACGTGGACAACTGTCCGGCCATCGCCTTCCTCGACACACCGCGGGCATGCGTTCCGCCGGCCGGATTCGATGGCTTCCTCCCCGGCCGCGCGGTCCTCGCCCACGGCGACGACGGTTCGATCCGGATCATGCGCGGCGAAGAACTGCTGCGGCGGCCGCGAGCCCCCGAATGGATGCTGTGCCGGCGCTTCGAGCGCTCGGACTCGTACGAACAGTCGCTGCGGACGGTGGCCTCGGGTGCGATCGACCCGCGCAACTCGGCGGTGATCGAGATCGGCGAAGCGGATGCACCGCGGTGGGCCGAACCGGAGTGTCACGCGAACGTGATCGAGCAGGGCCCCATCGAAATGGACGTCGCTGCGCTGGCCGCCCACACGCAGGTGCGCGTGTCCTGTGCCGAGGATTGCTGGCTGGTCGCGCAGCACGCGGTGCTGTTCGGGTCCGAATTCCACACCCTGCCGGAGTATGC
>Ga0070689_100001207_pt1 | contig 16357 bp, 14 predicted proteins | sample KBSS23HmetaG_FD_64669 | JGI IMG/M metagenome (GOLD analysis project Ga0070689, IMG submission 64669) | Switchgrass rhizosphere microbial communities from Kellogg Biological Station, Michigan, USA - KBS S2-3H metaG | ecosystem: Host-associated > Plants > Roots > Rhizosphere ...
CTCTATCGCATCGAGCAGAAAGGCTGGGTCTCAGCGCGCTGGGACATACACGACACCGGACGTGAGGCGAAGTTTTACAAACTGACACGCGCTGGTCGTAAGCAACTGGAGACACAAGAAGCCAGCTGGGATCGGCTCGTGCTCGCGATTGCGAAAGTCAGGCAAGCCACATAAAGGCCACAGAAAGTTTTAACCACAAAGGCACATAAGGCACAAAAAGAAGAGCACAAAGATTAGGTAAAGGAATGGTAGAGAGATGAGGTGGTTCAACGTACTTCGAGATCGCATTCGCGGTTTGCGGCAGCGTGAGATGGTTATCAACGACATCGACCGCGAAATGCGTTCGCATCTCGAGTTGCAGGTGGAGGAAAACATCCGCGCGGGGATGCCGGCTAGCGAAGCACGCGCGCAGGCCTTGCGTAGTTTTGGAAACGTGAATAAAGCTGTCGACGCCGCGTACGACGTGAAAGGTGGCGGGTTGCTGGAAGCGCTCACGCAGGACACTCGCTACGGCGTGCGCATGCTCGCCAAGCACAAAGCATTCACCGCCGTTGCCGTGCTCACGCTCGCACTCGGCATCGGCGCCAACACCGCGATCTTCTCCGTCGTCAACGAGCTGCTGCTGCGTCCACTTCCCTATCGCGACGCTGAACGAATCGTGATGTTGTGGGAAGTGACGCCCACAGGCCGGCATCAGAACACCACTTCACGCGCCAACTTCCGCGCCTGGCGTGCGCAGAACACCAGCTACGAAAACATCGCAGCCTTCACGGACCAGCGTTTCAATCTCACCGGCGACGGTGAACCGGAAGAGCTCTCGGTGCAAATGGCGACGCCGGAACTCTTCAAAGTCTTAGGTGTCGATCCACTCGTCGGTCGAACGTTCCTTGCGGACGATGACGGCAAACCTCCCGTAGCGGTGCTCAGCTACGGACTCTGGCAACGTCGTTTTGGCGGCCAGGCGAGCGTGATTGGCCAACCCATAACACTCAGCGGCGTAAAGTTCACAGTGATCGGCGTGTTGCCGGCAAACTTTCAATTCCACATCAAACAACGATCCGGCACCGGCCGCCCCGCCGAGCTTTGGACCATCCTGCCGATGCCGAATGGATCAGGCGCGAACGAGCGTGGTCGCTTTCTTTCAGTCGCCGGTAAGCTGAAAGAAGGCGTGACTGTGGACCACGCGGGCGTGGAGTTGCGCACGATCGAAGCACGACTCTCTGACGAAGTGCCACAGTTCAATAAAAACTACAGCGCTGAAGTGCTGCCGTTGCGGGAACAATTCTTCGGCAACGTGCGACGCCCGTTGTGGTTGATGCTCGGCGCGGTCGGGTTCGTGTTACTGATCGCGTGTGCCAACGTCGCGAACCTTTTGCTCTCGCTGGCGACTTCGCGCGAAAAGGAGATCGCGGTGCGGGCGGCGCTGGGCGCGCGGCGCATTCGGATCGTCAGGCAGTTGCTGACGGAGAGTCTCCTGCTTGCACTTCTCGGCAGCGCTCTCGGACTTGGCTTCGCGTGGCTCGGCATCAAGGGCCTGATGCTGATCAGTCCGAAGGATCTGGTGAGCTTTCAAAGCGTCAGCATCAACATGACGGTGCTGTTGTGGACGCTCGGCGTATCGATCCTGACCGGAATCATCTTTGGACTCGCGCCCGCGTTGCACATTTCACGGCTCAATCTAAACGACTCACTCAAAGAAGGCGGCAAATCAGAATCGGGCCAGGCGAGCGGCAGTCGTCGACTTCGCAGCGCGCTCGTCGTCTCTGAGATCGCACTCGCGGTGGTGTTGCTCGCGAGCGCCGGTTTGCTGATCAGAAGTTTTATACGTTTGCAGCAGGTGGACCGCGGTTTCAACACAGACAACATTCTCACGATGGTGGTCCGTTTGCCGGACGCGAAGTATCCCCAGGATGCGCAGGTCGTTGCTTTCTTCAACCAGGCGCTCGAGAGAGTCCGGCAGTTGCCGGCAGTGCGCTCGGCTGGAATGGTCAACTTCCTGCCGTTGTACGGCGGACTGGGTTCTGCGACTGGATTCAAGATCCTGGGCCGGCCTGAGCCGCCGCCGGGGCAAGGACTGTCCACGGACGTGCGCGTGGTCGACTCAGAATACTTTTCGGCGATGGGTATTCCGCTGTTGCGCGGTCGAAACTTCACCGCCGACGAGCTTAGAGAGCCGCGGCAGAAGATCCTGATCAATGATGCACTCACGCGCACGTACTTCGGTTCGGAAGATCCGATTGGACAACGTCTCGACGTCGCGATGTTTGAGAAGCCCACGCCCGCGGAGATCATCGGTGTCGTCGGCAACGTGAGATACGACAGCCTCGTGGACGAATCACCACCGGCAGTCTACTTTCCACACTCCGATCTCGCTTATTCATTCATGACGCTCGTGGTCCGCACTGACGGCGATCCGGCCGCGATCGCTCCGGCGATCCAACGTGAGATTCGCACGCTCGATCCGAATCAACCGATTTCAGACGTGCGCACGATGAACCAGGTGATGTCTGAATGGGTGAGCCGTTCGCGCTTCAACACCTTGCTGCTGGGACTGTTCGCGGGACTGGCGACACTGCTCTCAGCAGTCGGAATATTCGGCGTGATGAACTATTCAGTGGCTTTGCGAACGCGCGAGCTCGGACTGCGACTCGCAGTCGGCGCACAGCCGCGACAGGTGCTGCTGCTTGTTTTGAAGCAGGGACTTCTGTTGACGATCGTAGGCGTGGTGCTGGGACTGGCAGCGGCATTCGCGCTGACGCGTCTCTTGTCGGGATTGTTGTTTGGCGTAGGAGCCGTTGACATCACAACATTCACAACGATCTCAGTATTGCTAGTACTCGTTTCCCTGCTCGCGTGTTATCTGCCGGCGCGACGTGCGATGCGGATCGATCCACTGAAGGCTTTAAGATACGAGTAAATTAGCCACGGATTACACGGAGATCTGTGCTACGCTTCTGCCCCGATGGAAGGCGAGTGGGGCCGTAGCGCAGGGTCGAAGCTTGGCTGGTTAATCGCGGGAAGGCTGGTAACAGCTCTCCTGCTGAGCGTCGTCGGAACGCTTTGGACCAGCACGGGCGAAGCGTCAGCATCGATCAACAAAAGCCTGGGTCTGCTTACGATCGTCGCTTGCCTCACAATTCTCTACGCCCTCATCTTTCGGCTTTCCAAAAACATTCTTCCGCAAGCACGCTTTCAGCTCGCGGTCGACGTGCTCCTGGTCACGTGGCTGGTCTGGCACTCCAACGTTATCCAGTCGCCTTACATCGCCATCTATATCCTTATCATTGCGATCTCGAGCCTGTTTCTGGGCCCACGCGAAGCCGTCATCACCTCTGTCGGTTGCGCGCTCGCGTTCACCGCCTGCTCGCTCCAGATCACGGGCATCATCGGACAAACAGATCCGACGCGACTTATCGGCGGATCAATATCGCAGACGATCCAATGGGTAGGACTATTTGATATTGCGTTTTTAGTTGTCGGCCTGCTCTCCGCGAGACTCGCCGAACGACAGTCACGTTCAGATGTACGCCTGGCGGCGGCAACACAGTCACTGGCCAACCTGCGCGCGCTGCACGAACGCATCGTGGCCTCGATCCGCTCCGGCCTGGTAACCACTGATTTGGATGGACGCATCTTCACTTTCAACGTCGCGGCAGAAGAGATCACCGGCTACCAGGAGGAGATAATCCGCGGCACGGATGCTTCAACCCTTTTCAGCGAGCTTAAGGAGCACATCACGGAGACGCTGCGCGCTTTGGAAAACGGCGAGAGGAGCCCGCGATTTGAAGCGAACTGTTTGACGTCGGAAGGCATGCGTCTTCGACTCGGTTACAGCATCTCGCCGTTGTCGACCGAAGCGGGCGAGACCACCGGCATGGTGATCACGTTTCAGGATCTGACGCAGGTGCGCAGCCTTGAAGAGACTTCGCGACGCCAGGACCGTCTCGCCGCGATCGGTCGCATGGCAGCTTCCATCGCTCACGAGATTCGCAACCCGCTGGCGGCGATGCGTGGCTCGATCCAGATGCTTCGTTCGGAGATGAAGAGCGACCCATCACAAACGGAGTTGATGGAGATCATCCTGCGCGAGTCTGATCGGCTGAACCAGATCATCACCGACTTTCTCAATTACGCCCGGCCGCGTTCGATCACACCGGCGCGCGTCGACGTCGGCGACCTGTTGCACCAAACGTTCGCGCTGATGCGGCACAGCCCGGAAATCGGAGCGAACCAGAGCATCGTCGAGGAGTTGCCGGCTGAGCCGATCTTCGCGGAGGCGGATGAAGGGCAGTTAAAACAAGTCTTCTGGAATCTCGCGCGCAACGCGCTTCAGGCAATGCCGGAGGGCGGAATGCTGCGCGCCACGCTGAAAAGGAATTCTGACAACCGGTTGTGCATCGCTTTTGCGGACACGGGACGAGGCATGTCGCCCGAGCAGGTCGATCGCCTCTTCGAGCCTTTCTCTTCCACAACGGGCGGAACGGGCCTGGGGCTGTCAATTGTTTATCAAATCATTCGGGATCATGGTGGTACAATTAACGTCCGCAGTCTCGTGGGACAGGGCACAACGATAACCGTTGAACTACCAGTGGTGAGTTAAGAAATTGCCGGAATGAATTTATGGCTAACCTGCTGATTGTTGACGACGAACTCGGAATGCGGCAGTTCCTGACGCATTTATTGCAGCGCGAAGGGCACGTGGTGCGCGTCGCGGAAAACGGCCGCGTTGCTTTGGCACAACTGCAACAACAAGCACCCGATCTGATCATCTCCGATATCAGAATGCCCGACATGAGTGGCGTCGATCTGCTGCGCGCCGCAAAAGAGTTACATCCTGAAGTCGAAGTGATCATGATGACGGCATTCGCGAATGTCGACACTGCGCGCGAAGCGTTTCTGATCGGCGCGTACGACTTCGTGCAAAAGCCCTTCGACAATGATCTGCTGAAGGAAGTAGTCACTCGCGCACTGGGAAAAATCTCACTCGTCACAGAAAACAAGGCACTGATTAAAGGGCAACGTTCGCTCGGCAAACTCAGCAATATCATCGGGCGCAGTAAGCGCATGCATGATCTTTTCCAGATGATTGAGACTGTCTCGCAAGTCCCGTCGACCGTTCTGGTCACCGGTGAATCCGGAACCGGAAAAGAGCTCGTGGCCCGCGCGATACACGATCTCAGCCCGCGCGCCGAGAAACCCTTCGTCTCGGTAAACTGCGGCGCGTTTACGGAAACACTGCTCGAATCAGAGTTGTTTGGTTACGTGAAAGGCTCCTTCACCGGCGCCAACGCCAATCGGAAAGGGCTCTTCGAGGCGGCAAACAGCGGCACTATTTTCCTCGACGAGATCGGTGAGATGTCGCCGGCGATGCAAGTCAAACTCCTGCGCGTGTTGCAGGAACGCAAAGTCCGACCCGTAGGCGCAACAGAGGAGACAATCGTGGATACGAGAGTGATTGCCGCCACCAATCGCGACCTGGCGAGCATGGTGTCTGCCGGCACGTTCCGCGAAGATCTCTACTACCGCATCTCCGTGATACCGATTGAGCTGCCGCCCCTGCGCGAGCGTGCTGAAGACATTTCCGAGCTTGCCAATCATTTCGTGCAGAAGTTCTGTGCACCGGCGGGCCGATCGTTGACGATCAGCGAGAATGCGATGCGCCTGCTCGAGCGCTACTTATGGCCCGGCAATGTTCGTGAGCTGGAACACACGATCGAGAGAGCAGTCGCGCTCGAACGCACGAACTCAATCGAACCGGAGCGTCTGCCGGAGAAGATCTCAAACTACAATCCTTATCGAGTCGCGGAAGCGATGGAGTTTCCCGAGGAAGGCATTAATCTCACCGCGCACCTGGACCAACTCGAAAAGACCTACGTTCTCGAAGCCCTGCGCCGCACGGCAGGCAACCAGACAAACGCTGCCGAGCTCCTGCATCTCTCGGTGCGCTCACTGCGCCATCTCCTCGACAAACACGGCGCGCGCGGCCTGACGGCCCAAATGCGCGACGAGCGCCGTGGTCCTGACTCCGCACCACGCCGCCGGGCCACCGACCAGGGCCCTCGCCGCCGAGCCGAAGATACGGGCGAATTCGCGGCCGGCGCCGGCGACGGAAACTAAGTTTCACGCAAAGGCGCAAAGGGGTCGCCAAGGCGCAAAGAAAAAGGCAAATCTGATTCTTTGCGGCTTGGCGACCCCTTTGCGCCTTTGCGTGAAATGGCACTGACGCAAAGCGTCATTCCCTCGCTGCCACAAATTGTCAGGCAATCATGGTCCTACTGGCCCAGCCGGCAGAATTTTGATCAAAAAAGATCGAAATTTCGAGTTTTCGGCCCAAAAGCCCAATGGCATACCGGTTGTACTAGCACCAACCGACACTTCGCGCTCTGCGCGGCTCACAAAGGGAACGAAAGCCGGTGGCGCGATACTTTGAAACATCCCCTAATCTTTTAAGGAGCAACAAACTAGCATGACTACCAAACGCCAAGAAGGCTTCTCGTTAATCGAACTTCTCATCGTCGTTGCGATTATCGGTATTATCGCCGCGATCGCGATTCCTAACCTCCTCGCTTCACGCCGTGCCGCTAACGAAGGTTCGGCTCAGTCCTCACTGCGCACGATTCACAGCTCACAGGCTGTTTACCAGTCGACCGCCGGCGACGGCGCTTTCGGCACGCTGGCCGACCTCGCGGGTCAGAGCCTCGTTGACTCAGTATTGGGCGGTGGCACCAAGAGTGGTTACACCTTCCTTTGTCCGGCTGGTAACGTCACTGCAGGTCCGCCGGCCACTTTTTACGCAACTGCCAATCCTGCTGACGTCGGTCTTGCTACACGAACCGGCAACCGCAGCTTCACCATCGCAGAGGACGGTATTCTTCGTGGTAAGGTCTCCGACACCCCGGCTGCCACCCACGCTGCTGCTATCACCTCCGCCACATGGCCACCGCTGGGTAACTAATACCCAACCTAACTCGACAGTGCGGGGTGGGGGTCCTTACCCACCCCGTTTTCTTTAAAGAACTGAAAGAGGTCCGACATGAGCCTCAAACATCAAAAAGGCTTCTCTTTAATAGAACTGCTAATCGTGGTCGCAATCATCGGCATCATCGCCTCGCTTGCGATTCCGAACCTCCTGGCCTCACGGCGTGCAGCTAACGAAGGCTCAGCTTTATCAGCCATGCGTTCAATACACAGCGCGCAGACCACCTACCTCAACACCGGAGGTGCCGGAGAGTACGGAAACCTTACTGAGCTCGGTACCGAAAGGTTGATCGATGAGACCCTCGGTAGTGGAACAAAGGCGGGCTATACGGTTTCTTGTCCGGATGGAAACCTCACCGTTGGTCCCCCGGCGACGTACTTCGCCACAGCCAATCCGGCCGATACAGGACTCGTCACTCGAACCGGTAACAGAAGTTTTGCGATATCGGAAGACGGGATAGTCCGCGGGAAGGTAACTGATACCGCCGCCGCGAACCACGGAGAAGCTATCGATTCAGCAGTCTGGCCTCCGCTTAATTAGTACCTCTTATCAACCACAGTTCTCTCTGTACCCCAAGATGCTCACCCCGAAGGTACCAGGACACAAAACGCCGATTTTTGAGTAAACTCAAAAAGGCTTTTGTGTCTTAGTGCCTTTTGTGGCTAATAAATCTCGGAGCACCTGCAAGTGGACACGACCGTAGCAATCACACAATCGAATACTCGCGCCGAGACCAGGCAAGGTCCCTTCTGGCGCATAACCGCAATCGCACGAAACGCTTTTCGCGAAGCTGTTCGCGATCGCGTGCTTTACAACCTCGTACTCTTTGTCCTGCTGCTCACCGTTGCCGCAATCTTCATTGGCGAACTGTCCGGCGGGCAGGAACGCAAAGTGATCGTGGATCTCGGGCTGAGCGCGACGCTGCTGTTTGGAGTGTTCATCGCGATCTTTGTCGGCGTCGGACTCGTGTACAAAGAGATCGAACGAAGAACGATCTACGCGGTTTTTTCAAAGCCGGTTGGACGTGGGGAGTTTCTTGTCGGAAAGTATCTTGGGCTGTGTCTCACTCTGCTGGTTAATGTAGTCGTGATGGGCGTGGGAGTTTCGCTCGCGCTGTTGTACGTGAAGCGCGGTTGGGATCCGCTGATTACGACGATCTGGCCCGCAGTGTTACTGATCTATATCGAGTTGATGCTATTGACCGCCGTGGCGCTGTTCTTCTCGTCGTTCTCCTCGCCGGCACTCTCCGCCCTGTTGACGTTTTTTGTCTTTATTATTGGTCACTTCAGCGCCGACCTGAAGAGTCTCGCTGTGTCTCTGGGAAGCGCCGGCGCGCGCTGGTTGTTTACCGGTCTCTACTACCTGCTGCCGAATCTCGCTAACTACAGTTTTATAACTCCGGCAGCTCACGGTCGCGCGCCTTCAGCGGGATTTGTTTTTGCTAGCGCGTTGTACGCGTTCGTCTATATTGCCGTTATTCTCGCCGCCGCCACGCTCATCTTCAGCCGTCGAAATTTCAAGTAAGATGAACACCGGACTGAAAAACGATCGCATGAAGACTGTCAGCCTCGCGTTGATGGTCGTGGTGGGCTTCGCGTGCGCAGTGCTTTTGCTTCGTTGGACCGACACGCTGCGGCCTCCTGCCGATCCGAATGCGATTGATGAGAGTCTTTATCTCAATGGCAAGACCGCGCGCCGGATTAGCCTGGGTTTTAATGGACTGATGGCTGATTGGTACTGGATGCGCTCGCTTCAATACGTTGGCAAGAAGATCATCAACACTCCCGAAGACGTATCGATCGATAGTCTCGGACAACTCAACCTGAAGCTACTCGCGCCCTTGTTGGATACTGCAACGACGCTGGATCCGGAGTTTATGGATCCTTACGAATATGCGGCGATTGTGTTGCCCGCGGTCGACGTGCAACAAGCGATTCGCATCACTCAAAAAGGCATCGACGCTAATCCGAATGCGTGGAAGCTCTATCACCATCTCGGCTACATCTACTGGCAACAGCGCGACTATCAAGCGGCGAGCGAGATGTACGGACGCGGCGCCCAGATTCCTGGCGCGCCTGCCTGGATGGAGGCGATGAAGGCGAAGATGGTGGGTGACGGCGGCAGTCGCGCGACAGCACGGGAGATTTATAAACGAATGTACGAGCAAGCTGGTGAAGAGCAAGTGAAAGACATGGCGCGGAAGCGTCTCTGGCAGTTGGATTCATTCGATCAACGCGACATTTTGCGAAGGCTGTTCGCAGATTACAAAACGCGGACCGGCAAGTGTCCCGATTCGTGGCGCGAGATCGAACCGGTTTTACGCGCGCTGCGCATACCGGTGGACCAGTCAGGCGCGCCATTGGATCCCTCGCGCACGGCTTACGTTTTGAAAGCGGGCGAGTGTGAAGCTGAATTGGATTGGCGGAAGTCGGGAGTTCCGCTTAGATAAATATGTCTGTCATCGAAATCACAAATCTGACCAAAGACTACGAGGTGGGTTTCCTGCGGAAGCGCAAGGTGCGTGCGCTCGATGGTTTGTCGCTGTCAATCGACGGTGGACAGATCTTCGGCTTCCTCGGCGCAAACGGCGCGGGCAAGACGACGACGCTCAAGCTGCTGATGCGTCTGATTTTTCCTACGACCGGCAGCGCACGCATTCTCGGTCACGATATTCAGGACGTGAGGATGCATCAGCGCATCGGTTACCTGCCCGAGAACCCTTACTTTTACGACTATCTCACGGCGCGCGAGTTTCTCGATTATTGCGCGCAGATCTTCGGTTTTCCGGCGGCAGTGCGAAAGAAGCGCGCTGCGGATCTGCTGGCGCGCGTGAAGCTTGATGAGAAGCGTTGGGACACGCAGCTACGAAAGTTTTCAAAAGGAATGCTGCAAAGAGTTGGCCTGGCCCAGTCGCTGGTTAACGATCCCGAAATCGTTTTTCTTGACGAGCCGATGAGCGGACTCGATCCGGTTGGACGTCGTGAAGTGCGCGACTTGATTGCGGCGCTGCGTGATGAAGGCAAGACGGTCTTCATGTGTTCACACATACTTTCTGATATCGAGGTGCTGTGCGATCGAGTTGCGATTCTAAAGAAGGGTCGGCTGGCGCAGGTTGGTTACCTGGATGAGCTGCGACGGAAGACGGAAGGTCCGAACCGGATGGAGGTAATGGCCGCCGGGACTGACGCGGACGCGTTGCGCAAATACCTTCCCGGCGCCGAGATCGCCCCCACACCACGCGGACTGCGGATCGAGATAGCTTCTGAAGATGAGATCGAGAAAGTGATTGCAGCGTTACGACAAGCTGGTGGGAAGGTTGTTTCTATTCAGCCCGTGAAGCAGTCGCTCGAGGAATTATTTTTATAGGTCCTATTGGTCCTATAGGACCTATTCTTTAAACTTAAACGCCGTCACTTCCATCTTGATGTTCGCGCGGGCGTCGGTGTCTTTCATGCCGTCGAGCGCCACGGCGACTTGCATCGTTTTGTTTGGCGCGAGTTCGGGCTGGCGTGTGGGGATCACCACGACATTTCTCTCTTTGACTGGCTTGCCATCGTAGTCAACCACTGCTGCGCGTATTTCAAGCCCGATAAGAGTCTTTCCACTAAGATTTCGAACTGTTGTCTGCAAGCTCATCACGATGTCGCCAAGGGCGCGTTTCGCTTCCGTGGCCTCCGGGTCATCGAGGACGATCTTCGACTTGTACTCTTCGAACTGTGGCGAGCCGGCGCGAATAGCGCCCTGCAATCCCGTGTCGACCGATGGACCTCTACTGCTTACCCGCATCAAGACGTAAAAAACGCCTGCAATCAAAACCGCCGCAACAACAGCCACGGCAATGATGAGGGTACGATTCGATTCGTTCGCCTCGATCCGCTTATCTGGAGCAGCCATAGTGGAAGGATTCTACTTCTGGAGTAGTTGCCCGATCAATTGTTCCAGTTCGTTGAAGTCGATTGGCTTCGTAACGTAACTATTGCACCCCGCCGCAATCGCTTCAGACTGAAAGTCAGACGTGTCGTGCGCTGAAACGGCGATGATCGGTGTCGACTTGAAATCAGGGAGCTTGCGTATCAGCCTCGTCGCCGCGAGCCCGTCAATCACCGGCAGACTAAGATCCATCAGAATCAGTTGCGGCGACTCCTCCTGCGCAAGCTTCACCGCCTCCTCGCCGTTCATCGCTTCGATTACCCGGTAGCCCGTCATCTCCAGCAGGCGCCGCATCATGAAGCGGTTGTCTTCAGTGTCTTCGACCAGCAAGACTGTGGGTGTCTTAGCCTGCTTCTTCATCTTAAAACCCGATTCTGCCCTCAAATTCTACCGCCCTCGTGCCCGCAAGTTATTGATTTTACTGTATGACTAGAATACGCGCGGCTTTTTTGTTACCATGCCGCACTGAAACGCAACACAAACGGATCCTGAGCCAGCGTCTAATTCATACACTCGAATGGCTGTGAAGGTTCCCCTCCCCCTGCGGCCCCTTTTAGAACTGAGAGAGATTTGCACCCAGATGAAGACTGCTATGTCGAGGCCAGAAGAGACTGAACGGCTCCAGGACCTCGGAAGAGCTTCAATGCAAATAGTTCACGACCTCAAGAACCAGCTTAATGGTCTCAAACTCTATGCCACGTTTCTGCGACGCCGCATCGAGAAGAGTGAGCGTCCCGCGGACGAGCAGGAAACTATCGGGAAGCTCATCAATGGGCTCGATCGTACCGCCGATGACCTGTCGACGATTGTGCGCTACGGCCAACCGGTAGAACTGAAGAAGCAGGCGGGAGTTGAAGTAGACAAGGTATTGCGCGGCGCCTGCGCTGGTTTTGCTGAATCAGGCGCGCAGATAGTCATGGAGGGTTCAGGCTCAATTCAGGGCTATTTTGACCATTTCAAGCTGGCTGACGCCTTTAAGTGGCTGTGTGCGGGGGCGATAAAGCACAGGCAGCAGAACGAGGAAGGCGCGGGTGAGATTACGGTCACGGCGAAACCCGAGGATTCCGGTCGAGTTTTGGTGGAGTGGTCCGGTTTGCGTCAGTTGGACCACGATCCGTTTCGTTCATTTTCCGGCAGCGACGAGATCAAGCTGGCACTGGCCGCCAAGATCATCGAGGCCCACGGCGGGTCAGCAAAGTTTATAGACAGGAAGTTTGCGGTAGAGCTTCCGTTATCTGAAAGTTGAACTCATAACTATTAAGGGAGTAAATCGACATGTCCCAAGGCGTAGCGATTTCGAGAGAGGAGAAAAAGGTGGAGAATAAAGAAGTGCGGATTCTTGTGGTAGACGACGAACCAACGATGGCCGACTCTCTACGGCAGAATTTCGTCGAGGAAGGATACTCTGTCGACACAGCCGCGACCGGTGCGGCCGCCATCGAGTTGTTTGACCAGGGGGGCCATCATCTCGCGATCTGCGACTTGCAACTGCCCGACATGGACGGTTTGGAAGTTCTGCGTCACATGAAAGACGCGCGACCGACGACGGAAGTGATCGTCGTCACTGGATACGGGTCAGTACAAAAAGCTGTTGAAGCGACGAAGGCGGGCGCGTTCTATTTCGTCGAGAAGCCGTTTGACTTTGAAGAGCTGCAACCACTGGTTGAGAAAGCTTTGGAACGTCGTGAGCTGGTGGCGGAAACCGCTAACATGAGACGCCAACTCTCAACTCGCGCGGAGTACTTCAACATTATCGGCTCGTCGAAACCGATGCAGATGATCTACGAGACGATCGAATCCGTAGCGAAGTCAGATGCAAACGTGCTGATCGTCGGGGAATCCGGCACCGGCAAAGAGCTGATTGCGAACGCCATTCATTACCAGTCACTACGTTCGAAGAAGCCGTTCATCAAAGTAAACTGCGCCGCGCTTCCGAAGGAGCTGATCGAGTCGGAGTTGTTTGGTCACACGAAAGGGGCATTCACCGGCGCACACGCCGACAAGGAAGGACTGGTCCAACACGCGGCGGGCGGATCGCTGATGCTCGACGAAATTGCTGAGATGCCGATCGAGTTGCAACCGAAGCTGTTGCGTGTGTTGCAGGAAAGAAGTTATCGCAAGATCGGATCGGAAAAGACGTACGCCGTCGATTTCCGGTTAGTGTGCTCGACGAACCGGCCGCCGGCGGACGCGATCCGCGATGGTTTGCTGCGTGACGATCTGTTTTATCGCATCTCGACGATTACGATTCACGTCCCACCTTTGCGTGAGCGGAATGAAGACATTCAACTCTTAACCGAGCACTTCCTGCACATGTATGCGCAGAAGTATGAGCGGCCCATCACCGGCGTTTCGCAGGCGGCTTATCAGCGACTGTTTGGCCACGCCTGGCCGGGTAACGTGCGTGAGCTGCAAAACGTGATCGAGCGCGCGGTGCTGCTCGCGAAAGACAAACAGATCGAGCCGATCGATCTGCCTTTCGATAACGGCACGTTGCCGGAAGGAACGTCGTCGAACGTCACCTGGGACGTGCCGCCCAACATGACGCTCGAAGACATCGAGAGGCTTGTAATCGAAAGAACTCTCCAGCGAACCGGTGGTAATAAACAGGCCGCTGCGAATCTCCTCGGGATCTACCGGCCGCGGCTCTACAGCAAGATCAGGAAATATAATATAGACGTACCATCCCTCGTCTCTGCATAATCAACTGTAGGGGCGGCCCTCCGTGGCCGCCCCAGCGTTGAATTCGCAGACTGGGGCGGCCACGGAGGGCCGCCCCTACAAACATTCCCCTGATGAGACTTTCCCCCACGAGTAAACGCCTGCGTGGCATCGATGCGCTTCGGGGAGTTGCCGCTCTGGGTGTCGTTTTCTATCACGCCGTCGAACAAGGCAAAAACCTTCCTGACAACATCCTCCAATACCCGATTCGTGCGATCCAGCTCACGAGTTCCTTTGGCTACATCGGCGTTTTCCTGTTCTTCGTGATCTCCGGCTTCTGCATCCACTTGCAATGGGCCAGGTCCAAAGCGGCAGGAACCGAGCCCGACATTCGCTTCGGCCCGTTCTGGAAACGAAGAATTCGCCGGCTCTATCCGCCTTACATCATCACGCTGCTCTTCTTTCTGCTGCTGACCGCGGCGACCGCCGGCATCAACCTGACGCACTTCTTCATCTACGACGTCGTCATGCACTTGCTGATGCTTCACAATCTCGATCCCAGTACGTGCTACACCATCAACGGCGTCTTCTGGACACTCGCGGTCGAAGAACAACTCTACCTGGCTTATTTTTTGTTGCTCTTCATGCGCGTGCGTTGGGGTTGGGGAGTAACGCTCGCCGTCTGTCTTTCAGCACGGCTCGGATGGATGTTGCTGAGTCACGTCGTCTGGCTCAAAACCGGGTTCGCCATTCCCGTTCCCGAATCAGCGGCGGTGCATTGGTTCACGTGGGCGCTCGGCGCTATCGGCGTCGAGGTGATGTTTGGACTGGTTCGTCTGCGCGGGTGGTCACGCGATCTTCGTCTCGCGACCGTGTTGATAATCGCGGCTTCGGCGCTTTCGTCTTACTTACCTGTCATTTCAAAAGATACGTTGCTGCACAACTTGGGCTGGTTCCTGATTCACCCGCTGTGGGGAATTGGGTTCTTCATTGTGGTGAACAGGATGGTGCTGGCGGAAGACAGTTGGCTGCGGCAGGCGCGGTTGCCTTCGCTGGTATCAGTCTTCTCGACGCTCGGAGTCTTTTCGTATTCGATCTACCTGACGCACGAGCTCGTGATCATGCAGTCGTGGCGCTGGACTCACCCGGCGTTGTTACAAGTACTGAATGTGGTTCTGGTGGTGATTCCGGCGACGATAATATTCGCGTGGGTTTTCTTCTGGTTCTGTGAGAAGCCGTTTATGGTGAAAGGAACACGCCAAGATAGGATTTTGCCAGCGTTAGTTACCCAACCGAGTACTGCCGGCGATTGAAAGATTTCCCCCGCAAAGGCGCAAAGAAGAACTTTCGCCTTCTTCTTTGCGCCTTTGCGGGGGAATCTTTTTGCTCTACTTCCCTTCCGCCGCTTTCTTCAATTCCTCAATGTCGAGCTTCTTCATCGTCATGACCGCGCGCATTATTCTATCGGTCTGCGCGTCGCCACCCTGAAATAGCTCATCGAACAAAATAGTCGGCACGATCTGCCACGACAATCCATACTTGTCTTTGACCCAGCCGCACTCGACCTTCTGACCACCCTCGGAAAGTTTTTCCCAGAAGTAGTCGATTTCCTCCTGCGTTTCACAGTTAACGACAAGCGATATCGCTTCCGTGAATTTGAAAGTTGGCCCACCATTGAGGGCCGCGAATCGCTGGCCATCAAGCTCAAAGTCTACGGTCATTACGGTGCCCTTCGGACCCGCACCTGAGTCGCCATAGTGCGTCGTATTCAGGATGCGAGAGTTCTTGAAAACCGAACAATAGAACTTCACTGCCTCTTCGGCATTGTTGTCAAACCAGAGAAAGGTCGTGACCTTCTGCGTGGATGGCTGAGTGCGGGCCGGATTCGTTGCTGACATGAGTTACTCTCCTTTTATGGTTGCGTTTTGGTTAACGTATTATTGTCGAGTCTCGTCTCTCTGATGATTAATCGAACAAGGGGGCGGAAATTCGACAGCTTGACGAAATTTTTTTCGGAAAGTTTGTCGCCCCTAAGCCGTTACGTTAAACTGCCTGAGTTTTCGTCGTTACAATCGATCAAAGGTCCAACGGAGGAATTGCACACGTGCGTTTCCTGAAACTGTTTGCACTCATTTTCACACTCATCTTTACAACCACTCTCGCATCGCAAAGTCAAACACAATCGCCGAGTCGTAATCCAACAGCGCAAGTACTCGCTTCGCCAACGCCAACCCCGGCTCCGTTGCCGCTGCCGACCGTCAAGATCGACGGCTATCGCGATGCCGCGGCACGCATCATCGGAGCGGCACTTACCAGCGATCATGCTTATGAGCGACTCGCGTATCTCACGGACCACATCGGTAATCGTTTGAGCGGCTCGAAGAGTCTGGAGCGCGCTATCGAGTGGGCCGTGACTGAGATGAAACGAGATGGTCTCGACAACGTGCGCACAGAAAAAGTGATGGTGCCACACTGGGTGCGCGGCGAAGAGAGTCTCGAGATGCTGGCGCCCGAGCCGAGAAAACTGCAAATGCTTGGACTGGGAAACAGCACCGGCACTCCGGTCGAGGGAATTTCCGCGGAGGCTGTCGTGGTGCGCAACTTTGCAGAGCTCGATCGACTGGGCGAGCAAGTGCGCGGAAAGATTGTCGTTTATAACGTGCCTTATACGGGTTATGGCGAAACAGTGATCTATCGACACCAAGGCGCTTCACGCGCTGCTCGCTATGGAGCGGTCGCGGCGCTCGTGCGTTCAATCACTCCGGTGAGTTTGCAAACGCCACACAC
>Ga0070689_100001213_pt1 | contig 16341 bp, 14 predicted proteins | sample KBSS23HmetaG_FD_64669 | JGI IMG/M metagenome (GOLD analysis project Ga0070689, IMG submission 64669) | Switchgrass rhizosphere microbial communities from Kellogg Biological Station, Michigan, USA - KBS S2-3H metaG | ecosystem: Host-associated > Plants > Roots > Rhizosphere ...
GTCACCGTCGCCGGCAGGTTCGACACCAGGCCGCCCACGTTGCCGAGGCCGCCAGCCGAACCGGCGCCAACACCCGCCAGCGTCGTCGCCACGTTGTGCAGCGTCGATTCCACCGGCGGCAATACCGTATTCGTCACGCTCGCGAGCGGTGTGCCGGCGGTGACGCCGCCGACGACACCATTCATCGCTTGGCTCACGCCATCGACCGTAGCGGGCAGCGTCGACACCAGACCGTTCGCACCCAACACACCGCCGAGACCGCCCTGGGATCCCAGGCCCGCCACCGTGGTGGCGACGTTGTGCAGCGTCGAATCGACGGGAGGCAGGATGCCACTGGCGACACCCGCGAGCGGCGTGCCCGCGGTCACGCCACCGACGATGCCGCTCACCGCACCGGTCACGCCATCGACCGTAGCGGGCAGTTTCGACACCACGCCCGTCACGCTGCCGGACCCCAGTCCGCCGGTGATCGGTTGCAGTACGGGATCGAGCGCGGAAACCAGCTGACCGCCCACATGCAGATTGACGTTGGCATTGACCAGCGGCGTGCTCGACAACACCGGCACGGAAACGCCGACATGCGCATGCGCGTCGACCAGATCGCCGTTGTTGGCCAGCACGGCGGCGCGAGCGCCGACGCTGGCATTCACCGGGGCAATCGCTGCGCCGGATGTTCCAAGCGGGATCGCAGGCGTACCCAGCTGCACACGACCATCCGCGCCGACCACTGCCGGCGCGCGATCGTCCACCAGCGAGCTGGTGACGTTCGCGTGCGTGGCCAACGTCACGGAGCGATTGCGATCCGCCACATCGTTCGACGAAGGCAATACAGCGGACACCAGGCCCTGGCCCAGCGCAGCCACATTCGCCGCGCCGGACACGGCGCCGACGCGCGAGCCCAGCTCGACCGGAACGGCAACGCCGGATTGGATCTGCTGCGCGGTCGGCATGATCGGCACCGCGGTCTTCACGCGCACGCCGGCGAGCATGGCCTTGCGCCGCACGGAAGCAGCCGGCGTCGGCGCCACATCGGCATGACCAGCAGCCGGCACGTTCACGGCGGCGCGGTTGCCCAACGACGACGCATCGACGCCAAGCGCAACCGGCGCTGCCTGCGGTGCGGGATGCTCATACTTGGCGGCCAGGCTCATCAGGTCGTTGAGCTTGGCGTCGTCGGCGCCTTCCGCGTGCGATGCGGTGTGATACGCCAGCGCACACAGCGCCAGGCCAGTCGCCAGGAACGCGCGTGCCGACGGCAGAAAGCCGATCTGGCGGGAGGCGCGATGATGCCGCGAAGAAAGTTCAGACGCCGGCACCCACGCGCGCCGGGAGTCGGACCACACGAGACGGTAAATGCGATTCATTGAAGTGTCCCCTTTTGGCCGGCGCAGCCCACGTCATGTGTCCGCGCATACAGTTCATGCGAGCTGTACCGGCGCACGACATGTGCCACCGGCAACGCTTGGGGTTCATTACAACGATCGCAGCGGCTGCCCGATGTCCCAATCCGGCAACGGCATAAGCCGATCCGGCAAGGTCTAGGGCAAATACGGCAGCGGCCTGCACAAATCCGGCATCACGTGTGCGTTGCGTGACGAGAGGCGATGCGCAAACGACGAACGGCCAGCACGCGCGGCCGCGATGACTCAGGCCGCTTCGAACGGCGGTGCGCGCATCAAGGTATCGCGCGGGCGTTCGCCGAACACCCGACGATAATGGTCGGCAAACCGCGAGAGATCCCACAGGCCGCAACTGAGCGCCACCGATTTCACCGAGCGTCGGCTGGCATCAGACAGCGTGAGGTTCTTGCAGGCCGTGCACAGCCGCAGCATCGACAGATAGCGGTTCGGCGAGACGCCCAGCAGGTCGTCAAAGGCGTAGCGCAAGGCGCGCTCGCTGACACCGGCGGCGTTGCACAGCTCCGTTATATAGATGTCCCGGCGCAGATTGCGGCGCATGAACTCTTCGGCGCGCTGCACGGCGAGGTAGTGCGTGCGCCGGCCGCGCGAGCATGCCGGCCGGTCCTCGGCGCGGGCCGACAGCGCTGCGATGAGGTGGGATTCGAGCAGGCCATCGAGATCGATATCGTGCGGCGCACCTTCGTTTGGCGCCTGCAGTACGCGGTCGCGCACCGCATCGATCTTCGCGCGCAGCGCACGGGCGCGCTCGTCGTCGGACAACGTGAACAGCGACATCGCCCTGACCGGCACATCCGGCTGATGCGGGCTTAGCTCGAGGTACTTGTCCACCACGCGCTGCTGCGGCACCAGCACGCCGGTGATGCGGCTGCCGGAACCGAGCACGAACTCGCTGATGCCCTCGGGGAACACCGTGAAGGCCATGCCCGAGCCAAGCGACGTGCCATGGCACCAGCTGTCTTCCGAGGTGTGGTGCAGAAAGCCGAACAGACACCAGCCCTGCGGCAGCGCGAAGCGGCCGCGAAAGGCGAAGTTCACCTCGCCGGTGAAATAGATCGCCCGCTCCGACGCGATCGAATCAGCGTGCGCACGCGGTCCTTGCTTGCCCAGCAGTACCAGCTCCAGCTCACAGACCTTGAGGATGCCGCACAGCGTGACGAGATCGGGCGACTGCAGTCCGACGTCGTTCTCGATTTCCATTGATTGCCCCCTGAGGCATCCACTTCGAGGCGCCCGTTAATGTCGCCATTGATTATCACCGGCGACAAGGCTCATTAAAGAATCCATATGCATCGCCTCAATGCACATATTCGGCAATAGCTGTTTTGGCTGAAATGCCACCCTTCGGTTTGTGATGCACATCACGTAATCGGCCTTCACGCCTGCCGTTTTTGTGCAAGCAGTCACGCATGCCCCAAAGAGACTGTGCTCGTACGTCACTCCGCCCAGGACGGTCGGACCGTACATTTTTAGGGGCCTTCCGATAAATCGTACGACACGGCGGAGCGGATCGTTCGCGCCATTTTTCCGTCGCCAGCTGTCGTGAAATTGACTTCACAAAATCGTCGATTTCACGCGGAATTGATTATTTCGATCTAAATGATCGGGGAGCCGTTGGGGTCGATTTGAAATTAATCGATCCAACTGGCCATTCGTATTATTTGACCGATAAAAGGCACGGCTCGTGCAATCGATTTAATAGTCCGAATGGACTATGGGCCAAATGCTCAATAGGGGCGGTCGCTGCCGATAAACAAAGAGGCGCGGCCGATTAAGAATCGAGAAGTAGAGCGCGGGGCTCTACGGGAGACAGACCAATGAACACGATGATTCGCAATTTTCTGGTGGAAGAAGACGGCATCACGGCGATCGAGTACGGGATTCTTGCGGCGATCGTGGCGGCAGCCATCGTTGCCGTGTTCGGCAGCAAGCTCCAGGACCTGTTCACCACCCTCTTCACCAACCTGACAGCCGTCGCAAATACGGCGGTCAAGAGCTCCTGATCAGCCAGGCGATTCAGTTTCCCGGCCGCGGAGGGGCGGCGTCTGCATATGTAGATGGGGCCAGGGACGGCGACACGGGAGTCATAAGGGGGATGACATGATCACGGTATTGCCTTTGCTCGCGATCGCTCTCAGCGCGCTGGTCGTGCTCAGTGATGTGTACGCGCGCCGGGTACCCAACAAGTGGCTCGTGGTCACCCTTTCCGTTGCGATCCTGGCCTCTCTCCTGCAATGGGCTATAGGCGACAAAGCCGCTGCGTGGCCATCCTTGCCGGGATTCGCCACTGGACTCGTCGTGATGTTGCCCTTCTACGCCATCCGCTGGATGGGCGCGGGCGACGTGAAGTTTCTTGCCACGCTGGGCTTCCTGCTCGGCGTGCGTGCGTTGCTGCCGATCTGGATCATCGGCTGCCTGATGACCGGCGTGCATGCCGTCTGCGTGCTGCTGTTTCGCCTGCCGCGCATCGCTTATGCGCCGGGCGTGAGCACCATGCGCCACCATCTGCATGCATCGCCGCTGTGGCGGCGCTCCCTGCATGCACGGCAGGGCCGGGTAGGACTGCCGCATGCTGCCTATCTCGGCATCGCCGCCATCGTCACCGTGCTCACTCCCGAGCTGTTGCATTGGGAGAGCACATGATCGTCCGTCATCACGCCAGTCCTGCTCGGCAGCGTGGCGTGGCAGCCATCGAATTCGCCTTTGTGTTTCTGCTGGGCGTGCTGCCGCTGTTGCTGATCACGCTGACCGGCGTGCTGATCTTCGCCGCGCAGCAGTCGCTGTCGCTGGCATCGGCCGAGGGTGCGCGGGCCGCGCTGCAATACGGCACGGTGGCGCAACGGCAAAGCAATGCCTGCTACGCCGCGCAACGTTCGATGGCCTGGCTGCTGGCTTTCTCCGGCGAAAGCGCGAATTGCGGCACGCCGGCCGCGCCCGGTGCGAGCTACGCGCCGGTGGCGATTTCCGCCGCCACGCCCTGCCCCAGCAATGCCGCCAGGACCTGCATCACGGTGGTGGCGTCGTTCGACTACAACACCCACCCGTTCGTACCCGGCGCCTCGGCGCTGTACGGATGGTTGATGAAATCCAACCTCAGCAGCTCGGCCACCGTGCAGCTGGACCTGGGCACCTGACGAACCGGAGACGCCTCCAGATGCACAACGTGTCACGCATCGCCGCCCTTGTGCTGGTCGTCCTCGCGACGGTGCTGGCACTGGTCGCTTTCACCCTCGGCAAGCGTCGTCCGGACCAGGACACGCCGCCACCGGTCGCCGCCGCGCCCGTCACGGCACCGCCCGTACCGGTGGCGCCAGCGAAAACAGCGCACGCCATCGTCGCTGCGCAAGCCTTGCCGGCCGGCGAAGTGATTCCCGCGGCCGCGCTGCGCGACATCGCGGTGTCCACGGCGCCCGAGGGCAGCTATGGGCAGATCGAGCTGCTGGTGGGCCAGGTGCCCCGCGTCGATATTCCCGAAGGCACCGTGGTGACCTCCGCCCTGCTCGCCAACCCGATCGCCATGCAGCTGCGGCCGGGCGAGCGTGCGCTGGCGGTGCCGGTCGATGAGGTCTCCGGCGTGGGCTACCGCGTGCAGCCCGGCGACTACGTCGACGTGGTGGTGACATTGAAGATGGAAGAACTCAACCCGGCCGCCATGGGCCGGCAACACACCGACAGCCGCCTGCTTGCCGCGCGTTTGCGCGTGCTGGCCTACGGCGCGCGCGACTTGCCCAACGTCGGCCAGCCGACGCCGGCCACCAAGAACGACGCCACCGAGGCAGCGGCGAAGATGGCCGTGCTCGCGGTGCCCCTGGCGGAAGTCGATCCGCTCGTGCTTGGCCTGCAGGCCGGCAAGGTGTCGCTTGCGCTGCGTCATCCCGGCGATCCGGGCATGCCCAGCGACCTGCTGTTTCCGTTGCCGCCTACCGTACTGGCGCCGCGCAGCGACCTCAGCGCCGAACAACGCGCCTGGTTGCTCACGCCGGAGAACCGCGCCTTTGCCGGCGTCGAAGACGCGGGCCTGCTCGGTCGCACACGAACGAGCACGCCGGCGATCCGGCCACACTCGCCGACGCAGGCTGGCCCGGAAATCATTCGCGGCACCAACGTCGCCTCCTCGCACGCAGCGCTGGCGGTGACTCCATGAACCAGCGTCATTGGATCCTGCTGGCGATGGCCGCGCTGCCGCTGCTGGCGACGCATGCGGCCACCGTCAACGATGCGACGATTGCACTGCAGGTGCACGAACAGCGCCCCTGGCATCTGCCAGCGGAGATCCAGCGCGTGGCCATTGCCGATCCTTCCGTCACCGACATCGTGATGCTGAAAGGCCAGCGCGATGCGCTGCTGGTCGGCAAGAAGCCGGGCCAGACCACCCTGCTGCTATGGCGCCGTGGCGACGCCGCGCCGCAGCGACTGGCGGTCGAGGTACGCAGCGCGGGACAGGCCGCCTTGCAAAGCGACAGCGGCCTGCATATCGCCGTGCAGGACAACGAAGCCGTGCTGAGCGGCCAGGCCGCCAGCATGCTCGAGCACGAACGCGGCGTGGCGGCGGCGCAGAACGCGGCGGGCGACAAGGGCGCGGTGATCGATGCCTCCAGCGTCGCCAGCGGCGGCGTGGTGCAGGTAGAAGTGAAGGTGGTCGAGTTCGACAAGACGGTGATGAGCCAGATCGGCATCAACTTCAATGCCACCAACAACGGTTTTCGTTACGGCTTCACCTCGCCGCTGGGTCCGACCACCACCACGGGCGGCGCCATTTCCTCGGCCTTCAACCTGGTGATGGGCCATACCAGCGCCAACGGCCAGCACGCCTGGAACGCGAACCTCAACCTGCTGCAGAGCGACGGCATGGCGCGCGTGCTCGCCGAGCCGACGCTGGTGGCGTTGTCGGGCCAGAGCGCCAGTTTCCTGTCGGGCGGCGAGCTGCCGATTCCCGAGCCGCAGGGCCTGGGTACCACCACGATCGTCTACAAGCCGTTCGGCATCGGTCTGACCGTGACGCCCACGGTGCTTGCGCCGGATCGCATTGCGCTCAAGGTGGCGCCCGAGGCGAGCGACCTGGACTACACCAACGCGGTGGTGTTGAACGGCGTATCGGTGCCCGCGATCAGTACGCGGCGTGCCGACACCACGGTGGAACTGGGCGACGGCGAGACCTTCATCATCGGCGGACTGGTGAGCCAGAACATCACCAGCCAGGTGGACAAGATTCCGTTGCTGGGCGACATCCCGATCCTCGGCTCGTTCTTCCGCGACCTCAAGTACAGCCGCCAGGACAAGGAGCTGGTGTTGATCGTGACGCCGCACCTGGTGCGCCCGATCGCCAAGGACACCCGGCTGCCGCTGCCCGGCGAGCGCGAGCAGCGCAACAACCTGCCGGTGTGGGGCTCGTGGCTGCTCAATCCGGCCGGGTCCGATCAACTGCCGGGCTTTTCGCGCTGAGGACAAAGGCCATGCAAGCAAACCCCACGGTGGTGACCTTGACCAAGCCGGCGTTGGACTCGACGCTGCTGCTCTACTCGCCCGACGAAAACAATGCGCAGCGTTTCTCCGCGCGCCTGCGCCAGCTGGTCACGCTGGCGTGGTGCGACAGCCACCAGTTCGCCGCCAGCCGCCGCGCGCTGGAGGAACATCAGCCGCGCCTGGTCCTGCTCGATTTCTCCAAGGGCTATACCGACGCTTCCGCCGAGATCGCGCGCCAGCTGATGGCGATCGATCCGGGCCTAGTGCTGCTGGGGATCGGCTCGGCGGCATCGGATCGGGGCGCGGGCGTGCTCTGCGCGATGCGTGCAGGGCTGAAGGATTTCATCGACATCGATGCGGGCGACGAGGAGATCCTCGATCAGCTCCGCACGTCGCTGGAGCAGCTGCGCCATGCAGCGGACGGACAACCCGCGCGCGCACCCAGGCGCGGACAGCTGGTACTACTCTGCGGCGTGCGGCCGGGCCTGGGCACCAGCACGCTGGCAGCGCACCTGGGCGCCATGGCGGCGGCGATCAAACCGTCGGCAGCTGCCCCCGCCAGCGGCAACAGCGTCATGCTGTTCGATCTGGGTCACTCGAGCGGCGATATCGGGCTCTATCTGGGCACCGGCGGCGACTTCCATTTCGACGACGCGCTGCGCCACGCCAGCCGCATCGACGCCACCCTGGTACGCACTGCCGTGCCGCATCACAGCAGCGGCGCCGCCGTGCTGGCACAACCCCGCGAACGCAACATCAGCCTGGCCGGCGCCGAGGTCGTGCCCCTGCTGGAACGGTTGCTGGGCATGTACGACCTGGTGCTGTGCGACCTGGACAGCCGCGCGCTGGACGATGTCGCGCACAGCCTGCTGAAGATGGCCGATGCGATCTGGCTGGTCACCGACCAGGCGCTCGGTTCGATGGTGGCGCTCGACACCTGCCTGCGCCAACTCGAACGCGCGCAGGCGCGCGACCTGCGGGTGTCGCTGCTGGTGAACCGCTACGACGAGGCCTGCGGCCTCAGCGCCGCACGCATGGCCGAGCGCTTCAGCCTGCCGCTGCTGGCCACCTTGCCGGAACGCTCGCGCACCCTGCGCGCCGCCGCCAACCGCGGCTCGCTGTTGCATGAAATCGCCGCGAACGACGCCTATGTGCGTGCGCTCGCTCCGCTCCTCGCCCGTTTCCGGCTGCGCACGAAGCGCGACGCCGGCAAGCGCGGCTGGAGGACCTTGCTCAACCCGATACGGGGGAACTTATGGAAACGCCACTGACTTCTTCCAGTGCGTTGCTCGCTGCCGCACTGCGCCGTGCCGACGTCTCTTCGCGGCTGGATGGCCCTGCGTTGCCTTTCGAACAGACCCAGCAGTTCCAGGATGTGCTGTCGGCGGCGCACGAATTCCTGTTGAACCGCATCGAAGACCAGCGCATCGATATCGCATCGTGGTCGCGCACCACGGTCACCAAGTACGTGGAAACGGAGACCGCCAGCTTCGTGCAGGAGTGGCGCATCCCGGTCAACGAGTCGGAGATGCAACAGGTCTCCGGCGCGCTGGTGAAGGAACTCACCGGCTTCGGTCCGCTGGACGACCTGCTGCTGGATGCCGCGGTCGAAGACATCCTGATCAACGGCCACGACGATGTCTACGTGTCGCGCCAGGGCGTGCTCAAGCGCGAGAACATCCGCTTCAGCGACAACCATCACCTGCTGCGCATCGTGCGCCGCATCCTCGCGCCGCTGGGCCGCCGGCTGGACGACTCCAACCCGATGGTGGATGCCCGCCTGCCCAATGGCGGCCGTCTCAACGCCATCATCGAGCCGCTCTCGGTCACCGGCCCGTGCGTGTCCATCCGCAAGTTCCGCAAGGATCCGTTCACGCCGGACGAACTGCAGGAAAAGGGCACGTTCGATCGCGCGATCCGCTCGTTCCTCGAAGCGGCGGTGCTCGGCCGTTGCAACGTGATCGTGTCGGGCGGCACCAGTTCGGGCAAGACCTCGCTGCTCAATGCGCTGGCCAGCTTCATCCCTGCGCACGAACGCGTGATCACGGTGGAAGACACCGCCGAACTCGCGCTCAACCATCCGCATGTGGTGCGGCTGGAAAGCCGGCTCGGCAGTTTCGACGGCGAGGGCGCAGTGAGCATCCGCGACCTGGTACGCAACAGCCTGCGCATGCGTCCGGACCGGATCGTGGTGGGCGAGGTGCGCGGCGTCGAAGTACTGGAGATGCTGCAGGCGATGAACACCGGCCACGACGGCTCGATGTCGACCATCCACGCCAACTCGCCCCGCGATGCGTTGTACCGGCTGGAAATGCTGGCGGGCTTTGCCGGCTTCCAGGGCAGCGAGACCAGCTTGCGCCGGCAGATCGCCAGCGCGGTGGATTTCATCGTGCAGATCGCGCGACTGAGTAGCGGCCGCCGGGTGATTTCGTCGATCACCGAAGTGACCGGCGTGGGCGACAACGTGATCACCACGCAGGACATGTACCGCCACGATCCCTTCGTCGACCGCGACGGCAAGGAGATCGACCGCTGGATGAGTCTCGGCCTGCAGCCGCATACCAGCAAGCTCGAACCGTTCCGGCAGCTGCTGCGCGAAGCGAACGGGCCGTTCGCATGATCCAGGCGCTGTCGCTGGCCGCGCTCGCACTGCTGCTGCTCGCTGGCGCGATCGAGCTGTGGTGGGGCAGCGCATTGCGCCTGCAGCAGCGCAAGAGTCTGGAGAGCATCGAGCAACGGCTGGTGACGCGAGGGCAAACCGATCCTCGCGCACCGCCGCCGCTGCCGGCACCGCGCAAGCCGGGCCTGCTGCAGCGGGCAGACAGTGTGCTCACGCGCGCGGCGCTTCCGACCCGCCGGTCGATCTATCTCGCACTGGCCGCTCCCGGCATCGCACTCACCTTGCTGGCCTGGTGGCGCATCGGCAGCGCCTGGGGCATGCCGCTGATGCTTGCCCTGTACGGCGCGGCCGTATGGCTGTGGCTGCGCCGCCGCATCGAGAAGCAGCAACAGCTCTTGCTGGCGCAGCTGCCGGATTTCCTCGACGGCATGATCCGCATGACCAGCGTGGGCAACAGCCTGCCGATGGCGTTCCAGAGCACCAGCAAGTCGGTGGCGATGCCTTTGCGCGGCGTGCTCGATCGCACGCTGTCGTCGATGCACGCCGGCGCCGATCTCGACCAGGCGCTGGCGATGGCGTCGCGCCCTTATGCGCCGGAAGAACTCTCGCTGCTGCATGCCGTGTTCGGCATCGGCATGCGCGTGGGCGGCCGGGACGATCACATCCTGCAGCGCATGAGCGACTTCATGCGCGACCACGCGCACGCGCGCTCCGAGCTGAAGGCGATCACCGCCGAAACGCGGATGTCGGCCTGGGTGCTGGCCTTGCTGCCGGTGGCCGTGTCCACGGTGATGACGCTGCTCGATCCGTCGTTCTTCAAACCGATGTTCACCGAAGCGCTGGGCCACAAGATCCTGCTCATCGCGCTCGGGCTGGAGTTGACCGGCGGCCTGTTGCTGTACCGGTTGGCCAAATCGCTGTAGCAGCGCGTGGCGCTGTCGTCTCTTTCGCTGTTCGCTGGGGGTGCGTCGTGGAAGTGGGTTGGATCATGATTGCCGCACTGGTGGCGCTATCGGCGAGCGGCGGCTTGTTCGCCAGCGAGGCGCTGCGCCACTACCGCCAGCGCCAGCAGGAAAGCCGGCTGATCGACCGGGCGTTGCTTGGACCGCGCGCAGGCAACGCTGGCGATACGCCGGCCGAGCCTAAGGAAGATGCCCGGACGCTGTTGTTGCACACGCTGGCTGCGCTGGGCCGCCGTTTCGAGAACGGACGGCTGGGACGTGCGCTGATCACGCCGGAAGACCGGCTGCTGCTGGGACAGATCAATCGCAACACCGGCCAGGGACGGGCGATGTTTCTCGGTCTGCGCCTCGCGCTGGCCATGGCGGTGCCGCTGCCGGTAATGCTGTGGCTGGCGCCCAGCGGCTTCAGCGCCTTCGTGGTGTTGCTTGGCGCCGCGGCATTCGGCCTGATCGCGCCCAAGCTCGTGCTGGGCAGCCTGGCCAAGCGGCTGCGCAAACGCGCCGACGACGAACTGCCCTTGCTGGTCGATCTCCTGCGGCTGCTGCAGGGCGTGGGTTTCAGCGTGGACCAGAGCCTGCAGATGGTCGCCGACCGCTTCCAGGAAGCGATGCCGCTGATGAGCCGCGAGGTCGGCGACGCCAACGCACTGTACCTGCGCGGCCGCACGCGCATGCAGTCGCTGCATCGCCTGTGCGAGTTCGACAACGACGGCCTGAAGAGCCTCGTGCAGATCCTCGTGCAGGTGCATGAGCACGGCGGCGCCGTGCAAGAACCTCTGCGCCAGTTCGGCGATCGCCTGCGCGAGCAACGCAAGCTGCACATGAAGGAACTGAGCGGCAAGCTCTCCGTGAAGATGACCGTGGTGATGATGCTCACGTTGATTCCGGCACTGATGCTGGTGCTGGCCGGGCCGGCTGCGATCTCGCTGATCACCACCATGACCAAGCTGGGAGGACACTGACCATGCGCACTTCCCTGCCTCGCTGGCTGTTTGCCTCAATCGCCTGCGTGCTGCTTGCAGCGTGCGGCAAGACGCTCGGCGGCTATCCCAACCACACGCCCACGGCATCACTGGTCGCGCCGGGCAACAGTGCCCGCGACGACAAGTCGGTCTATATGGACCTGATTCGCCAGATGCAGCAGCAAGGGGCCTATTACGCGTCGCTCGCACACATCGACGCGTATCGCCAGCGTTTCGGCAACACGCCGGAACTGCGTCGCCGACAGGCCGATGCGCTGCGTGCCACCGGTCAATTGGATGCCGCGCGCGCCATCTATCGCAGCCTTTTCAGCGGCGAGCAGGCCGCTGCCGCGTGGCATGGGCTGGGCCTGGTCGAGGCGCAGTCGGGTCATGCGGCGGCGGCCGACGAAGCGCTGCTGAAGGCCACCGAACTGGAGCCGGTCAACGCCGCGTACCTGAGCGATCTGGGCTATGCACGCTTGTGCGATGGACAGACGGCCGCCGCGAAGGACCCGCTCGCGATGGCCGCCGAGCTGGATCCCACCAATGCGAAGGTCATCGCGAACCTGGCGCTATGGGCCATGCTGACCGGTGACACCACGCGGGCCGACGCCATCATGCAGCGCGGCGAGCTGCCTGCGAGCAGCCAGGACGACGTGCATCGTCTCGCCGTGCAGCTCGCATCGCGCCGCACGCGCTCGGCGACGCCTGGCGCGCAAGCCGCCAGCGCACCGGCACGCCCAGCGAACAGCACCGCCGGCACGGATGTACCCGCCAGCATGTTGCAACGCTTCACCACGGATGGCACCGCTTACGAGGCACGCCCATGACGATTTCGCTTCGCATCTCCCGACAGGTTGTCATCGCGTTGGCGTTGACATGTTCGGCCGGCATCGCCGCCCATGCACAGCAAGCGCCGATCACCGGCCAGATGCTGGCGCCCACGGCGCCGCCCGCCACCGTCGACAGCCCGCCGCCTGCCGCCGCGCCCGCGCCAACGGCAACCGATAGTGCGAACGAGGAAACGCAGGTAGGCGACACCACGCACCAGTTGCTCGGCATGCAAGCGCAGGGCACGCATGCCGGCAAGCATCTGCCGATACCGGGCCCGGAGGCGTCGGCGAGCTACCAGCGCTACCTGAAGAGCTTCGAGCATCCGATTCCGGAGTTCTATGACGCGGCGGTCAGCAAGAGTGTCGATGCGTCGTCCACCTCCAGCTCGCCCTGACCCGTATGCGGCGCGCGCAAAGCGGTTCCACGGCCGTAGCGATGCTGTTGATGATGTTGGGCCTGATCACCATGCTCGGCCTGGTGGAAGTGGGCTATCTGTACTGGGCCAAGCGCGACACGCAGAAGGTGGCCGACCTGGCGGCCCTCGCCGGTGCGCAGCAGCTCAACGCGTGCACGTCGGGCAACGGCAACAACACCGCCGCCACAGGCAACGCGACGACGGAAAATGGATTCACCGGCCAGCTCAGCGTCAACTGCGGCACCTGGAACCCGGCCAACGGGAGCAGCGATCACTTCGCCGGCACGACCGGCACGCCCAATGCGGTGAAAGTGGTAGCGCAGCGTTCGGTGCTGCCCATCTGGGGCATGGCGGGCAAACTGCCCAACGTCAGCGCCGAAGCGGTGGCGAGCGGCTTGCAGCCCGTGGCGGTTTTCAGCATCGGCAGCACGTTGGTGGACGTCAGCGGAAAATCGCCGCTCGGCCAATTGCTCACCGGCATTGGACTCAACATCCCCGAGGCGACGCTGGTCGGCTACAACGGACTGGCCACGGCCACCGTCACGCCCTCGGGTCTGCTCAACCAGCTCGGCGTGAGCGTGCCGGCCAACCTCGATGTCGGCGGCGTCAACCAGTTGCTCGCCTCGTCGGTGCAGGCACACGCGTTGATCGACGTGCTCAATGCCGTGGTGAATGCGGCCGGCCAACAGCAATTGCTCAGCGCCAACGCCACCCTGGTCAACGCGGTCACCGCCGCCGTCGGCACTGCACCGGGCAAGGTCACGCTGGGTTCCAGTGGATCGACCAGCGGCTTGTTCGCACAGATCACGGCGCCCGACAGCAGCGTGCAGACGGCGCTCAATGCCCAGGTGAATGCGTTGCAGCTGATCAGCGGCGCGGTCGGCGTGGCCACCGGGCAACACGCCCTGAAGGGTGCCGTCGCTGTGCCGAATATTCTTGGCTTCAGCATCAGCAGCGCCTTCAGCGTGATCGAGCCGCCGTCGATCGGCATTGGTGGCGTGGGTACGAGCGCGTCCACGGCGCAGGTGCGCGCCTTCATCAACGTGCAGTTCTCGACCAACAACATCCCGTTGCTGGGCACGCTCGTGAGCTCGCTGGCCAAGACGTCGATCAGCCTCAACCTGCCCATTGCGATCGACCTGGTCTACGCCAAGGCAACGCTCAACAGCCTGTGCACGGAGAACAGCAGCCCGTATCACGCCACCTTCGGCGTGCAATCGTCGGTGTTGAAGATGTGCGTGGGCGGCATATCGCAAAGCAGCGCATTCAGCACCGCGGGAAGTTGCGATCAGATCCCCGCGGTCAGTGGCGCTCCCTTGCTGAATGTGACGGTCGCCGGCGCAACCGTGGCCAGCGTGGTCAACCCGTTCGTGATCACCGGTTTGCCGGCGAATGGCAGCGGCACGCTGGCCGCGGGCGAATCGGCGAACATTCCCAGCGGCGGCACCCCGCTCGACATCGGCACCACCGTCACCAATGTCTTCAACGCACTGACTACCGCATTGCTCAACCAGACGGCGACATCCACGCCATCATCGATCTCCACGCCGCTGGCGACCGACCTGTGGAACAACAACGCGGCTGCCCACACCGGTCTCACGCCCAACCTCAACCAGCTCTCGGCAGCCTTGACCCAGCTGTCGGGCACCACCACGGGCCTGCAGAGTTTTCTGCAGAACACCGGCGGACAGGTCGGCAACATTCTCGGCAGCACGCTGACGCTCAATGTGCCGGGCATTCTTACCGGCACCAGCAACCTGCTCGGCGGCGTGGTCAACCTGCTGGGCAGCGTGCTCACCCAGACGGCTTGCGCGGCGGGTTTCCAGAACAGTTGCATCGCGGCCATCCAGACCGCCATGAATGGCGGCACCACCTCGTTGCCCAACAGCCTGGTAGCCGTGCTCGGTTTCGTGGTGCAGACCCTGCAGGGGCCGCTCAACCAGCTCGGCTCGCAGGTGCTGACGCCGGCGCTGAGGGACATCCTGGGCATCAAACTGGGTGTCAGCACGGTGAGTCTGCAGTCGCTGCAGTGTCACGGTGTGCAGTTGGTCTACTAGCGATGCATCGCCTCTTGACCCCCACAAACAGACCCTTAGACTGTCCCGGTTGGCTTGGCAAAGGGCTGGAAATACGCGCAGCAGCGCTTTCCAGGGCGGGCCACGATCAAAGGGGAATTTCAGGATGAAGGCTTTGACTCGCAGCGCGAGCCCACGGCGGGTGTTGTTCGCGATCGGCACCCTGGTGCTCATGGCCACTTCGGCGTGCGCGAGCGCACCCGCGACGAGCAACAACCCGATGCCGCCCGCACCCGAGCCGGCCGCTTCCACCCAGTCCAAGGTGCCGCTGAGCACGGTGGAAAGCCTTCGCCAGTTGATTGACAACCATCAGCTCACCGAAGTGCGCACCACGTACAACAGCACCTATGGCGCGAGCCTGCTGTTCCGTCCGGAAACCCTGGGCTATTACGTGGTGCTGTTCCACGGCAAGGAATTCTGGCGCGTGATGCAGACCGATTCCTTCGACGACGCCGAGAGCCTCTATCGCACCTTCGTGTCGCAAACGCAGACGCTGGGCCAGGTCGAAATCGACACCATGCGCCTGGATGCCGGCAACAAGTACGCCGAGCACATGATTGCGGTGAACCAGGCGAAGCTGCGCAGCCTGCAGCAGGACGCGAACAACCAGCAGCAGCAAGCGCAGCAGGTGGCCGCCCAGCAGGAGCAGGCCCATCAGCAGGCGGTGGCGCTGAGCAGCGATCTGCACAACACCAATGCACAGCTCGATGCGGTGAAGCAGCAGATCCGCGCCCTGGAAACGATGCAGTCCAATCCGAACCTGGTGCTGCCCACGCCGGCGCCTGCCACCACCGCGGCGCCGACCCCGCAGCCGAACCAGCCGCCCGCCGCGTCGCCCTGAGCGAGCCGACCTGGCCGTCCTAACCGCCGCATCCTCACGGATAGCGGCGGTTTTTCTTTTTGCGGCGTGAGCGGCGAAGAAAAAGCCGACTGGCAACAACGACATCGGAAGCATTCCCGGCCTGATCCAGGCTGCCTTGCGTACGATCCTGCGAAGGATCGCCGTCGCATTTGGTCAGCGAAAAGCAAGCCAACCAGTACTTTTGTCACGGTCGCCGCGTGACCTTGATACGCATACTCGGGACTTACATCGATCCAATACCGGGGAATTGCATGCGCCGTCTCTTGACCTTGCTGATGGCAGGCAGCCTTGTGCTGTCGCCGTGTTTCGTCACCCTGGCCAAGGATGCGCCGCCGGACAAAGACAAAAAGGCCGCCAGCAAGGACGAGGACGTCCAGGCACCGAGCACCGAGACCGCCGTGCGCACCAAGCACAGCGTGAGCATCAACGGCCATTCGGTGTCCTACACCGCCACGGCCGGCACGGTGATCATCCGCGACGACAAGGGCGAGCCGCAGGCCAGCGTGTTCTACGTGGCCTATACGGTGGACGGCAAGGCGGAAAAGCGCCCGGTCACCTTCCTCTACAACGGCGGCCCGGGTTCCTCCTCGATGTGGCTGCACATGGGCTCGTTCGGCCCGGTGCGCATCGCCACCGACAGCCCCGCCGCCACCGCGCCGGCGCCGTACAAGCTGGTGTCCAACAGCGACAGCCTGCTCGACAAGACCGACCTGGTCTTCATCGATGCGGT
>Ga0070689_100001215_pt1 | contig 16327 bp, 18 predicted proteins | sample KBSS23HmetaG_FD_64669 | JGI IMG/M metagenome (GOLD analysis project Ga0070689, IMG submission 64669) | Switchgrass rhizosphere microbial communities from Kellogg Biological Station, Michigan, USA - KBS S2-3H metaG | ecosystem: Host-associated > Plants > Roots > Rhizosphere ...
GGGCTCTGGCGTCATGCCGACGGGGCGCCCGAGCCACCCCTGTCACTCCATGACATCCGCTACGAGGCCGGTGGCCTCCAGTACCCGGCACACCGCCATCGCGAACCCGAGGCGCGTCTCGAGGCCTACCTAGCGGACGCGGAACGCATCCTGGCCGATCCTGCCGCGGCGCTCGGCCCGCCGCCGTCACCCGAGACGCTCGAGGTCGACACCGACTTCGAGTCGCTCCGCTGGTTCTGGCTTCCCGAGGAGATCGCAGTCGGTCTGAGTCCGGCTCAGTAGCGCCGGCCGCGCTGTCGGTCGAGGTCGAACGTCGCGGTCTCGGCGACCGCCATGACGGCCATCGTGCCGGCCTGGACCGGATCGGACACGACCAGGTCGACGTGGTCGGTGATCGATCCGACCATGTTCAACGCGATGATCGGTATCCCGACTTCGCGCAGTTCCTCGGCGGCTGCACTGATGTCGCCACCCATGATCGAGCCCGCCAGGACGAGCAACCGGGCGCGCGGCAGGTCGGCGACGGCCCGTACCGCGGCCGCGATATCGGCCTCACCGACGAGCGGGATCGTGTCGACCGATATGCGCTCGCCGCGCAGGTTGTGGCGGTCGGCCTCGCTCACGGCACCCAGGGCGACCTGGGCGACCTGCGCGCCGCCACCGACCACGATGATCCGCTTGCCGAACACCGACCCGAGCGCGCGCGTCCGATGGATCGCGCGCACATCGTCGATCGCTTCGAGCGCCGCGACGAGCTCGTCCTCGCTGACGCCCTCGACCTCGAGCTCGATCTCGACGAGTGGCGGGTCATCCGAGAGTGGCCGGACGGTCGACAACGTTCGGATGCGGCCGCCGAGCGCCGCTACGGCGGCCCCGATCGTCGATGCGGTCTCGAGGCCGTCGACGACGTCGAACCGGATCGCGGCGGTCGAGGCCGCCGCCCGTCGGGCCACGAGGCGGTCGAGGTCAGCCGGGGAGCGTGCCGCGACCGGCCGCGCCGGGCCGGAGATCGCCCACGGTCATCGATTCGGGTTGCATCTCGCCCATCGGGTCGTGCTCCTCGAAGGCGAGCCCGAGGCTTTCGAAGGCCTGCCGAGTAGCGTCGGGATCCGACGTGGTGAGCATCAGGGCGCCATCCGTGTCCTCGGCGACGCCGACGATGCCCGTGATGTTCACGTTGCGCTCGGCGAGCGCATTGGCGACGCGAGCGAGCGAGCCGGGCTGATCGGTGAGCTGGACCGTGAACCAGACCGTCACGCTGGCACCTCCTGTGGGCGTCGATGGTACCCGGTCGGACCCCTGCTCCGAGTCCGTGCGATAGGCTCGCCCGCATGCCACCGACCACGATCCAGGTCTTCGGGCTCGAGAGAGACCAGGCGACGCGCGCCGCACAACGCTTCTTCAAGGAGCGCCGTGTCGCGGTCTCCTTCGTCGACCTTCGCAAGCGGGCGATCGCACCCGGCGAACTGCGCCGTTTCGTGGAGCGCCTCGGCGCCCGGACGCTGCTCGACGAGACCTCGCGCGCCTACCGCGATGGTGGGTTGGGGTATCTGCGGATGGACGATAGGCAGGTCGTGGAGCGACTGATGGCCGATCCGCGTCTTCTCCGTCTCCCGCTGGTCCGCAACGGCAACGATGTCAGCGCAGGCCCTGCGGAGTCGACCTGGAAGGAGTGGCTGAACCGCCCACCTGTCGGCTGACCGACAGTCCTGTCACAACGAGGCCGTTGCCGCGTCGAGTCCACAGGTCGCCACCACGGCGTCCCCCGAAGCAAGGACTCGAACGAGATGACTGCCCTTCGCGACCGCCTTGGTGCGGTGATCCTGCTTACATCTGCGGCGCTCATCGCCGCGGCCTGTGGCGATGCGCCGGCCGTGGCCGGTCCCGCGGGTGCACCCGCGCCGAGTGCGTCCCCCATCGTCCAGCCGTCTGGCGACGCCTCGCCGGACCCGTCGGCCGTCCCGGCCGTCACGGATGGGTCGCCTGCCCCCTCCGCGACCCCGGACCTCGGCAAGCCCACGACCGTGGACACGCCCTCGGTCCAGGCGGCGGGTCCGGTCCCGACGGTGTGGTCGAAGGCACGGGTCGTCATGACAGGCCCTTGCTTCAGCACCAGCGCGACCGTCGATCCGAGCGGCGGGTATCACGTCGTGGCCGGCTGCGGCATGGGGATCCGGTACGCCTCCTCCAAGGACGGGAAGACCTGGCGCACGACCGCGTTGCCCCATCCGGCGCACAGGACCGAGATCGAGCCGCAGATCGCGGTCGACGGCTCGACGCTCTACGTCGCGTACACCCGTCAGCGGCAGGTCGAAGGGGGCTGCGGCTTCGACGGCATGATCGATGTCGGCGTCTACTACCGGACGCGGACCCTTCCGAATGGACGTTGGTCCCCGCCTACGCGTATCGGATCGCTCGGTGACCACCTGCAGTCGTTCCGTGTCGTGAACGGTGTGATCCACGAGACCTTCGCCACGCAGCACCAGGAGGGTCCGGTCTGGTACGGCTCGCTGTCGGGTGGGACGTTCCGTTCGATCCGCATCCCCGGTGCGACCGGTACGTCGTTGCGCGTCGGCGACGATGGCCGAGCCCGGATCGCCTACACGACCGGGGACTCGATCCGCTACGCGACCGTAACCGGTCGGAGCCTTTCCACCCGGATCGTGTTCCGCAGCAGGATCATGCAGATGGACGCGCCGTCGTTGGTCCTCGGGGCCGGCGATCGCGCCTACATGGCCTGGGCTGTCCACCCGAAGTTCGGTGGTGGCTGCGCCGACGGGGGAGAGCCTGATGTGAAGCCCGGGACCTATTTCGGGACGGACGTCAGCGGAGCGTGGCGCGTCAAGCGGGTGACGGCCTTGGTGACCTCACCGTCGCTCGCGCTTGATACGTCGACGGGCAGGCTGTACGCGGCTTTGGCCACCGAACGCGATGTGCGCGACCTTTCGCGTCGCCCTGACGGTACGTGGACCACGGCTCGGCGGGTCCCGGGCTCGCTGGGCATGCAAGGCGGTGTGCTCCGCCGCGACACGGTGACCGGTCACCTGCTCCTCGTCGGTTCCCGGTGGGTCGAGGCTTCGGGCAAGACCGAGATCCTCGCATTCGTGAAGTCGTAGCGCTCCGATCCGTCTCTACCGGCGCCGTGCCCTGATCAGGAGCACGGCGCCGGCCACGGCCGCGATCGCGCCGGCTGCCGCCCAGCGCATGTCATCCACCATGAAGCTCGATCCGCGGAGCAGCCCGAGCCCCTGGCCGATCCACACCAGGCCGACCAGGACCAACAGGACGCCAAGGATCACACTCCCGCGAATCATCGGCCTCGGGACATGTCGGCGGATGGCATCCTTCGCATCGTGACCGATACCCCCGATCGCCGTCGACTCGGTCGACTCACGATCCGGCCCGAAGCCGAACCGCTGGCCGGCCACCGGATCAAGAAGACCGAGGACGAGGCCCTCCTCGAACGACCGACGCCGCCCGAATTCCTCGACACCGATCCGTGGCGTGCCCTGCGGATCCTGTCGGAGTTCGTCGAAGGCTTCGACGCGATGGCCGAGGTCGGCCCGGCCGTCAGCGTGTTCGGATCGGCGCGAACCAGCCGTACCCACCACTACTACGCGATGGCGCGCGAACTGGGCCACAAGCTGGCCGACGCCGGCTACGCGGTGATCACCGGTGGGGGGCCGGGGATCATGGAGGCGGCGAACCGCGGCTGCCAGGAGGGCGGCCAGCTATCGATCGGCTGCAACATCGAGCTGCCGAAGGAGCAAGGGCTCAACCGCTACGTCGACCTCGGGATCGAGTTCCGGTACTTCTTCACCCGCAAGGTCATGTTCGTGAAGTACGCCGATGCCTTCGTGATCTTCCCGGGCGGCTACGGCACGCTCGACGAGCTTTTCGAGGCGCTGACGCTCATCCAGACGCACAAGGTCCAGGACTTCCCCGTGATCCTGATGGGGTCGGAGTACTGGGGCGGGATGATCGATTGGATCCGCAGGACGTTGCTGGCCGAGGCCGCGATCAACAAGCAGGATGTCGACCTGCTCCGGCTCACTGATGACACCGACGAGGCGGTGCGGATCATCCAGGCCTACGCGCGGACGCATCGCGACGACGCGGCCGAGACGGAACCGCACACCAAGCCGATCAAGAAGCGGGACGTCCAGAAGCCGGCGGAGCGGCCCGAGCAGGGCGAGACTTAGGAGCGGCTGCCGCTTACTCCGGGATGGCGACCTCGATGGCGCCGTTCGTGATCCGGACGGGGTAATACCGCAGCCGGCGGACGCGCGTCAGTCGGCGCGCCTCCGCCTTCTTGCCGGGCGGGTCGACCTTGGGGTCCTTGCCAGCCGGCGACCACGTCGGGTGGTATGTGCCATCCGCGTCGAGACCGCCGGTCGTGGGCATCTGGGCGGTGTCACCGCTGACCAGATCGAACTTCCCATCGTGCAGCGGGCACGCGACGATGCATCCCTCGAGGTCGCCGATCGAGAGCGGTGCCGACATATGCGGGCATCGATCGTCGGTGGCGAAGACGCCGTGATCGGTGTTCACGAGCAGCAGGTCGAGTTCGCCCACCGTGACACGCCGCATCGTGCCTTCCGGCAGTGCCGATCCGTCGAGGAGTGCGTGGAACGGTGCGTCCGCCGTGCCGATCGCCTGGAGGCGAGGCGGGAACGAAGCGGGATGCAGGTCGGTCGTAGAGGTCATCGTCGCCATCCTAGTCCGGAACGAGCAACGGCCCCGGTGGCGCTGCCACCGGGGCCGTCCTGGAAGGACGAACGGATCGCCGTGCCGAGCTCAGTCGGCTGCCGGCGCGCTCTTCACGGCTGCGGCCTGACCCTGTGCCTGGGCCTCGGCCCGGGCGACAGGAGCGGCGTTCGACGCGCGGAGCGGAAGCTCCTTCATCGCCAAGGCGGCGATGGCGGCGACGACGGCTCCGAATACGCCGAGGTAGAACGTCTGGCCGACCGCGAGGCTGAACGCCCCGTGGATGCCCTCGATGATGTTCGGGACGAACGGTCGGACGACCTCGACGAACTGCGGCGGGACCGCCGCGAGGATCGCGTTGGCCAAGTTCCCCACGCCCGTCAGGTTGTTGATGTCGAACGTCCCCTGACCCTGCTGGAAGCCCTGGATGATCTGGGGCGGCACGCCGGCGGCGGTCATCTGGGGCACGAGGTCGTTCTGGAACGTGTCCGCGAAGATCGTTCCGACGAATGCGAGGGCTACCGAGCCACCGATCTGCCGGAAGAACGTCAGGTTCGATGTCGCCACGCCCATCTGGCGGAACGGCACCGAGTTCTGGATCACGATCGTGAAGACCGAGAACGTCGGGCCGACACCGAGGCCGGCGAGGAACATCCAGAACCAGACGATCGGGAGCGGCGTGTCCTTGGTGAGCTGCGTCATCAGCGCGGTCGACACGCCCAGCAGCGTGATCGCGCCGAACAGGAGCAGCTTGTAGCGGCCCGTCCGGGCGACCAGCACACCGGAGACGATGGAACTGAAGATCAGCCCGATGACCAGCGGGAGTGCGGCGAGGCCGGAATTCGTCGGGGAGAAGCCCTCGACGACCTGGAACCAGCGCGGCAGGAACACGATCGCGCCGAAGAAGGCGAACGCAGCGAAGAAGATCGAAACCATCGACGCCGAGTAGGCGCGGCTCTTCCAGAGGTCGAGCGGGACGATGGGCTCCTTGGCCCGCGACTCCACGAACGCGAAGATCGCCGAGCCGATCAGGCCGATCAGGATGAACCCGCCGACGGTCGGGTCGGTCCAGTCACCGAACTGCTTGTTGGTCAGGCCGATGAGCAGGAACGAGATCGCGATCGTGAAGATCACGCCGCCGAGGATGTCGAAGTTCTTGGTCGCATTCTTCGTCTTGACGACCGGCAGCAGCCGATTGATCACGAAGAGCGCCGCGATCCCGATCGGGATGTTGACGTAGAAGATCCAATGCCAGCCGGCGTTCTCGGTCAGCCAGCCGCCGATGAGCGGGCCTGCCACGAAGGCGACGCCGAAGACGGCGCCGAAGAGGCCCTGGTACCGACCGCGCTCGGCCGGGCTGAACATGTCGCCGATGATCGACAGCGCCACCGGGAACAGTGATCCGGCGCCGATGCCCTGGATGCCCCGGAACAGGATGAGCATCCCCATGTTCTGGCTGAGACCCGACAGGGCCGAGCCGATGAGGAAGATCACGATGCCGATCATGAAGATCGGCTTGCGCCCGTAGATGTCCGAGAGCTTGCCCCAGAACGGGACGCTGATCGTGCTCGTGAGCAGGTAGATCGTGACGGCCCAGACGTAGTAGTCGTTGCCTGACAGCTGCGTCACGATCGTCGGCAGAGCCGGACCGACGATCGTCTGGTCCAGGGCGCCGAGGAACAGGCCGAGCATGACCGCGAAGAGGATCTCCAGCTTCGCGCGTTGGCTCAGGCCCAGGGCTGGGTCATCGTCGAGCGACGGAGTCCGCTCGTCCGCGACCGGGAATGCTTCCATGAAGTCTGTCCTTCCCTACTGCTTTGGCTGCGTGGTCCGCTCGTCACCCGGCAGGGTCGACGAGGATCGTGGAGAGGGGATGGAGGTGCCGTGGCGATCCGGTAGGCCACCGGCCGCATCGACAAGGGCTTCGCGGATCGAGGTGAACGCGGTGCCGACCGCCTCGAGCTCGGTTCGGGTAAGGCGCCCCAGGACGGAGCGCAACAGGTCGTCACTCAGGATGTCGAGGTCGTGGAGCATCTGCTCGCCTGCGGCAGTGACCCGGATCAGGACGATCCGGCGGTCTTCGGGGACGCGGGTCCGTTCGACGAGGCCGCGTTCCTCGATGCGGTCGATCAGCCCCGTCGCATTCGACAGGGAGACGTTCAGCATCTCGGCGAGGCGGCTCATCGGCATCTCGCCGCACCGCTTCAGCGTGTACAGGATGTTCAGCTGGGCCATGCTCAGGCCGATCTTCAGGACGCGCTCGTTCGACAGCACCTTGAGCGTCGTGATGGCGGTCCGGAAGTCGGCGATGATGGGTTCGAGTGGATCGTCTGGTGGCGAGGTCGCGAGCAGCGCGTCCTCCTCCGGAATCATTCGTGTCACGTGAACTATCCTACCAGAATGGAATATCGCGTCAATACCGATGATTGACGCCGAACGCAGGAGTAGTGGATGCGATTCGCCCTGATGCTCGAGCCCCAACAGGGGATGAGCTACGCGGACCAGCTGGCGTCGGCGAAGCGTGCCGAGGCCAATGGGTTCGACGCGTTCTTTCGCGCCGACCACTTCGCGAGCTTCCCGGGCGAGGCCGGTCAGCCGACCACCGACGCCTGGTCGGTGCTGGCAGGCCTTGCGCGCGAGACTGAGCGGATCGGCCTGGGCGCCCTCGTCTCACCGGTCACGTTCCGTCATGCCGGCGTGTTCGCCAAGGTCGTCACCACGGTGGACGAGATGAGCGGCGGGCGGATCGAGGTCGGCGTCGGGGCGGGCTGGAACGATCTCGAGCATCAGCAGCTCGGGCTGGCGTTCCCGCCGATCGAGGAGCGGGCGAACATGCTCGAGGACCAACTGGCGATCCTCCACGGACTGTGGGGCGAGCCCGACGGCTGGTCCTTCGAGGGCATCAGCGGGGTGAAGGTCGAGGACGCGCTGTTCCGACCGCGGCCGGTGGACGTTCCTGGGAGACCGTCGACCTCAGTGGGTGGCAAGCGGCCTCGGATCATCGTCGGGAGTAGCGGTACGCCCCGCTCATACCGACTCGCGGCGAGGTATGCCGACGAGTACAACCTCAGCTCGGCCTCACCGGACCGCGCGGCGGAGGTCAGGGGCAAGCTCGACGAGGCATGCCGCGAGATCGGGCGCGATCCCGAGACGCTGGCACGCTCGACGATGGCCGGTGTCCTCGTCGGGCGGAGCGAGGGGGAGGTCGTCGAGCGGGAGCGGAAGCTCCTCGCGGCTTTCGGGAACGACGCCGAGACGGGCGAGGCCTGGCTGGAGGAGCGTCGGCTCCGCTGGGTCTACGGGACCCCGGATCAGGCGCGTGCCCAGGTGCAGCGGTTCGCGGAGGCCGGCATCGAGCGGATCATGTTCCAGGACTTCATCCCGTGGGACCTCGACATGGTCGATGTCATCGGCGAGGAGATCATCGCGCGGTCGTGATCCAGAGAGGTGCCGGGCCGATCAGCCCTCGGCGGCGTCGGCGGCCTCGCGGTAGCGGTCGACGTCCCGATGGATCGGATCCGGGTCGACGCCGCGCGCGCGGGCGATCCGCTCCGTCAGCAGTTGGAGCGGGCTGGCCGTCCCGAGCAAGGCTGCGACCGGGGAGGGGAGTGATGGCGCCTCCGGGATGACGATGCGTCCGGCTGGCGTGAGCTCGGTCGGCAGATCGGCCGCCGCTTCAGCCGTGAGGATCGCCGCAGCCTCCATGCCGATCGTGCGGGCTGCCCGGAGCGCTCCGGTCGCTCGCTGGAGCCGCGCCTCGCGCGCCTCCCGATCGGACAGGATCAACACCAGGCCCTGGGCGTCGTCCGTCGCTGCAACATGACCGTGGAGGAACGTCTCGAGGTCCCGGTACGCCGCCGGGATCCAGGTCCCTTCCTCGATCTTGAGCGTCAGCTCGCGGCCCGCGGTCCGGTCAGCGCCGGACGCGATGACGACGATCGATCCCCGCTCAGCGAGGCGGCCAGCCGCGGCCTCGGTGACGTTCGCCCGATCGACGCCGGCTGCGACGAGCGATCGGACAGCCTCCCGGAAGTCGCCGTCGACGGCTCGACCCGTGAGGTGCGCTCCGACGGCGGTCGCTGCCACGAGCGGGCTCAGGTAGCCGACGGTGTGGCACCAGCTCTGGTCGAGCTCACCGGTCTCGACGACGACATCCGCGAGCGCCGCGCCAGGCGAGCGGCCGGTGACCGTGATGATCGCTGTTCGTGCACCGGCGGCCTTTGCCGCTTCCAGGGCGGCGTTGGTGGCAGCGGTCCCGCCCTCGTGCGAGACGCCGATCACGAGCCCCGTCGACGGCGGATCGAGCGACAGCTCGAAGGCCTGCGCCGCGACCGGTTCGTGTCGCGCCGCGTGTCCGGGCGGTCGCACGTCAGCCGTCCGGATCGCGTCGCGGAGGATATCCGCGACACCCAGCGCCCCGTGCTCGGACGTGCCACAGCCGGTGACGACGACACGATCGCCGCTGCGCACGGTCCGGCGGATCACGCGCGCGAGCTCAGCTGCCCCACTGCCGACCGCCTCGTGCCGCTCGAGGATCCGCGCGGCGATGGCCGGCTCCGCCTCGATCATGTCGGTCATGTGGAACGGCGGGGTGGATCGCCGGGTCGGCTGCGAGGTCGATACCCACGGATCGGGCATGTCGGGCAGCGGCAGCTCGGGGTCGAACGCGGTCATCTCCATGCGCCCGAGGATACGGGCCGCCGATGGCGGTCCGCGCGGCCGGTTCGCAGTGCGGGCGCCGGCAGTGACGGCCGATCCGTCGCACTCGCATCCGTGGCACGATTCGTGACCCGGGGCGCGACGATGGAGGTAGGACATGCAGGTCGGGCTCATGGCCCCGCAAGGCTGGAAAGGCGATTACGACGGCTGGCCGCCCGCCGACGCCTGGGCACGGACCGTCGAGCTGGCACAGCAGGCCGAGTCGCTCGGCTTCGAGTCGCTCTGGGTGTTCGACCACTTCCACACCGTTCCCGAGCCGACAGACGAGATCACGTTCGAGTCGTTCTCGGTGCTGGCGGCTCTTGCCATGGTCACGGAGCGGGTGCGGCTCGGCCACATGGTCGTCTGCACGGGGTTCCGGAATCCGGCCCTGACCGCGAAGCTCTCGTCGACGATCGATGTGATCAGCGGCGGCCGGTTCGAGCTCGGCATCGGCGCCGGCTGGAAGCGGGACGAATGGATCGCCTACGGCTATGGGTTCCCGCCGCTGGCGGAGCGCCTTGATGCCCTGGGCGACCACCTGGAGATCATCCGCGCGATGTTCGGGCCCGACCGATCGAGCTACGAGGGCGCGATCGCCCATGTGCGTGGGGCGATCAATGTGCCCCGCGGTCTCCAGGAGCCGCGCATCCCGATCATCGTCGGCGGGAACGGACGACAGCGCACGGCTGGCTACGCGATCCGGTACGCCGACGAGCTGAACTTCGTGTTCATCGAGCCCGATGACATCGTCGAGCGGATGCGTGACGTCCGCGAGCGCTGCCAGGCTGAGGGACGCGATCCGGCGACGCTGCGGTTCTCGCTCTATGAGCGCGATGAGCTGATGCGTGACGCGGGTCAGCCGCGCGTCGATCGCCTCGCGCGCATGCAGGAGATCGGGCTCGACCGGTTGATCGCGTTCCCGACCCGCTGGTCACCCACGCTCGAGGCGCAGGCGGCCTTCGCCACTGACTGTCGCGCGGCCGGGATCAGCCTTTCGGCCCCTCTCGAGCCGGTCCGCGCCTAGGGAAGCAGCTCGATCGACTGCGCGATGGCCGACGACTCGGCCTCGGGGGTGTTCGTCATGCTGACGACGAGCTGGTTGGCGCCGTTGATCAGCATGTACTGCTCGATCGTCGGTGAGGGCGCACCGGTCGCTGTCGACAGCGCGTAGCGCAGGTGGAGCGCCTCGCCCGCTGGCAGCTGGACGCGTTCCGACAAGACCTCCCCGTTCGCGAGCGCCTTGACCTGGGCGAGGTTCGCCTGCTCGAGGAAATCGAGGCTCAGGCCCATGTTCGGGGTCGATAGGACGTTCAGGTTCGTGCCGGCCGTCATGTCCGGACCGAACGCGAAGAGCACGAGACCCTGGGCGGCCATCGCCTTGATCTGCTGCGTGTAGGACTCCGCGAGCTGCGGGTTCTGCGCGCCGGCCGCCTCGATGAGCGCGTCGATGTCCTGCGCCTCGAGCGGGATCCTCGTCCATCCATCGGGCAGCGTGACCGCGAACTTGTGGTCGGGGATCGCGATCCGGCCGGTCGTGGCGACGCTCGCGCCTGCGCTTGGCGACGCCGTGGCGGACGCGCTGGCCGATGCGCTCGGCGATGCCTCGACGGAAGGCGCGCTCGACGTCGTCGGGACGGGCGATGCTGAGGCGGACGCCGGGGCCGACGCTGCCGGCGCGCCGGCACATGCGGCCGCCACGAGTCCGACCGCCGCGAGGCTGAGAAGACGGGCGCGGGCGTTGATCGAGGAAGTCATACGGGTCAAGGGCCCCCAGTCACGGCTCGAGCGGGGTGGATGGGCTCGATGCCGGATGGGACCCTACCGGCCCTGGTCCCCCGCGTCCACACCCCGATGGTCCGGGCGGCGCGGGAGCGACCCGAAGCGACGGAGCGGCCCGTACCGGAACCAGACCCGCCCGACCAGGAGCTCGACAGGCACCGGTCCGAACTGGTTCGAATCGATGGGAGCGCCGTAGCCTGCGGCGGTCGTCGCGATCTCGTCCGCGTCGGAAACGAGCCACGCCTCGTCATCGGCGAGCTCGAGATAGCCCTCGCGGAACGGGATCCGGTCGCCCGGCGTCCCGGCGACCCGCTTGACCGCCAGCGTGCCAGTGTCCGGTTGGTGGAACGCGACGAGCGATCCGCGGCGCGGCCAGCGGGCCGTGGTCGGGTCCAGGAGGAGCCAGTCACCCTCCGCGAGTGTCGGCTCCATGCTTGCCTGGCGGATCGCGATGCGCCACGGACCGCGGAGGCGGTGTCGCAGCGATTCGGTACGACGAGGCCCCGCCGCTCGGCGGGGCCTCGGGATGCGCATCGGGGAGGGCTCAGCCGGGGCGACCGGCGACCCGCGTCTTCTCCTCGCCGCCGGTCGCCTTCCAGGCGGCGTCGATCTCGTCGATCATGTCGAGGAGCTTCTGGCTGTCCGCGGTGTCGGTGGACGCCTTCACCTTCGAGACCTGCTTGTTCGCGTTCCAGAACATCTCATGCAGGTTCGGGACCTTTTCGAGGTGCTCCGGCTTGAAGTAGTCGTGCCAGAGGACGTCGAGGTGGTGCTTGACCAGCTCCGCGCGCTCTTCCTTGATATGGATGGCGCGGCCACGGAACGTCGGATCCTCGTTGGCAGCGTACTTCTCGAGGATCCTGTGGCACGACTCCGCCTCGATGCGAGCCTGCTCGGGGTCATACACGCCGCACGGCAGGTCGCAGTGGGCGCTGGCGGTGGTGGTCGGCGCGAGCCAACGAGTCAGTCGAGACATGGGACTCCTTCTCTCTGGGTCGAGGGGTATCCACCCTAGCGTCTCGGGAAGCGCCTCGAAGTCTCCGAGCCGCCCCGGGCCATGTCAAACCACATGTCAAACGGATCGATCACCGCCGCAGCGACCGTCAGGCCCGTCTCCGTGCACAAGGCGTGGCGACCTCCAGCACGACTCGCGAGCGACCGCCGCGGGTATCATCGGGCCGATGACGGACCGAGGGCTGCCCAGCGCGGACGGTTCACCGGCCTGCCCGTTCGTCGCTCTTGAAGACGACCGGGATGCGCGTGCCGACCGACCGGACCATCGCCATCGCTGTTTCGCCGAGGCACAGCCGGCTCCGCGCGCGCTCGCCCATCAAGAGGCGTACTGCCTGTCGTCGGCGTTCCCGGTGTGCCCGACCTTCCAGGACTGGGCGCGCCGCGAGGCTGCGCATGCCGTCCCGGGCGCCGAGGAACGTGACGGCGAACCGGGCGCAGCCGCTGCTTCCCTGGTCGCGGTGAGTGCGATGGACGACGACAGCGGCATCGATGACGACGAGGATCCGTGGAGTCAGCCGCCCCAGGACGTGCCGATCGAGGAACGACCTCGCCGCAACCCGCCGCGCGATTGGGCGGCTCCGCCGCCGTGGGCGTCAACGGGCGCGGGCGCGGCTGCTGGTGCGGCCGCCTCGGCCGGTCCGCCCCGCAACGAGACGCCGAGCTACCTCAGCTCATCGGAGGAGGGGCAGGGACTCGCCGGGAGCGCTGCCGACCGTCTGGCCCGTGGCGAGGATCTCGATGCTGAGTGGGCCCCTCGTCCGCCCACCCGTCCCCAGCCGTCATCCGTCGACGCCTCGTCGCCCGCAGACCCGGATCTCGCTGGACTGGTCAGCAAGGCTGCCCGAGATGCCGAAGCGTCCGAGTCGCACGTCGAGGTCCGTCCCCCGCCGACCAAGGCCGGCCGACGCCCCACGGTCAGCTCGACCCGGGATAAGAACCGCGACCGTGATCGAGCGGCCGCTGCGGCTGCCGCCGGTGCCGCCGCGAGCCAGCACGACGGCCCGTCCTGGGAGAAGGCCCGCCGCTACGAGGCGTATCCGTCGATCAAGACACGCGCCAACCTCTCAGGGATCTCCGGCGTCCCGACGATCGCGATCCTCGCTGGCGGGGTCGTGCTTGCGGCGGTGATCCTGTTCTTCCTGCCGGGTGTCCTCGGTGTCGGCCGCGATGGTGGCGGCGGTGGTGCAGCGTCGAGCGCGAGCCCGTCGTCGTCGGTCGAGGCATCAGCCTCGCCCTCGCCCACGCCGATCCCGCAGCCGACGCCGCAGGTCTATACGATCAAGACCGGTGACACGCTGTCCAAGATCGCGCGGAAGTTCAACGTCACGCTCGACGCGCTGCTGGCCGCGAACAAGGACACGATCAAGAACCCGAACCGGATCCGGGTCGGTGATGAGATCGTGATCCCGCTGCCCGAGACCCAGGAGGTCCCGGCCGAGACATCCGCGTCGCCGTCCGCCTAGCGTCCGCTCGGCCGCCGGCGCCAGCGGCGCCAGCGGCGCCGTGGACAGGCGTCGCGACTAGCGCGGGGCGATGTTGATCGCGGTGATCCGCCCGGCTTCCACGCGGAAGGTCGCGTCGATGTGCTGGGTCGGGGCTCCGGGCCTGACCACGAGGAGATCCGCCTCGTAGGTATTGCCGGTGTCACGGATGTCGCCCGGGATCATCCGTAGCCCGGTATCGCTCCGGAGGAACCAGCCGCCGACGCGCTCCACGCCGCGAAGCGTCTGCACGTTGTCACCGACGTGCACGCGCATCTCGGTCTTCTCGTCCATCATCGCGACCGCGCCTTCGCGGTCGCCGGAATTCAGCTTCTCGAAGAACTCTTCCATCGTCTCGACAGCACCCATGGCCGGAGTGTAGCGTCGGGTGCCCATGGCCGCCGTCGACCCGTCCGTCGCGCCCCTCGAAGCGGTCTGGCCCCTCTTCCAGCTGCGTATCCGCTCCGAGCATCTCGTGCTTCGCCTCCCGACCGACGACGACCTCGTGCCGCTGCTCGCGGTCGCCAAAGCGGGTATCCATCCACCCGACGAGATGCCGTTCGGTGTGGCTTGGACGTCGGCCGAAGGGCCCGCGTTCGATCAGGGGTTCCTCGCCCATCACTGGGACGGCCGGGCTCGGTGGTCGGTCGACGAATGGCGGCTGAACCTGATGGTCGAGATGGACGGTCGACCGATCGGCGCACAGAGCGTCGAAGCGCGGGCGTTCCCCACGCATCGCACGGTCGATACCGGGTCGTGGCTCGGTCGCGCGTTCCAGGGTCGAGGCCTCGGGAAGGAGATGCGTTCCGCGGTTCTTGCCTTTGCCTTCGACGGGCTGGGAGCGCGGTTCGCCGAGTCCGCCGCGTTCCTCGACAACGCGGCGTCGAACGCGGTCTCGCGCGGGCTCGGCTACGACGAGAACGGACGCGGATCGCTGGCGCCCGAAGGCATCGCGCGCGAGACCCAGAAGTTCCGGATGTCGGCCGAGCTGTGGCGGTCGCGTGAGCGCCCACCCGTGGTGATCGAAGGGCTCGACGCGTGCCGGGAGATGTTCGGGATCTGATGGCGCGGCGCGTCGCCCGTTAGAACCCGCCGCCTGCGCCACCCCCGCCGCCGCCCGAGCCGCCACCACCGAAGCCGCCGCCGCCCCCGCCCGACGATGCAGGCGAGTTCCCGATCGTCCCGAGCGCCGACATCATGCCGCCGATATCTGGCACCGGTGAGGCCGAGAAGATGGAGCCGCCGCTGCCGGACGCAAGGCCGCCGGCGAACGATTCACCGGACGACGTCCGGTACCAGCCCGGGAAATAGGTCGAGGACGCGAGCTGTGGCTGCTGCTGGACGTCCTGGAGCGAGCGCTGGAGGACGCTCTCGATCGAGCCCTGCAGACCGAGCGCCGTGCCCCAGACGACCGCCTGGTCGGGCGTCTCGAGCCAGGTCAGCCCGGCCTGGTCGACGACCTGCTGCATCGAGCGCGCCTGCTCCATCGTCTTCTCGAGAGTCCGTTTGTATGCGGCGAGCATCGCCCGGACCATCGCACCGGGCAGCGTGACCCGCGGCATGCTCGGGGCGAACAGGCAGACGACGATCCCGCCGGCGATCGCGGCAGCGCCGATGACCACGAGCCCGGAGGCCGGCAGGTTGACGCCGAGGAAGATGCCCGCGCCGCCCGCGAAGATCGCGAGGACACCCTTGCCGACCCACCGCGCCACGACGCGACTCGGCTTCTCGACGACCCAACCCCCGCTGACGACGTGGTCTTCGAGCTTCGAGTCGAACTCGGAGACGCTCGACCCGAACTCCGGGAGCTTGTCGGGCTCGATGAAGCCCTGCTTCCCATCGCCGAGGACGCGTAGCTTGCGGAGCGCGTAGTCCTCGGCTGGACCGATCGGCTTGCGCGCGTTTCGGGCGCGCTGCGCTTCCTCGACCGCGTCACCCGCCTCGGGCGACGTTTCGATGCCGACCTTGTGCGACAGCCCGAGCATGCCCTTGTCTTCGCGGAACGAGATCAGCCCTCGCGAGGCGAGATCCAGCATCGCGGTCGTGAGCGCGCGCCGCGACGAACGACCGTCCATGACGAACGCACCGGAGGCGGCGGTCAGGTCCGGCGGGGGTGCCGGCATCAGGATCGATGGATCGTCGAGATAGACGGGGTCCTTCCCATACCGTCGCCACGAGAAGAAGGCCCAGCCGGCCAGTCCGAGGAAGACGATCGGGGCGCCGACGAGACCGATGGCCGCGTTGACCTGGCGCCCGACCTGCAGCTTGGCGGCGTTCTCGGGCGTCGCCACCGCGTCGATCCGCTGCATCGCGATGTCGAGCGCGCCGTCGAAGTTCGCGTCGCGCAGGAACGGCACCATGTCGTTCTCGAAGATCTTCTGGCGATCCTCGTTCGTGAGGTAGGTCGCCTCGAAGCCGGGTGCCGCGTAGAGCTGGACCTGGCCGTGCTCGCCGGACGGGTCGATGTCGAAGAAGACGACCATCCCGTCGTCGAACCCCTTCCGGCCGATGCCCCACTGGTCGATGAGCGCGCGGGCCCGAGCCTCGGTCTCGTCGCTCGTCACGCCGTAGTCGACGGACTGCGTATAGACGACGACTTCCGCACCAGTCCGCGCCTCGATCGCGTCGATGGTCGACTCGGCCTT